>ENA-OWLR01000012-OWLR01000012.1-metagenome-genome-assembly--contig:-NODE-12-length-50157-cov-6.046006_pt1 | contig 50157 bp, 50 predicted proteins | sample MGYA00245352_ERZ651110 | MGnify/ENA primary metagenome ERZ651110 (study PRJEB26857, sample SAMEA4031765) | metagenome | biome: human; feature: oral; material: saliva | place: Philippines | collected 2014 | study... | reverse complement strand
GCGACGATTGCGACGCCGTATGTATATCGGCAGCGCTTGAAAAACCAGACGCTTGCCCGTGCAATTGACGAATTGGCCAGCAATCTGCCTAACATGCAAGCAAAGTTCGCGCGCATCACTTCCTTTTACGGTACACGCGACCAAGTTGTACCACCAAACGACAGCCAACCCAATACCGCTCGATACATAAAACAGCCAAACAATAGTAAACCCACAAACATTAACTATCAGCAATTGCCAACTTTCGGTCATGGACTAACGATTGCGGCGGGATTGACGGTGTTTGGCGGGCGGATAGCGGTCAGTCTGACTTCGATGGCTCAATAATTCGCCAAGCTTTCCCGATATATCACGTCCATATCCTTTTACATAACGGCGGAGACTTATGGTGACAAAACAGTGCGGAATCGAGTGTAAGCGGAAATTTGTAGGCAATCCGAGCGAGCTCATCGTGCAGCTAACGTTGCAAAGTTTTTCTTGACAAACGAGATGGTTGAGATTAACACATAATTATTCTCGGTCGGATATTTATTTTATAAATACCTTTGAAAGATTGCCAATTAGAGTAGAATCCAGCTTTTCTTGTTTGATTTCATGAATATCAAAATAGCTAAAGTTTGAAACTTCATCTGTTTTACGAGGTGTCGTTAATAGAGTAACTTTGTAGGCAATAATCAAAACGGGATCATCGAACTTCGTATTCCACGTTGGAATAATCAAGGGATTTTCTGCAGCGACTTCGATATCTGTCTCTAGTTCTTCCAGAAACTCTCGTTTCAACGCTTCTGCAACATCCTCACCATGTTCCAGCCCACCGCCAGGAAGATCCCATGAGTCACTTCTCTCTTGAACGAACAGTAGCCTACCTAATTCATCGCGTACCAATCCCTTTACCGCTACTCGATATGCTGACTTTATGTCTTTTAGTGCTCTAGCTCCCATATGATGAAAGTTTATCATAAAAAATAAACGCCCTGCAATGAGGACGTTTATTTGACTTGCGTGAGGCTTAGTAAACCTTCAACAACAAAATAACATAATCAATCTTTTTGAATAACTCGTCATGCATTAATGTTTCATTAAAATTTTTTATTAACGATACACTATCTCCTTTTCTTTGTTATGATTTTGCTTTAAAGCTGTCAAATACTTTTCAAAATATTCATATTTATGTTTAGAATTATACTGCATTATAAACCTCGGATGTTCCAAAGGTATGATTTCATCAAAAAAATTATATTTTTTGTTTATTTTAGATAAAAATGTATAATTATCTCCACTTCCTATGCAATAACACGCAGAAGTATCGATTCCAAAATCAATTTGTGCCTGTATTGAACTAACAATCAAAGAATACAATGTTTCTTGCAATTTTTTACTATCATAATAATTGCAGTTAACCTCATTCCCCTTTGAATTGGCTCTAACTATACCAACAGGACAGACAAAATTCATATAAAAATCCGAATAAAACTTTTTGCATCCACCATATTTTTCAATTACATCATATAAAAAACCTGAAGATGATTTGTTAATATAAAACTTATCAATCAAAATACCAGTTTCTTTTTGAAGATGTTCCGCATCCTCAAACGGTACCCCTGTAACAGCTGCTCCTCGACGTGCTGGTGAACTTCCTAATATTATACGACGTTTATTACAATCATTGTAAAACCTTTTGTAGAACGTTGTTGAAATCTCATTTACTATTTCTTTTTGACTTCCATTAAACGGATTTATAATTTTAAAACCATCCGGCAACTCCATTGATATTTTAGATAATTTTTTATTAAATTCTATTACTTTCTGGCCGAATGTTTTCTGTTCAATCATTTAGTACTTCCTTTAAAATTTAACATTATTAAATTCTGTTCCTGGAATTATATATTGATCCTCTGGGCATAAAAAGCCATTTGCAATAGAGATAATTATACTACTACCATTCTTAACACTACAAACTTTTTAGAGTGAATATGATTTAAAGACATAAAAATAAGAGCCTTTCGGCTCTCATCATATTTACTCTTCAAACTGCTTGTGCTTACTAAAATTTTCCGAACAGTTATTTTATCAGTTTCTTAACTTTTTCTGCATATTCATTTGGATGATTAATACTTAAGTCTCCATGACAATAACCACTTAATATTTCTAATTCACTATTAATTAATTCATCGTGTATTATTTTTGCAGATTTAATCATAATTGGTCTTTCTTTACTTCCCACTATCACTATTGATTTTGATTTGTTAGTTTTTATATTCTTAAGATGATAATTGGAATTAGCTTTTAAAAATGAAATCATATTATCTTTTGTTATATTAGAACTATCAATATAATACTTATCAAATAATTCTTCTTTTATTTTTAAACTTTTAAATTGAAGTTTAGAAAACCACTTTTTATTTATAAGTCCATAAGACACATTAATTGATGATTCTATAAGTCTATTTGTCATTTTCATTGGGCATACTAAAGCACTTTCAATTATTGCATATTCACATATATTGTCTCTTTTTGACAATATATCTAATAAAATTTGTGCTCCTAATGAAAGCCCTCCTATAAGTTTAACATTTCCGTTATAATTATTATCAATATATTCAATTATTTCATTTGCATTACTTTCAATAGAAGTAAAATCTCTATCACTTCCTGAATGACCATCTAATATTGGTAATATTACATGATAATTACTTTTTAATATTTCTGACACTTCTTCATAATTCCACCATGATAATCCACCACCATGCAATAACATAATAATATCTTTATTAGATTTTCCATATTCTTTAACTATCATAAAATCATCCCTTAGTTAAATTATAATATACAAAAAGCAATAGAATTGGTATCATCACATCCAAACAAAGCATATTTTGGTGAATATTTGCCACCTTTATAATTGACTGATGGCTGAATTTTATTACAAGATACTATAACATTTTCAATTGGAGATATTATTGTAGTCCTTTTATCCCTTCTTGCTTCTCCTAAGCATTCAAATGTTGAATCACCAGCTAGATCGTCTAAACTTACATTTAAAATATTTTAGCTAATTCTCTACAGAGCCATTCCGTCAAGTCTTTTTTATATTTTAATTTTCTCCGTTATCCCTATATTTTCGATAAAGTCTTGATCATGAGACACTATCACAACGCCTCCTTTATACTGACCTAGCGCCAATTCCAAAGCTTCAATCGTAGGAATATCAAGGTTATTCGTCGGCTCATCCAGGATGATAAGATCAGGAGAGCTCGTTGACATAGCAGCAAGCAAAACTTTAGCCCGTTCGCCACCGCTGAGATCTATTGCTTTTGTCGAAGATATTGTTCGTTTATCCAGACCAAAACGAATTAAGATATTGATCGCGTCGTGTAATTCAAGTTTTGGCGATAAATACCGCAAATTATCCAAAGGCGAGTTGTCTTTAAGCGGTAATGACTGCGACTGATTCATATATATTATTTTTGCATTTTCGCCTTTTTTTATTTCTCCGCTATGATACTCGGGTGTATTATTTCCCATAATAAAGTTGAGGAGCGAAGATTTTCCCGAGCCATTCTCTCCTTGAATCAATATTTTATCGCCAGGACGTACATTAAAAGTAACGGGTCCTATCACTTTCTCTCCATTATGTGAAATACTTAGCGATTGCGCAGAAATAAGGCTATGTTTCTTAGACGATACTTCGTCGAAAGCAAACTTAATAGCAATTTCATCCTCCAGTCTTTCAGGCTCATCCAATTGCCGCAGGCGAGACTCCACACCTCCAGCCGCCCCTGCAATATTTGAAGATGCGCGCTCTTTACGAAAATTGTCATTTAACTTATCACTATCCGATTTTTTGTAGCTAGCTTTGGCCGAATTCGCACGAATTCTCGCATCACGCGCAACGCGGTATAGTCGCTTTTTCTCCTTTTCATATTGCTCATAGCGGTCGGTCATTGCTTGACGAGCTTCGCGTCTTGCTTCAATATATTCATCATAACCAAGATTGTACTTATTCACACCCTTGCCGCCAGTCAATTCTATAATCCGTTCCGCAGTGTTACGTAAGAAATGCCGATCATGAGACACGATCAAAAATGAAGCTGGCGAATTGTCAATAAAATCTTCAAGCAAAATTACTCCGCTGTCATCAAGATTATTAGTTGGCTCATCAAGCAAAATTAGATCATAACGAGACGCAAAAACTGCCGCCAAAGCTATCCGTGTGCGTTGTCCTCCAGAAAATGTATTCAGACGTCTATCCAGATCAATGTCACCCAGAGTCGCTCGCGATAAAGCCTTTTTAATCGTCGTGTCAAAATTTGCTACTTCGAATTTTTCATACCTCTCCAGAGCTTCGCCATAAATCAAGAGTGTCTTTTCACTAGCCTCTTGGGTTAATCTCTCACACTGATAATCAAATTCTTCTCTAGCTGACTTAACACCGGTCACCTCTTCTATAAAATCATAAACTGTCTTATCGAGCCATTTATTCAGGTTTTGTGGTAAAATACCTATCTCTTCACCACTCGAAATAATATCACCTGATGTAGGCTGGATATCTCCGTTTATTATTTTTAATAAAGTAGTTTTTCCGGCGCCATTTGGACCAACTAGTCCAATCTTATCTCCGGCGTTAATAGCAAAGCTTACATCACTAAACAATTCTCGACTATTAGTTTCATAAGACACATTTTTAAGATCGATCATATCACTATTATACTATCTCTGTACAGATAGATATAAAAAAATAAACGCCCTGCAATGAGGACGTTTATTTGATTCGCGTGAGGCTTAGTAAACCTTCAACAACAATTCGCCGCCAAGCTTAGCCTTAGCTGCTTCAGCGCCAGTCATGACACCTTTTGATGTTGAGATGAGTACCAAACCGCGACCGCTCTTTACCTTTGGAATCTCGCTAGCGCCGACGTAAACGCGACGACCAGGTTTTGAGATGCGGGTAATTTCGTTGATAGTGCTGTTAGTTCCTTTTTCATTGATAGTAACTACCAACACGCCACGAGGTTTAGCATCTTCCAGCTTGACATCTGCCAAGTAGCCGTTTTTGACTAATTGTTCAGCGATGACTTTCTTCATCTTGCTGGACGGAACACGAACTTCCGTTTTGCCAACCAATTTCGCATTGCGGATGCGAGTCAGAAGGTCGGCGATTGGGTCTGTAGTTTGCATAGACATATTCTAATCTCCTTTCCTTCTTACCAACTACTCTTTGTTATGCCTGGGATTTCACCCTTGGCTGCTTTTTCGCGGAAATTGATACGGCTCAAGCCGAATTGGCGCATGTAGCCGCGTGGGCGACCAGAGATGCTATCACGGTTCTTGTGCCTGGTTGGACTAGAATTGCGAGGCAATTTCTGCAAACCATCGAGGTCGCCAAGTTCTTTCAACTCAGCACGCTTGGCCGCAAACTTGGCAATCATCTTTATACGCTTCTTATCACGAGCGACCATTGATTTCTTAGCCATTACTTGACGCCTCCTTTCTTCTCAAACGGCATACCGAATTTTTCTAGCAACGCCTTAGAAGCTTCCTTGTTGCCGTTCTTGATAACAAATGTAACCTGCAAGCCGTGCAAAACTTGAGTTTCCTCAAATGTCAATTCTGGGAAAATCGATTGCTCGGTGATGCCTAGATTGTAATTGCCACCTTTATCAAACTTTAAGCCAACGCCGTGGAAGTCGCGAACGCGAGGCAAAGCAACGTTAATCAAACGATCCATGAACTCGTACATACGAGCGCCGCGCAAAGTTACGCTAACACCAATTGGCGCGCCCATACCTTTACGAATGCTAAATGTCGCGATTGATTTTTTGGCTCGTCGAGCCACTGGTGCTTGACCTGTGATTTTCTCGACAGTGTTTTTGACAATTTCAAAATGACGCTTGTCATCTTTCTTTTTGCCGGTACCAACGCTCACGACGATCTTTTCCAAAGCTGGCACTTCATGCACGTTCTTTAGATTCAATTCGGCTTGTAGTTCCTTAAGGTAAGTTCCTTGATACAAGGCTTTCAAGCGAGGAGCTGGCACGACAGTTTTCTTTTCTGCCATTATTTAATCTCCTTATTTTTTACCTGGCGAGCAACACGAGTTTTGCCGCCGTCAGCATTCTTTACTAAACCAACCCGACTGGTTTTGCCTGATTTCTCATCAACAACCAGAGCGACTTTACTGATATCCATTGGTACGTGAATATCTTTTTTGCCGCCTTTTGGATTGTACTGGCTTGGCTTAACGTGGCGATGTCCAACGCCGACACCTTCAACCAAAACAGTTTGGTCTTTTGTGTTAACTTTTAGAACTTTACCAGTTGTGCCTTTATTTTTACCAGCAATAATTTTTACGGTATCGTCTTTATGAATTCGAGCCATTAGAGTACCTCCGGAGCTAAGCTGACGATCTTCATGTAGCCCATATCGCGAAGTTCGCGTGGAACTGGGCCGAAGACACGAGTAGCTTTTGGCTGCTTGTCATCGTTGATAATCACTACGGCGTTGTCATCAAAACAGATTGTTGAGCCGTCTTTGCGATGAATTTGATCGCGAGTACGAACAACTACAGCCTTAACAACAGATTTTTTCTTAACGTTACCGGTTGGGCTAGCGTCTTTTACCGAGCAGACGATTACGTCGCCAACGCGAGCGTAACGGCGTCGTGTACCGCCAAGAACGCGGATACACAAAACTTCCCTAGCACCTGAGTTGTCGGCTACCTTAAGGCGAGATTCTTGTTGGATCATTTGTCGTCCTCCTTAGCCTCTTCCTTAGTTTCGCCAGAAACTTCGTCCTTTAGTTTGATAGAACCGCGAGACTTTTCAATCACCTTAACTAGAGTGAAGCTCTTAGTCTTGGAAATTGGGCGAGTCTCTTCGATCTGCACCTTGTCGCCTTCACCTGCTTCGTTGGTTTCATCGTGAGCAGTGTATTTGCGAGTCACGGTGTACTGCTTGCCGTATAGCGGATGCGTTTCGCGGCTAGTGACCGTCACAGTGATGGTCTTGTCGCGCTTGGCACTCGTTACGACGCCAATCAATGTTCGTCGGGCCATTACTTGCTCTCCTTTGTGTTATTAATTTGTGTCAGCAGGCGTGCAATTTCCTTTCGGAGTGAACGCAACGCTTTTGGATTAACTAATTCGCCAGCAGCGTGAGAATGCTTTGCTTGAAGTAGGTCGTTTCGCTTTTCAGCCAATTCCTTCTTCAAATCGTCAATCGTCTTAACAACTGCTGCTTTAACAGATTTCTTCGTTTCAGCCATTATGCGTCCTCCCGCTTGATGAATTTACATTTGACTGGCAATTTGTGGCTAGCCAGACGCATTGCTTCACGAGCAACTTCCTCTGAAACGCCTTGCATCTCAAATAGAACAGTACCAGCCTTTACCTTAGCAACGAAGAACTCTGGGTTACCTTTACCGCCACCCATCTTCAAGCCAAGTGGCTTTCGGGTAACTGGAGTGTGAGGGAAGATTCGAATCCAAATCTTACCACCACGCTTGATGTAACGAGTCATCGCCTGACGAGCAGACTCGATTTGGCGGGAGTTGATGCGCTCGTTTGATTGTGATTGCAATGCAAAGTCGCCGAACGCGATGTAATTGCCACGAGTTGCTTGACCGCGGTTTTTTCCAATACGCACTTTGCGGTGCTTAGTTTTCTTTGGTAACAGCATTTAGCGACTCCTTTCTCCCTTATAAATCCACACTTTCACGCCAATGATACCAGCTGGTGTCTGAGCGCGAGCACAATGGAAGTCAATATCAGCGCGCAAGGTGTGTAGAGGCACTGAGCCTTCAATTACCTTTTCGCGACGTGCCATTTCAGCGCCGTTCAAACGACCAGCCACCTCAATACGAATACCTTTAGCGCCAGCATTCATGGTGTTTTGTGCGGTCATTTTAGTTGCACGGCGGAAGTTGATTCGGCGCTCCAATTGGCGAGCGATGTTCTCAGCTACCAATTTGGCTGCCAATTCTGGACGACGAACTTCTTCGATGTTAATACGAACAGCCTGACCAGCAATCTTCTCAATCTGCTTCTTCAATTCGTTCACGCCAGCACCACCGCGACCGATAACAACACCAGCTTTTGCCGTGTGAATTGTAATCGTGATCAAGTTAGCGCTACGCTCAATCTCAATGCGATTGATAGTTGGGCGTGAGGCAAATTTCTTTTCAATCAACTCGCGGATTTCGTGATCCTGACGAATCGCCTCTGCAAACTCTTTTTTATTGGCCGTAAACCAACGAGAGCTCCAGTTCTTATTGACCTGTAGGCGGAAGTTGATTGGATTCACTTTTTGACCCATTTACTTCTCCTCCTTTTTTGCTGCCGGTTTAGCGGCTTTTTTAGCTGCAGGCTTAGCAGTTTTTGCTTCTGCCTTAGCTTCGGCCTTTTTTGCAGGCGCTTTCTTTGGCTTTTCCGCGCCAGTTACTTCAACCAAAATATTTGAAGTCTTTTTCTGGAATGGCAAAGCGCGGCCACGTGATGCAGGCTTAAAGCGGCGCAAACGTGTGCCAGTAGTGACGCTCAAAGTCGTAATTACCAAGCTTTTAGCGTCCAAGCCGTGGTTGTTAATAGCATTTGCCTTAGCACTTTCGATAGCCTTTTTAACTGGGCTAGCAGCGCGCTTTGGAACGTGCTCTAAGATAACTAGCGCATCAGCTACAGTACGACCTCGCACCAAGGCTGCGACTAGACTCACCTTACGTGGTGCCTGATCAACACCTTTAGCGTAAGCACGGACAGTATAAGTTGTATCAGCCATGATTACTTCTTATCCTTTCCGCCGTGCTTACGGAACTTACGAGTTGGACTAAACTCACCGAGCTTATGACCAACCATGTTTTCGGTAATCAGCACTGGTACGTGCACTCTACCGTTGTGAACAGCAATCGTTCGACCAACCATCTCTGGTGTGATAGTCGAAGCGCGCGCCCACGTTTTGATAACGGTTCGATCGTCAAGGCTAAGAGCAGCAATTTTCTTTGCTAGCTTTACATCGACGAATGGACCTTTCTTTAATGAACGACTCATCGTGATTTACCTCTTCCTCTTCGCGTCGTGACGCGTGCGTACGATTAATTTATTCGAGCCTTTACGGCGACGAGTTCGATAACCTAATGTCAATTGACCCCAAGGAGTACGTGGTGCTTTACCAGTACCGTGGCGACCACCGTCACCACCACCATGTGGGTGATCTGCGGCGTTCATAACGACACCACGAACGGTTGGGCGAATACCCTTGCGACGTTTGCGACCAGCTGAACCGATCTTAACATTTTGGTGCTGGACGTTACCAACTACACCGATAGCAGCGGTAGCTTCCAAGCGAACTTTGCGAACTTCACCAGATGGCAATTTGATAGTTGCGTAGTTGCCTTCTTTTGCCATCAACTGAGCTTTAGCACCGGCAGCGCGTACCATTTGTGCGCCCTTACCAGCGGTCAACTCAATAGCGTAAATCATCGTACCAACAGGAATAACTGACAATGGCAAACGGTTTGAAGTCTCAATTGGAGCTTCTTCACCAGTTCGGATAGTTTTACCCTTAACCATTGAGGTGTCAGCTAGGATGTAGTGGTACAAATTGTACTGATCCTTAACTCGAGCAATACGAGCTGAGCGGTTTGGATCATATTCGATTTCTTCAATCGTCAAGGTCAAGCCTGCTGGCAAATTGTGGTTCACCAAGCGGTAGTGACGACGAACGCCGCCTCCGCGATGACGAACAGTAATTCGACCTTGGTTGTTGCGACCGGCATTTTGCTTTTTAGCTTTAATCAGACTTTTAAGAGGTTTTCTTGTTGTAATGTCTGACAAATCCTGACTCGTCATGCCGCGACGAGCAGGAGTGGTTGGATTGTAAGCTTTCACTGGCATTACTTGGTCTCCTCCATCTGCTGCTCTACTGCATCAAACACATCGAGCTTATCGCCTTCTTTCAGCGTCACGTAAGCCTTCTTCCAATCCTTGCGCGTTGTTGTGCCAGGATAACGATTCTTGCCTCGTGAGAAGCGTACAGCCTTGCCGTCTTGTACTAAGGTCTTAACCTTAACTACAGTAACGCCAAATTGCGCTTCTACAGCTGATTTGATTTCGTTCTTATTCAAGTTAAGTGGAACGCGTAGCACATATACACCATTGGCGCTCTGTGCGTAAGCCTTTTCACTAACGCGTGGGATAATAATCGTCTGTTTCATATTACGCTTCCTCCTTGCCCAACCATGCACTAATTACAGGTAGAGCTTTCGGTGTTATAACGATTGTATCCGCATTCAGAATGTGATAAACGCTTAGATAATTAGCGCGAACCACCAAAACGTTCTGAATATTGTTTGTAGCACGCATAAGTTCTGGCGTCTTCTCATCTACAACGATCAGAACACGGCGCTCGAACTTGTTGTCAGCTAGGAATGTTGCGACTTCCTTGGTCTTGCCAGTAGTCTTAATGTCTTTGATGACAATTTTCTTAGCTTCGTTAGCTACAGTCAAAGCTTGGCGAACTGCCACTTTCTTAGCAGTCTTTGACAATTTTTTAGTGTAGTTTTCATTGCCGCGTGGGCCAAATACTACACCACCGCCGCGCCAGATTGGATTACGGGTTGAACCGAAACGTGCTCGACCAGTTCCCTTTTGCTTCCATGGTTTTTTACCACCACCAGAAACTTCACCGCGCTGCTTGGTTGTAGCGCTAGCTAGGCGTGCGTTTGCCAAGTAGCTGTCATATGCCAATTTCAACAATTCGTGATTTGGCACTTCCACAGCAAAAATGTCTTTAGGAAGTTTGGTTGAATCTGCCATTACTTGTTACCTCCTAAAATAATCAGCCCCTTTCGTGGTCCAGGAACAGCGCCCTTAACCCCGATTAGATTGGTCTCTGGATCAACATATGCCACTTCCAAGTTCTTAACAGTAACACGCTCGTGACCCATATGGCCAGCCATCGTCTTACCCTTGAAAACTTTTTGTGGATACATCGAGCCAATTGAACCTGGCTTACGAGTATTACCTTTACCACCGTGCGTCTTACGATGACGCTTAAAGTTGTGGCGTTTAATGGTTCCAGCGAAACCTTTACCTTTGCTGGTTCCGGTTGCATCGACAAAATCGCCGACTTCAAACGCGGAAACATTAATTTCACTGCCAACTTTCAGATCCTCTGGAATCTGGTCGACACGGAATTCCCGAATATGTTTCGGGGTCACTTGGGCTGGCTTAACGTGTCCAGCCACGGCCTTGCTCAGGTTCTTACCCTCTCCAAAAGCTACCTGTACCGCATTGTAACCGTCGGTTTCGACGGTCTTCACCTGAGTAACGGTGACAGGGCCGGCTTGGATCAGCGTTACCGGAATGGCTTTGCCGTCTTCAGCCAAGAGCTGGGTCATACCAAGTTTGGTACCGAGAAGTGTTTTCACTTTTCCTCACTCCCACTTAAATACTCCTGATGACGTGCGGTTTCTGGATTCTGGGAGAACATTAAATGTAAACATCCGCTCATAACCAGACCTGCTCATTCACCAAGGAGAACAGTTGATATTACGCGTAATAGAAATTACCTCGTAATTATAGCACATGAAGCTATAGACTGTCAACGAGTCCGACTAGGGTCAGCCCTCTGAGGAGTCTGATTTTTTATAAATAGTTGCTAAGTTTGTACCAAGAGCGTATACTTTGCCCGTTCCCATAACTTGAGCGCCCACTAACACTGCCATTTTCGTGTCTGCAGAACATTTTTCTGCTAAATAATCAAGCGCGTTTAGTCCGCTTGAGTAACATAAATCCGGAAAGGCTTGGCGTAGCTCCCCTAGATTTCCTGTGATAAGTTCGGTCTCTTCTCTATTGTGTATAAGCTTTGCTGATAAGCATTCTAATGCATAGCCATCTTGTTGCAGTGATTCTACGTCTCTCTCGATCCGCCGAGTAGCCCCTTCCAAGTCATCCCCGAACATTTTCTTATAGGCGGCTTCCAGGGCAGCTTCTTGTTCGCGCTTTTCTCTGTCTGCTCGCTGTCGCCTGATTGCATATTCAGATTGTTTAAGAAGCTTTTTTAATTTCTCTTCGCGCTCCTTATCAGTTAAGGCAAAAAACTCTTCACTTTTAGATTTCTTGCTCTCGTAATCATCTATGCTCCCGCATGATATAGCTCCTCGGACGCTCGCTTCGTTAAAGCCAAGACACTCCAGTATAGCTAGCCTACCTAAGTTTGAAGCTCCAGGCTGAAGATATTCACGAAAGAGACTGTTCTCATCTAGGTCGTTGTTGAACACTTGACGGCGCAGAGTAAGGATCGTCCCTTCAGTTGGCTCAGCATACTCATCTATTATGCGATCCCTATCTTCTTTAGCAATTATCCCTGACTTTATACCTTTATCTACCACCTGTGTTGTTTTTTGCCTACTGAGACGTCTTGCCTCTGCCTCTACTAATAGATGAGATGTAGCCGTTATGGTTTCATAACTGGGATCTTCCCGTAAATTGTCAGCATTGCCGAAGACAGCCAAGGCTTCTCTCTGTTGAGGATTCAACTCCTCTTCTGGTGGAATTATAGGCCAAGTATCTGGACGTCGTTCGTTAAAATACTCTACAGCCTCTGGATCTGATACCAGATACGGCCAATAATTAACCTTTGTATTAGTAGCTTTAATACCGTCTAAACTAGCTGAGATCGACGGAGAATTAGATCTAGTGTTTTCCATGTTTTTATTATACTAAAAAATAGCTAGAATGTCAATCATAGTATTTACATTAATAGCGGAGATTATTAATACATCCCTTAATACTTCGTAAGCATAAGCTAAATCATCACGCCAACCGGCGTAAACGAAGTCAGAATTGCCATGAAAATTATCGTGACGTACCAAATTTTCCGATTGAATTGATATTTCTCAATCTTTAAGACTAATAGCAACGCAATAAATAGACCAACAGGAATGGCTTGGACGACCAAACCGCCAACTTCAATTGGATTTTTTAGACGAAGCCACAGCGCGCTTAATATCACAAAAACCACCAATTTCAAGAAAAATGAGCCGTCGTTGTCATAAATGCGTTCGCGCCCTTTGCGACTAAATAACTCGCTAGACTTCGAGCGATTTCGAGCATAAGTACGAGTTTTTTGTTTTGTCATAAGCTAAATGGAATTATAGCATAAAAAATCCGCCCCGTTCAAGAGGCGGAAATTTTATATATCGTTAAATTACATACGAATTTCAGCATCAACGCCAGCTGGCAAATTCAAGTTCTGCAAGCTATCAATCGTCTTTGGTGTAGCGTTTGTAATATCAATCAGACGCTTGTGGACGCGGCGCTCGTAAGATTCACCACCAGTTTTGTAAACGTGCGGACTCTTTACGACGGTGTAAGTGCTGCGTCGAGTTGGCAAAGGCACTGGACCAGCCACGTTAGCGCCGGTGCGAATTGCAGTGTCGATAATTTGTTTTGCTGATTGGTCGATGACTTTATGGTCATAAGCCTTCAAACGAATACGGATTTTAATTCCTGTATCTTGAGCCATAGCTCCTCCTCTTGTGTGCGATCTCGTAACCTCTAATTGCCCTATTTATAGTCAATCGAGTTCTCGAGATAAATTATTATTAACTATGTGATTATATCAGCAATTTTCCGCTTTATCAAGATGAGAAATCATTTCCGCAATAATTCCAGCGGATTTATTCAGCGATTCTTTTTCTCGCTCGGTAAGCGGATAGCCCGCCAAAATCTTCACGCCGTCGCTGCTGATTGTTGATGGTAATCCAAGCACAACATTATTCAGTCCATATTCACCCTCAGCCAGCGAGCAAACAGGATAAACCGTGTGCGTCGATTTTCGGAGCGCCGAAACAATCTTAGACACAACAAACCCAATTGCAAAATACGTCGATTTCTTCGTTTCAATCACCCGATACGCTCGGTCGCGAACCTTCTGCTCAATTCCGTCAATCATTTCCTCTGTAAATCCAGGATATTCCTTAATCGGCACTTCACCAATTTGCGCCGTTTCAATTGTCGAAAATGATGAATCCCCATGCTCGCCCAAAATATAAGCGTCAACCGCTTTACTGTCGACATTGAACGCGTCCGCCAAATACGACTTCATTCGCGAAGTATCAAGCGTCGTGCCCGTCCCGAACACGCGATTTTTCGGCAAACCAGATTCCTTAAGCGCCACGTAAGTCAAAACATCAACCGGATTACTAACAATCACCAAATACGGCTTCGCGCCATTCGCCATAATATTTTTCACAATATCACGCATAATTTTCGCATTAACGTCAATCAACTCCAGCCGAGTCTGACCAGGAAGTTGCGGCGCACCCGCAGTAATCACAACGATGTCATCGTCATTGATATCAGAATAATTTCCCGTATGAACCACGACGTTTCTGTCAATTCCCATCGCGTCATTAATGTCGGCCGCCTGACCCCAAGCCAAATCCTCATTACGGTCAATCAACACAATCTCTTCAATAACACTACGCAACGCACACGCATAAGCCGCCGTTGCACCAACCATTCCACCGCCGCCAACAATTAGCAATTTCTGTTTATTCACCAAAATCTCCTTTTTCTGTTTTATATTAGATGTCTTTATTCTGCCATAAACATTACCGCTTTGTCAATTAGCCCCTTCTTGCGGCAATCAAAATCCCCCGAAAGTTCGGGGGATTTAATTAGGCTTGTGTTATCAAGATTATTAAGATTATTTGTTAATCTTTGTAACAACACCAGCACCAACTGTACGGCCACCTTCGCGAATAGCAAAGTTCAAACCTTGCTCCATAGCGATTGGTGCAAGCAACTTAACCTTGAAGGTTACAGTGTCGCCTGGCATAACCATTTCTTTGTCAGCTGGCAATTCAACTTCACCAGTAACGTCAGTTGTGCGGAAGTAGAACTGTGGCTTGTAGCCCTTTGAGAATGGAGTGTGGCGACCGCCTTCTTCCTTCTTCAAGATGTAAACTTCAGCTTCAAACTCAGTATGTGGAGTAATTGTGCCTGGCTTTGCCAAAACTTGACCGCGCTCAATGTCGCTGCGCTCAATACCACGTAGCAAGACACCTGCGTTGTCACCTGCTTGACCTTGGTCAAGAGATTTCTTGAAGGCTTCAATACCAGTTACAACTGACTTCTGAGTTGGCTTCAAACCAACGATTTCAACTTCGTCGTTCAATTTAACAACACCCTGCTCGATACGACCAGTTGCTACTGTACCACGACCCTTAATTGAGAAGACGTCCTCAATTGGCATAATGAACGGTTTGTCCATGTCGCGTGCTGGCTCTGGAATGTAGCTGTCCATTGCGTCAACCAATTCCATAATAGCGTCTTCGTATTTCTCGTCACCTTCAAGAGCCTTAAGAGCAGAACCCTTGATGATTGGAGCGTCTTTGTCGAAGCCGTTCTTTTCAAGAAGTTCGCGAACTTCTTCTTCGATCAGCTCAACCATTTCTTCGTCAGCCATGTCCATCTTGTTCAAGAAGACAACGATCTTTGGCACACCAACCTGCTTTGCAAGCAAAACGTGCTCACGAGTCTGAGGCATTGGGCCGTCAGTTGCAGCGATAACCAATACTGCACCGTCAACCTGAGCAGCACCGGTGATCATGTTCTTGACGTAGTCAGCGTGTCCTGGCATGTCAACGTGTGCATAGTGACGATTCTTTGATTCATACTCTTGGTGTGAAGACGCGATAGTAATACCACGTTGCTTCTCTTCTGGTGCGTTGTCGATCTGGTCGTACGCAACAGGTTTGTTAACTGCGCTTGGTAGGCGCTTTGCCAACACTGCAGTAATCGCAGCAGTCAGCGTAGTCTTACCGTGGTCAACGTGGCCCATTGTACCAACGTTAACGTGCGGTTTGCTTCGGTCAAATGCATCTGCCATTTGTAGAAGTTCTCCTTAATTTAATTATTATTTTTCACGCGGGTACAGTCCATAAAAAAGACCTCACGGCGTATGAGTTTAATTATAACGATTTTCCAATCAGTTGTAAATAGCCTATTTCTTACTATAATACTTCGCCAGGAACGAATCGCGGAACTCGTAAAAAGTTCCATCCTCCAAGCTGGCTCGAATATCATCAACCAACTTAACGATAAATCGCTCGTTGTGAATTGACAACAACGTTCCAGCCAACGACTCGCGAGCGTGCAGAAGATGACAAAGATAAGCCGCCGTGTAGTTCTTGCAAGTATAGCAATCGCAATCGTCCATAATTGGCGCAAACACCTCACGGTATTTTCGACCGCGCACATTAACCCGACCAAACGGCGTATACGCGGCGCCATTCCTGGCTACACGCGTCGGACTCACGCAGTCAAAGGTGTCAATTCCCTGCTCAATTGCCGCAAAAATATCATCAGGCTCGGAAATCCCCAGTAAATGGCGCGGTTTATTTTCAGGCAGAATTTGATTAACCCATTGAATCGTTTGAGCCATAGTCTCCTTTTCTAAAGCACCACCAATTCCATAGCCATCAAAATCCTTTGCACCCAAAAACTCGGCAGTTTGTTTTCGCAAATCCTCGTAATTCGCGCCCTGCAAAACGCCAAATAAAGCTTGATATGGCTTATCTGGACGAGCCGCCCTTAAGCGCTTGACTTCCGCCAAACTTCGCTCTGCCCAAGCGTGCGTCCGAGCCAGCGCCTCAACTTGATATTCGTAAGGATCAATCAAAGATGTCAATTCATCGAACGCAAAAGTAATATCAGCACCAATTCCAGCCTGAATTTGCATGGACAATTCTGGCGTAAATTTATGATAAGAGCCGTCCAGATGCGACTTAAACATCACGCCGTTTTCGTCCACCCAAGCATGACGCGACGATTTTTTAGCAATCGCAATCTCTTCATCGACATCGGTGCTCATTGCCAAAACCTTCTTAAAGCCAGAGCCCAAACTCAAAACCTGAAAGCCGCCGCTATCCGTAAAAGTCGGACCATCCCAATGCATAAATTCACCAAGATATCCAGCCTTTTCAATCAACTCATGCCCCGGCTGCAGATATAAATGATAAGCGTTCGACAGCACCGCCTGCGCACCAACATCCTTCACCATCTCAGGAATCATCGCCTTAACATTAGCCTTAGTTCCAACAACAATAAACGCCGGCGTTTTAATATCACCATGTGGCGTATGAATAATTCCCGTTCGTGCCAACATGTCGTTAAATCGTGAAGTTATTTCAAAAGAAAAAGGTTTTTTCTGCATAATCTGTTTGATTATATCACGAAATGGTCGACGGATCGTTTCGTGACAAGCTAATCACATTGCTACATCGCACCAAGTAATATTTATTCTCTTCCGCATTATTAACTATTAGCACAGGCTCGCCGCGACTAAGAGGCAATTCCGACACGCTTAATATTCGACCATCGACATCTGGTCTATCATTAATTTCTGGATTCCAGATCGCCAAATTATCCGCACGCAGCGCAAATTTTTCAGCATATTCATGGCTACTCACTTCTTCTAGCGGAACATCATTCCACGAAACAGCATTCAGCAAATCGCCAGGCAAACACCGGTATGTCAAAACTACACATTCGCCCTTAAACTCCCGCACTCTACTAACATCCTGGATTACATCGCGAGCGGCGCATTCATACTGACTCAATACATCAAGCTGCTCATTAAGAGGCAATTTATAGAAACACTCATCATTAACTACTTCACTTGCAAAATTTGCAATTTTATGAAGTTCATCTACCGCCATTTTAAGCTCTTCAGCTTCACCGTCAAATCCTTCCAAGCGAATAATCTTATCTCTGTCGGGTATCACATAAACCTTCTTCGAAAAGTCTTCAAGCTCACCATCTATCGTCACTTCAATCGCCGCGTAAAATTTATCATGATAGCTAATAAAACACATCCCATCAATACACGCCCCAGAAATATCCATAAATTCATACTGTAATTCATTATTTTTCGTAGCGTCAGGGGCCAACGCAAAACCAGTAAAACCAACGGTGCTAATGCCATAAAGTCTTGTCGCAGAAAACTCAGACAACTGGTCATTTAATATTTGGGTATACTCTCTTGATACTTCGTCAAAATCCGACTCGTCAACATAAGAAAGATCCGTCGCTAGCTGCCAGGCGGTCTCCTGAAAATCGTCATTAAAAACCGTTTCAAATAAATCAATAGGGGCTCCAATCTCCTCTTTATCAATTGGCGCCATATCAAGCACATCTTTCATATCTACACAAAAAGTCGTAAATCGATTTTTAATATCAAACATTTCCAATACAGGACGATCATCACGCCACGTAAAACTCGGCAACCATCCAAATAGAACTGCAGGATTAGCGTCTTCTATATTATTTTCCCTGCCGTCAATTTTAACCTTATACGCCTGGCATTTCACTTGAATTCCGTCATCATACGGAATCTCATTCAAAACGTCATTCATCTCATCTATCAAAAGCTGCCTCGACTCCGCATCTTGAATGTCGCCGACACCAGCAACTTCTTCAATTTTGTCAGCATAGTGGCGTAATTTACGCACACATCGAGGAACGCCGCTATCGTCCGGCAACAACTCTATTGATACAATCGCCTGCTTGTCAAGCGGAAAATAATAGTCCTTCTGCGAAGTTCGCACACACAAAGCAGCCATCTTTTTGGTATAAATCGCAAACGGCACTGAAATCTCAGGATCAATTTCCATGGGAGATATCAAATCCGCCACACCCTCAACTGGCCGCAGACGATACGAACTGTCCTCTTCGGATTGACTATATCCAACAACTCTAACCTTCTCGCCCTCAATATCGCCAGCGTGCGCAGCTTGTTCTATCTCAGCGATTGCGATCTCGTCGTTTTCTTCACCAAGCAATAAATTCGCGCCAGCAATTCGCCTCCAGTCCTCATCAGAGAATAGCTTAGGAGAATTAGACTCTATATCAGGCTTTGAGCGTCCCATATTGCTATATATTATACAACTTTAATCGATATTTACAAGTATAGCCCCTTCCGTATGCTGTATACTAGAAACATGAGCAGTAAAACCCTCGTTGATTTGGACCAATGGCTAGCCCCACACAAATCCACAATTCAGGCGCGTGAGAAGTATATTTCTTCGAAACTGAAAAATATTTTAAGCAGCAAGACGCCAGCCGAATTCGCGATGGGTTTTTTGCATTTCGGACTTCATAAAACGGATACGGGCTGGACGTTTAGAGAATGGGCGCCGAATGCCACTCGGATGTTCTTAGTTGGCGATTTTTCAGATTGGAAAGAACGTGAGGAATTCGCCTTAAATCGCGATAAAAACGGCGAATGGAGCATAAATCTTCCTGAAGATTCACTTCGTCACGAACAAAAATATAAATTGCGTGTCTATTGGCCTGGCGGCGACGGCTGGCGGCTGCCTTCATACGCAAATTACGTCGTTCAGGACGAAAATTCTGTCGATTTTTCCGCGGTCGTGTGGTCGCCAAAAACTCCCTACAATTGGCAATATAAAATCCCACCCAAGCCAAAAGTTCCTCTGATTTACGAAGCGCACGTTGGTATGAGCAGCCAACAGGAGAAAGTCGCCAGCTTCAGCGAATTCACCGCGGATGTTTTGCCGCGAATTAAGGAATCTGGCTATAACACCATTCAACTTATGGCAATCGCCGAGCATCCATATTACGGCAGCTTCGGCTATCACGTCAGCAACTTTTTTGCGGTTTCGTCAAGATTTGGCACTCCCGACGATTTTAAGAAATTGGTCGACACTGCGCACGAAATGGGACTGCGCGTCATCATTGACCTTGTTCACGCTCACGCCGCCAAAAACGAAGTCGAAGGTCTGGGCAATTTTGCCGGCGATCCGACACAATATTTCAAGCCAACAAATCATCCAGAATGGGATTCGCGATTGTTCGATTACGGTAAGCCAGAAGTTTTGCATTTTTTGGCAAGTAATTGCCGTTGGTGGCTGGACGAATATCACATTGATGGATTTAGGTTTGATGGCGTAACTAGCATGATTTACCACGACCACGGACTCGGAAAAAGTTTCACTAGCTATGATGATTATTTCCGCGATAATGTCGACAAAGACGCGCTCGCTTATTTAAGATTGGCGAATGAAACCATTCACGCCGTTCGCTCTGACGCCACGACAATTGCAGAGGAAATGAGCGGTTTTCCTGGACTGGGCGCATCGACAAAAGATGGCGGGCTGGGCTTTGATTATCGCTTGCAAATGGGCGCGCCAGATTTATGGATAAAAACCCTGAAAGAGAAAAATGATGAAGATTGGGATTTGGGTCAATTGGCTTACACTTTGAGTTCGCATCGGCCAGAGGAAAAAGTCATCAATTACGCCGAAAGTCACGATCAAGCGCTCGTCGGTGATAAAACACTAATCTTCCGACTTATTGATAAAAATATGTATTGGCATATGGATAAAATTGACCCAGACTTAACGGTTGAGCGTGGCGTGGCGCTACATAAACTGATTCGCCTGATGACCGCGGGACTACATGGCGGCGGTTATTTGAATTTTATGGGCAATGAATTCGGGCATCCGGAATGGATTGATTTTCCGCGCGAGGGTAATAATTGGTCGTTTAAGCACGCTCGTCGGCAATGGAATTTGCGCGACAATGGCTTCTTAAAATATCAATGGTTGGGGGATTTTGACGCGGCACTGATGAAAGTTATTAGGCAAATTGATAATCCTAATGTTCACCATTTGACGGTTTGCCAATCTGATCACACAGTCAGTTTTATGCATGGCGACTTTTTATTTGTTATCAATTTTTCGCCTGATAAATCCCACTCAGATTACGCAGTACCCACAGAAGCTGGCTCTTATAAATTGGCGTTAAGTAGCGACGACAAGAACTTCGGCGGACAGGAGCGAATAGACCATAATTCCCGATTTTTCACTTCCCCAGCTGATAATAGCCACAATCTTAAAGTTTACTTGCCAGTCAGAACGGGCATTATTTTACAGAAAGTTGATTAGTGTTGACTTTTATGTGCAAGTGTGATATAAATGAATACAGCTTTTGTTGATGAGTTGATATTTATTCCTTGTCCGAAAGCGTACTTTGACAAGCAGCCAAAAAAACACGAGGTGAGGTTTTATTACTTTTTTAGAGAAAATGGAAAGAGGAATGAGATCTCATCTCGTATATTAAAGAACAATATACTATCACGTTCCCGTGAGGATGAGAAGAAAGATGGAGAGCGATGAGCTCGAACGCTACCGCTAAGATCAAGGGCGACAGGATTTATTTTGCCGGGCATTGCCTGGACGAGGTCAAGAAACCGATTGACGCTCTATGCGACAGCTGGTACGGGTTCTCCGACAAGAGCGAAAAGCTCGACGGATGCCTGAACAGCCTGCGAGTATACTGGATTGAAGCTATTGGAGGAGATGAGTATCACCCTCATAGGCTATCTAAGACTATCGATACGATAGAAGTTATCATCGGGGAGATGGTAAGGATATCGCTAGAATCTCCACTTATCAAGCCAGCTAAGGAAAATCCAGAAGGTCTCGCATCGCTACTAACGAAAGTTAGCCGAGATGTATGGTGCTTCATTTTCATTATGTCTTCCGATATGCTAGATATCTTAGAATATCGAGTAAATGAGGTCGTGGAAAAGAAGCTTTCCAATGTAGACAGGATCATCGAGCTTTACAGCTTGATTATGGATTACGAAGCCCTAATCTATCCAATCAGTAAGGGACTTCGTTATCACGATAACAGTAGCATGATGATGGATCTCAAGGACTCTATTCGGATTGAAAAATTATATCAATCCGTAAAAGCGCTAAAGCGGCAACTTGAGAAGCCGTCACACAACGCCCTGAAGAGGGTAGGTTTGCGTTCATAAATACGCAACTTATCTTCTGATAACAGTAATAGTGACGAGTTGTTCTTCTCTTAAGAGCTGCTTGTCACTATTTTCATTGGAAATTATTAAGTCCCGCTCAGGGGCTGTTTTTTATTATATTGACTTTTTTACTCATGTGTGATATAAATATCACTAGCTTTTGTCGACAATCCCGTCAACGAAAGTAGTCCTTGTATAGCTCGAGCGGAGGAGTATATTATAATGAAGCTCAAAATCGCGACCGCAGTCCTGGCCTTAGCCGGTCTGGTTCTGCTCCTTACGGGAGACACATACCTTACGGCTACCTTGGCTATCATCTGCGCGACGATGGCATTGCCGTTGGCAGGCCATCTCACATTGAGATGGCTTCTGGATGAACAAAGTGGACTCCTACTATGGCTCTACTACATTCTCTGGGTGATGACATCTGGACTTCCAGTTATGCGAACACTGCAGAAAATTGGAGCCATAGACACTCCCCTTAGTGACGCCATAGACCCGGAGAAAGTAGTGGTACCGGGATACTTCGTCTCACTCACGAGTATTATAGTCATCCTTCTCACAGTTATCGCACCATCGTCACCCAAGTGCGACGATGATGACGGCGATAGCGACAACAAGGGCTAATGCCCGCTAGGAATAGCTCGCCTTGAGGCTTAGGCCTTGGCCAGAGCTCTCTTGGCGGGCTATTTCTATTGGCATAAAATTTGTTACACTAGATATTGTGAAGAAAAAAGTACCAAAATTCATTGAGCAATCATTAGCCCGAGTCGCTAATCTTTACAGCTTTGAACCGGCTCACGTTTTGGAGAAAATTGATGAAAGCTTGACACCGAATATGCGAGCTTTGCGCCTGGCTATGACGATTGCCGAGCAGCTCCTGAGCATGGGCGTAGTGGCGCGCGATGTGGTTCGTATGGCGCAAGGAATCACGCGGACGTATTGCCGCAGACCCGTTCATGTGGACGTGAGTTACACTTTGGTGACAATTTCTCAAGACCGCGGAGTTAGCCATGAGCCTTTGACGATGGCGCGAGTTATCGTTCCTGACGACCCTAATTATCAATTGATTCAAGCATTGCAATTATTAGCCCTCGACATTCGTCGCAAACAGCTTTCCCTGGAAGAAGCCGAGGAGCGATTGCAACAAATACTCAAAAAACCCACCGAACATTCCCGACTAGTCGTTTACGCGGCGGGCGGATTAGTGAGCGCGGGTTCCGTCATTCTGTACGGCGGCAGTTTACTCATGGCGTCAATCGCGTTTCTGCTCGGATTCCTAGCGACTGGATTACTGAGGTGGCTGGGGCGTATTGGCGCGCCGTTGTTTTATTCGCAATCCCTCGTGGCAATTTTCGTAACATTGGTGGCGGCGGGCGCGGCTTGGTGTAGCAATTATCTGGGACTGAGCGTCAACGCAACATTGTTGGTTATCAGCGGAATTGTCTTATTAGTCGCGGGACTAATGTTTGTCGGCGCATTCCAGGACGCAATCGACGAATATTACATGACTGCCAACGCTAGATTACTAAAAGTCGTAATGGCAACGGGCGGCGTAATTGCCGGCGTAATGGTCGGACTGTACATTGCGACAAAATTTGGCATAACATTCCCAGCAACACCAGATCGATTGACATTGGCGGACGGACACACTCAATATTTGGGCGCTGGAATTATCGCGGCGGCGTTCGTTCTGAGGAATCATTCTCGATTTTTAGGAATGATCATTTCTGGATTGATCGCAATTTTCGGCTGGTGGATTTCACGATTAGCAATGAGTTTTGGCTTTGATATCGTAACAGCGAGCGGCATCGCAGCGGCGGTAATTGGGCTGGTCGCAGTCATGACATCCAGATTATGGAAATTCCCTTCCCTGGCGATTATTGCGGCGGGAATCGTACCGTTAGTCCCAGGATTATCGCTTTACAATGGATTAATGGGCGTCGTCCTATATCCGCCAAATAGCGCAAACTTCCTGCCAGCCTTGGCTATCTTAGCGCGAGCAATCCTCATCGGCGTAGCAGTAGCAATTGGCGCATCATTCGGCAACATCGTCGGTCGCCCAATTCGCCGACAATTCATCAATTTATTCCGTCGCAACACACAAACATCATGAAAAATAACCCGAAATTCATTGGTTTGTCAGACTCGCGACTATTCCATATGCGCGGAGTGGCGTATAAATCTTACAATCTAGCTCGTGAAGTATTCAAAATGGAAGAAGATGTGGCGCGCAGCTTATTTTTAATGGGACTAACACACGACTTTGCCTACGCTTTTGTTGAAAATCAGACGGATCACGAGCATGAAGGCGGCAGGATATTAGAACTATCTGGCTTCAATTGGGCTGAGGCTGTGTTTGATCACGGAAACCCAGACATAGAAAACTGGACGGACGAATTGCTTATCTTAAACTTGGCAGACATGACGACTAGCCCAGACGGCAAGCCGATATCCATAGACCAACGACTGGAAGACATTGAAAATAGATATGGCACAGATAGCATTCAGGCGACAAAAGCGCGCAAATTGACCAAACGAATCAAAGAAGAACTCACCAAACGAAACCTAACAATTCCAAACTTATAAACCCGAAATTTAGCCAAACAAAAATCCCCGGATCCGCTCCGAGGATTTTTTATGAAGTAGAGATTATTTATTACGCTTTTCGATAATCTCTTGCGCAACGTTTGGTGGAACTTCCTCGTATTGAGCTAATTCCATCGTTGAAGCGGCGCGACCCTGAGACATTGAGCGAATGTCCGATGTGTAGCCGAACATATTTGCTAATGGCACAAACGCCTTAATCAACTTAGCGCCACCCATCAAGTCTTCCATGGCGTCGATACGTCCGCGACGTGAGTTAAGGTCGCCGATGATGTCACCCATGAAGTCTTCTGGTGTAGTAACTTCAACCTTCATAACTGGCTCAAGCAAGATTGGGTTAGCTTGCTTAATACCTTCACGAGCAGCTATCGAACCTGCCAATGAGAACGCCAATTCTGAGGAGTCGACATCGTGGTATGAACCGTCGTAAAGTGTAGCCTTAACGTCAACAACTGGATAACCGGCAATAACACCACCTTCCAACGTTTCGCGAATACCCTTCATTACGGCTGGGCGATATTCCTGAGGAACCACACCACCCTTAATTTCATCAACGAATTCAAAGCCCTTACCAGTCTCATTTGGCTCAAAGCGAACCCAAACGTCACCATATTGACCGCGACCACCAGACTGCTTAGCGTGCTTACCTTGAACTTCAGAGCGACCCTTGATGCTTTCGCGGAAGGCAACCTGAGGTTCACCAATATTGGCTTCAACCTTAAATTCGCGCTTCATACGGTCGATAAGAATATCCAGGTGCAATTCGCCCATTCCTGACATAATTGTCTGACCTGTTTCTTCGTCGGTGTGGATTCGGAAAGTTGGGTCTTCTTCAGCCAAGCGCTGCAATGCCAACGCCATTTTTTCCTGGTCAGCCTTTGACTTTGGCTCAACCGCGATTGATACTGGTGGCTCTGGGAATTCAATTGACTCAAGAGCAATTGGATGCGCTACATCAGACAAGGTGTTGCCAGTTGCGGTAGACTTCAGACCGACCACAGCGGCGATGTCACCAGCTTCAACCTTGCTGATTTCTTCACGCTTGTCAGCAAACATACGAACAATTCGTCCGATTCGCTCTTTCTCACCAGTCGTCGTATTAAGTACGTAGCTTCCTGAGTTCAAAACTCCAGAATAGACACGAACGAAGATCAATTTACCAACAAATGGGTCAGCAGCAATCTTAAACGCCAAAGCAGACAAAGGCTCCTTGTCTGATGGCTTGCGGCTAACTTCGTCGCCAGTCTTTGGATTCTTGCCCCAAATTTCATCAACGTCTAGTGGACTTGGCAAGAAATCAACCATCAAGTCAAGCAGCTTCTCAACGATCACACCGCGACCGTCACCACCAGTAACTAGGTAAAAGTCACCAGCCAAAACGCGCTTACGTAGAGCCATTTTTAGCTCGTCAACGGTAATAGCTTCTTCGCCCTGCTCCAAGAACTTCATAGTAAGTTCGTCATCGGCTTCAACAGCATTTTCAACCAATAGAGAACGTGCGTTTTTAGCTTTTTCAAGCATATCAGCTGGAATTTCACCAACCTTAAGCTCGTGGTCTGTGTAGTCGTTGTAGGTGTAAGCCTTCATGTCAATCAAGTCGACAACACCGTGGATAGTCTTTTCAAAACCAATTGGCAAGTGAACTGGGAAAGCCTGCTTACTCAAGCGGTTGTGAATTGACTCTAGGGACTTATAGAAGTCACCACCGGTCTGGTTGATCTTGTTAACGAAACAAATACGAGGCACGCCGTACTTATTGGCCTGGCGCCAAACGGTTTCAGACTGAGCCTCAACACCCATCTTACCGTCAAAGACTGTAACCGCACCGTCAAGCACGCGCAAGCTACGCTCAACCTCAGCGGTAAAGTCGATGTGTCCTGGGGTGTCAATAATGTTAATCTTGTGATCTTTCCAGAAACAAGTCACAGCAGCTGACGTAATAGTAATACCACGCTCTTTCTCCTGTGCCATCCAGTCGGTGGTAGCACCGTCACCTTCACCACGAACCACACCGATCTTATGTGTCAAGCCAGTGCGGTACAAAATACCCTCAGTTGTCGTCGTTTTACCGGCGTCAATATGGGCAATAATACCAATATTTCTAAAATTCTTTAGCGGAACATGCGTCTCTGCCATAAATTTTCCTTTATATTACGTTAATTTGCCGAGATTTTTGGTCAATTTTTTGGCACCAAAAAACTACTCTTGCGTTTTATTATATCAGTTATCTATATTTTTGACTAGTTCTGAGCCGGAGGATTTTTAGACTCGTTGTCGTTCTGAGCTGGCGCCGCAGGCGGATAGTTAGCTGGAGGCTGTTGCATAGGCGGCTGCACGTACGTTGGTGGATATTGACCAGGTTGCTGCGGATAGTAATTTTGTTGCGGATATTGTTGTTGCGGCGGAACTGACTGCTGATATGACTGCTGCGGATACTGAGACTGCTGCGGGAATTGTCCAGCGACAGGATATGGATAGGCATTCATCTTACGTCGATTACTGACAGAAACGGCGATTGCGATAATTGACACTGTTAAGAATAATGCCCCCGTTGAAAGAATCACCACAACCACGATTATAACTGTAGTGTTATTTTCTGATTCGCTCACACTGGCTTCTGCGCTAGATGCCTCGCCTTCCGTAAAATCATCTGGAGTATTAGATGAAACTTCGATCATCTTCGCCACCAAATAATTGTCGGGGTATTTTTTATCCAATTGCTCAAATTTAGCTTTTGCCTGAGAATATTTACCTTGGGAAAAACTCTCCAAGCCATCTTTCCAGAGTTTAGTCAATTCGCCGTTCGCCGATAACGTAACATTATTTTTCTTCGCCATAGTTTTCAGATCGGCAATATCACGAAATATTCCCTCTCCAAAGCAAGAATTGTTATGTTCTCTCCTGTTCGCGCAGGATGAGCCGCCGTAAGTGTTCAATCCAATCTGCTTGCCATCCTCATCGAATGCTGGACCGCCACTGTTACCCGCCGCAATTTGCGCGCTCATTGAAAACAGCTTATGACCACCCGCGTCACTGCCCGAACCAGAAACATCACCTTGAGTAACAGTTGGGACGGTCTTACTCTTCTTCGTATTTACACCGTCGTCGACAATCGCTGGATAACCAATCGCCGTCACCCGATCACCTCTAGAAATCTTAGAACTATCGCCTAGCTCCACCGCTGGAAATCGCCCTTCAACCTTCAGAATTGCTACGTCACTTTTGTCACTATTCAGATCCATGCCATGACCCTTCAAATCAACTTCCGCGTCAATTTTCTTGGCTGGAATATTAGTCTTCGTCTTTTTCCACTTAAGATTGCCCGAACCGTCATCTTCGCGCGCAATAGGTTCGCTTGAGGTCTGGACAACGTAATCGTATCGATCGTTTTGCGAGCGTATATTATCGGCAGGAACCTGATTGATAAGACCGAGAATTGCCGCTTGCGCACTCTGGTCGCCGCCATTAGCCTTATTTGCCAAATCCCGAAGCGTCTCTCGAGTCACGTAGCCCGCATCTACCACAAACTGTATATATTTGTTCATGTTCTCTTGAGTATTAATGCCCATGATCATGCTTTGGTTCGAGACCTCAGTCACATGCCCATTTGTAGCAATGTAGCCATCGTCAGAAACAATCGATCCACTACCAATTCCACCCGTGCACAAGCCATTCAGCTGCATACTCGCACCATTCTGCGCCGTATAAATCATATCAGCGCAACGATATGTCCCCACGCGTACAGTAGCAATTTGATTCCTTGCCACCACTTTAATAACAGAATCTTCGTCTAGTTCATCCAAAGTATTCGTAGTATCTTTATCTTCTGAGAAATTTTCCGCCTTAGTTTCGGCCTTAGCTATCGTAGCGGAAGCCACTTGCGCCTCATTATTACCATCAGCCCTGACCAAGTAGCTACTGTCTGGATTCTGGAAAGTAACCTTAGCAACCAGCGCCTCCAGCTGGTCAATATACGGCTGCGTGTACGAATTCTTGCTCAATGCAAAAATCGTCATCCAGTAAGGTCTGCCGTTCTGAATTGTCAAGTAAGTTATTTTTTCACCAGTTTTCTGCCACTTGCCGTCAATAGTGCTTCCGTAATCAACGACCATCTTCTTAAACTTACGTCCAGAAATCGTCGCGTCGCTGGTGTGATATTTTAAGTTAGGATTATCCTTCTTCTGCTTGTTAATATCGCCCTGAAGCATTAAATCCAAATCTGAATATTTCTTCGTGTCCTTGTATTCCTCGGGCATCGTTGAGCGATCAAAATAAGCTTTTTTGCGCGAAGTTACGATTGAGAAGTCTGGCATAATCTTCCTAAACGAGAACTTCTCTTCTTCCTCCTTCGGCTTTTCTGAACCTTTTCTGAAATACAATCGCAAAATCGCATAAGCACGACTTTCTTTCAGCTCGTCATCGGCATATGTAGTGGCGCTATACTGTTTTTCATTAGAGTCTTTATTTAAGACGTGACCTTCGCCAGTAAAAATACTCTTGTCGTATCGAATTGAATAGCCATATTTGGAAACGACTTTTTGCAAACTCTTAGCATCTTCTTCTGCAAAAATCTTCTGGATCTTCTTTTTTGCGGTTTTACTAACTCCGGAAGAGCGGTTATTATTAACGACAATCAGCCCAACTATGACGGAGATCAAGAAAACTACGCCCAGAACGATGGCTACAATTTTTAATTTCTTCATTGACTTTTGATTCATACTGCTCCAATCCTAACGATAATTTACAAATTGCAAAGGCGTGTCATAATCACTTTCTCGCAATAAACTAATAACTTTTTGCAGCTCATCCTTCGACGCAGAAGTAACACGAACGAGGTCGCCCTGAATTTGAGGCTTAGCTTTCGGCGCATTAGCACGAATATCAGCGGCAATTTGCTTCGCCGTCGGCTGATCAAGACCTTGCTTGAACGGAATTTCCCAAGTCGTTTTCAAGTTCGAAACAACTTTCTCTTTTGATAAATCCAGAACTTTACTTGATTGACCACGCCCCGCCAATTTCTTACGCACAATGTCTAGCACGGCGTCAACTTGCCAATCGCTGTCGCCGGTAATTTTCAGACCCTTTTTATCGTCCAGCCAATCAATTGCCGCGCTCGTCCCCTTAAAATCATAACGCCCTTGAATTTCTTTTTCGGCCTGCATGAAAACATTATTCATCTCAGCCTTGTCAATCTCTGACACAATATCAAACGAAAAACTCGCCATCTTCCCTCCTAATTTTTTCTATTATATCAAAAAATCGCCCCGTTTAGAGCGATTTTCTGATTTTGCTTTCAAGCAATGATTAGCCGCGAGCAAAGTGTGCAAAGGCGCGGTTAGCTTCAGCCATCTTGTGGGTGTCTTCCTTCTTCTTGAAGGCAGCACCAGCTTCGTTGTAAGCGTCAACGATTTCCAGTGCCAATCGTTGTGAATATGGCATTCCACTGCGAGCGCGAGCTGCTTGAACTAACCAACTGAACGCATAGTGCAATTGTCGATGTCCCTGAACTGGGAATGGAATCTGGTAGTTAGCACCACCAACGCGGCGAGATTTAACCTCAAAGCTTGGGCTAACGTTCTTCAATGCTTTTTCAAACACTGCCAATGGATCTTCAGAATCCAATTTCTTAGCGGCAGTTTCTAGGGCTGTGTAGACAGCGCGTTCAGCCGCCAATTTCTTACCGTCTAGCATTGACTTGTTGATCAAACGCTGAACTAGTACGCTTTGATATCGGCGATCAGGCTTAAGTTCACGCTGCAATTTTTTGGTAACTTTACGAGGCATGATTATTTATCCCCTTTCTTTGTACCGTACTTAGAGCGGCCCTTCTTACGGTTGTTGACGCCTTGAAGGTCAAGCGCACCACGTACGATGTGATAACGCACACCCGGAAGGTCAGGCACACGACCACCACGGATCAAGACCACAGCGTGCTCCTGCAAGTTGTGACCTTCACCACCGATGTACGCCCAAACTTCATAGCCGTTGTTCAATTTAACACGAGCAACTTTACGCAAAGCTGAGTTTGGTTTCTTTGGCGTCTTAGTCGTCACACGCACACAAACACCACGCTTAAGCGGTGCATTCTGGTCGTAATAACGTGTTTTTAGGGCGTTATGAATACGACCTAGTGCTGGCGACTTGGACTTTTTCTTAGCCGTTTGGCGCGGTTTGCGCACCAATTGGTTGATTGTTGGCATCCAATTTCTCCTTGGTTGATTAACTAATTATGGCAATTCGCCTTACGGTTTGGATTCAGCAACTCCTCTCCGTGTCTATACCTTTTCCGCCGAGATTGCAGTCTGTACACATTCAAACCACCGCGCACTCCGAAAAGAGGAAACTCTGAGGAGAATTATAACACACTTGACGTCAAATATCTACCCAAAATATAAAAATAATAGATGTCACTAAAATTTAATAGAAAACCGCCCCGGAATTGAGGCGGTTTCTGTAGTTACGAAGCCTACTTATTAAGCGGCAACTTCTTCTTCGACGAATTCGTCTTCGCTCGGTGTTTCGAATTCTTCCTCTTCTTCGACAGCACCAGTTCCTACTGGAATCTTGCGTCCGATGATGACGTTTTCCTTCAAACCGTGCAAGTGGTCGGCTCGACCAGATACGGCGGCGTTAATCAAGACGCGAGTAGTATCCTGGAAGGATGCGGCTGATAGCCATGAATCACTCCAGATTGACACCTTCGTGATACCGAGTAGCAATTGTGTGTAGCTAATCAAGTTCTTACCTTCAGCAGCCAATTGCTTATTCGCATTGACCACGGCGGCCTTAGAAACGATATCGCCAGTCACGAATTCGCTATCACCAGCATCTTCGATTTGCACGCGACTAAACATTTGGCGAACAATAATCTCCAAGTGCTTGTCAGCCACGTCCTGACCCTGAGCAGCGTAGATTCGCAGAACTTCGTTGATGATGTAGCGCTGAGTTGCCTCAACACCCTTAAGTCGCATTAAATCGTGCAAGTTCAATGATCCAGCCGTCAATCGATCACCAGCTTCAACAACATCGTTTGCCTTAACGACCAATTGCATGTTGCCTGGGATTTCATAACGAGTTGGCGAAGCAGCCTCTGCCGCGATCACCAAAGTATCCTCAGCCGACTCAATCACACCGTCAAATGGCGCGATCAAAGGTCGAGTGTCGCTCTCGCCAGTTGCTAAGACGTCGCCAGCCTTAACGCTTGAGCCAGCCTTAACCACAACAGTTCGTCCTTCTAATGGCAATCGCTCAACCTTACCAGATTCTGGCGTAATTTGAACGATGTACTTCTTGCCATCTTCCCAAACGTCAACCAAACCAGCAACTTCCGTAATGAATGCTTGACCCTTTGGTGTGCGCGCTTCAAACAATTCTTCAACGCGAGGCAAACCTTGGGTAATGTCGCCACCAGCAACACCAGAGTTGTGGAAGGTACGAAGCGTCAACTGAGTACCTGGCTCACCGACTGACTGAGCGGCGATAACACCAACTGGCTGATGATTACCAACCAATTTACCAGTCGACATATCAATACCGTAACTTCGCTGCGGAATGCCGTTAAGGTTATTCGTTGATAATACAGACTGAATCTTAACGCTTTCAATACTTTCGTCGTCATCAATTGAATCTGCGATTTCACGCGTGATCAATTCGTTCTTATTGACGTGACCTGGAATTGTTTCAGCAGCATAACGACCAGCCAAACGGTTCGAGAAGTCAATCATCGTCTCTTCAGTTTCTGATCGGTAAATTGCGTAACCTTCATCGTCGCCATCGGTATCTTCAACAGTAAAGACATCTTGTGCAACGTCTACCAAACGACGAGTCAAGTAACCCGAGTCGGCAGTCTTAAGAGCCGTGTCAATAAGACCCTTACGTGCACCACGAGTTGCGATAAAGGCTTCAAGGCTAGACAAACCGCCGGTGTAAGAGCTGCGGATTGGAAGCTCAATCTCATGGTTGGTTGCGTCCATCTGAACACCAATCATCGCGCTCGCCAACTTCACGTTGGAAATATCACCACGAGCACCAGAGTTAACCATCATAGAAATACTGGTGTCCATGTGCGCCAATTGGTCTTTCAGGAATGCTGTAATCTTATTGTCGACGTTTCGCCATGCGCTAACCGTCAAGTTGTATCGCTCTTCCTCAGTAATCAAACCTTGGTCGAATTGCTCAGAAATCAAAGCCGCCTTAGCATCACCTTCAGCCACAAATTGAGGGATTTCCTCAAAGTGGACATAGTCGGTCATACCAGTCGACACAGCCGCAACCGTAGCAAAGCGGAAAGCTTGACCCTTCATGCGGTCTGCAATCTTAGCGGTTTCCTCGGCGCCGTACTTGTTGAAGATTTGCGCCAACACCTTCTTAAGCTGCTTTTTAGTCTGGACATTGTTATCGTATGGAAAATCTTCAGGCAGAATCTCATTGAAGAAGACGCGACCCAAAGTTGTTTCACGCATTTTACCTTTCGCAAAGATACGAATTGGGGTTTGCAAGTGAATTACGCCATTGTCGTAAGCCATTTCTGCTTCGTAAACAGAGCTGTAAGTTTTAACTTTGTCAGTCTGAGCTTGCGGCTTGTCGTAAGTCAAGTAATAGTTACCAAGAACGATGTCCTGCGAAATGTGCAGCACTGGCGCACCATCGGCAGGCTTCAACAAGTTGGCAGTTGCGCTCATCAATTCACGAGCTTCAGCCTGAGCCTCTTTCGATAGCGGCAAGTGAACAGCCATCTGGTCACCGTCGAAGTCGGCGTTAAATCCGGCACAAACTAGCGGGTGCAATTGAATAGCTTTTCCTTCAACCAAAACTGGCTGGAAGGCTTGAATTGACAAACGGTGCAAGCTTGGTGCGCGGTTAAGCAACACGTACTTGCCTTCAATTGCTGAATCCAGCGCGTCCCAAACTACCGCTTCGCCAGCTTCAATTAGACGTGAAGCCGAGCGAATATTGTGCGCGAATTCATTCTTAATCAGCCAGCTAATCACGAACGGCTTGAACAATTCCAGCGCCATTTGCTTTGGCAAACCACATTGGTTAATCTTCAATTTTGGACCAACCACGATAACCGAGCGACCAGAATAGTCAACGCGCTTACCAAGAAGGTTCTGACGGAAGCGACCCTGCTTACCCTTTAGCATATCACTCAAGCTCTTCAAGCTGCGGCGACCACCAGTCGAGCTGACTGCGCGACCACGTGATGCTGAATTATCAATCAAAGCGTCAACAGCTTCCTGAAGCATACGCTTTTCGTTGCGCTGAATAACTTCTGGTGCGTTAAGCTCAATCAACTTCTTCAAGCGGTTGTTTCGGTTGATAATTCGGCGATACAAATCATTCAAATCAGATGTCGCAAATCGACCACCAGACAACGCCACCATTGGACGAAGATCTGGAGGAATAACTGGTAGAACCGTCATGCACAAGCTGGACGGCTTAATGCCAGCAGATTCCATACTTTCAAGCATCTTCAAGCGCTTTAGCAATTTCTTCTGTCGCTGACCTTTTGCGGTTTCGGCTTCCTCTGTCAATTCAGCGATAAGCTTTGGCAGGTCGATATCGTCCAAGAGTTCCTTGACCGCGCTGGCACCCATGCCAACTTCAATCAATTCGTCGTATTCTTCTGGCAAGTTGCGATATTCGCTCTCTGAGATCAAAGCGCCCTTATTTAAGCTCTCCAATTGAGATTTCTTACCAACGTAAGCTTCTTCCAATTCCTCGACTTCACGACTCTGCTCTTTCGCCAATTGCTTAACGTCGGCGCCATCTTCTTCAGCCATTTTTTCGTAACGGATTTTGATAGCCTTACGAGCCAAATCAGTTTCCGCTTCCAAATCTGCCAAATATTGATCGCGAGTTGCTTCGTCAACACTTAAGATAACGTAAGTTGCAAAGTAAACGATTTTCTCAATATTGCGAACCGTCATACCAAGCAGCTGGCTCATTGCGCTTGGAGTGCCGCGCATAAACCAAATGTGCGCAACTGGAACTGCCAATTGAATGTGCCCCATTCGCTCACGACGAACGATTGACTTAGTGACTAATTCACCATTCTTATCGACAGCAGCTTCGCGTGAACGTACACCCTTAAGCTTTGAGTCGTGTGGATTGATATCCTTAACTGGACCAAAGATTCGCTCGCAGAACAATCCGTCACGCTCTGGCTTTTGTGTGCGATAGTTAATTGTTTCTGGCTTCAAAACTTCGCCGTAGCTCCATTTCAGAATGTCTTCTGGGCTAGCTACCGCCAAACGAACCGCGTCAAAATCGCTGATGCCCGTTGCGTTAAATGCAGAATTTGCCATCTTACGCGTCCTCCTTTATTTCTTCTACTTCATCAATATCTTGCACGCTCATGCCATCGTCTATTTCCCCAATGTCATCTGATTCGTCCAAGTATGTTTCTTCTTCCTCATTGTCAGCGACAACAGTTTTGTCTTCTGGACCACTTGAAGCGATAACGTGTTCGGCGTCAACTGTTGCCTCGTCGTCAACCAAGTCAACTCGAAGACCCAAACCTTGGAGCTCCTTAACCAACACGTTGAAGGATTCTGGAAGTTTTGGACCAACAATCGGCTCATCCTTAATGATTGACTCGTAAGCCTTTGCGCGACCGTAGACGTCGTCGGACTTAATTGTCAACATTTCCTGCAAGGTTGCAGCAGCGCCGTAAGCTTCCAATGCCCAAACCTCCATTTCTCCGAAGCGCTGACCACCGTTTTGCGCTTTACCACCAAGCGGCTGCTGAGTAACCATCGTGTATGGACCAGTTGAACGAGCGTGGATCTTGTCAGAAACCATGTGGTGCAACTTAATCATGTGCATCACACCAACTGTTGTTCGCTCCTCAAACGGTTCACCGGTGCGACCGTCAAACAATTGACTCTTACCGTCGCGCGCCAAACCAGCTTTTTCTAGCTCATCGGAAATCTTCTCACTTGGAACACCGTTAAATGACGGAGTTGCTACGCGGTAACCCAATGCTCGCGCCGCCATACCAAGGTGAGTTTCAAAAATCTGACCAAGGTTCATGCGGCTCGGCACACCAAGTGGGTTCAAAACTACGTCAACCGGCGTACCGTCCTCTAGGAATGGCATATCCTCAACAGGAAGAACTTTCGCCACAACACCCTTGTTACCGAAGCGTCCAGCCATCTTATCGCCAACGCCAATCTTTCGTAATTGCGCAACGAAGATCTGAATTTGCATCAAAACGCCAGCCTTCAATTCGTGACCATTTTCACGACTAAAGATTTTAACGCCAACAACTTTACCGCCGCCTGCATTGTTCATTCGCTGTGATGTATCGCGAACGTCCTTAGCTTTCTCGCCGAAAATTGCGCGAAGCAAACGCTCCTCAGAGCTCAATTCCTGCTCGCCCTTTGGCGTAATTTTACCGACCAAAACATCGCCAGCCTTAACCTCTGAACCAATTTGAACAATTCCGTTCTCGTCCAAGTGACGCAAACTTTCCTCGGAAACGTTTGGAATATCACGCGTCACAATCTCTGGACCAAGCTTCGTCTCACGAACCTCAACGGTGTAATCTTTAATGTTAATGCTTGTCAATCGATCATCTTCAACCAAGCGTCGGCTCATGATAATCGCGTCTTCCATGTTGTAGCCACCCCATGGCATAAAGGCAACCAGAAGGTTTTTACCTAGGGCAATTTCACCACCAGCAATTGAGGCACCTTCAATCAGAATATCGCCCTTCTTCACCTTGTCGCCACGCTCAACGCGGACTTTTTGGTTGTAACAACGATCGTCATTATTCTTCACGAAGTGCTTCAATGTGTAAATCTTTACGCCGTCAGCATATTTAACGTGAACTTCGTCGGCATCAGCGCGAACGACTTCACCGTCGGCACTAGCTTGAATCAAGTGACCACTATTCTCAGCCACAGCCTTCTCAATTCCAGTACCAACAGTTGCAGATTCTGGACACAGTAGAGGAACCGCCTGGCGTTGCATGTTTGAACCAGTCAAGGCGCGGTCGACACGAGTCTTTTCAATAAATGGCACCAGCGCCGCAGTCGAACCTAAAATCTGGCGGTGAGCTGCATCCATGAATGTAACTTGGCTAGCATCAACTTGTGATGGCTGCATGTTACTTCGAGCATTAACGCGCTCGTCGCGGAAAGTTCCGTCTTCGTTAAGAGCCTCACCAGCATCAGCGATAACCTCACCAATTTCCTGTGAAGCATCCAAATAAACAAGTTCGTCAGTGACTTTGCCGTCTTTTACACGAAGATATGGAGTTTCAATAAAACCGTATTCATTAACACGTGCGTAAGCTGCTAAGTTCAACACCAAACCAATATTCGCACCTTCTGGCGTTTCCACTGAACAGATGCGGCCATAGTGAGTTGGGTGGGCGTCACGAACCTCAAATCCAGCGCGCTCACGAGTCAAACCGCCAGGGCCAGTCGAGCTCAAGCGTCGCTTGTGGCTCAATTCTGACAATGGGTTAACTTCGTCAAGTAGCTGCGACAACTGGCTTGAAGTGAAGAATTCACGAACAGCTGCAACAATTGGACGAGCATTAATCAATTGGCTTGGGCTAACACTTTCCAAATCAGCCACGCTCATGCGATCCATCGCATTGCGTTGCATTCGAAGCATACCAACGCGGAATTGTCGGGCAATCAATTCACCAACCAAGCGAACTCGGCGGTTGCTCAATGCGTCAATGTCGTCAGCTGGCTCTTGCGTATTGTTCAAGCGAATAACTTCACGCAAAATCGCCACCAAATCGCTCATCTGCAACGTACGATTTTCTGCTGTATTTGCAACATCCAGACCCAAGCGTTGGTTCAATTTATAACGACCAACCCGCGAATAATCGAACCGCTTGAAGTCAAAGAACATTCGCTCAATCATCTGACGAGCATTATCAACTGTCGCCAAATCGCCTGGACGCAATCGACGATAAACTTCAATCAACGCCTCGTTTGCACCACGAGAAGTATCCTTGTCCAAAGTTTCGTCAATGTATTTTACGTCGCCAGTATCAATATCAGCGAACAATTCCTTAATTTCACTAGTCTTTGGATAGCCCAAAGCGCGCAACAAAGTCGTTGCTGGCATCTTGCGGCGGCGGTCAATCTTTACGTAAATTGCACCGTTAGAAGCCGTCTCAAATTCCATCCAAGCTCCACGTCCTGGAATGATTTTTGCACCGTAGTAATTACGTCCCGCTATTGTTTCAGCAGTGAAGAAAACACCAGCAGAGCGAATCAACTGACTAACAACCACACGCTCCGTACCGTTGATAATGAACGTACCGCGCTCGGTCATCCATGGATATTCACCGAGGTAAATTTCCTGCTCTTCAACTACGCCGGTTGTCTTGTTCGTCAATTCAACTGTTGCATGTAGCGGCGCTTCAAATGTCAAGTTGTTTTCTTTGGCAAATTGGTCAGTGTTTTTTGGCTCGCCAAAATAGTATTTGCCGAACTTTAATGACAACTTCTGACCAGTGTAGTCGTCAATTGGATTAATTTCTGAAAATATCTCACTCAAACCTTCTTCGACGAACCAGCGCCAAGAATCTTTTTGGTGAGCGATTAAGTTTGGTAGCGGCAGGGCATTATCACCAGAGGTGAAATAGACGCGCTCGCTACTTGTGGTTGGTTTTTTTGCCACAGGCGTAAACACTCCTCGCTTTAATTAGTGGTTAATAGACGGCCGTGAAGATCTCTAATTCATAGCCCAAAATCACGATTTGCCACTCGCAATTTTCACCCGCCATGAATACACTACTTCTATAACTACTCATTATGACGAAAAGTGTCAATAAAATCAAGGGGTTTTACTAGTGTTTTTCAATATTATCAATCAACATATTATGAACTTCGTCAATTGTCCCATCCGCTGAAACTACCGGAATTCCGTATGCCTCGGCAATCTCCAAATATCCATCGTCGACTTTTTTCTGAAAATCTTGCCCACGTGACTCAAAAGTGTCAGGATTTTTCAGCTCGCCGCGCATAGAAATTCGCTCTTTCCGCTTATCGCGACTCAAGCTTAAAATAACCATAACGTCTGGCTTCAAGTATTTTTCATCGGTGAATAATTCTGTCAATCGCAGAATTTCCGACTCGTCATATCCTTCGCCTCGCCCCTGATAAACCAGCGTTGAAATATAATTTCTTGCGCTCAAAACAATTTCCCCACGTTCCAATGCAGGCTGAATTTTTTCCCGCCATAATTCACGCCGAGCTGCAGAAAATAGCGCCACATTCACCGCCGCAGAGCGAGCCAAATCGCCGTTTTTTATAACTTTTCGAAGCTCATTTGCTATCGGAGTTGATTTTTCCGGATCGTCACTTCCCGGCTCTTCAATCACGCAAACTGTTCGCCCGATTGACCGAAAATATTCCGCCAATTTCGCGACCTGCGTCGACTTGCCCGTCCCGTCATTGCCCTCGATAACTATATATTTTCCCGCGTCGCCCATCATCACCTCGTAATCACAATGTGCGGCTTATTCAGATAAATCATCATCTTTTTCGCCTTGCCGTCAACTTTTATAAAATGCGTATGTTGGTGCGCCATCGACCTGGTTTTACTTCCTTGCGCTCGAGCGTAGATCGAATAGCCGTTATTCTCAAACCTCGCAATCTGATTCATATAGTCAATTTTTTCCTCGTCGCTCAAATTTGCCAATGAATCCACGTGTCGTTTCGGTATAACCATCAAATGGTCATCCACGCCGCAGCCATCCCAAAAATTATAGCCAAATCTATTCTTAATAATCAGGCAATGCGTAGTTTCACCAATGACCTGATCTGTATGATGTTTTACCAATTGACAAAAATCACAGCCGTCAGACTTATGCTTTTTTCTGTGATCAATATATTCTTTTTCTTTCGTTCGTGAGCGAAACATTGATCCTGCCATCATCACAAAATCCCCTCGCCAAGTCCCGCGATTTCCATCGGTTTATGTCGACGATCCTTAAACGCCCGCGGCAACATCATTTCTGGACGCCAAGTTTTTATCAATTCATCCAAATCGTCAGTGTGCTGATATTTGCCACTCATTCCGCCGCGCCCACTAGCATATCCGCCATCAACCTGACCAGTGTGATGAAAAATCAATTGCCCAATTCTCTCACCGACAGGCAAAACTACGCTTTCATGCTTATTCAAATTGTAAATCTCAAGCGTAATCCGATTGATATATCCCGGATCAACCCAGCCAGCATCAAAACACACCGCCACGCCGTTTCGCCCCCAAGAGCTACGACTTTTCACCTCGGCCGCGCCGCCATGCGTCCGAATTCCAACAAATTCGTGCGTATGTGCCAAAATTCGCTCACCAGGCTTCAAAACGATAATCGGATGATCTGGCGGAATATTCTTAAATTCCCGAAAACCGTGCCGCTCGCACCATTCGGCGTGCGGAATCGCCTTAAGTGGACCCTTGAAGTATCGATTGACATCAGACTCGTCAAACGGATTATAAACTCGCGAAATATCGTCATATTCCTGCTTATAAAAATTAAAGCCTAGCGTAAAATCTAAGCTGGCTTCCGATACGTTTTTTGGGTTGAACGGCGTACAGACAATTGTCCCGTCTTCAATCGCCGCTAATATATCTTTATTTGAGTACACGCTCACTAAACACCTCCTATTGCGTGATTTTTCTACCAAATCTTATTATGGCAAGTTTACGCATTCCTATCAAGCTTTCAGTAAATTTTACAGCATGTTAAACTGAAATTATGGAAAAAGCCATTATTGTAGCTTACGATAAAAACCGCGCCATCGGACAAAATGGCGATATGCCGTGGGGGCGAAGTTTGCCGGCCGACTTGGTGAATTTTAAGCACTTGACGAGAAATAGCAATGTCATCATGGGCAGAAAAACGTTTGAGTCAATTGGTTCGCGACCGCTTCCAGACAGAGAAAATATTGTCATTTCATCCAAGCCAACTGGCGTCAAAAAAGTTCTGACGGCTATGAATTTGCAGAGCGCCCTAGCTTTATCACGGTATCCAACTTTTATTATTGGTGGCTCGCAAGTTTATAAAGACGCGCTGAATACTCCGGAAATTGACACCATTTATGCCACGGAAATTGACGCCGAATTCCCCGATGCTGACACTTTTTTCCCAGAGATAAATATGAACATATGGGAGGAAGTGAATCGAATACATCACCCAGCAGATGCTGAAAATAGTTACGATTTTGATTTTGTGATATATAAAAGAAAATAGCCTTCTTAAGTTGACAGTATTTAATATTTGTGGTATGATAAAGCGCATGAACGAACGATCTATAATACGCGCTACAACATCTGAATATATGGAAAACACTCCAATTGCAGATCTGCCAGAAGGCAAAACAATATTACTATCTGGCAAACCTACCGAAGCAAACAACACAACATTCAATGATAAAGTTCCCGTCATAGAAAAATGGACAGACGAAGACGGAAGAACTAGAATATTAGGAAGGTACGCGACCATAATGTATGATGCCAACACTCAAGAACTAAGCCTCACTCTACCCGATCAAGAGATTACCAGACTACGGCGCTCCGACACTAAGGACCAGAACTATATAGCCTTTACAGCCGAGGATCCTGATAAAGAATAAAAACCGACAGCCTCAGCCAACAGACGTAAAAATCACGAATCACGCAAATCACACTACACAGCAATCGGCGCCTTGATCGGTGGATGATGCTCGTAGTCCTCCAGGCGGATATCGTCAATGGTGAAATCGTCGATACTCTTGATGTCTGGATTCAACCACAGCTTTGGTAGCGGCAACGGACGTCGCGATAATTGCTCGTCAACCTGCGCGCGGTGATTATTATAAATATGCGCACTATTCAAGGTGTGGACAAATTCACCGGGCTGTTTATCTGTCACTTGAGCGATCATCGACAGTAGCAATGCATAACTGGCGATATTAAACGGCACCCCAAGGAACATATCCGCCGAGCGCTGAGTCAGCGCCAAATCCAGCTTGTCCTTCTCGCCGTTTTTACCAGGTCTTACGTTAAATTGAAACATCGTATGACACGGAGGCAGCCCGCCAGCTTGAACGATGTCATCAATTTCCGCCACATTCCACGCGCTCACGATATTCCGACGCGACTCTGGATTTGTCTTTATCATGTCAATAGTATTCTGAATCTGGTCAATAGTTCCGCCCTTCCCGTCCGGCCATTTTCGCCACTGCACGCCGTAAACTGGACCCAAATCACCCCACTCCTCGGCAAACGCGTGATCGACTGCAATTTTGCCAATAAACAATTTCATGCCAGCGCGCCACTCCTCGCCATTGATTTCTGGAATGCTTTGACCGGTTTTCTCTAGATAATTCTTGTACGGCCACTCATCCCAGATGTGCACGCCGTTTTGAGCCAGATATTCAATATTACCGGTGCCTTTGAGAAACCATAGCAGCTCGTGCGCCACACTGTTGAAATATAATTTCTTAGTGGTCATAGCCGGAAATCCGTCCGCCAAATTATATCGCGTCTGAATACCAAAAACTTCTGTTGTCCCCGTTCCTGTACGATCACCTTTTTGCACACCGTTATCACGAACGTATTTCAATGCGTCTAAATATTGCCTCATAAGCCCTCCTTACCTAACTCAAATTATGACAATATTCCTCAAAAACCACAAGCAGAATTACTAGTAGTTTTAACAACAAACACGTAATTTTTACGATAATTTAGTCAAGACTTTGTCGATTAGACCGTACTTTACAGCTTCATCTGGCGTCATCCAATAATCACGCTCCATATCGGACTTAACCTTAGCCAACTTCTGACCGGTGTTTTTCGCCATAATCTTCGCTAGCATTTCTTTGACTTCCAAAGTTTCCTTCATGTCAATTTCCATGTCGGTCACTTTTCCATGCGTTCCAGAAGACGGCTGATGAATCATAACCTTAGCATGCGGCAAACAGAACCTCTTGCCCTTAGCACCAGAGCTGAGCAAAAACGCCCCCATGCTTGCCTGCAAACCAATTCCATACGTCGCCACATCGGGCTTAATAAAATTCATCGTGTCATAAATTGCCATTCCATCATAAACGCTGCCACCTGGACTATTGATATATAGCGATATATCAGCTTGCGGGTCAACATATGCCAAATGCAGTAATTGCGCCACTACGCTGTTCGCGGTATGTTCATTAACATCTTCGCCAAGGAAAATAATCCTCTCATTCAACAATCTCGAATAGATATCAAAAGCACGCTCGCCGTCAGCCGATTTTTCAACGACAGTTGGAATGAGATATGATTTTGGCATATTTACTCTATTTCTTCGTGTTTAATTCGACCAATTTAGCAACGGTCTTATCTGTAATCATTCGGTTGGCAATGTCGCGGTGAACATTTGGATTATCGAATTGTTCCAGCATTTTCTTATCCTTGCCGTATTGTTGCTTGAAGAAGTCAATTTGTTTCTGAATTTCATCGCGAGAAGCGTCAATCTTCAATTCTTTTGACAATTCGGCCAATACCAGACCAGCCTTAACACGCTTTTCAGCCGCTGGACGAGCCTCTTTCTTCGTCCACTCTTCTTTATCCTTGAAGCCCTGAGTCTTCAAATAGCTGTCCAAACTCAGTCCGCTATACATCAAATTCTGAGTCAAATCACGCTCGATTGATCGCAATTGGTCCTCAACCAAAAGTTCTGGCAGCGCGGCTTTACTTTTTTCCGTCAATTCGTCAACCAACGCGTCCTTAAACTTCTCGTCAGCTTCGCGCTCTTTTTGTGCGGTGAGTTCACGCTTGATGTCCGCTTTTACTTCCTTCATCTCTGTAAATGGACCGCATTTTGCAGCAAATTCATCGTTTAGTTCTGGCAATTTCAATTCATTAACCTTGTGAAGCTTCACGGTAAACACAACGTCTTGACCTGCCAGATTCTCAGCGTGATAATCCTCTGGGAATTTCAACTTCAAATCGAACTCTTCACCAGCCTTATGACCAATCACACCTTCTTCAAATCCAGGAATGAATTGACCTTCGCCAAGCTTTAAGCCATATTCCTTAGCCGAACCTCCCTCAAACGCTACGCCGTCTTTCTTTCCTGTAAAGTCAATCACAGCCTCGTCGCCGAGCTTAGCAGCACGCTTGACCTCTGATTTTTCAGAATAGTTTTTACGGATTCGCTCAATAACCTCGTCAACATCCTTATCCTCGACCTTGGCTACTTCTTTTTTCGCTGTCAATTTTTTGTAATCGCCCAATTTTACTGGCGGAATAACTTCAACTTCAGCCGTAAATTCCAACTCAGAACCAGGAACAAACTTCTTAACTTCAACGCTAGGTCGATCCAAAGCTTGCAATTTTTCCTGCAAAAATGCCTCAGCTACTGCCTTTGACAAAGCATTCTCTAAGATCTGCTCCTGAAGCGCATTCGGATCAATGTGCTTAGTGGCTATGCTTGCGGGAACTTTTCCTTTGCGGAAACCTGGAACTTTGATGTCGCGCGCCAACTTTGTCAAGGAAACTTGTTCTGCGTCAGCCAATTCGCTCGCACCCAAAGAAATCGTCAATTGAACTTTAGTATCTGATAGTTTTTTTACAGTAGTCTTCATAAAGACTAATTATAACAGATATCAGACTATATCTCAAACAGAGCGTCCTCATCGCCATCGTATCGACGATCTTTGACAATTGTCACGATTCGTTCAGCGCTAACCTTCTGCTCATCAGACTCCACCAAGTTTCGAACCGTGTATGCGCCGCTAGCAATCTCATCCTCACCCACAAACACAGCAAACGGAATTTGCTTTTTCAACGCCGCTTTTATCTGCTTGTCAATCTTTCTACCAGTGATGTCCAACTCTGCTCGCACGCCTTCACTGCGCAATTTTCGCGCCAAATCGTCCGCGCCAGCCATAGATTCTTTTGATACCGGAATTATGTACACATCTGTTTTAGACGCCAATTTAGGCAACAGGCCGTGTACTTTCAAAAATTGTTCCATCGTTGTCGCGCCCATGCCAACGCCGACCGTAGCAATCGGCTCAACGCCAAATAGTCCGACCAATCCGTCATATCGTCCGCCGCCAAACAACGCTCGGTTATTCTCTGGCGAATTGTCAAAAAGCTCAAAAACCATGCCTGTGTAATAGTCCAGTCCGCGCATCAGAGTAACATCAAACACCGCATTCGTAATGCCTTTTTGGCTAAGTAATTTCATTACTTCGCGAAGCTGCTTGACACTTTCATCTTCCATCAATTCGCTCGGTAAATCATCAACAGATTTCATACTGATCATTTTTGCTAGCTTCGGCAAACCCTCCGAAGCTTGACTACCAAAAATCTCAATCGCCTGACGCTTAAATTCTTCGGCAGGAATCTTATTTTTCCTATCAAGCAACTTCATCATCATCGTCGAACCAACAATATCAAGCTTCAAAAATTGGCTCATTAGACGATTTATCAATTGACGATTATTAACCCTAACCGTAAACATTTCCTGCTTGGCGCCAAAATTCATCACGCTAGCGTGGCTCAGCTCAATAATCTCCGCGTCCGCCGCCGCGCCGTCCACGCCAAACAAATCCGCGTTTAATTGCCAAAACTCACGCTCACGCCCACGTTGCGGTCGTTCATAGCGCATAAAATTAGCAATTGAATACAGCCGCGCAGGCATCGCCAATTCCTGGCGCTTAGCCGCCACCATTCGAGAAATCGACGGCGTCATCTCAGGGCGAATTGCCACCATTCGACCGCCACGATCTTCAAAAGCGTATGTTTGCTCCCCCGCCAATTCTTGACCCGACTTCGCCAGATAAATATCTAGCGGCTCCAGCAGCGGCGCGCCATATTCTTCATAGCCAAAACTCTCAACCGTCTTGTGCCAAACATTAAAAATATAATTCTGCAGACGCTTTTCCTCTGGAAAATAGTCTCGCGAACCTTTGTAACTTTGTGTAGATAAACTGCTCATGTTAGCTCCATTATGTCATTATTTCTTATTTATAGCAATCAAAAACGCCGAGGTAGAACTCGGCGCATACAATCAAAAATCAGAGTCCTACCTCGGCAATACGTGTGAATGATGGAATTTAGGTAAAATCATACGCTTATTGTAATAAATTTCATGCTTTTTGTAAAGTAGGAACTGACGGAGTTATTGCGAGAAATAATGGTGTATCATTAATTTATGGACAGCATCACGCATCGCATTGCCGAATCCATTCGCGCTAACGATTTGCCAGCTTACCAGCGTGAGCGTTATCCCGCTATTCAAGAAGGCGAACTTATTCGCTTTACAGATGAGGATTTTCACGGCGTTGATTTCGACCAGTTTGCCATGGGATTTTTCGTGTTTGAAAACTGTAATTTGGACGACGCAAAGCACATCTATGGGCAACCGATTTATTTTACCGATTCGTCGGTTCGGAATGTGGATTTTCGCGGTGTAAAAGCTATTATTGAAGCGAAAGACTGCGACTTCCGTGGTATGAAATATGACGAGGAAACGCAATTTGTCTATGGCAGCAGGAAATTAGCAGCACGATCGCGCTTCATAAATTGCAAATTAGATGATAAAACTCGTGATTTTTTGAGACAGCAAGGCGCAGAAATCAACTAATTATTTTCCGTCAACACATTCTGCTGCAACCAACAATACATCGCCACAGTTGCCGCCGCACCAACGTTTATGGAGCGAGTCGAGCCGAATTGCTCAATCGCCACAATCTGATCCGCAGCGTTCGCTAATTCCGCAGAAATCCCCGGCCCTTCTTGCCCAAACACCAAAACCACGCGCTTCGGTAAACTCGTCTGCGACATATTAACGCTACCCTCGATATTATCAATCGCGATAATTTCCCTACCCTCAGTTCGCATTTTCTCAACAAGCTCTTCCGTCGTCGCCAGATATGTAATGTGAAGATATTTATCCGTCATCATCGCGCCGCGCTTATTCCATTGTCTGCGCCCAATCACATAAATCTGCCGCACGCCAAACGCATTAGCGCTCCTGACAATTGTCCCCATATTAAAATCTCGCTCGGTATTTTCCAGCGCAATCACCAAACCGCGATCTTCAGAATCCAACTCATTTATAATCTCCGATTCACTCCGACCCTTAAATTTATCAATGACATTTCTTTTATCTTCCATCTCTGTTATTTTATCAAAATTCCTGAATAAATAACAAAAATAGAGAGACTTCTATTGACTTTTTTACACAAGTGTGGTATAAATAATATCAGCTCTTACCTAGAGCACGTCTCTAGGGCAAGAGTTGCCCTTTAGACGTAAAACGACACATCCGCGGAAGGATGATAACAATGGAGAACTCTTTGAAGAGCGGCGCTAATAAGCGTCGGCTCGGAGAAAAGCTCTGGCTAGTTTTTGTGCTAGCCAACGCAGTCCTCTTCTTGGTCGCTGTCTGCATTAGCGTATTTTGGCCATCAGAACTGCCGAAGTTCGTCAGCTCACTAACTATTGTAAGTGGGTTGGCACTTATCTATGCCTACTTGATCGAGTGGTGCTTAGACGCGTTAGTGTCTAAGCAATCTAAGTCGGCGCTCGAGATCCTTGAGCGTGATAATGACAAGCTCCGAGAGGAGAACAACGAGCTTCAGAAGGAGCTTGCCTCTGTCAGGGCCGAACTCGAGGAAACTCGAGGTCGACTCTATGAGGCCGACGTCCAATTCGAGAAATCCTTGGGTGAGCTTGTCTCTGTCAGGGCCGAACTTAGGAAAGTCAAGCTCGAGCTTCTTCACGCAAAAGAAGAAGCTAATCTCGCTAAACTCCACTACGAAAGTCTCCGTAAGGCATACAGCGAAGCCACGCTAGATCTCCTGAAGATCAGGAGTGAGCTCAAGGATACTCGAAGCAAGCTCGATTTAACCAATCGCATCCTCTGTGATGAGATTGTAGCTGCCGACAACGCTCTCTATGACACTGAAGCTCTCCAAAGCGAACGCGACGATCTCCAAAGCAAACTAGCTACGGCACGACGCTTCGTTAGGAGATTGCTCGCCGAACGTAACAAACTTCGGTATGAACTCACCAAGGCCAGGATAGGCTTTGGGTTTTTCCGACGTGAGTATGTCGATGCTGAAGCTCGAGTTGCCTATGCTCAACAGCAAATCAAAGACCTTGAAAGCGCTGTTGAGGCTCGCGACGACGTGATCGGTAGTTTACTGGACGACGTAGTCATCCGAACAAAGGGCTAACAAGCCCGCCTAAGAAGTAGTTCGCCTTGAGGCTTAAGCCTCGGCTGAGCCTCTTGGCGGGCTATTTCTTTTGGTTTTGAAAGTTATTTTGTTATTGGTATTGACATTTTATCCTATTAGTGATACAAATGAATACAGCTTTTGTTGACGAGTAAATCCTTGTCCGAAAGTGAACCTTGACAGGCAATCGAACACAAGATGAGTTTTTATCTCTTTTTAAAAAACCGTCATAAGAGAGATGAAATCTCATCTTGTATCGTAAAGGACGATACGTCGCGATCCTGCGGATGAGAGAATATCGGAAAGGATACTGAAATGTGGGGACATTTCACGAGCGAACTTCAGAATGGCGTTGAGACTCTCAAGGAAGACTGGAAGAAGATTAGGGCAAACGTCAAAAACGCCGACGTCTCCGACTTCAAGGAATACGAGAAGAAAGAGCTCAAACTCAGTACAAAGGACTACACAGCCTCACTCCAGAAGATTGTGGAGCTTACAGCTCTTCTTTGTAGCGACTATGGCTACAGCACGAAGTTGGTGTGCTGTAAGCTCAAACTGACTCTCTGCGGGCTCGAAGATTCGATTGATTATCTTCACAGCCGCGCCGTTAAGGGAAATACGGAGATCGAAGAAGAACTCTTCGACACTGCTACGCGCAACATCTCCGCAGCCTACGAGGTTGTAGAGGAAATGAGCGAATTCCTCAATACCAGTAGTCGCGGTATCGTTCACGCAACTGCACCTCACATCGTCGATCACAGCCTCGAGGAAACTATCACGAGTCGCCAAGTCATGGGCGCTGCTTTGTATGAGTGCGCTGTTTTCTTCGACGACGGAGAGTGGACTTGGTGATACTTAGTATCCCTTGAGTCGATTCGTCTACATGGCAGGTGATTGTTCTTTTACGATTGCCTGTCATGTAGACTCTGGATTTATGTTATTAAAAATCACCCTGAGCATGGGTGATTTTCTTATGATGAAAAATTGTCAAATATTGGTGCGGATGAAAGGACTTGAACCTTCACGTACTTGCGTACACTAGCACCTGAAGCTAGCGCGTCTACCAATTCCGCCACATCCGCATGTGGGCTACGCGTCAATTATAGCCCAATTCTCGCCCAGTATCAAGCTTGATTACGAAGCTTACACCATGCGTTTAATTCCGCCGCCAATTCCTTTGGTTGAGCCTCCGCTTTAATTCCTGGGTTAAAAATTCCAGCTGGATCAAAGATTTGCTTCACCTTTGTGTATAATTGCTTTTCGTCATCTGGCAGATTTTTATAGATAAAGTTAGCCTTCAATCTTCCGTCACCACCAAATCCCGCAAAAGAACCTTCATACTTATCAACAATCTGAGAAATTTCCGCCAACAGCTGAAGAATCTTCTGGCGTTCACTCACCTTTTTACTATCAAACGTCGGATGCAAAGAGATATAATCGCTTGAAAAATCAACAAAAACTGGCAAATCCACGCCGTACTTAGATTCCAGCGACTTCAACTCGCTAAGGAAACTATCAATCTTTTCTGGTGCCATTAAAATCCCAGAAAATACGCGTGGCGTGATCATATGCGGCTCGCTTGGAGTTTCCGTCAAAGCCAAAACAGAATGCAAACTGAACAAATCCTGCTCTTCCAAATGTAGAGTTTTTATGTCAATCGCTTCTGATGATTCCAATTTTCTAGTCAATTTCTTCGCGGCTTTATTACGTGCTCTGTCAGAAAAGTCGTCAAAGATAGCCAAGACTACCGCACCCTTAAAGCACTCTTTCGGCGCCCACTCAACCACCTTACCGACGACCGCAGCCTGACGGAAGAATCGCCCGTCGATTATTTCCACTGCCGACGCCTTATTTTTCATCGCTAATTCCACGGCTGATTGCGCGTCTGACAACTTTTTATATGATGCGGCAACAACTGAATATTCTGGACGAATAAATTGCGCTTTCATAATAACTTCACAAATCACACCCAAACTTCCCTGGCTGCCAATAAACAACGGCGTCAAATCGAACGACCCGTCTTTTTGCTTCACCCGAGAAATTCCGCTGTAGCCAACCGTATCTGGCAAAGCTGGATCCATTTGCGAAATCAGCTCGGCGTTATCTGAGATTAAATTGTCAATCTCTCGATAAATCTCGCCCTCAAACGTCGATAAGCCCTTTTTCTTACTCAATTCGCGTCGAGATATGCGACCAGTCTGAATCACGTCGCCATTACTTAGAACAATTTCAAGCTGTTGAACGGCATCAGCAAAGCGGCCATGCGCGCCAGATAATATTCCAGACGGAGCCGTGTTAATTGCGCCACCAACCGTGCCTTCTTCTGCCACATATGAAGTTCGCGGCAGACCCAAGCCTTTATGAGTAGACAAAGTTGCGTTGATTGCCGAAAGAGAAATTCCCGCTTGGGCATGAATCAGTTGTTGGCGAGGATCAATACCAATCACACGATTCATATACGTTTTTTCGTCAATTGCAATGCCCTTATTCGTCGCCGCGCCAGTTTCATCATT
>ENA-OWLR01000007-OWLR01000007.1-metagenome-genome-assembly--contig:-NODE-7-length-65452-cov-12.746242_pt1 | contig 65452 bp, 88 predicted proteins | sample MGYA00245352_ERZ651110 | MGnify/ENA primary metagenome ERZ651110 (study PRJEB26857, sample SAMEA4031765) | metagenome | biome: human; feature: oral; material: saliva | place: Philippines | collected 2014 | study... | reverse complement strand
TCGGTATTGTCTCAGAGAGAGTTCCACCGAATTAGAGAGTTTTTGTTTAACGTCGAAAGCATTAGAGTTTACCACCGACAACTACATTCTGTCCAATTAAATTACACAGGTCAAGACAATGAATAGGTCTTAGTTTACCATTTACTGGTTTAGACGAGAACATCCCCTCTTGGATTACTCTATGGATTTTTGTGAACATATCCATAATGGACTCGTACCCACTAGCTGTTCCGCCAAAACTAGATAGAATAGCACCTTTTACACGGATTTCCGTGTAATCAATCATGATATGCTGACAATCACTATTAGTAGCCATAAAGTTTAAGTACGCTCTCAATGCGTCTACCCAACCCTCTTTACTATCACCAATCTTAATGATGAACATATCATCGTGATATTCTGTAATAGTATATTCTCTACCACGTTGCTTAGTTGAGTGGCTATTATACTGGGAATGTAGTATTACATCGTCACGGAATGTAGGAAGTTTTTCTACATCACTTGGCAAGATACGAACACCAACGCCAGTACCTACCATAAGTAGATAGAATAAATCACATAAGGCATTAATACTATCAATTACCACGAACGAGCAGTTGAAGTTTGCTAGTTTCGTTTTCTTACTAGCTTTACTGCCACCTATCCATAGTGATCGGCCACTAATGAATTGTCTTAAATCGAACATATTTTCGAATAATCGTTGAGCCTCATATGTAGCAGTATGTGCAAGGGAACAGTTATATTCTACCGCTCTAGCACACGTTTCCTTCCACGTTTCTCGTCTACCTTCATTCGGTAACCAACGAGAATATGTCCGGTAATATACCAGTTTAGCTAAATTTCCCATATGACTTGGAAAATCAGGAAACTTACTCAAATATTCTTTTGTTAATAATGCCATTATTTGCTATACCTTTCTACTAATTTACATTCATTCTGTTTCCAAAAGTGGCTCTTAGGCCCAAGGATAGAATACGAATACTCATCACTCTTTGGATCATATTGAATTGATTGTATTGTAATTACTCCCTTAGGAGTTTGTACTTTATCGTATCTTTTAAATTTTTGGACGCCCATTGATGACCTCCAATAGTTTAGCCAGTAATTTTATTACTGACCCAAATGTTACACCGTATATGGTAGGAATAGCCCATTCTAATAAGCTGTGGTGCTTAACATATTCATAAGGAACAAAAGCTATCCATCCAAATATAAGTGCCAATAAACAAGACTGCAGGAGTGGTGTACCACACCAATCCCAAAAGGCCTTTAGTTTTTCCCTCATAGTCTATCTCCCATTCTGTATGCAAATACAATTTGGTCTTGCACGATTACTATAAAAGCCATATAAGGCTCTGAACAGATTACCGTAACTGGTTCTTGATACATCATTCTTACTTCCATTCCAGTTTGGTAAGCTAAATCCTCTAACTTCTTATATGCGTCCGACAAGTTTATCTTCTCCTACAGGGTTTCTAGTCGCTCGGCATACATTTTCAAAGATAAGTTTTGCGTCAAAATAAATACGAGATAAATGCTTTGCAGTAGCGTCTACATATCTTTGAGATTTTTGTATCTCTGATACCCTACTCCATGCCTGTAGCACAAGTTCAGATTGTGCCGCTATTCTATCTCCCTCGTTGACTTTCGTAGATGACTCTCTACTTACCTTTGCTTGTATAGCCTTAGCACTTTTTTCATAGTCACTACATTCTTTTCCTAAATCAGCCGACAACTTTTCAAAATTAGCTTGCAAAGATGAGGCGTCTTTCATAACACTAAATGCTAAACTGGCGTCAGTATCTTCTAATTCATAGAACTCCTGCGATACGTTATAATACTGCTCGTTTAATTCATCTAGGTAATCTAACATGACTATTATTCCTTAGCACGATGGCAAGCGTTGAAATCACGAGCGATGTTTTCAACAAAAGCTACAGCCTCAGCCTCGGTATCGAAACTCTTAATAGGCACATTCAAACCAGTTGGTAACATACCAAATACTTTGTAAGCAAAGATTTTGTTTAAATCTTCTTTGTCTTTTTTTTCACGAACATAAATAGATACTACATCTAATAATTTTTTGCTATCGTCAGTTAAGATAATCATGGTTTTCCTTTTCTCCTTCATCCATAATTCTATCCACTTCTACAAGCAACCGATCAGCATAGGCCCGTAGAAACATACAACATTCATCATCACTGGCTACCCCTAAATCCCTAACCATTGCTATAAGGTCTATAGGGTTCTCTGCACATTCGGATAATTCCCCTATGCACTGTAAGCCATCTTCTAGGTTAGTTAACTCCGTAAGGAAAATATATTCATCTGTTTCTTCCTCACAACTATCAACCAACCAAAGACTTTCTGTTAGTGTGTGTAGTACAACTTTATTTTTGATAGAGTTTGTTTTCAACACAGTATTGTAACCCCTTACTTGTAACAGTTAAGAACGGGCCTTTAAAGTCCTCTTCAAGCCCCTCAGCTACAGCTAATACTAGGCCAATAGTAAGTTCAGCAAGTTCTTCTAACGAAATATCAGTGAAACTGATATCGCTATCGATATCAAACCCACTAACGCCCTCTGAAAAAGTCAATTTTGCCTTTACACTAAGACCTTTTTGTTCCTTGTTTAATTCTGTCATAGACACCCTCCTTTACATAAAATAATCTATCGCAGTATGGTCTTGAAATTACCACAATATCACTATTATCCTGTTCAAAGTATTTGTGTATCATCTTATAGCCTTTGTCCTCTACAGTATCTGCAATGGCTAGATCAACACCATTTACCGTAGCATGGAATAAGTCCTGTCTTAATAAATACGCAAAGCCTTTGATATGAATAACACCAGTTTCTGCTTTCTTGTACCAAGAGTCCGAGTGTACGTTACGTTTAGACTCAATCGTAAATGTATCGTCACCCAGTTTCATCTTAATGTCACCACGCATTTTCTCTACCATTTCATCATTAGCTAAAGCCTTAATGATATTGGCTGATTTTAATGCACCTGACATAGGTACTAGATTAGCCTCAATACCAATCTTCTCGAGCCATGCAACCAGTTCACGCTCTGCATTGCGTCCGTTACGTCTATTACTTTTCCCTCGTTTACTCGCTGTGGTCTGTTTTTTTGTTTTGACTTGTAATTTATGAGCGAGTCTGTTTTCAACCTGTCTAGGTGAGAGAATTGACTTATCCTTTGGCATATACAAACCATAGTTGTCACATAACCAACATTGGTCTTTCATTGTTCTGCAGTTCTTCTTAACTTCGCAATTCTTCATCTTTGCCACTCAATACCGCTAAACCAAGTAAACAATACACGATAATATCGTATAGACGTTCTTTTGCGTCCGGTAACATAGTGCCATGTTGTAATAATGCTAAGTCATGCTTATCTTTAAACTGCATACAAGTTTTAAATGCACCATCTTTAGTGATTTCACCGAATTGACGTTCTGCACATTGTTTAAAAGCTGATAGAACATCATTAGCACTTGCATACTGTTTATTTTTCATAACAAACAGTTGGTCGATTAGTGTTAGATGATTAATCGACATTGCGTTAAATTCATCAATATTAATTGCTTTCACAGTTACACCCCTTATCACAGAATTGAGATACGTTACAGAACCGTTCACACTTCATACCACCCCAACATTCAGAATACCTACAAGGTGGCGGCATTGTATTTGTTTCAAGTGCTGTAAGTAAGTCACCTGCTTTCTTTTTCATATACCGTGCAACCCATTGGTCGCTAATTTTATTGATTGGAACTAAGTAACCCGGACTTGTGATACCACGTTGGTTTGCTATGTATGTATTGCCGTCACGTACAATTACCTCACATACAAGTTGATTTACCGGTTTCTTTAATTCCTTTTCTATCTTCATACGGTAATCATTAAGCTGTATGGCTAGGTCAAGTCTTAGCTTAGGTCCATCTGTGCGAATTTCATTTCGGTATTTAGGCTGTCCCTTTTTAGCCCCTGTTTTGTATACTTCGCCAGTTGCTACCTTTTTGCTATACATCCCCAAAATTTTTGCGACTTTCCATGACCCATACGTTTTATTATCGTAGAGCGTCCCATTGTTCTCTGCTGAGTAATAATCGAACGCCCCAGTAGAAACACCATCATCAATACGCAATTCAGAAATACCCTCGTCATCTGTATAATGTTCAAGGTAATCATGGACTTTAGTACCATGTAACATGAACAAAGATGATTTAGGATCTATTGCGTAGTCACGTGTAAGTTTTAAGTAGTTCTCTCTAGTACCGGCTAAAAGCTGTGTGGTACTAGGTCTACCTGTCCATTCACGCTGATCAGCTAACGCCATTAAGGTACGTTTAGATAAGCACCTACCTGCAGGACAATATAACTCGCCAGTATTCGGATTAATTTGCCCCTCCAATCTACAACAGGATAGACATTCTTCAATTTTTACTTCTTTCCCGTCAGGGCAAATATACTTCGTATATGGCATTTCCCACCCACCTAACTTCTATTAATATTCAAAATCTCTTGGTCCAAATGTCCAACTAGAGCCAAAATCAATATAACTACGGTTATTACGACGCATCCATTCTAGTTGTGAACCTGTCGGACCATAATTCCTACCTCTGTTATTTTCAGTTTGAGGCTTCTTTTGATACTCTTCTTTGATTGATTCTACTAATTCCATAATGTACCCCTTTTCCTTTATTGTTTAAATTTCTATCTCTAAATACACGCATTTATCGCAAGTACTATGGCCGTCAATATCGTATAGACAGTCCGTATACACATTAATAATGTGACGGCTAGGATTACCCCAACCATCATAAACATCAATCATAACCTCTGTATTCTCATCGTATTTTTTAAGTTTCTCCATAAGCTCTTTTATCTTCATTATATTCACCTCTTTTTACTTATCAGTGAAGTTATAATCATTTTAAAAGTAGCTATTCCTAGCTACTAACTATATTATACTACTATAACGTGTTATTGTCAACACTTATAAGTGAAGTTTTACTCAAAAATTTTCCTCTAATAACGATGTATTGTTATTATATTTGAGTTCCATTCGAGTAGGTCCGTAAATACCATCACGAGCTTTCTCCACTTTCATACGAGTAATATTCTTTAGTTCCTGCTGTTTCTGTAGTGATAGACCGGGTTCTTTTTCAGGCCTCCACAACATTATGATCACATCACCACTTGCCTCAATATCACCAGTCATACGGAGTAAATCCATAGTAGGTTCATTGTAGGTATTGGCTCCACGATTTAATTGACTCAGCATAACTAAGATAATATTAAATTCCTTAGCCATCCCTTTCATTTTAAGGGCTTGCTCTGACGCTCCCTCATAAGTACTAGCTCCACGCATATATGTGAAGTAATCTACTGCCACAATATCGATTGGACCACCTAACTTATTTTCACGATTACAAGCAATCAGACGGTCTTTAATATCGTCTATACTTAAACCATTTGTATCGTAAATTAGAAGTCTTTCAGATAACTTCTCTTTTACTTGATCTATTCTTGGGTCACCACTCAAAACTAACTCCCGTACTTCACGCAAGCTAACTTTGAGAACTTTAGCTATAATACGCTCCATTACTTTACCTTTGGACATTTCCAAAGAGAAAAATAGAGTTCTAGCTTTGTTTATAATAACTTGGCGTAATAGGTATTCCACAAGCCAATCAGTTTTACCGGCACTCGAATACGCACCAACGATCATTACCTGTGTCTTAACCATACCACCAATACAGTCATCTAAACATTTAAAGTGAGTTTTATACTCACCACGAAGATATAAATTCTTCAAGTCATTAATAGACTCCTCTGCATTAGAGGCGTCTTTGGCGAGTTCCTTACTATCTTCACGGTAGTTTTCAAAGAAGTCTTTTAACTCAGTGAAATCACGTCCCCACCGTTCACATAGCCGTTTAATAATATCCGCTTTAAAGAGTGGGTTAGAAACCGATTTAAGGAAGTTATGAGCTACATCATATTCATCTTCCTGTGCTTTGCAATTATCTAACATTAGCCATAACACATACTTATCGATATGAATTTTATCGAGTGCAGTTACGTCAATGCCTGCTTTTAGGGCGTCATTTAAGTCTTTGATACCCTCAGGTAATTGTAAAATTCTAACTGTTGCTCTAGGGAGTATTTCTTTAAAGTAATCACGAACACGAGGTACACGTTTAATTCCCTCTTGATCATTATCCGGACAATAAATGATAGTTGGTATCTTACGCATTGACTTTATCAAAGTCTTTAGTTGGTCTTTATGAACCTCATTACCGCAGTATGCCACTGTAGCAAGGCCCATTTGATGACCGCTGATTGCGTCCATATAACCCTCTACCATATATAATTCATCTTTGTTCCGAATTTTAATAGCTTGGTCTAAGTTATACAATAATGCAGATTTATCATATACGATATTATTTCTGCTATTAATGTATTTAGGAGTCTTATCAAACTGCCTACGTGCGATAGCAACTGGTTGACCGTACTCGTTACGAATAGGGATAACCAATGTATCATTATCAAAACCTAAACCAAAAGCACTAATTGTTTCATCAGTAAAGCCACGCTTATGCAAATACTCAACAATCTTAGGTAGCTGTTTAATAGAGCGTTCTACAATGTGTTTGCAATCTTCCTCTACTTTAACAGCCTTTTTCCATTCTTCATTGGCCTCAACATTGATATTTGCCTCGTGTGCTAACTTTTGAATTGCCATTGTGTGAGAGATATTTTCATAGTCTTTCACAAAGTTGATTACGTCACCACCACTTTCACAAGCAAAGCAATAGTAACTTCCTGATTGAGGATAAACAACAAGGGGGGTGCCCTCATCACTTCCGTGAATTGGGCATTTCCCCTCATATAACCCTCCTTTAGGACGTAGTTCAGTAAATCGGCTGATATACTCAACTATGTCAATTTTCGCTTTAACTAAGTTTTCTACTGTCAAGTCCCGCTCACTCCTAATAGTTCTTCAATTTCAGTAGCTACATCCTTGATAATAGCTACATATATTGCCTGTTCATTCGCCGTAGCGTCTTGCATCCTATGTGCATTAATTTCAATTTCTCTAAATAGGACTTTAATTTGTTTTTCTTTTTCCATATTGCCAACTCCTTTTACATTCCCATCAACATATCAAATGAAAAAGCGTCAGCATTGCTAGTTTTCTTTCTCGTCTCCTCCTTAGCCTCTTGCCAACGCAGTTCAGTTTGGCGTTTCTTCGCCTCTTTAACTACATTGTACAATGATATAAAAGAATTGTCTGTTTTATTTTCCAAATAATCGAATACGATATTGACAATGTCAGGGTCTTGCTTGTAAAAGAACCCACGGACCTGCCAATATTCTTTACTAGGTTTACCATGCACAAAGGCAGGTGTTCCTACACATTTTTTCAGATACATGGTAACTACTTTTTGTAACTGCCCTGCATACGTCATTACATCACCTCGTATTCTTAGTGGCTGTTAGGTGGTTCGTACACATCACCAATTTTTTCTGCATACCCCTCATAGAGGAATACTGCATTTACCATTGGATTTCTGTATGTAGTCACTCCTTGAATTGAACCTATTAAGCCTCGATCTTCGAGAATTCTAACCTCATCATCAAGGCTAGTGCATTTCTGCTCTAATAGTTTAATTAACTCTCCAACCGTCATTTATACCTCCTTGTTAATACCAAAGAATACTATTCCTTGCGGAGTTCTGATTTCAGGACTGATACCCGACTCACCTTTAGAATTAACAATTTTCTTACTACTCGTCACGATATAATCGTGATTACTTAAAGTAGTTAAATGTTTAAAGACTGTATTACGGTGTAAACCACCAAGAGCGTCACAAAATTCATTGATATGGATAGGGGAGCATTTAACTCCCCCTATCAAACTACCCGTTTTACTCTTAGCCTTTATATATCCATATAATACAGCCACGGTAGGACCGTAACTTTTAAGTAATTCAGGACTAACCTCGATTACCATGGTGCCACATCCGCTCCACTATGGCTTTGTACCCATGCAACAGCCGCTTGTTTCAAGTCAGGTTTTTGTGCATTTTTAGATAGCCATTCAATGTAATCTAATGGAATTTCGGAAAAGTGTTTACCATTATGCTTACCAAAAGTAACTACTGGATCATCGTTACCGTCTGCGTTCACTACAGGAATGTCTGCAGGTGGTGGTACTTCATCCCATTCAGACTCTGTAGGTTCAGATACTGGTGTAGGAGCAGATTGTTTCTTAGGAGCATTAGCATATGTGAAGCCCTCAGGCAATGCCCAAGCAGGTAATTGAGGTGGTTCGAATTTACCATACTCATTTGTATTTACCCATGTTTGACCAAGGCCATATAGGTATCGACCAATACCGAATTGGACTGCCGCTCTTTTAATTGCACCGGAGGCACCACCTTTGATTGCCTCGAAATCTGTTAAATTAGATACGTCTTGACGTGTAACAGTCTTAACATTACCTTTACCATCTTCAATATGAAGAATAAGGGTACAAACAAAACCTTTAAAGTCTGTTTGGTTACCTTGCTTGTCTAATTTGGAAGATGAGCCCATATCAATAGGTTCTAATTTCATTTCCCAGTTAGCAGGACCTACAGCCTCATCAAGTCTGTTCATTACACCACGAGCAGTAATATATGCTAATACCTGACAGTTACCATTTTTGACAAATTTTTGTGGTCGCCATTCTACATCATCAGGATGGAACGGTTTTGCCAAAATTTCAAAAACTTCCTTTTCTTTCTTAGCGTCCATATTGACCTCCTTATAACTTTAATTCACTTATAAGTGAATATAGATCTATAAATATAACTGACGTTAGACGTCAGCTATATCTCCGTACTTCTCGATTGGCCTTGCAACTTCATAAATGATACCACCCTTGGAGATACCTGAGTCAACGCCATCATGCAGTATCGCACTGGCCTCCTCAATGGTATTAATAGTAGTATCAAAATGATTTTCCATTCTTAACAGGTAGAACTTCTTGTTGCCTTCGTCCATTGTATCACCTCGTTCTCATCAAATCGCATGATACGAGGGCTTAGATGGTAGCAAGGTAAACCATGCCGATGGACTAACCGTCTTACCTGTTCATCAGACACTTGTAATAGTTTCGCAATATCTTGTGTTTTTACTAAATCCATTTCTAATGTCCCCCTTATCAACAACACCTTTCATGTGTTTAGTATACACTTTTTACCACTTATATGTCAAGGCTTTTTCATTTAAAAATTTTTATTGCAGTCTTACTGCAATATACTGCAGTTTTTACTGCAATATAAATAAAGTTCTTTTGTTTATTAACACCTATAAGTGGATTATGTGTGTTATTTGGTGAAGTCCAAAAAGCAGTAAAAACAAAGATTACAGGTATAATAAGTGTTGTAAACTTTATGTTCGCCATATTCATATAGTAATAGTACAATTCTATACAGGGATAATAAGACCAGTAAATTACTGGATTTCTAAATTGACTTACTGCATATATACTGCATTAAAAAACGAGCTTTTTAATTGATGTTCTAATGCCATCTTCAAGCTCATGAAGGTATTTATCTGTAGTATTTATATTCGCATGACGTAACTGACATTGAATTGTTTTTAAATCAATTCCGTTACCTAACAAAATACTAGCATGCAAATGCCGTAAGACATGCAAACCACCTCTAAAACCAATCTCTCTTAACCGCTTAGAAAAATCAGTTACCATAGCGGCCACAGTTGTTTTACCTTTGTAGTCGAAAAGAAAATCATTTTTCCCTGCTTTTTTACTCTTTTTATAATTGACTAATATATCATGTAATGTGTCAGAGAATTGAGCAAATTCTCCTAATCTATTACCCTTAGGTGTTTGGATAATAATATCTCCTCCTTCCATACGAAAAACACCTCTGTTAATATATATTTTATTATCTTCTAAATCAATATCAGACCATTTTAAACCGGCACACTCACCTGACCGTAACCCTGCATATAATAATATATATAAAAAGGTTCTTCTATCTTCTTGTTCATAACGCCCTATAATTTTCTTTACTTGTTCTAATGTAGGGAGCTGTAATTCCTTTTTCACTTTTGGACCATAGTTAATGCTACCACTAGGAATTGTAAAATTTATAATTCCATCACTATAAGCTCTAGCAATAATAGCCAACACATATACAACTCGATTTCTAATTGTTCCATACATTAACCCTTTAGAAAGTAGGCCTGCAGTAAAGCGATTAATCAGGTCTTGGTTTATATCTTTTAAAGGATGATCGCCAACAATATCTATAAAATTATTAATAGACCTCTGTTTAAGTTGTGCTGTTGACTCTTTTATTTCTTTTGTCTGTATCTGTTTGTCTAAAATATTTTGTGCATACACGGAAAATAATACATTCTCAGTGGATATCGTCTCTATATTGTGAATTTTTTCACGAAGTTTTTTACGGCACTCTTGTATACCTTTAGCATAAACAGTGTGCCTTTTGTTATCGATCATGACTTGACCACACCAAGTACCATTAGCACGTTGGTAAAAGGTCCCATCCTGATTACCTCTACGTTTAGCCATAATATCTATATCTCCCATTCAACAACACTTCATTTGCAGTACGAACTGCAGTAACCTAATTGCAGTATACCACATAAAAGTACTGATGAATACTGTATAAAATGTTAATTTTTGAACTATACTACTTTTATGAATATCGATGTATAAAAATTCTTTTAACACTTTTTAGTGGATTTTTTGAAAATTTTATATTATAATATAACTAACAGGAGGTGTATAACGTGAAAACAATAGGCGAACGAGTGAAGAAACTAAGAGAAGAACGAGGTTGGACACAAGCACAACTCACAGAAAAGATGGGTGCTAACAGTACCACTACCCTTTCACGTATAGAAAATGGCGTAACTAAAGAAATGCGTATGCCAATGGCTCAAAAATTGGCGGCAATCTTTAACGTAACTCCGGAGTACATTATGTATGGTGAAGATAATATGAGTAACCTTTACAGCAGTGAGGTTATCGAGTATATCATGAACCCTAAAAATGCCGAGGAGATTGACATTTTCGTACGAGAAAAAATTCTCGAAGAAAGAAAAGCAATGCTATTAAAAAAGAAAGAGGGCATTTAAGCCCTCTTTTTTGCTGTTATAAAATCTCTAATTGCAGTGCCTTCCACCTGCATGACATAGACATTTCCCTTTTTAACCTCAGGTATTCGATCACCAAAGTATGCTAGTTTACGAGGATTATCCCCAGTCAAGACTTCTACAAATAACATAGGATTACCTTTTTTCGTTTTAGTCGCTTTGATTTTGGTAACCAATGCTAATATGTTAGTCCTACCGTCTACGATACCATCATCGTAATCAGTAAAAATATTAGTGAATGTATATCTGAGTGTTGCAAATTCCATTTGGCCGTAACTTTCTGCTTGTTCACCGGAGTAAACAAACGGCCCTTTGGATTTGCGTTTATCTTTTAACCAATCAATATACTCTAACAATTCCCATCTAGTTTTATCCGTATACTCATCACAAGCACCGGAGCGAACTAGATTTTTTAATACTGTTTTATTAAGGTGTATATTATCTTCTAGGAACTGTATCGCATTGTTGGAATTAGGAATATCTGTATTCTTACATCCTGCAATACAATCAAACCCTAAAATTACTTCCCTGTTCTTACCTTGGCTTTTCTTTTTGCTGTGGTATAGATCAGGTTTTTTTACATTTACCTTAATCTTTTTACAATGTTCTATAAAGAACACAAGTTTTGCTCGACTGTCCGTATTTCTACTAGCCACATCAATAGTAGACGCCATGTACTCTGCAGTATGATGTGCTTTCATATAGGCTGTATACCAAGCTAGTAAACCGTATGCCGCAGAATGACCTTTATTAAAACCGTAATTAGCAAATGTAATAATCTCATCACAAATTTCTTTCATGATTTCTTGTGGAATTCCATTCTTTAACCCTCGGCTTAACATATCATCTATTACAGGTTGCATTTCCTCTGTAATCTTTCTGCCGATGATACGTCTGAGGTTATCTGCCTCACCATAAGTATAGCCACATAATTCACGAGCTATTTTCATGATTTGCTCTTGGTATAGGATAACACCCTCTGTATCTTTTAAGATAGGCTCTAGTTTAGGATGTAAGTATGTAACAGGTTCTAATCCCTGCCGTCTACGTTCAAATACATCCACCATACCTGAGTCTAATGGGCCCGGTCTATACAAAGCTACTGTATCAATTAAATCTTCTACTTTAGAAGTATTAATTGCTTTAATAATATCAGTCATCCCACCGGACTCAATTTGGAAACATCCCTCAGTAAAACCTGCTCTTAGCATACGTCCTGTATAATCATCTGCTAAAGGAATATTCTCAATCAACAGATTTTCATCCCTACCAAGATTTTCCAACGTGCTATCCAAGATATCTAAGGTTTTCAAACCTAATACATCGAGTTTCATAATACCTTGCTTTTCAAGAAGATGAAAGTCTTGTGCCGCTACCAAACATTCAGGATTTTTTTCTACTGCACACCATTGAGATACATCACTAGGAAATACAACCACTGCAGATGGATGAGTACTATATTTTTCAATATGTCCCATAAACTTTTCTGCAAGTTCTCGTAACAATCCGTCTGTAACCTCATCTAAGGTGTTTATTTTAGTAGATATAGCTCTGACTTCTTGCGGGTTATATCCTAATGCTTGACCTGCTCGTATAACAGCCGATTTAGGTTGGATATAAGTAATAGTACGGATTTGATATACCTTACCATATTTCTCACGAACATAGTCTATAACTTCCTCTCTACGTTCTGACGAAATATCACAATCAACATCAGGCATTGTAACACGTTCAGGGTTAGCAAACCGTTCGAATACTAGATTAAATCTAATAGGGTCAACCTGTGTAATACCCATTAAATATGCTACTAACGAACCACCTACAGAACCACGTCCGGGGCCAATAGGAATACCTCTACTCTTACAAAAGTCTAACATATCAGAAATAATACACATATAGTTTAGGTAATGGCATTGCCCTAATACATCAAACTCATGTAATGCTTGTTTCTTATAGACCTCTGCATTAGGTTTAGAATTAATTTGTAATCGTTTCCACCCCTCTGTGCATTTGTCTTTTACATATTGTAATGGATCATCACAATCAAATACGGGGAAGTTCTCTCCTCCCATTGGTATCTCCACATTACATTTGTCTATAATAGCAGATACATTCTCAAAGTATTCTCTTGTATCATGAGTAAAGAATTCTTGCATTTCCAGTTTACTCATCATATGGTAATCACCTGAGGCGTAATATTCACAATCATCACCTAGATTAAGCCATGCTCTATGAGTGTCAGTATCTGATGGTAATACATAATGACTATCACCAGTAATAATAACAGGAATATTATATTCTTTACCCCAATTAAATACTTTTTCGTTGTATTCATACTGTTCTTTAAACTTATGTGGTTGAACCTCTAGGTAGAAATCCTCTCCAAAGATTTTATGTAAATCGCAGATCATCTTATCAGGCTGTTCAGCACTTAGAACACCTGCAATACAAGCTGTGCTACAAATAAGACCTTCATGACATTCTTGGAGAATTTCAAATCCTATTCTCGGTTTACGGTAAAAATGCTCAGTACCGTAAGAGGCGATTTTCATAAGGTTCCGATACCCTGTAATATCTTTACAAAGTAATAGGATATGGTATGTTTTACCTCCCTTGATTTCAGGTTCAATAGCAAAATACCCCTCATACCCAAGAATAGGTTTCAGCCCTACCTTTTTACATTCAAGATAAAACTCCATCAAACCTGTTGTAGTTCCATGTTCTGTCATAGCTAGTGCTGTATACCCTAACTCCTTGGCTCTTTTAATCTTGTCAGGAATTGTAGCAAATCCATCGAATATACTGTAATCGCTATGGCTGTGTAAATCGCAAAAATTACTCATATCATCACCACCCTATTATCGTTGAAGTCTTTCAATAAATTCATTCATTCTTATTAAGGTTTCTCGTTTCCTAGAAAACTCTCGCTCTTGCTCATAAATTAAGTATATTAAAGAACCAAAACCGCCTAATATAGCTGAAAGGAATAAATCTATGAATATAGGTACCGGATGTGGTGCGTCCGCTGTACATAATTCTATGACTAAAAGTGAAATACCAGTAGTTACCATAAAAGCTAGAATACTTCTATTTCTTATTTTATTTATTTTTTTCCTCATAATATTCCTCTTTTCGTTTAGTTAAATAATGATGTTTGATAATCCCATCTAAAATTCTTGATTATATTACTATCAATCGAGGTTCCACAAGTCCATATTTTACGGTTCTCTTTCATACATCGTCTAATGTAGTTAGCCTCTAGCCTTGCTATTAATTCACTTTTACATTTCATGTGAAGTTTAAAATCTTTACCGCTAATTAATGTAAATATAAATGTAGCTATATTCATTTTTCTCCTTTCTCTATTCACTTCGTTCATATGATTACTTTGGCTAAAGCCTGCGTAATCAGTTTTTGTTTTAATTAAAGTAGATAATCTAAATTAATCTAAAGTATCTAAGCAATTACGGAAGTAAGTGCTGTGCCGTGACTACAACTACAGCAACTACTTCTTTCCGTATTTGTTTATTTACTTTAGTTAAAAATTTAAAATATCATTCGAACTCACCGTTAGGTGATGTGAGAATACGAACCAACTTGTTTGGTGAGTAGTGATTAGTTCACTCACGTTGTTCGTGAATGTTTACAAAGTAAACAAGATTTTTTAATTAATTAACTAACTAATTTAAAACAAACTAGATAAGAGGTACAGCCCCCAATATCTTGGGAGCTAGTAACTTGGTACGTAATCGAAACTTCATGATAAATTTATCAAGGTAGCCCGGGTGTAGCTTTACCTACCACTTAAAAAGTTTGTTTCGACAGCCTTCTACGACGGGACATAATCCGGGGAGTTGCACGCAAAATAGCCCCTGTCTAACAGCCATATTACCGAGTCGCAAATTCGGTTCCGTTATTTTTAGTTGGTTTACGCCTCAACAATGATCAATATGATTTTGCCTAACAAAATGTTTAGTCAATACATTCGACATACATAGGTCCGCTCGAGTTTTCAAGACTGGCTTTCCTCCGTGCAACATGTATGGTAGCACCGTTTGTATTGAGTTGCGTTTATGCAACGTAGCATTTACGCTTTGCAGTTTTGTAGACACTGGAAAATCTTTTGTATTTCGTGCAAAACATTTGAGTTTTGTTCTGTGAATACGAACAGTGTTTACAACCCTTGCAATATTCTCTTTTAGTTTTTCTACGAGTGTATTCAATTTGCCCACACATAGAAACACCTTGTGTTCCTTTACATCTTTTTCTCATAATAGTTCCTCATTTCTTTTTTTGTTTAAGGTGTTATTGTTTGTTTTTCATTAGAACTATCTTGGCCGTATAAGCGTCACATCGTATCACAGTCTTACTTACATCCTGACATATGCTCTACGGTCAGGACCGCGTATAAGTGTGGATATAACGCTGTGCCGTAAAAATTTCTTAACACATAAGTGAATATATGCAGAATAAAAAACAAGTTGTAGGACATATGCTCTACGGTCTTTCTTAACTTGTATCGTCATTATATATCACATAAGTGTTTCTGTCAACACTTTAAAGTGAAGTAAATGACATTTTTTGATGAATGTTTTTACCACATTCATCTTCATGATTACATTATACTAAAACTTCACTTATAAGTCAAGTATAAAATAATGAAAGTTTGATGAAGTTTAAAAACAGGCATAAAAAAAGAGGGGGCGTGATTGCCCCCTTAGTTGGTTGTCATTTTTACTAGATCATAGCGTACATAGTAGCTAGGTTCTTTATCATTAAAATCATATTTAGCACCATAATGGAATTTGCCGTTTTGTTTATCAACCCCTACCTGTGTATGGAATTTACCTGCACGGAATTCCTCTTGTGCATAGACATTCAATTCATGCTTTTTAGGAACTTTTACATCAAATACTACCTCAGACTTTTGTTCCATGACAACTTTACCATCTTGGAATTTTTGTGTTTCAGTTTGTTTTAAATCAAACTTATGGTCTTTACCATTAACTTTAACAGTCACTTTTGGTTGTTCAACAACAGCTTCTACGTCTGTTTCTTCTTTTACACCATTAATTGTGGCTTTTGGGACGTATCCGAAAGTAGTTTTTGTAGAAGTTGAAGAATTTACCCTCTGAATTTGCGTCTGTATTGGAGTTTTTGGTTGCTCCTTGATAGTTTCCTTATGGAAAATATTATAGGCACCATAGAACGTAAATATAGCGATTATAGAGGATATTGCGATTACAAGATATATTTTATACGTCCTGACAAAGTTCAGGATGGTATTTAAAATAAATTGCTTTACCACGGATAATGTCACCTCCATTACCTTCTTCTTGTGGGATATGTAATAGGTCCCAACGCATATCAGGGTCAGAGTCATGAATACCATAGCCATCAATTTCCGCCCATTCTGCATGGGTTCGTACATGGTTTACGTCAATTTCCCAATCTGCACCTTTGCAAATAGCATTAACTACTTTAGCTAGTGTTTCAATTTGTTCATCAGTTGGTGGAGCGGACCCCCATTGAATAGTGCCGTCTGCCCAAATCGAGCCGTCACCCATACAAGACAACGAAATACCAATGTTACCAGTATTCCTAAGCCAAGTATGCTCACAATATACATCGAGATTGTCATAATCAGAATAGATTGTACCATCGCCAAGAATGTTAATATGATAATGGTCAGAAGTGTTTCCATACCAATTCGCCCCCCAGTGTAAAGTCATATGAGTGGCATTGCATTGACTTGCCATATACTCTACATCATTTAAAGTATATTCCATAGAACCTCCTAAATAAAAAGAGGAGCCTTAATCAAGCTCCTCCTCAAAACCGGAAAATCGTTCCATTTTTTCTCTATTTTCTTCTTTTTCTTTTTTACTACCGTATCTGCCCATCTTTTCAGAGGCATTATCTACTAAATTACGTTTTGCGTCAGCAATATTTTTCTTTGTGATACCCATTTCTTTTAGTGTATCTGTACTTACTGATTTAGGATCGTTAATGTATTGGTAGATAATAGCTTTCTTTTGAGCCTTTTTATCTTGTGAATTTACGTAATTAATTTGGCTTATGTCACCATCTACAGAGTCTAAGATAGGACGGAAACCAATGAATTTAAGAACTTGCTCTTTAGCACTATAATCTCGAGTATCTACGCCTTTACTCCAATCATGTTTTTTACCACTAATACCTTGGTAATAGTTAGCAAATGCAGGAGATAGATCATGAGCCATAGACAATAACATAGAGTTAGCAGAGTGATGATTTTTAACAGAGTCTACAAAACTGCTTAATGTCCCAAGTGTAGGACCTGATAAATTATCTGTAGGAACTAAATCACCAATACCTACGTTACGGCTAAAATCTACACCGATTGTTGGAGCAGGAGCACCATACATAGCGAGTAAAGCAAGTTGTTTTTTGAGTGGATCACTACCGGCCCAATCAATGATACTTTCTTTAACTCGTGCAGTAACAGTCTTACCAGTAATCCATTCTGCTAAGTTGTCACCTGCTGTAATACCCGGAATACCCATAAGACCTGCAAGTACTAAGTAAGAACCAAAGAAACGAGCTATTTCTTTTTTATCACCTTTTTTAATCATATCGTACATAAATTCTGTTTCTTTAATTGCATATTTTCTAAATTGAAGTATAAGTTTGCCAATAGTACCGAATTGGGTAAATAATTGAGAGGCGTCTTTATCAGAGTAATCAAAGTTTGTTTGTCTTACAAAATCAGACGCAATGTGTTCTGCCTCAGTTTGAGATTTACCCTCTTTGATAGCTTTACGGTACGCATGTAATGCGGCTACACGTCTAGTATATTTGTCCATCCGGTTAAATGCCTCCATGGACAGTTCAAAGAGCTTGCCAAGTTTTACTTTCCCAACTTTAAGGTTATAAATACTTTTTCTGTTTTTTAATGTTTGAGTTTCCATTGCAGTATCATCTAGGTTTAAGCCAATGTTATTAAACATTTTACGTTCAGAGAAAGTAACATTACGTTTGTTAGGACCAAACATAGTAGCGTCTCTAAGGGCCTCAACAAAGTCTTTACTGTACCCAGTTTTAGATACAATATTAACTAAAGCACCAAGTTGGGCAATCGCCGCTGTCGGACGGAACAACCCTAGTTTTGCTACTGTAACTGCCTCCATACTACGGTGCATTAAATCAGTGGCAAAAGTTTCACCGTAATGTTGCTTAATCCAACCGTCACCAATCAACTCATTGAATGTTCTGTTGAGTGCTTTATCTGCATTATTAGGGACACCAGTAACACTAGAAATAAAGTTATGGATTACATCCTCAGTATCACGTCTAGGACCTTCCCCTGCAATACCATATTGAGAGGCATAGTCTGTACCTTTAACATCACGGTATAAGGAAGTAGCTTTATGGTAGAACTCTTGTTTAGGAATAATATGTGCTTTGTAACGTAGGTAGTTTTCCATGTTCTCTAAGGTGTTAGGATTAGCACCTTTAGCGTTAGTGCGTTTTTTATTGTATTTATCGTTGAGTAGATTACCATAACCTAATAATAAATGACCTTTGATATCACTCTTAGTAATCACATTTCTGCGTCTAAAGAGTTCATCAAGGTCAGCATATTTTAATTCTTCTTTTAATTTTGTTTTATCTATACCTAATTCTTTTTGTTTATTTTTATCATTGATTAATTCAATCAAAGACTCACGAGTGGCATGGTCTTTGTCACCCATAGATTCCTCAATAATTTTATTAATCTCAGAATACGCATGAGAAATACGAGCAAATCGTTTATCTTGATCTTCGCTACTTTCATCTTCATATATGATATCATCATAAGAAGTGTCATTTAACTCGTCATAAATACCGGATGTAGATAATTCATCGTATCTAGGATTACGTTCTGTAATAACTACACGAGTACCTTTATTTAATTGTTTATCTTTTACATAATGTTCTGCGTCTTGGTATGTGTGGAAAGAGGCAACTTTATCACGTTTTTCGTAAGTGTTACCATCTTCATCTTCACTTTCAGATACGAGGTATACACCATATCTACTGTGTAACATTGGAATATGGGCCCATAATCTTCTTGGACGGTGGTCGGGATCAGCACCAGTATTAGACCAGTTTTTCATATCGTCACGATATACCATGTCATCAAGTGCTCGCCACATATTGTACGCTTTAAGAACTTTATCATTGTAGCCTTTTTCACGAATTACTTTATCTCGTAATGGTTTAGCTACCTTTTCTGCTTGTTCATAAGTAGAATATGGTTTAATAACATCGTCACTAGCGAATACACGGAAGTTACCATCCTTAAAATCCATGAATACATGCTTTCCTGCACGTTGGAGTTCGTTATATAAGTTTTTAGCGTCTACTTCTTCTTTAAATTCTCTGAACACATCATCGTGTTTTAGATTGATATATACTTCTTTATCACGAACCATTACGCCTGCAGGTTGTACGAATTCACGGCCCAAATTGTTAATTTCATTTGCAAGTTTACTAAACTCAGCATAATTTTTTTCGCCCAATACGTCTACCATATCTTTATATTTTTTAAGATATTTACGTTGTAAATGACTTTCTTTAACGTCAGACTCCTCTGCCCAGTACACAATCGGTTTCATTTTAGGATCGTACTTTTCGATAAAACGAACTGGAGAACGCAACAATTTTTTACCTTTATAACCGGCAATATTACCTTGCTTAGTATCACGGCCCTCAAACTCAATGTTGTTATCTTGTTTTTTGATATATTTTTCTACTGCATTAGCTAATGCGTCTGTTGTTTTACCCCATACAGATGGGAAAGCCTCAGTACCTGATTGATACAATGTATCAGCAGTATAAGTATCTTTACCATCGTCTGTTACAGCACGGTCTATATCGTGACGTAATGGGTTTGCTTTTCTATCATTAATTACAGTATTAGGTTTAGTTAATTTAGAGGCAGACGTGAATAAAGCCCCAGTATGGGCTGGAGCTAATTCACCTTGTAAAGCATATGCGATTGTTTCTTCCAAGTTAATTGGATTATCCTTATAGATAGATTGTACTAAGCTATCTGTTTTAGATAAGTTAAATTTTTTATCGAGTTCTTTTGCGGTCCATAATAATGGTAAAAGTTTATATTCTTTGTCACGTACGTTCATAGTAACGTCATTGATGACACTGGTAACCATATTATGAACTGCAGTTTTGGTATCTTTAAGCGTATCTTTAGTTGTATTAGCAACTACAGTTTTTGCAAGATTCCATTCTCGAAGTAATTTTTCCTTTTGTAAATCTCGTTGGTGTAAGGAATTTGTTTCTTGAACATTTTCTTGATTTCCTCGATTGTTTTCCACTGCTTGTCCGTGTTCGTCATACTCTCTCCGTTGACGATTTTGTCCCAAGCTAGTTGGTTCCAATCCTTGACCGTTGCGTTGAATTCTTTCTTCGCTACGTTCATCAGACAAATTCTCGCTACGCACATTGCTACTTCTAATTGTAGAGTCGCTAGATCCGGTTTCTTGTTCCCCATTGGATAGAACCGGTTCATGAAGTCGAGAACCTGTGCTTTCATTAGTTCCTTTTCTGACGTCTGACACTTCATTTCTATCAACATGTAATTGATTAGATTGGTTACGTCCATCTACTTCCTCCTTGATATAATCAGCTATACCATAGGCAAATTGGACGGCATTATCAGTGGAACCGATATTATTTAAGTAATCTCGTAAAGCCGCATGAATTAATTCATGTTGTAATGCTGTACTTGATGTACTAATTTTATCCTCAGGAATACTAATGACACCAAGTTGTGCATTATATTGCGGTGTCTTACCTGCGTCCGTTACAGCAATTTGGATATGTTTAGCTTTAGTTAGGTAACTGATAACACTATCAAAGTGTTTATTAAGGCGTCTTTGCATACCTGATAAGATAACTTTGGCTTGTGAGTCTGTTAAGTTATTGCCCCCTCTAGCAATTACTTTTCTCACGTTATCATCAAGTATGAAATGACCGGCATTAATCCAGTTACTATTAAGTTTGTCCGTGCCTTTTTGGAATGAGGTAGCTCTTGCAAGTGCCTCAGCTTGTGTTAAACTATTTGGTCGAATTAAAATCCCACCATCAACATCACTATCAACTACATATTCACCCTTATCAAATAATTTGTCAAGAGTGTCTTGAATACCACCAGTAGTTGTTCTATTCATGAATACGGAGTTATTATCAGAATTTAAAATTACTCGTTTTAATAATGTAGTTCGAGCATTTTTAATAGCGAGTTCGGTCCCGTAATCGAAACCGTCAACATTTACCGTACCATTGAACGGAGTTGAACTGATAAACAATTCTGCGTCAAAAGATAATACGCCATATGAATATTGTTTATTAGTAATACTATCAGTATCAACACCAATTTCTTCTAATACAGGCATATAATCAACATCAGGTTTCACACCCAACACAAAGTGGAAAACCTCAGGGTCCTCTGTTGCTCTGATACTCTCTACAGTCACAGATGACTCTATTTTTTTGCCATTATATTTACGTTTATCAACCTTTTTAGATGGTTTGTTTACTTCTGTATTAGTTTCGACTGGTGTTTCATTTGCAGTGTCATTAGTAAAATATCGTTTAGCAAAAGCAATTAATTTGTCTTTACCATCGAATTTAATATTTGTTAAACCAGTACTGCCGTTGTACATAGCTTGGTTACGTTGGTTTTTTACTTTATTACCCTCTGTACCAAAACTTTGTTTAGGGAAAGAACCAACAACAGCATATGCTAAATGTTTTGCTCTAGCAGGGTTTGCTGTAATAGCCTCATCAGGACTACCTGCACTTTCTACTAAATCGTTATATTCTTTCACTAATACATTTTTGATGTATCGTTCACGAGGTTGACGTTTAAAATCAACTTGTTCCGGTTCAACATTAAGTTCAGAACTTACCCATTTACGAAGTTTATCATCAATCGTATTAGGGCGTTCTAGCACAGCCTTACTAACATATGCAGGATGTGTTACATTACCTGCGTCATGCTCGTCAGCAAAGTTAGATTGTGTACGTTTAGGTTTTTCAGGGATAAAGAATACATGATCTCCTGTATCTCCTAAATGATTTGTCTCAAACTTATCAATTTGTTTTTCAATATTTTTCTTTTCTGTTTCGTAACCTTTGTCTGTGACCTTACCTTCATCAATAGCTTTTTTAAATCGTGCTATATGCTCATTGATAATTTCAGCGTCACGGTTTCTCCCTTCCTCCGTTCTTTCGTACTTACGAAGTTCACCTTTATCAGTGATGTTCTTTTGCAACATTTCCATCATACGCTGTAATTCCGGTAAATGTTTCTTTTTAGCATTTTTGATAATGTGAGCTAATTCTGTTTTAGCGTCTTTCGGTGTGATTTCTTCATCCTTGAACTTTCTTAGAATAATTTTCCCTTTTACTGTATCTGTAGTGCGAGTAGAGCGAGTGGAACGTGTAGTTTTTTCCTCATCTTTATTCACATTTACAGATTTTTTACTCCCTGTGTCAGGTTTTGTTTTGGCCTTACTTAATACTTCTTGAGGGTCAATACTCTGTGCCGTAATCAGCGGTTTAAGTTCAGGATTTTCTGCTATTTTTGCCATAATAGAGCCTTCCTTAAACTTTGGTTTGACTTGCTTTTTCTGATTAAGTTGACTTGCTTTTTCCCTCTCTTGAACACTCTTTTCAGAGTTTTCTACTCTCTTGTCTCCTATTATACCACCGTATACATATTCATTAATAGTGTTAAATAGATTTTTGTTGTTATTTTTAAATTCTGTATATTTTTTGTATCTATATATAGGCTTACCTTGTTTGCCAAGTTCTATCATATTTTCTGCGATAGCTTGATTAATAGCAGTTAATTTCTCTTTATTACGAGGGTCTTTAGGATCAAGCATACGAGTAGCTTTATCGTATTGAGCGTCTGCTACGGCAACATTAGCATTTTCTTCGCTCAATTTTTTAAGTTGTGTTTTATTCCAACCACGTTTATCTTTAGCCTCTTGAACAGATTTCACATGGCTAGTAATTAAGTTAAGTTCATCTTTAGTATAGTTGCCCTCCGTGATACCATGTCTACGCAAGTATTCAGGTACAGGACGAGGGCGTTTATTTGCTTTTCTATCAGCATACATTTCTTCCATAGCGTTATGAATACGGTAGCCAGTATCAACAGCTTTAGTTTTCATAGTAGCGTCAAGGAATGGTTTGTTTACAGAGTTTTTGTAACGAGATTTATAAGCAGAACGGCGATCATCATTAGCTTTTTGAACCTTTTCTTTTTCTACCTCTTGTTCTTTAGAAAGCTCTGCTTTCTTAACACCTGCCTCTACAGAACGTAAGTTAGAATAAATCGGTTTGCTAGATGATAAGTCTTGACGTTGTGCGTCTGTAAGTTGGTAACCAACTTTATCGGCACGATCGATAAGACTAAGCCCATCGATTTTAGAGGTTTTATCTTTGCCGTATTTGGATTTTAAGGAGCTTACCATTGTACGAGACGCCTCATCAGCCTCTTTTTTAGTAAGACCTGCCTCTACAAAGTCATCGATAAACATTTTATTATTTAAGTTATCTGTATTAACTTCATCGGTAGAGTTATCCCAAAGGTTAGAGATACGTTCTACTGTATCATTAACAGCTTGGTTTTTGACTGTAATTTCATCATCAGTATATTTGTTCCGCTTAAAACGTGTGTCCATTTTGTCGAGAACATCATCATAGGCACCTCGTTCATGAGGAACCATATTATCAGGAACTACTGTAGAAAGGTCCTCTACTGTATTTAGTTCAGGATTTACTATATTAGTAGTAATAGGTTCTGATACATCCTCGCTAGGACTATTTAGAACTGGTGATGTTACTTCATGAGTCCCGTTAACAACAGTATTTGTATCGATAGAATTATCGATAGTATCATCAACAGTTACATTCGTATTGCTACGATTTGCCATGTAGCCACGAGTAGCATTAATACCACCACCAATACCACCAAGCATTGCAGAGCCAAAAAATGCGTCTTTACCTTGCTTTACCATATCGTCTGTCCATGTAGATGGATCATAAATATGGACATTATCATAATCAGGATTTTGTAGAGCTTGTTCTTGAATTTGTTGTTGCCATGCTTCAGTTAAACCTTCGCCAGTAGCACCAATCATCATATTACCGGCCACAGCACCTACTGTTTTAGCAAGCACTTTGCCACCACCACCCATAGCGATAGCACCGCCAATACCTTTCATTGGTTTACCAATCATAGCTTTATCAGACGCATAGTTTAGTAATGCAGGAGCCCAACCCTCATCAAATGCCTCATTACTAGCGTTCCATGCAGAGTCATGATCCATACCACGGCTTAACCCTGTCATGTAAGTATCACCGGCATTGGATAGATTTTCAACTAAACCACCGGCGGCAATACTAGCGGCAATCTTACCGGCTTTACCGGCATATTGTAACGCACGGGTACCTTTGTATAAGTTATATAATCCTTTGCCAACACCGGCTACTGTACCAACAACAGCACCACCTGCAGTCCCCTCAGGGCCAACAACAGAACCGATAGCGGCGTCAGCGGCGGCAGACATAGCAACATCAGCGGCAAAACTAGGAACGGAAGAGCCAAGGGCTTGTGCCGCTTGATTTGCACCATACCAAAGATAACCGTCTCGATTTTCATCGCCAGTATATGCATTACGAGCGGCAATATCACCCATTTGATTGGACGCCCACATAGCATTATTGTTGACCCAATCATAACCTTTGTCTTTAGACCAACCTGCAAGCTCACCAAATAAGCCACCCATAGATCCGGCAAGGCCTGATTGGAAAGAGTCTAATAACCCATCATTTTCGTTCGGGATATAGCCGGCACTATCTAATGCCTGTTTACGTTTCATGGCGTTGTACTGCGAACCATACGCAATATTATAGATATTGTTGCCTAGAGATTGACCTAAAGTAGGCATTGTATCACTCCTTCTTACCTAATTTATTCATGACATCCTGACTCACTCGGTAATCAAGTTTATTGCCGGAAACAGAATTTTGTAAATGTTGTACTTGGTAGTTGTAATCGTTTACTAAGCGACTTAATACTTCCCTAGAATAAGGGGTATCTTGTGCAGAGCTTAAACGTAATACAGCGTCATTAAAATTACGATTTAATGCGTCCAAATCACCTTGGGTAAAGGTTTCTTTTTCAGAATTTTCTTGTAAGAACCCATTAAAATCACTTGCGATTTTATCTACAGATTTGTCACTAGACATTAATCCACTAGAGCTACCACCACCGGAACCTCTAGCACCTGCTCGAGCATTAGCTACTGCAAGGCCATTAGCAAGTTTCATGCTAGTAAGTTCTCGCATAAATTGGCGTTGTTTTTCAGCCTCGGAGGCTTTAAACGCCTGTTTATTAGCAATTTGTTGATCTTGACGAGCATAGCTTGTAGCTAATTTAGCCATATCGTTTTGACTAATATAACGGTTAGCCATAGGGTCCAATTTGACACCAAGCATACCGCCTAAACTAGCAAGCATACTTGCATTAGAACTATTTTTACTTTCAGCAATCATCTTGGCGAGTTTACCTGCACCAGTTAATTGTGTACTTTGATTATTAAGTTTAGCCTCCTCTTGTGCTTTAGCAATAGCAGATTGCATAAGCTGTTTATCACCCTGTACATAGAACGGAGAGGCTAATCTACCACGAGCCACATGACCTGCTTGACGAGATAAGGCACTACGTAATGCAGAGTCACCGGCAGAGGCTATATTTTGTTTAGGAGCATTGATAATACCCATTACAGTATCAAAATCAATTTTTTCGTTAGGGTCATCTAATCTAAATTGACCTTGTAAGTTAATTGGTGACATACCGCCCTTTTGTGTATAGCCTGCGTTAATGGCGTAATTGCTACCACCACCAATAGATTTAACGTAGTTTCTAGTCTCCTCAATAGGAATAGTATCAGGAGAGCCATCCCATCCTTTACTAATCCAAGAGTCTACGTTTCCGGGACCTGCATTATAGGCGGCTAAGGCCTTAATTAAATTACCACCATACTTTTGCAAATTTTGGGCGATGTATTTGGCACCGCCCATTGCACTTTCGTATGGATTGGTCATATCATTAATTCCAAGTTCTTTTGCTGTGTCAGGCATTGTTTGGAATAAACCTGTAGCTCCTGCAGGACTTTGAGCATTAGGGTCAAACCCACTCTCTTGCCGTGCTACACGAGCTAAGGTGTCAATATTCACACCAGTTGCATTAGAGGCTTGGATAATAGCGTCTTGTATCGTAGGTGATACGTCACCGTACTGTGTCCAATCCATTACAGACCTCCTAACCTAAAAGACCCGGCATGTGAGATTTATATGTGTTGAAGTCTTGATATTCCGGATCGTGTAACCGTTTACCACGGTTGAAGTCTTGGAAATTATTCCAATAGTCTTGTTGTTTTAAAAGACCGGCATTAATCCCCTCAGCATTTTGAGGTGTTAAGGTGGGACCTGTATATCCCATAGCGGATAACGAAGCATTGCCTTTACTCCACCCCTCTTTATCATCAGAACCTAGTTTCATCATCGCATTTGTTTGATTTAAAAAGCCTCCAATATTAGACGCCTCATCACTAGCAAATTCGTTATCTAGGTTTTTAGCCTCTCCACGAGCTAATTTATTATCAGCAAGCATACCAAGACCACCTGCTACAGCTTGGCCAAATTGATACCAAGGGTCTGATTTCGGTTCATATGGAATGTATAGCATTAAGTTCCTCCTCTGTAAAACCTTCTACTACAATACCATTAGCATAGAACATATTAGAGCCACTACATACAAGCTCGTACACAGTGACAACTCTACCTGCAGAGAAATTAGTGATACGTTCAAAACCACTATCTGTTAGGATTTCCATACCTTCATCTAGCTCATCAATAGCTTTTAAACCATCACGAGTCCATACAGTTTGAGTATGTGTAGTTTCTACTTGGTGATTGTCTGTAGATAAAATCATAGTTTCTTTTAGGCCACAATCAATCACTTTATATACTCGCTCAATACCATCTTTAGCTACTACAATATCTCCCTCTTGAATTTCATTAATAGGGATATAGCCGTAATCAGTTTCGATAGTAACCTCAGCAGGGAAACATGCTAAATATGCACCAACACCTTGCATTAAGCCACCGAAGAAACCGGAACCATTTTGTGTAACGTAACCACGGCCGTTTTGTAGGTTCCCTGTAGTTTGTAGAGCTTGTTGATTAGAACTATTTTGCCCTTGTGCAAGTTGTAAGTATTGCTGAGGGTTAGCGAATGAATACATATTAGCTTTGTGTGCCAATTCCATAGGGTTCATAGCGAATTGGTATTTCTGATCGAGTAGACCACTTTGCATTTTAAGGTCCTCACTATAATCTTTAGATAACTGTGCGTTCATATTCTTTTGCATGTCATTAGTAGTACTATTGAACCTAGAACTATCTACGATACCTTTTTTAGCCATAGCAGATAACTGCTGACCCATCGTATTTTCGTATATACGATTAAAATAATCTTTTTTTGCGTTGGTGTAAGCGTCAGGTAACTTACCAGTAGCAAGTTCTGCTTGCTCTTTTCTAAGCCCATCAATATCGTTTACAGTTTGGCTATAAATGTTTTGCCAATTAGGATTAACTACACCGCTTAATAGGTCTGTACCTTTAGAAACCAATGCGTCAACACTAGGTTGAATTGACTCTAGGTATCGTTGTTGTTGTCTGAGCAGTTGCTTTTCTTCCTCAGATAGAGGACGTTCGTGATAAGTAGAACCGCCTTTCTTCCCCATTAATTAACCTCCCTTACGAAGTAATATTGCCATTGACCTCCAAGGAATTTCTTTTCCTTTAAGGTCCCTTTAGTTAATCGTGCATACGCTTTAGGATTATGTGGTGTAATAGTAGCTACACCCTTTAGTCCTAATTGCTTTGCATATTTCTCGATTGTGGGCCACGCTTTATTAAAGTCAAAGCTAACTGGACCACATTCTAAATATTCTCCACACACACCGTATGTAAAGAATGAACCATCTTCAAAAATATGGATAAACGGATACCATGTTAAGTCCCAGTCATCCCAAAAATTACCCATTTTTTTGTTGTATTTGTTTATCCATTTCACAATGTCTGCGTCACTTGCCATAATCAGCTCCTACAAAAAAAGTGGCACCCCTTTCGGAGTGCCTTTGATTAGCCATATGGATTTCTATTTGATGACCCAACACCTTTAAGGAAATCATCGTGATTTGAGCTATGTTTTTTAGACCCAAACCCATTGCCTCGTTTGCTAGAGGATGTAGAACCTTGGCTTACGAGAGCCTCCGACTCACGAACAATATCAAACGAAACGAATTTAAAGATGATTTTACTTTGAGTACTAAATTTAAACTGCAGTTTTTCTGAACGGATTTGGCTTTTGAATTCTTTTTGTTGTTCATCATTAGTCCATGCGTGATGGATTATAGTGTCATTGATTGCAATGTCACCGGAACCATCTTCATCAGCCATAATGTCAACATACGTTCTATATACATTCATACGATGTGTATCTCGAATTTCACCACTCAGGATCACCTGTTTAATAGTATTACCATTATCTGTCTTGTTGTCCCAAGACAATTCATAAATACTACCTGAGGTATCAGTTTCGTTCATGGCCACTAATACATGGTATCTGTTTTCACAGATAGTAGTGATATTATGTGGGAACGTCCATCGACTAAAGGCCTTTAAACCATAGTGATATACATATACTGTATTTCCACTATCTCCGCTTACTATTAATTGCTTGGTCCTGCGTAGGTCAAAAATGAACGGATTATCCACTCGCCTTTTAATAAGTGGATTACACTTTTCACCAATATCTTTAGGTTCGAAGTTAGCGTAGGACATGGATGTAGCATAGCTTTTAAGTCCTGTAGTAGACATAAATACTACGTCTTTACCTAAATTGGTGCAGGCGTGTCTTGAAATAAAATCACTCTTACTACCAAGAGATAATATATTCCAATCACTAGGTTCATTTTGCACAGTGTAGATTATACCGTTAGACTTAAATACAAGTAAGTCAGTAGCAAGTTCTGCTACCCCAACGATATCGCCACCATCTTTATATCCAACATTTACATCCTTACGAGCAGAGTCATCGTTGGAGTTTTCTGTCCAGTTTTCTTCCTCGCCAATAGCAGAGTAAATCAAAAGGTCCTGTCCTGATTTAGATACCACAACACGCCCTGATCGTGAGAATACAATATCTGCATTAGGAGATTGAGTAATCTCTGTGAGATTTTGATAATTGTATTTTTGCAGTTTACTGCCACTGGCAATCAACAAATTGCCACCAAATTTGGTACAAGATGGTCTTTCTGCAGAGCCATTTAATGTACCAATCATTACTGGTTTTTTACCAAACTCATACCGATAAATCTTTTTATTTTTTAAAAATACGAAGAAGTCATTCATTTCGTAATCGTTATAGATATGAGTTACCGGAGAGTCAAATGTATATAGAGGGGACCCCAATCCCCTCCGTGTCCGTAGTTTATCCCCCTCAATATCAAATTCGAAATTCTCCAAATTGACACATTCGTTCTCTTTTAAGAACTCAGGAGATTTGGCTATATTCATACCACCAGTCAAATCAACTAAGGTGACAGTATGAATACGTTGCGTTTTACCGACTTTTTTTGCCATGTTACCTCCTAACGTAATCCATATGGTTTAAGAAACTCGAGTTTTTCAGCAGGAGTTTCGCTACGTTTTTTTATGTATTGAGAGTATCTATTCCAATCCTGAGATTTTTTAAAACTATCGTAAGCAGAGTCTAATACAGAGATAATTAATTTGCCATCCCTTGATATATAGTTATCGATTGTATCGCTTGTATATTGGCTTATTGGTATAGCTTGAGGAGTGTCAAGTACAACTACAAATTCAGATTTATTGAAGGAATAGTTACTAGGTAATATTGGAAATTTTTTTAGATTTCTTCCAAAATATATTTTTTCAATATTAGAGGAGGGTTGGATCCCAAAGTCGTATAAATTAGTTATTTCAGGCAATACAATTATTTTTGTTTCCGGTCCACCAATATTATTAGACAATGTAGTGAGTTTAGGTAAATATATAGTTTTGATCGTTCCCATATGAGCAAAATTAACACAACGCTCTAATTTAGGCAGATTAAAACTTGCCACATTTGCCTCACCGAAAATAGACGAACATGAAGTCATATTAGTGGCAGAAAAATTATTTATAGTAGCAAGTTGGAACAATTTGTTAGAGCTATCAGATACAATATTAGGTAATGAAACATTGTTAAACGTAATACCTTTACCAAAAGCATCAGGTAATTGTGTTGCATTGTCATCCCAGTCGATTTGCTTTGTCTTATATAAGATCGAACGGATTAAATCACGCTCATTAGTCCCTGCACTAATACGTTTAATCTCGTCAGGGAATTTAGACAACTTCCCCTCAGATTGAACTCCTTTAGATACTAGAGCCTCTTTGATTTTTACTTTCTTATCATTAATAGAGTTGATACTATTAACGATATCTTGAATTGCCATAGTACCTCCTAATCATTTACTTTATTTAATGCCTCTAAAATACGGTTTATATCACTATTGTATGCGGACCGTTGAACAAAGTTATTCCCCTCTGCACGAGTTAAACATTTTGAGGCAATCTGATTTTGTGCTACATAAGTATTACGTGCGTCAGCTTGTGTTAAATAGCCTTTTTTCTCTATTTCAGACTTTACATAAGCACTAATAGAGTCAAGTGAAACGGCAGGTCCCGGAGGGCCTGCAGGACCCGGAGGTCCCATTCTACCCTCTGCACCGTCTACGCCACGCTCGCCAGTTAGACCTCGTGGGCCCTCAGGACCTTGTAATCCTCGTGGTCCTTGTGGACCGGCAGGACCAACAGGTCCTCTAATATTACCTAATCGAATTCTAGCCATTAATTAGTCTCCTTCCATGTGCCAACCATGTCAAAGATAAACCGTTGCCCACTAGGTACGCCCCAACCTTTGATATTACGAGTATTAGGCTCTATATAAATACTATTGTTACTAGCATTAACAGATACCTCAATTAACTTAGTAGGTACTGGAGCATTGGCAGGAAGTGTAGCAATAACGCCACCGTTACCGGAAGGGCTTGTTAGACGTGTATCAAGGTGTAATTTACCAAAACCACTAACAGGGCTATATTCGAGATATCCACGAGTATTACCGCCCGCACCCGGTTGAGCATTACCCCAAACAACATCGTATACCTGTGTAGTTGTATTAACAGTAATACTATTAACATTAGCGTTATAGCTAACGTCTACATACAAATCCCCATTAGCCTCGAGGGTAAATGTAATTTCAGGTGCTGTCCCTTGTTCACCACGATCACCTTTTTCCCCTCTTGGACCAATCGGACCAGTAGGACCAGTTTGGCCGGTAGGACCGGCAGGACCTTGAATACCACTAGCACCGCTTAAATCAGCAATTAAGCTCATTCCAGTTTCTGTTTTGATAAACAGTTTTGCATTGTCAGGATCATTTACTGTAGAGGCAATGATAACAAATTTATTTAAAGGGACATTATTACTGTCGGCGTTCATAGCTTGCATAGATGGGTATGTTTTATAGAACGCAAATGGAATACCGGGTTCCCCTTTTTCTCCTTGCGGACCTTTTGGTCCCATAGGACCCATAGGACCTTGTGGTCCCGGAATACCATTAATACCATCTCTGCCGGCAGGACCTTGTAGACCGGTATCACCTTTGTCCCCTTTAGGACCCGGAACACCTTGTCTACCGGCACTACCTTGTGGGCCCATAGGACCTACATCACCACGTTCGCCATCACGTCCTTGTTTGCCTGCAGGACCCTCAGGACCGATTTCACCACGAGGACCAGTTGGACCCATAGGACCACGCAATCCCATTAACTGCTCAGGAGTAAAGTCTTGATAGGTAAATGCCTTACCGTCTTTACCTCTAAGACCTTGGTGAATAGTAAGGTTAGCAGGGCCTTTTTGTTTAATTTCAATTACTCGATCTATGAGTATCACCTACCTTTTTAATTTGTTAAGTACATTACTACTCAACAAATCCATAAGTCTATCCATATGAGCTACGCCACTATCTCTCATGTTCTCTACGATCGATAAAAACTCGCTGTAACAGGTGTACCCGATAGTAAATGTAATAGCTTTCATACCAAGTACAATACCTGTATTGCCAAATGCTGAGTCTATCATCATTGCGGCAGTTAAGAGTAGTGCGTATTGTATCATCTTAGAAAGGAAACCGGCTCCTAAATGAGCAGTAGTTATTTTGCCTGCCCTAAAAGCAGGTATCCATCCACGGAATTTATCTATAGTTGTAATTTTTTCTTGTGGTATACCTTGCTCTAGCAAATACTGGTTACTTATTGCGAACCATTTCGTAACAATATCAATCACCAATAACCAAAAAATACCTTGTGCGATATAAGCATATTGAGATTGATGGAAAGAGAGGAAAGCGGATAAGGCTGTACCGGCCATAACCTTAACCTCCCAAAAATTAAGTAATTTATAAATTTGCTCTATAAAGCGTTGGTATATATCAAACACATCCATCAATACAATTACAAATACACCAGTAAGGAATCTATATGGTGGTGGATAATGTTTTGAAATCCACTTGTTCATATATCCTCCTTAATGATATGAAATACCCGGACTAACTAAAAAAGGACCCTGCAAAATACGTTCTTTGCGACCTTGTGTATCTGTTTGCACAATATCGTAATAGTATTTCGCAAGCTCCTCATAATAAGAACCGTCTGTATCAATTTGTGAAGTAACTTCATGAGAGAAATTAATATCTATTAAGCCATTCTCAGGCTCTAGTATACTGCATACTGCCTCTGCAAGAACGGTTTCGCTTTCGGCGTCCTCTCTTACCTTACAGACAAAAGAATAGCCAGTAAGATCTACTGGCTTATCTTTATCATCTTTAATTGTAATTTGGAACACAAAATCATCACCTTGGTTAATCACCAATTCTTGCGTTGGCGGTGCTAATTTATGCTTTGCCATAGTCCCCCTATTTCATAGTGAACAATCTATACGCAACAAACCAAATTATTGACACCACACTACCCATAACAATAAGCCAAAACACAAGGTCAAAAGTATGCCCTTGATACTTCTTAAAAATATCGCTTATTGTAAAATATGCAATTAGAGTAGGTGGGGTCATCCATATAATCTTCCCCATGACAACACCTCCTAATATTTAGAACGTATCACCATAATGAGAATTTGTCAAGAATAATATTACCAAAACGCAATTATAAGTACATCGGCCTCGCCGTATTTGCCAAAATATCCATCATTTTGGAAATAGAAGAAGTATCCTTCCTTTGTAATACCACAACCGCTAAATGTGCGTTTGTCATCAGTAAGTCTATCATCAACGAAAGGAGCAGAAAATGGAGCAGGCCCACTCATAAAGAATACTCGATTAAAAAGAGGTTCTCCATGTAACCAACGACCACCTTCTAGGTCTTTCATTTTCCCGCCACTCGGTTTGTTATTCCAATAAGTAGAATATTTAGTATTAAAATCGTGAATTCGTTTTATATCTTCATCGCTAAAATATCTACCAGTATTCGTGTAAACGGAGTCTTTTTTTAATACATGATTGGTTATATAAACTAAACAACGGTCAAAACTATACCCTTGAGGTAATTCGATTTTTTCTCCACTCCGCACATGCTTATTTATAAAGATTGTATTTCTTAATTGCTGACCATCTGCATATACACTACTAGCGTCAATACGGGAGCCAGTAATATGAGCCCCTGTTATATTAGCACCACGGATATTGCCGTCTTTGTCTACACTAAATGTATTAGACGTGTTTTTGATTGTAGTCCCTGTAAGAGTACCACCTTTTAGATCCCCAACATCCTCAGATATAACAGATAATTTATCTACTTTCATTTTATCAGCACCGATAGATTTAGCGGCAATGTGGTTAGACTCAATCGTTCCGGATTTAATGTTGTCACCACTGATAGTATTAGCGGCAATTCTATCACCAGTAAGAGTACCAGTTTTAATTGCAGTGCCCTCTAATGTATTGGTTTTAATCCTGTCACCCTCAATACTATTAGTTGCAATGTGATTTGATTTAATTTCACCGGCTTTAATTTTATCTGCAGTAATAGAGTTTGCGGCAATCTTATCACCAGTAACAGAGTTCGCTACTAGCTTATCAGTAGAGATAGAACCATCTGCTATTTTGGTACCAACTACAGCCTTATCACCGATGTGTCTAGTCACGATAACTTTATCATCGAATATAGTATCACCGGTAATATGAATGAACTTACCGGAAATAGATACTGTATCTTTAGAGAGGTTAATGCGAGAAATGATTTCTTTACCAGTAAGTTTGTCAATACCTGCATTAACTTTAACTTCAATATCACCGGCTACCTGCGTAATGCTTGTTTTGAGTTTATTCACATTATCGGTGACAGAGGAATTAATAGCTTTTTCTGTAGCTGTTAATCTGCTCTCGGCGTTATCTTTAACTGCCTTGACTTTTACATCAACGCTATTAGATAACTGGGTAATGCTAGAACTCAATTCTTTAGCTTTATCATTAATAGACGTATTTAAGGCGTCTTTAGTTAAAGTCAGTTTACTTTCAGTATCTGTTTTAGCGTCTTTAATTTTAGTGTCTACACGATCAGATAATTGAGTAATACTAGAGTTTATCGTTCTAATATTATCTGCTACAGAAGTATTAATAGCCTCCTTGGTTGCAGTTAATCTCGCCTCAGCTGTGTCTTTAACGTCTTTAACTTTGGCATTGATGGTTCCTTCCATAGTAGTTAAAGAAGTAGTTAAACCACCAATTTTTTTATCGATTTCTTGACGAGCCTTAACTAGATCATCAAGTTTTTTATTAGCTGATGTATCAGCATTTTCTAACTTAAATATCTTATTATCGAGTTCTGCTCGAGAACGATTAAGTTCTTCAAGGCTCTTATTAATATTGGCAAGACCTAGCTTTTCAGTATTAATCATTTCAGTAGGGATAAGTTCTAAGGTTGAAATCGTAATCTCCTTAGACATTTCTCCCTCACCAAAAATATCTAGGTATGCCACCTTAATTGTGTAGCTACCTGTAGAGCAGTTAAAACTGAACTTATTGTCTTGTACAAAGTATTTTTGATTATCGATGTAAACATTAGCACCGTAACAGTCCTCAGGGATAACATCAAAATCAATGCGTAACCCCTCAAATACTGGGGTTGCTAATACATGTAAAGGAGCATTTGGAATAGCTTTACTATATTCAATCTTAGCAGGGGAAGAATAACTATTTCCTACACCTTTGTTATAAAGGTATCCCGTGCCTGACCTAGTGTATGGTTTAGCAGTAGAGCTCCAATCTGTAGTTAAATCGAGCCTATTATGTTCTTCTCCTACATGCTCATCAAGACGAAGTTCTGTCCACTGGTATTCGTTTTGAGGATATTGTTTCCAAGACCAGTAGGCTCCTCGTTTATCAAAAACAACGGTAGCCTCATAAGGTGGTCTAGGTACATATTTACCCTCTCCAACGTAATAGAGTGTTACAGGGGCATTGTGAGTTTCAGATAGTGCATTACGCACATCCTTACCTCGAATTCTGATCCAATATTTCTTACCTACATCGATATTATCAAGAGTAAATGTATTAGTCTTGGGCGTATCATAATGTCTTACGATTTCTTTAGACGTAAAGGCGTCTATCTCGTCTGTAAAGTCACCGACTTTAATATCGATACTAGCACCGTTATATTGCTTAATAGAGGATGAGTCCCAACTAATCAATAAAGACACGGCACCATTAACAGCCTTTTCTTCAATCCTAATACTTTTAACCTGCTCAGGAATTGTATCAGGATTATCAGCCAAAACATTATAAATACTTTCGACTTTCTTAATCTCTTTTTCTAAATCAGAGGCGATCCCCTTTAGGTAGTTTTTAAGTAGGGAGATAAACTTTCTACCATCGCCTTGTATAGAAGGAGGTAGTTGATTGACACCGCTATCAGACATATACACCTCCTTATATTAAACCTACGATAGCCTCTACCATATCTTGTTCTACGTCCATATTAAAGCCATGGTTAGACATAGCAAGGATAATAACAAGTTGAGCAATAATATTATTAAATGCCTCATTTTTAAGAGGCAGTTCATCTGTATCGCTTGTTAAAATTGGTGGTTTTTTATAGTATCGGACCGTGAGAGGGACCTTACCATAGACCTCCAAGGTAGTACCTTTAATAAGGAGAGGAGCTTGGTTAGTAACCCTGTACCAGTCATTTGGAACCACATTTTGAGCTTTTGTGAATGTAACATCGCCTACTACCTCGTAATAGCCATTCTTAATTAGGACATGCCAAATAAAGTCAATAGCGTCATTAATATAAGCAATCAACTCTTTATCTTCGTAACCACTCTGTAAGTTATCACTTAACCGGTCACGAAGAGCGGCCTTATCCATTAGTTCTCTTACCGTCATCTTCTTTCACCTCACCTGTAATAGATTTCACATCATATACTGTATAGGTAACAAGTTGCCGTTGTTGGAGAACTTTATCAAAAGGAATAGTATCTGTTAAAGCCTTTACATGAGGTCTACTTGCAAAGTAGCGAATTGGCATAGTCCCTACATAGTTAGGGTCCATATGTTTAATCTTCATGCCATCAGTTTCTTGAATAAAGATTACAGGGAACTGACCACACAAAGAAATGAAATCATCAGGACGAGTCGCTTTAGCTGTATTGGTAACAGTTACTTCTTTAACAAGTTCAGGGTTACCATCACTAGCTAGTTCTTCACTAAGGCGGTCGATCGCTACATTCAAGCTCATCAGTAATTCTTCGTCAGATAGGCTTAGTTTTTGCATATCACCAAGGCGTTGACGTACTAGAATTAACAAATCATTCGCTGTCATTATACCTCCTATACAAAGAATGGCATGGGTCTATCAATCGGTCCACTGGACTCCCCTGCCACCATTTTTTGAATTTCAGCAGTAATCAAACCTGCTACAGTATCTGCACCAAAGTTACCGTTGAGTAACCCTAGCCCAAACCGAGCAAACATATCAAAGAGGATATACGGTAAATCGATTTCATCTTCGATTGTTTCAATAGGTTCAAGGATATACAAATACTGCATTGTGGCGTCTTGCTTAATTTGAATGGTATTTCCTACAAATTTATAGGGTTCATTGAACCCATCCTCAAAGGATTTAAACCCACCAAAATCAGCCGGTAAGGTTGCTTTACCATTCTTAGGACGCACTTTTGTTTCTTTGGTAATCCAAAATGACTTAGAGTTAATGAGTGCTAAATTGACATATCGCAGAACGATATTTAAAGCGTCAATGATTTCCGGATCACTGTGCTTACGGTTAGCATTTTCTCCTAAGCCATATAAAATAGACGTTACTACATCACGTACTACTATCATAAGAACCTCTTACCGCCACCAGTTGTAGTTCTAAACTCAGGATTTTTCATAATCCATAAACGTATCCATTTCTCGTATTCTGCCTTATCTTTGCCCTGACATTCTTGGGCCATAATAAGTTCAAAATCGCTCATAAAACGATGACGTGGTATTCGGGCAATAACCTTAGCTTTACCACCTAGGTTACCTTCAAGACCACTATCACGTTCTTCTTTCGCTTGACGGAGAACATCGGACTCGTCATATGTATGCACAATCGACCATGTGTCCTTATCAACTGTGACTTGTGTATTCAGTCGCATATATCACCTATTTAGATAAAAAAAATAAGGGGGTAGAATTAACTACCCCCCAAGGATTATTTTGTAATGCCGTACAAACGAGCGTTGGCAATCGGTGCAGTACATTCGAGAGTAGCTGTACCAGTGATTACGGACTCTTGGTAAGTACCACGGCGTTCCAAATCTTCGTTATGGAACGGAATAAGGTAACCAAGTTTCCAGTATTGCAATTCAAGCAAATCTACAACATCGTCTGTGTACATACGATGAGCCACAAGTTCAACAACACCGAAGTCAGTTTCGAGTACATCGATTACTTGTGTTAATTTTTTAGCCTCCATCGCAACATTACGTTGAGAGTTAGCTGTGAATGTAGACGCTTTACGTTTGTTTTTACCGGACATAACAGCGATATCTACATCACCGCCACGGCTCCATACAGCTTGCATAGCGTCATTTAATGCGTCCATGTTAAATTCGCCTGCTTTATCAAGTTTACCTGCGTCAATAGCGTTGCAGTAAGTCAATTCCATCTTACCGGCAGTAACTGCTGTACCCGGTTTAATAGGAGCTCCCGGAGTAGCCGCAGAGTCCTCTGCAGTAGCATGCAAAGTAAATTTATCTTTGTCTACTGGTTTAACGAAATATTGAGTATTCGCTTTAAATTTAGCGTCAAGTGGGTTAGCACCTTTACCACGAACAGTAACACGATCACCAGTTACAAAACGATGATTTGCTAAAGTTACAATACCTTGGCCGTCAACAGTAATTTCAGACCAGTTGTCTAGGAAATAAGGGATACCACCAAAGCGACCTGCAGTAGTTTCGTCAAATGGAGCTTTCGCTTTATTTGCTACGATAGCATATTCAAGGTCACGGCCAATTTCTTTGGATGCTTTAAGCATTTGATATGCTTTTTCATCACGTACACCGTATTTTTTGATAGCTTGTGTGATATCAGATACTGTGTAGCCGTGTTCGAATTGTTGTGTAAAGTTGGACTCACGTCTACGTGGAGTAGCTTTACGAGTACTGAAATCATGTACTTCAAGTGTAGCGTTATCCATTGCAGGACGCAAGGAGTCGCACAACCAACTATGTTCTGTGTTTGTTACAGAGAGTTTACCAAATCGAGAAGTTAAAAGTGTTTGGTCAGGGTCAATATTGGTAATGAAATCATTCATATCCTCAACAGTGCCGACCACGTTATAAGACTTAACAGCCATTTCCTTAGCCAATTAAGTTCCTCCTTTATCATTTAGAAAAATAGTTCATTTTGGATAGCACCTCCGCTTGTTGATCTACAGACAAACCACGCAATTTACTATAATCAATTTGAGTTGTCGGACTGCCCGGTGGGACCGTAGCCGCCCCTGCACTCTCTACAAATGGTGGTTTGAATGTCTGTTTTGGTACGTTAGGTGCTTTACGTTGAATGGTTGGTACATTATTAGTACCATAGTATTCGTTACGCACGGCTGTCATATAGGCGTCAATGGTTTTACTATCATAGCTATCCATAGCCTGTTTAATTTGAACAGCTTGTGCATATGGTAAGTTATTTAATTTTTCCAACGCTAATTGGTTAATAGCTTGGAAGTTAGGGTCAGTATAGAACTTACCCATTGTTTGATTAAAGTTCTCAACCACACGAGCCTTTTCTGCCTCTGCTTGGCGAGCGGAGTAGATTTCAGCTTTTACATTAGCAATACTATCAGCGTATGCCGCTTGATGTAGAGCGTTATACTCATCGTATTCTTCACCTAGGGCTTTTTCTACCTCTTTACGAGCATAAGCGTCTAGTTGTGTGTAGTAATCACGTTGAGTAAAGTTTGGTTCTTGTTCATGTGGTTGTTGTTGAACAGGAGGTTGTGCTTGATTGTATGGGTGTACTTGTGGAGGTTGAGCATACTGCATTTGACGTCTCTCCTCGGCGAGAGCTTGTGTCTTGCGAGTATAATCTTGTGTCCGCATGTATCCATGAAGTAATTCATCAAGGGTTACTTCTTGTTCTTGGCCATTGACTTTGACTACAAATGTTTCCGGTTCTGCAGGTTGTCCTTGTGGGTCAGCTACTCCCTCGTCAGGGTCCTCGTCACCATCTTCTTCTTCGCCATTACCAAATCTGCCATCATTGAAAAATACTGGATTACCGTTTTCATCAATACCGAAATCCGGTGTATCTGTATTATCGGAGTCCGCAGGGGGTTGCTCCAATTCACCAGTATCAACAGGGTCAGCCTCACCGTCAGCGAACGCCTGTAAATCAAACTTGAACTTTAATTCTTCCATGTTTTCCTCCTTCACTCCCAATTAGGGTTGGTGAATATTAACAATTAGTAAGAGCCTCTACCAGTGCCCCAATAACCAGTATTCATAGCACTACGAGACCGTTTAAAATCTTCCATACTATCACTATCTAGTTGATCGAAACTAGCTGATGGTGTTGAAGCTTGAATACTGTAATTACCTTTAAATACAGGTTCAGTGGTAGGAGCAGGGGCCTCAGGTTCGCTATAAGTACTTTGTGGCGTGTAATCATAATAAGACGCCCGAATTGCCGCCTGACGAGCCGCCTCTGCCTCCGCTTGTTGGCGTAGTCGCTCTTGTTCTTTCAAATACTCAGCGTAAGGAGCTCGCAACGCACCTTGGGAGTACAATTTTTCAATCTCTTGTGGTTCAAATTCTGTACGAGCTTTCATAGAGGAGATATCATCATCACCCCAACCAAGGCCTTTTAATTTGGCGTCATCAGCCCATTGATAGCCCATACCCTCGGCAAATGGGTTTTGTCTACGCCAAGATTGGTCCTTAGGAATACTTGCCATACGTTCTTCTGCAATTTGTCCCATAGTTTTAGGGGTAAATTTACCTTCCGCACTATCACGATAAGACTGTTCCATAGCTTTGCCTTGTCTCAAGATTTCAGCAATTTTAGCAGAGAAGTCAGAGCTTAAACCTTGATGAGCTTGTTGATAGGCACGAGTATCAGCCTCGTCTGCACGAGCCTTTGCCTCAGCATTAGTTTCAAACTTAGGTGCCATAGTAACGGATGTATAGTCAGTATTAGGAGCATATTTACCGTCCTGAGGGAACGGTGTAATAGCCTCCATACGAGCCTTAGCTTGATTAATAGGCTCTTTTTTTGCTTGCATATCCTGATACGTCATAGGAGCCTCTTGTACCCCTGCTTTTTCTGCAAGCAACTTAGCAATAGGTGATGGTGCCATCGCACTATCCCAATTTTCAAAACGAAATCCCATATATCCTCCTATTCAGGGTAATACCCTGTACGATTTAACAATTCCTCTTGCTCTTTAAAATCAGCAAGCTCTTGGTTAGCAAGAGTACCTGTAGCAATTCTACTTTCTAAAAATGCTTTAAAAGCCTCCGATGCCAGTAGGAGGTTCCTGAACTCCGCTAGACGGCCCTCTTGGCACGTTTTGAGGTTGTTGATTATCCACTCTTGATACGCCTGTAGCCAGTCCTCCAGATAGGTTAGTGCCGCCGAAGCCTCCGCCCCCAATCCGGCTTGTTGCATTAAATTGTTGATTTCCGTTTGGGTCATTTCCTGCACCTCCGAATAATACTTGTAACTCAGGTGGTAACTGCAATAAGTATTGTGGCGGTAAAATACCAAATTGAGCGTAATATTGCATTGCGTCATATGGTAATTGAGCCAATACTTGTTGTTTTAATTGCATTTCCATCATCATACGTTGTTGAGTGATGTTTGGATCAGTAATATAGTCACCATAGTTTTTAAAGCCGATATTTTCTATCCATTTTTTGAATAGATTGTAGATATTTTCCGGTGTAGATACCATGTAACCACCGGCATTGGCTTGCATAAGAGCTGTTAAAAGCGTTTGTGTAGCCATAATAGTAGACTCTTTAGTAGCAATACTAATACCTGCATTAACTACAAGGTCAAAGCTACCGTCAAGATCCTCAGGGCTGATTTTAAGCTCTTTATTCGTAAGTCTAATCACGGTTTCTTGATCGATAAACTTTTGATTTAGGCTAACCATAAAGCGGAATAACTCGTACATACCTGTTTCTGCGAACATACGAGCCACAAGTTCAAGCCGTTGTGCAGATTGTCCTAAAATAGCACTGATACCAGTAGCTGTTTTATTAAGGCTGTTAGCGTCAAGGCCTTGGTTGTACCGTGTAATACCAGTACGGTTTTCCTTTTGTCCCTCTAAATATTCAAGGAATTGGAATGTTTGTGGGGATAATGGAGAAATATTCATAGGCATAGCCACTTCATTAAGAGAGTGACCTGCTTTCATACGAATAACCTTACGCCCTTGTACGAAATCATCAATATTGATAGCAGACTCATCTAAGAGCATTTTAGGATCATTAGTGAGGGCTACGTTTTGCATAATTTGACGTGTTAGAGCTACTTTAAGGTCTTGTAATTCACCGATTAATTCAGCATATGAACGCTTTACCCAAATACGATGTGGGTCTTTAGTAGGAGAAATAGCAAAGAATGGGTGTCTACCCATGTAATTTCGCTCCATACGGATAATTGTGTCACCGCAAATAGTGATAATCATATCTTCTAAGATACCGTCATTGTTGACGTCAATCTTTGTATAGCACTCGTAGAGTACAACTTCTTGGCGAGCGAGCTGATCGTCTTGCATAACATCAACGTAATTGTCACCAATTACTTGCTCTACTTGGCTTTTTACAATGCCATTACTATTGTTTTCAATACGGATTTCATCAATATTAGCATAAATCCCCTGTGCCTCACGTTCACGTAGATAGCTCATAGTTACCTTACGTTTATGGGCCACAAAGTTAGCCTCATCGAGCGATTTAGCGTCAGGGGAATATAAAAATTCGCTCACTAGGATATTCTCTATCTTAGGAGCGTTTTTTACATAGTATGGAGATTGATAAGTAACTAAGAAGTCACCAAAAGCGTCCGGTCCTTCTAGGTTGGTAATAGGTACGCCAGTATCAATAAGAGCCTGTAAGGCCTCGTTATTAAGAACAGCCTGTTCTGTAGTATACCCCTCTGTTCTTTCCCAATAGCATTTAATAATGCCCATACCGGTAATAAGAGCGTCTTTCATCCAGTTATAGAGTAATGGGAAGAATTTATTTTGGCGTTGGAGTTGATATACAAGTAATGACTGAATAGTTTCAGCTTTGTTGTCATCTTCTTCCGTTACGCCTGCTACTGTAATAACCTCGTCAGAGCCTGTAAATACTTTCATAAGGGACGGTAAGGCCCATTCGATAGTATCGGTTACGTCCGTAGACACAAGGTCAGAGGTTTTAGAGAGGATTGGGAACTTTTTCTTGTAATAGTTCTTATCAGCGTAGTAGATTTCGTATCGTTCTTTGACAGCAGGTTCTACTGTACTTGCCTGATAGGCCTCTGCACGCTTGATATCGTTTTGAACGTACCTAACTACCGTTTTATTTAAGTCTTGTAAAACGGTTTCGCTGTCCATTTACCCTCCTTAATCAAGAATACAAATAATATTAGAATGAGGCATTAATAGGTATTCACGCCCCTCGATATTCACTTTTTCGGAATAAGGACCAAATTGTACTACGTCCCCTTTTTGCACTTCGTTATGGATCCATTTACCGTAATCAAACTTACCCTCGCCTGAGGCAAATACAGTACCTGTATTTTGAACTTTAGTTGCATTACCAAGGATAATACCACTTTCAGTAGTTTCTTCACGGATTTCAGGAATAACCAATACGTTGTCATGTAATAGTTTCATTACATCGCACCTCCCAAAGGAATATCGTCAGTATGCACAGAATTGAAAGCCCCTACTGGAGGCATAGCAATCTGTGAAATATACGCTAATGCGTCAATTAAGTCATCGTGTAAGCCCTTAGGGAATGACTGCAATTCGCTTTCAAGTTCTGTTAAGAACTTTGAACCCATAGGGAACCAAACACTGCCAGTTTTAAAACGAGGTTGCAAGGTAGCAATACGAAGTTCCTTGCGACTGGACGCCTCTAAGTCTTTAACAGTGAACCAAATGTTACGTTTTGGCATTTCTTTTTCTAGGTAGTGTTTAACAGACGCCTGATAAGCAACCTTTTCAACCCCTACATACACCGGTTTATATTTCTGTACGGCTCTAAAAATACCGTCAATGGTTTGTGATGGATCATACCTATCAAAATCAATATCCAATATGAACCACTTGTTATCAGGGTTCACGGCTACTGTACAAATTACGGTGTAATCGGCACTCTCTTTTTCAGAGATAGCAAGGTCAACCGTAGTATAGATGGAACAATCTTCCAGTTTAAGTTCATTAGGAGCGTAATACATAAAGTATTCTTTTTTGAACATTTGGCGTTCCGGAGAAATAGCAATACACATTTTTTCTCGTTCCCAAATATCCAGTTTACCTAACGCTCTCCATGACTCTTTTTCTTCGAAAATCTCAGATACAGGAAATCTTTCAGGCCAATTAGACTCCCCTTCGTCATTCATGACAGGGATACGGAGTGCATTAAATTTTAGTAGGTCTTTATTTTCGATAACCTGCTCAATCAAACACTTCTCACCGAGGTTATTGCCGATCATGAAAATACGAGTTTTCTTACCAAGGAAGTAAGCGTCAGAAAGGAACCAGTTGTAATCATTCGTTTGTACGGTATCAGATAGACTATCTTCCACGTCCTGCGGGTCATCGATAACGATAATATCAGGGCGTTTATCCCCCCATAACAAACCACGAATAGAAGAACCTTTACCATAAGCCTCCATGCGAACACGGATTTCCTCCCCACTCTCATCGGTCACAACACATTCGAAAGCCTTTTCGGATTGTTGCTTAACCTTAACAAGGTTCAGGCTTAAAAACTCATTAGATACATACGTATCAGCAATCTCTTTGAGTTGCTTACTAGCCTTAGATTGGTTGGCCATAATAAAGACAATATAATTGGCTTTCTTGGATGGATATGTCAGCCGGTACAAAGGAAACGCTCTAAGAACGTAGGAACTTTTAGCGGACTCACGGAACCCCTCAATGGCAAAGTGCTTATCACCATTTAGGAGAATATCACTCCAAGTGTAATGGAACCAAGCAGGCTCAACCTCTTCCTCTATAGGTAGGAACAACCTATGAAAGGTAACAAGGTTTTCTTTCCCTCTACGAAATGCCTCTGCGATCTTCGCCTCAACATCACGAGATATAACATCACCTCATTTCAAATATAAAATTCGTTAAGAATTTCATATTCTCCGTCAGGTTATTAATTAACACCCATAAGGGGAATAAAAAATAAAAAATTTACTTACGGGTATATAGATATATACATAGTGGTACCTATAAGTAAAGCCCCACCTCTCCCCCACCGCTATCAACGTCAAATGTAGATGAACGATAAGGGAACATATGAGTAGGGAGGTATACGATCATGAGTTGTTTTTGGGAAGGAACGATATTTTTGGGAGAAGGTTTATTTTCTTGGGGAAAGGGTCTCTAAATATGCCCTCCGGTGTAGGGGGTGCCCAAATGCGAAGCCCCACCCTTGGGCTAGGTGGTTCTCATTATCAATAAAACCTGGTAAATAGGCAGTCTAAAAACAATGCAACGTGTAACCTCTATAAAGCCAGTAATTACCTGTATTCTTAACATTTCAAGCGTCTGTGTTTAAGTAAAGCCAACGAAACGGAACAGCCGTGAGGCAGTCCCCTAGTAGTTAGGTCTTTGAAAACTGCATAGCGTGTTAGGTAGTCTTATAGACCACCTGGTAACCCCCTATTTTTATAAACATTGTTGCCAAAAGAGGGCAACGGAAAGAGGTTCCAAATGGCTATTAAAAAGACTATCGATACAACAATCACAGAAAACACTTTCAAATACGACCCTAAAAAAGGTATCTTAACAATCTGTATTCCTGTTGAGTTTAACAAAACTCAAACAGTCCTACATGCTAAGAATTTAAGCCAACAAAGTGGGAAAGAGTGGAAATACATAAGTTGTAAAGACACGAAAGGGAATGAAATAACCCTCTATAAAACAGGGTTTAACTACATTCCACTTGTAAAAGAGACTAAAAAGTCTATTATTGATGAAAGTAAATTAGAGGTGTTATCCACTGATGAAAAAGCGGTGCTAAAAGCTATATTGGCTAAGTTAGCATAAAATCAACCTTGCCAGGTGGTGTATAAGGTTACCTAACACGATGTTATACATTTATTCGTAAAAAGACGTCTTTTTTGGCACTTTTTCGAATTATGTATAACATATAGTGCACATTTATGAATTTTTAACGGAGGAATTTAATCATGTTAAGAAAAATCGTGCAATTCGAAGGTAATGGATTTTACAGTGCTGTAGGTATTCCTACTACTAAATTCGAGAAAATAGCCTTAAAAGTACTCAAATACGATTGTATTGATGAGTGGGGAATATTCCATAGAGAATGGTTGCCTGATGGCTTTAAATATTGGCTATTTGATAAAGAATATTTAGAGGATGAGTGGGAACGCTTTATTGATGATAACACCATTCCAACGAATGAAAGAGTGCTATTGCTTGCCTATGAGTACGCTAAAAAATGGCGTAAATTAGCATGGCTAAAAAATCAATACGCACGTAGAAATGTCAATAATCAAGTATTCTACACCCAATTATAATTAGAGGGCTTATGCCCTCTTTTTTTGTCTTTTATATCGAACATATATGCTATAAAATAGATCCAAAAAAGGCAATATTAAAATTGAGAATATATATCACGATAAAAATGTATAGTTATATAGGTTACTCAATAGGCTTTATCTAATACCAAAGATGTAATAGGGTTTATTCTGTATATCTTATTTACTGTATAGGGTGTATCTCTTAATGGATAGGAATTTTATTTTTCTTATTCCCCGTTTTTAAGATTGGCTATTTGTTGCCGTTGGCAATGCTACGCAAGATATAAGGTATCTTAACCGCTTATAGGCGGTATAGGGTGCCTTTTTTATTTGTCTACATATATGTATATTCCTGTAATAGCCTTAAAATTGATTTATTTGAGTTATACGGCCTTTTTACTATTTTTAAGGGTTATTATACCTATAAACAAACTAACTCACCTTATAGGGCCTAATTTTGATATATTGCAATCTTGACATAACAAGTATTCATTAAACAGAATATAAATTTTTAAATTTATTATTATACATTTCATAATATATTCATAACACTAATAACTACACTTATATATATAATATTACCACTCATCAGATGATTATCAATGATAAACCACCAAACAGCATGAACCCTGAACACTGCTCGCACCCAGTAACCAAGCGGATTTTCATTTCATCGAGTGTTCATGTTACGTTGTCAGCAGTTGGTAACCAACGAGTGTTACCGAGTACACTCATATGCACTCATGAGTGTTGGATAGTTTATGCAATGATTGGAGGTGAACAGTATGGACCTTGCGACTATCCAAAGCGTTGGCAACGCATTTTGCCACATACTCGTAGCAGTCGGCTACGTTATGGTCGGTGTATCTATCTATGAAACTTTGAAAGGAGATAGAAAATGACTTTAAAACAATGTCTACAATATCTTATTGATCAAGGGTATAACTATATCGCTTTTACCCCTGCTCAAGACAAAAGATTGTGGCAACAAGAAAAACGTATGGGTATTAAAGATAGAGTTGGCCACTACATCGTATCTGACAACTGCCCTACTGTATTTAGGGTTGGATATGGTGGGTTCTGTGAATATCGTAACTGTAATAAAGTGCGTATCGTAGATAGCATTGAGGAATTATGGGGCGGTAATTATACAGACGGGATTAACCCAATCAAAATTTCCTCTATCTTTAAATATCTTGAACCGCAAGATATAGAGAAACTACCTTGGGAATAATTTATAAAGGAGCATTTTGACATGGAACATACTTATATTACGAAAAGCGGAAAATTTATTAATATCAAAATTTTGGTGAGTACAAAACCTCATCAATTACTTAGTCAAATGCAAGAAATCCTGCCACTATTTAGTGATGTTCAAGAAGTGCAGGGTTTTATCTCTAGTATCTTAAATGACGGACAAACAAAGGTCCAACCGTATCAAGTATTGCGTTCTGTACTTAAAACTTACAAAGTACAGCAATATAAATTAGCCGAGGAAATTGGCGTTAAGAAAAACACGCTTAATGCTAAGTTGCTAGGCGTTAGCTCTTTTAAAGAGGTCGAAAAAATCAAAATTGCAAGATATTTAAAAAATATTACTGGTTATGAAATTACTAATTTGTTTGAAAAATAAGGAGAACATCATGGAACGCAATTATGTATTAGACGGAAGATTGTATCGCTTAGAAGTACTTACAGAACAAATGAGCACTGGCAAACTGTTCTATTTTTTAAGAGGTGTTCAAGACACATCCGACATTAAGCGAGTAGCTTATGAAGAGTTACCTGAGGAGTATGTACCTCACACTACTCACCTGCCTGCAGGTACAGTGGTATGCGAACACTACTCTACTAAAATTCTTAAAGAAGATTTAGATATTGATCTACAGTTCTACAATTACTCCGTCCCACACGATAAAGACGGCAACTTAATTAGTAACGGCAATTATTACAGAACTATGGGTGGTACGATGTTCGCTATTAAAGAACACAAAATCATTCCTCAAATCGTTGGGAATGTTGATTTGGTCCACAACATCGAGGGTGCCGAAAAAGTCGATGAAATGGCTTACTCTATGGTGACTGGTAAAAAACTCATCGAGCCTGATAGTTATATGTACACCGATACTATTGAGTTGTACGGTAACAAAGATGAGTTCGTTGAGTCTACATACTCAGGCGATTTACTCCCTGAGTATCTAGACAATGAGTATGCGGAATTTTGTGGAACTATCGTGTTCCGTTCCGATATTCACAACGGAATGTGTGATGAGTACTTCATATGTTCCGAATGTGATGAAATCCATCACGTTGATTTCATGGAGAATATAGACGGAGATAAGGTATGTAGTGATTGTGTTGAGGACCACTACATTTACAGCGAGCTTATGGGCGAATATATCCACGAAAGTGAAATCTGCTATGTAGGTAATGACGCCATGTCCTACGATTACCGCAATGACAATTATTATTGTTGCGAAAGTTGTGGCGAATGGGTAGATGAGGACAATATCGTCGAAACCGAGGACGGCTACTACTTATGCGATGATTGTGCAGACGATTATCGTATCGGTAACGAGTACTGGTATCGTGATAACTTTATACACGATTACCATCCTGATATTGACCTCGAGTTTTATGGCGAAGGCCCTAAATACCTTGGGTGCGAGTGGGAAATCCAAGGTGGAGGCGAGGACGATAGAAAAGCTCGCCGACTCTTTGGAGACAACAAGTACTTCTACTGTTCCCATGATGGTTCACTTGATGATGGCTTTGAGTGCATTACAATGCCATGTTCCCCTAAGGTGCTCCTCGAAGATATTAACTGGGAACGATTGGTTGGTGCTGTTCTAGGTGAGGGTTATGATGACCCTGACGGTGCAGGTTTCCATATCCATATCTCTAGGGAGCATTTCAATGACCGTAGTGCTATCGGTAAACTCGTTCGTTTCTTTTACAAGTACTATGACGAATTGGTAGAGTTCGCCAATCGTGATGAGGACGATGCTACCCATTGGGCGGACTGTACCGATTGTGACGGCGACTCTACATTCTACCGTAGCTATGAAAAAGCTATGGAAAAACGGTATAGTGCTGTGAATGTACAAAACAGCCAAACCGTAGAAATTCGATTATTTAATTCTAGCTATGACGCTAGAGATATTCGCTCCTACATCCAATTCACTGATATTATCAGTGATTTAGCGAATGGAATGTGGGCAGATATGACTTGGGATAACATTAAAAAATTAGCTGACGAACGTGGCTATGACGATTTGACTAGCCGTTTAGACGAAATGTGTTTATAGGAGGGACTTACAATGTGTGTAATCGCAATATATGAAAAGAACTTAGAACTTAATGAACAAGAACTTAGAAACTGTTTCAAGAAAAATCCTGACGGTGCAGGATTTATGTACTTCGACAAAAAAGCTGACAAGGTCCACGTTAGTAAAGGCTACTTTACCTTTGACGAATTGTGGAAACAGCTTAAAACACTACCTACCGATGTAGACCGTATTATTCACTTTAGAATAGCGACCTCAGGGGCTATTAATACTAGCACCTGTCACCCGTTCCCTGTTTGTGATGACTTAAAACAAATGGGACGTGGCGAAGTATACTGTGATGAGGGCCTTGCCCATAACGGTATTCTTAGAGAATACACTCCTAAAAAGGGTATGAAGTCACGGTATTCTGATACGATGTACTTCACAAAACAAATGGTCCACCCATTAGGCGAGGCCATTATGAATAAGCAGGTGCAGGACCTCTTAGAGGAACACACTTTCGGAAATAAGTTCGCTATTCTTAACCATGATCAATTAATAGTACTGGGAGATTTTGAGCAATCCCGTGAGTCTCTCGCCCTCTACTCTAACTCGAGTTACTATGTACATAAGTGGGAGTCCTATTGCTATGACTTTGATTGGGATATTCCCACTAAAGGGACTAGTAAAAAACTTCCTGAAACTTTTGAAATAACTGGAACGGATTTAACAGGGTATGGTTATTCCTTAGGTGAGGACAACTTTGACACGTTCCCTATAGAGTTATGGACTGGTAAATGTGACTCTGACTTAACTGCCGATTACATCGATACGATGTACGATATGTGCTATAACCTCGATGTGTTTATCGGTGACTGGGAAGAAAAAGAATACTCAATCGTGTTCTATGTAGACCGACCGGAGATACTGCTACAAGAAAGTATTCAAGGCAAGAAATTCACAATGGGTAACTGCAACTACCAAAAGAAACAAGATAATAAGGTAGACGCTAAACAGCTTATGTAGTGGAGGGGTTATATATACCCCTCCCTTTTAGGAGGTAGCTATGAATTGTATAGAGAAGTTCGATAATTTCTTTACTTATAAGAATTTGTTTATATACGAGCTAGTTAAAGATGACGGACTAACTTGGATTTCTCCCAAAAGACATATCATACCTATGGTAATTGAGGATAAGGAAATCGGAACTCCACATTCTACAGCCCATATATTAGTGAACGGCGACTTAAAAACATATAGAACTTTCGATAAATGCGAATACAGTATTCCTTATACATTTAAAGTAATCAAGGTATTTAACCGTGAACACCTACTTGATTTGCTAGATTATATATAGGAGATAGCGATGGACATAAAAGACAGATTTAATGAATACTTCAACTATACAGATTTGTACTGTTACCATGTTGACGATTTATTTTATGAATTCTTTGTTAGAGATATACTCCCTGAATATGGATTTAGTCACTGTCAAATTATATTACCCCACGGCTCAATGGCTACAACAGGGGTTTGCAAGAATGATACCTCAATCAATCAGACTTATAAAATCAAACGTGTGTATAACAGAGACCATGTAGGTATACTCGCCTACTCGTTCGGAAAGGAAATGCCATGACTATATATGAGATGTACGATAAGTTCTTTTGCACAGATATGCCAATCATTTACGATGGCAATTACATGTTCTTTATCTTTATAGTCAACCGTAATCTCAAAGAACATTCTCATGCTGAAATTACACTCTTAAATGATAACGATACATTAGAATTTGCTACTTTTGGGAAATACGATACCGATATACCGCTCCTATTTAAAGTTAGAAAGGTATTCGATAACACGCATTTAAAATTATTAAAGGAGGACTTATGACACTACCCCTACTACCTCACCAACGTGAGGGTGTACGATACATACTCAAACATTCATCTGCCTTTGTTTGTGATGATATGGGTATGGGTAAGACTCGTACAGTGATTGAGGCTATATTTAAACGAGCAAGTTTCCCTATTCTTATCCTCTGCCCTGCTAGTTTAAAAATAAACTGGCAAGTAGAGATTAAGCGGTGGATAAATGTAGACGTTCCGATTGATGATGTAAATTGTGAGGTGATAATCCTAAACTATGAACGGTTAAAGAAAAACCGATACAAACTTAAAAACAGGAATATAAAACAGATCGTTATAGATGAGTCACACGCTTTTAAGGACGAAAGTTCTAAGCGAACGCAAATTGCGTTAGACCTAGTACAACAAATACCGTACAAAATATTAATGAGTGGTACCCCATTACTTAATAGACCACTCGAACTACTCTCTCAACTTAAAATTTTGAATTGTGTGCATAAGATTGGTGGTGAAGAATACTTCCTAAACACATTTTGTAACCCTCATCAAACACCCTACGGGGTTGATTACAAGGGCTGTAGTAACTTAGACGAATTACATTTAAAAATGAAACGAGTTTGGCTTAGACGAGTTAAGTCAGAACTTGAAAATTCGTTACCTCAAAAAACGATAGTACCTATTCCAGTATGTAGAGTGAAGCAATCTGCTCCTACATCATTACAAGAAATTGAAAGGTTCGATAAGATAGCACTGCAATATAAACTTCCTCATGCAGTAGACTTCATCAAGCAACTTATTGAAAGAGGTGAGAAAGTTGTGGTGTTTGTCCATCACAAAAACATAGGTAAACACTTAAATCTCGCCTTCCCCAATGCCTCTGTTATAGTAGGTGGGCAAACCCCTCGTACTAGGCAGGAGAACATAAATTCTTTTCAACATGGTACTAATCAAATTATTATATGTAGTTTACTTGCTAGTAGCGTGGGTTTGACTTTAACAGCGAGTAGGTGTGCTGTTTACATAGAATATCCTTGGTCACCCTCCCTACTCGCCCAATCTCAGGACCGTATTCATAGACTAGGTCAAACGAGGGATGTATTTATCTATTACCTCTACGCCAAAGATAGTATCGATGAATACCGACTGAACACAAATAATTTTAAAAAGGCTGTGATTGATTATGTTGTAAGCGGAGGTTCATTATGATTAGCATTGAAAAAGGAATGTATTTATGGGAATTTCACCCCGAATGTAGCCCAAAGGCTTATATCGTAGATGATTTTGTAGTAGGTAATATGAACCTTGCAGGTCATATATGGGCAAGGTGTAAAGAGTGTTTCAACCTATACACCTCAAACAAGTTATTCGATAGTGCTACTGCACGAAGAAGTGAGATTTGTATCTCGGAAGATAAAGAAATTTTTAAAGTAATTGAATTATTCTAAAACAAGGAGATTATATATCATGGAAAATACAAAAATGACTAAAGAAGAAATGCTAGACGCTATTATTAATTTTGCAGAAGTTATGGATTACATATGGGAAGAACGCCTCTACTGGTACGAGCAGGTTGGTATGTTAGATAAAGCCCTATCTGATATTAGACACGCAGTAGAAACTGAATATGACGGTGATGTAGAACGTGGTAATATGTACGCTCAGAAATTACACGAAGTTGCTAAGAAAAGACGTCAATTTAAAAATATGCAAGAACTCTTCCTCCCTGTATTTAATGTGTACAAGCGTTCCGATGAATTAAGACACGCCATTAATGCTATGGCCCACTACGCTGATATTATTACTAACAACGGTCGCAAATACGAACCTAAAGTATTACCTGAGCTATTTAAAGGGGGCGAAGAAGATGATTATAATCAACAATAGAACTGATAGACCTTGGTTCGTATGTCAAATATGGCGAGGTGTTACAGGAAATAATATCCAAGGTAATTGGGTATTTGGTGATGAGATTGAAGTAGCAGATATAAACACACATCCTTCTAAAATATTTTTCCGACCCACTCAATGTTCCTTACATTTCTCAGATTTATTTAAAGTGATTGAGGTTTTAAATCCTGAAACTGAACGGTTCTATAAGGAGGTCTGAATATGCCTCACAAAGATTATTTAATGTACAGTAGTTGGAGCCAGTCATGGAAAATAGTTAGAGGGACCCTCAAACCTGATAAAAGATATGGCTATATCGTACATAATGGTGAAATGATACATTTTTCATCACCGATGGGATATCACAATTATTTTGTTAAAGTGATTGTAGAACTAGACAGTTTATTTAAAGTACTCAAATATTACAGAAAGTGAGGTGATTATATGAGTGAACTTATTCTCTCCTATCCTACTGAACTAACTTATTACAGTGCTAACGCAAAATTATTAGACGAGATATATAATTCTGACGATAAAATCGCTGTCAAACATGAACGATTGTATTTATATAACAACTCTACTATTTCAATCGCTAACTCACACTCAATGAGTACAGAAAAAACTAGCAATGTATTCGTTATTACTAAAAAATTTATTCCTGATGATCAATTAGATACTGGTTGGTATGATGAGGATAACATCCCATTCTAAGGAGGTACCATATGAAATTCCTATTTGACCCAATGAACCAAAGAGGTAGAATTTACACTTTGAATAATGACTCCGAAATATTTCTAACGAACCCATACTATACATTAAAGCCATCTAGTACAGTATTTAGCTTTGAAACTACTCAACAGGTTCACAACCGCTTAATAAATGGCGAGGCTATCTTACATAAAGATTGCTTGTACAAGATAATCAATGTATTTAACGAACTTCCTATGTATTGTTAATGAGGTGATACTATGAATGACTTAATTTTCTTTGATATCGGTTTCTACTTTCTAGCTTGTGGCGGTGATTGTTCTCATGACCATATCTATGAGTATTGTTGCAATATACACTCTCATAAAGCTCCTATTCAAAACTTAGAAAGTTTACACAAATACCCTAACTATACGCACTTGGGAGTGAGGAAAGAACGTGTATATCAAGTACTAAAAATTTATAGCACACCTAAAGACAATTTCTATTCTACCCAATGTTAGGAGGTACATATCATGGATATTATTTTTAGAGCTAACAACATCCATCGTTGGCTGTACGCTACGAAAGGGAGACTATATGACTCACTATTAATGAATAACCGTAGAAATATTTGTTCTACAGGCCATTTACAATGCCTATCTGATTTCCATGTGTTTGCAAACAACATACATCACAATGTAAAGCAAGACGATATATTCTTTGTTAAAGAAGTGTTTAACAATCCAAGACCATCATTCTATTCGTAAAAAGGAGGAATAATATGATTAACATTAGAGTAATACATAGAGAAGAACATGATAGTAAGGTTGATATTGATGAATTAGTCAATAGGCTCGTGTATATAGGTATCAAATACTATCACGATGATGAGCTTATGGCGAGCCACATGAAAAATATACTCAAGCCGTATATAAAATAAAAAATGGGCGAGGATTTATTCCTCGCCTTTTTCTTTTGGTAACATATTCAGTTTATCGATAAGGTCACGGCTTAATCGACTGGACGTATCTATTACACGTTTATCATCTACTTCCTGTTTGTCTACAGGTTTTAAGCCTGCTCTATCGAGCCAATCTTTGATTGCTGTAACTTTAGCACTCGCAGGAGTATCGGGGTCCTCTATTACACCTAGTAATAGATTAGCCACCTTATCTGCTTGGTCCATGAATTTCTGATCCATTTTACGTCTGTAATCTTCAAGTGCTTTTTGTACTGCTTTGCTACTTTCAACTTGGTTAGCATTATCAGTGTAACCTGCCACCTTTAAAGCCTCCTTCCTACTGCCAGTTAGTATTTTGGCTTGTACATATACTTCTTGTTTATGTGTTAAAGGACGAGCTTTAGGACGTCCCGGTTTACGCCTTGACATAATCAATAGCCCTCGCTACCCGTTTAAGCTCCCAAATTCGCTCTGTAAGCTCGTCTGTTGTGTAGGTAGAGGTAAATACCATACCATTATTTAAAAGTAGATAGGAGGACGCTTTACGCCCTTTTGTAGCACGTAGCACTTTACCATCCCTATAATATTTACGGAACAGTTCTTTTGAGGTAGATACATTCATCGGCATGATAGCAAATACCTCTTTCATGGCTACTTTAAACCCATAGCCTAGGTCTAAGAACATATCACTAACTAACATATAAGCCTCTTTCTCGCAATGCGAAGTAAGTATCTCCCATGAACGGCGTTACTTTCTTATTATGATCATCACCATTCATTTCTGCTATCCAAAAACCGCTAAGGTTTGGACGAATACCACTTGCCTTGATGTATTCAGGATAGGTTTGGAAAGACGATTGTCTAAGTTCCCATACCTCTTTTACGATTGGTTTCTTCCCAAGCTTATTGTGTTCGATTGCTACTTTAGGAATTGCACTTGGTTCGTGGAAGTGTTCAAACCACGTCACGTCTGCGTTAAAGTAATCGTAGTAGTTTTTTGCCTTACGGTTCTTATGCAGGATGTGGTGAACGAAACAATTCTTTCTCACATTAAAATATACTAACCCAAATTCGCCCTTAAATAAGGAACGGTCACCAAGTAATGCGGCAGTCATTTGCTCTACACTAATATAGGCGTCATTATAAGCTCTTGCTCCGTGGTTACCACCAATGATACCTAGTAACTGTCCACTCTCTTTTAATGGTCGAATATCTTCAACCAGTGCATATACTTGTTCATCACCTACTAAGGTTTCTTCTAGCACGTTCCCTTTAGAGTGTTTAGTTGTAGTGTTTGTAGAGTCCCCACCTAAAATAACTTTACAGTTGGGCCCTAATTTAAGTAGATTATCTACTGTGCGTTTTAAATACTGACGGTTATTTAACCCCTCGTGTACATCAGATAGTACAGCCAGTTGTCCATAATCTGCGTCAATACGGCACGTTATAATATGAGGCTTAAAACTATCCTCTAATGCTTTTACGGTCATAGCCACTCCCTAGTTCTTTAAATACTCCTCTAAATTACCAAACTGTGCATAGTAGAAAGGCAGGGCCTTACTAATTTGCTTTCTGCATTTAACCTTCCAACGATTAACTGTCTTGGTTGAGATTTGATATTTCTTAGCTAGTTCCTTTGTATTTTGTCCGTAAATGACAGCGTCACGCCATATGTACCACATGATAGGTTTTACGTTCCGTAAATGTGTTTGTAACCAACACACGAAATGTAATATGTATCGTTGCTCCTCTTTCCTGATTACAATTTGTTCAGGACTGGCTCCGTACTTTTCTACTAATGTAGATAGTTTATCTACCTTGCGGTACTCTGACACAGAATTGGTGTATTCCCATGCGTTCATGATAGAGTTGATTTCCTCTACCGCTTGTTTCCCTCGTTGCTCAAATAAAGCCAACGCCTCTTGTATCATTGACTCTTTCATATGACGGTACCTCTCGTATCAGGTGCTAACCCCTTAGGACAACGAGATAGGTATCTACAACTAACAATGATACCTACCCCTATGTTCTTACCTGTTTTCTTCTTCCGTTCACATGATTTTAAATACCGTACGTTTTGTGATTGCTCTTTTAAATACTCTTCAATTTTCTGTTTATCGTCCCCTAGGACACCAATGTTGTAGAAGTCGCCACTATTACCGAAGTCAACTACGAAATAGTGAACCATATAACCTCCATTGGTTAAAAATTATTTTTTGTTTTCTTCAATTTCTTTAACAATCGAGTATAAGAAATTAAAGATATGTTGATCACATGGATATTGTTCCCCATTAACGCCAGTGATAATCCAATCACCGTCATTAGATTTTACAATACCATTAAGTGTTGCTATATACTGACCTCCCTTTTTAGACTGCACAGCGTACAGAATATTAGGATTGTGCTTAATATAGCATGCTTTCTCTTTATTGTTTTCTTTTTCGTTGAAATAATCCGCTAATCCTTTACGCATATCAGGTCTGTTAAGGGTATTAACAATAGGACACTTTTCAATACCTAATGCAGAGAAAAGATTGTTATTGAATTCTAGTGGCAATTCAATTACAAAATCTTTCTTATAATTTCCACTGACTCTAAATGACATATTAGTAATTACTTCTATGTCCATATACCCTATATTTACCATCTGTAATAGTATACCTGCTAGATGTTTACACTCTTCTTCGTATGTCATATCTACCATAATAATTTTCTCCTTAATTTATGCATTTCTACTATGTGTTTAACCGTATTCATATTCATCTGAGAGTTTGTTTCTTCAATTAATGAAACCAGTTCCCCATTGTATGACGTAAGTTTTTCAACCTTGTCCCTAAGTGACTGGATTTCTTGATTTGGATCTGCAAACTTAACACCATGTAGTTTTGCAAGCCTTGCACGATTACTATGTTTATCATGCTCGTGATTGGCAAGCCGTTCTTGTAACTCTAATATTTGAGATTGTAAGAATTCTGCATACTCGTCATGTTCTGCCATAGTTATCTCCCTGTACTACCGAACCCGCCCTCTCGACTTTCTCGAACAGGTTTATCATCTGTAGTTGTGCAATAGAATTGAAAAATACCTTGTGCAATGCGGTCACCTTTTTTAACTACATAATCAATATCGGACGTATTTTTTAATAATACTTGGATATGCCCCTCATTTTGAGGATTATTGTAGTAATCTGCGTCCACGATACCAACGCAGTTGGCTAGTGTAATACCATATTTTCCGGCTACCGAAGAACGTGGGTAAATGGCTAAAAATTCGTCCGGTAACATAGCTACTTTTAGTCCAGTAGGAACCAATACTGTTTCGCCTGCTCCGATCACAACAGTTTCTGCAGATTGTAAATCATAACCCGCACTATTTGATGTTTCTCTTCTTGGTATTTTAATATCTAGGCCTTGATAGTTTTTAACGATTTCAAACCGTCTATAATTTAAACCACCGCAATTATTCTCACACATAGCTCCTCCTTATACCGTATCGGGGAGTTTAATCCCAGCGATTTCTGCTCTAATTTCAAGTACATTTAGGTAATTCCCCATAAGAGATTTCTGTTGACGTAGTAGCTCAATAGGGCAAGTCGGTGTAAAGTCTAGCGTTTTAGCGTCATACTTTACAATCATACGGTGTAGTTTAGTGTAGCGGTCTTTTAGTTCCTCATATTCTACAAGAAATCTATCTTTATATGTAGTAGCCGCAGGCTTTATTTCTACATAACCTTGTACTGCTGTATCTTCCATAATACCTCCTATTTGACACTATTAATGCCATTTACAATCATATTAATGTAGTCTTGTAGATTTGACTTAACAACCTCGTTAGCGGTGGATAAGTTATCCGGTGTGACATAACTTGCTACAAGCATAGCTATAAGTGTATCTCTGCTAGGGATAACCACACATAAGAAAGCTAAAACGATACCTGCAATTATGCTATGTTTTAGGCCTTTATAGAACCTTTCCATCTGCTCTCTACATATGGCTTTTTCTGTTTCCTTGTACTCATGTTTCAAGTCAGAATGTTTATCCCAATAGAACATTAAACAGCATGAACCTAGAATAAGATCAGCAAATAAAAGCAACTGAGCAAAGGAAAGTAAATGATTAACTACACTAAGGATATAAATAATTAAGGGGCTTACTATCGGCTCCATAATCTACTCCTTAATAAAAGCAACAAGTACTGATAAAAAGAATGTCACAATAGACACCGCCACAGTACCTAGGAATAAATGAAGAACGAATGTACCAGTTACTCCTAATACATCAAAAATCCACAATACGAAAGCGATAGCGGTAGCAATCCACATTAATTTACTAAGCATAGCTAATACTACTAATGCAATAACTAAAAAAGATACTCCAATAACAATCAATGTACTCATTTTTCTTCCTCCAATTCCTTGCGAACAGGTGTTTTAATCTTCTTCGAATGTGACGTAAAGTCACAGGATAATTCTTTACAGTTTTCACACATCCCAAGTAGATCAAGTGTACATAGTGTAGGATATGCGAATTGTAATCTCTCCCACATAGCTCGAGCGAGTAACTGATGTTCTTCGCTTGCTCGTTTACATAAACGCTGTTTTAGGTATTCAAGCCAACAGCGTAGGTTACCACTTACTTTAAGTTGTACATTTGTACCTAGCGGTAATACGTATGAGGCTGTTTCTAACGGAATACCTCGAGCTACTAAATTTTGAAACATCAAGGCTGATGTACCGTAGGCACTACTTAGTAGAGCTTGTTCTTCACTTGTAAGTGAACCAAAATCCCTAAAAAAACCATTTCCAGTTATATCCATACCTCTTGTAGATTGTACGGTGAAACTGAAATGGCGGTGCCTACTTAATTGAGCTAAAACTTTTTGACTACAAGTTACATCCATAGCTACCATAAGGTGTTCTAGTAAGGACCAATGTCCTGCTTTACAGGCTTTAATAAGTGAGTTTGTATTACATGCCTTACCGTAACATTTACTCATTGCTCCAGTAGCCATATCTACTGATGTAAAGTTCGTTAGTGTAACGTCCAATCTTTCCTCCTATAGCTATTCAAAGTCTGCTCTGCTATTGATGTAATCGTATAACTTATTAGAGTGTTGCGTAATATCATCGTGTAAATTTTGAGCGATAGACTTAAAGTCTTTGTCCTCGATCTCAACACCTACAACTTCTTCTGTTAGTACACTTAGTTGCCCTAAAGAGTCATACAAGCTAATTGCCGCTATAATATCACGTGTTTCTGATGGGAATTTAAACTTTTTCATTTTGGGGTTCTCCTTTGTAAATTTTCTTTTAAAATCTATATCCTTATACATATGGTGTACCGGAGGCTCATCAATGTAATTAACATCCCATACCAGTGTATCAAAAATAATAAATTTTTTGGCTATAACTATTCTGCCCGTGTCTTTCTCGTAATAGTAGGTATCATCCACCATGTTTAATGTCTCCCTATCATTAAAATTGTAATTACAAGCTGTAGTATAGAAAAGAAACAAACACTAACTAAACAAGCTACGATAAACTTATCTAACGTATTCATAAAGCCTCCTATAGTACAGTTACATCAAGATATTGGTTACCAAATGCTACGGCCTCATCGTGACTGTCCATAAAGATATCAATCATATCAGTATAGCCACCACCAAATCTATCAGCCACTACATATTCATTGCCTTGAATAAGGACTCTTGTGCCAAGTGGTAAATCGTCACTAGCAACTGCCCCTACATACGGGTATTGGCCATTCGCCATAACCCCACCAGTATGGGTATATGCTGTTACATTCATCATTCGAGCGTCTACATTTTGTCCCCAAAGGGACAGGACACAAATACCTAAAGCAAGAATAAGTTTTTTCATAACGCACCTCCTATAGTGTAAAAGTAGTAGTACCTTTAATTATCTTTGGTTCTGCTCCACTCATAATAGCTTGACGTTCTCTACTTTTGATACGAGGAGCAACTCTTTCGAGATTACGATCTACATTCTTAATTAAATTAGCCATAAACTCTGCAGGGTACCATTTATCACGAATGATAGTAGTTCTGCAGATAGTAATATGAGTATCACCTACTACGCAATGAGGTAAGTATTCGTCATATTCGAAGTCTACAATTTTACATTCTTTAATCCCATTAGGATAACTTCTATATTCCATCCACGCTTTAGCGTAATTTACTTTGTAATCATCAGGCACTTCCCAAATTTCGTAGAAACAAGTATGTAACCCATAGTCGATGGTTTGACGTGTAATACCGTCTGCTCCTTTATGATCACTGGTTCTGATGTAATCGGGAGTAAAATTATGTTCCTGCCACCAAGACCAAATACTAGCAAGTGCATATTCTCTCTTTTCAAAGGTGGCTATCATGGACTTAATGTTCTTATTAATATTCTTCCAAACCAATACGTATTTCATCATTACCTCCATTAATTGAATTAGTAAAAACCGCTACACGAGGGACTGTGACGTATCAAAAGTACAGTGTTTGTTGGAAAGGAGATTTTGTATGACCGTATCACAATCCCTAAAAGCGGTTGGTGCCCCCAGTAGGACTCGAACCTACACAATCTTGGTTCTAAGCCAAGCACGTTTGCCAATTTCGTCATGAGGGCATGTGTATATCAACACCACCATATACTATCGGATTTGCACTCGATATCTTCGCCCAAGAGGACTCTGTTCTACTCTTAAACTAAGTATATAGCTGTTGTATGGTATATACAGCAAGGCATCCATGGTATGACAAGCCTTTAACGATAGTATATAAGTACCGAATGGAGCCCCTTACCGGAGTCGAACCAGTATCAGGTGTTTACAAAACACTCGTTCTAGCCATTGAACTAAAGGGGCACGTGGCACAGGTAAGAGGAGTCGAACCTCTATCTTTGGTTTTGGAGACCAACGTGTTTCCATTACACTATACCCATATGGCTCTTGGGAAGGGACTCGAACCCCTAACATTCCGGTTAACAGCCGGACGCTCTACCATTGAACTACCCAAGAATATAAACGCCTATCCTAACTGGGAGACCCGTGAGTAACCCAGTAGGTGATACTAAACCGTAATTCAGTATCAAGGCACTGGAGGAGAGTGTGGGGTTCGAACCCACGGAGCATTTCTGCCCTACAGTTTTCAAAACTATTGCAATCGTCCACTCTGCCAACTCTCCATGTGGGAGCGGAGATAGGAGTCGAACCTATACTATACTGGCTTATGAGACCAGTGTCTCTTCCATTGGACTACTCCGCTATGGCAAGGACGCTAGGAGTTGAACCTAGAATAGTAGAGTCAAAGTCTACTGTGTTACCATTACACCACGTCCTAATGTGAGTAGGTGGGAAAACAGCGTACGTCCGTTCTCCCTCTAACGGCAACCCGCTCATGCCGACCACCATAGGAGCGACCTACGATGGATTTAATGGTGGAGAGAATGGGATTTGAACCCATGAATGACATAATGTCATTTGGTGTTTGACTACACCCTCAGTTAACCGCTACTGCTACCTCTCCATGTGACAGCCCCTTGCGAGGCTGTAAAGTGTAAATAATAACTAGAATGATGATACATAAATGGTAATGCTATGATACCTGCCTAGTAGTCAATCTCTTGCTAGGTTCTAGCGAAAACTATTACTCTAGGATTTTCTAATAGGTTGATAATTGATGATTAAGGGCTTGATAGTAATGGCTTAATTAATAGTTAATGATTAAAGCTATAACAGTAAAGATTAACGATTAAGGATTGCCAACACTATAACTCATTTATCAGATGAGTTGTGTCTTCCTTCACCTCGGAAGATACTTTTTATTGTCCCATTTTCACTAATAGGTATGCCGTTGCTTTTATTACTGTTGACGGAAAACAAACGCCACTAACAAAAACGTCAGAACCACATTTGATATTGAACGATAACATAGCATACACAAATTAATATTGAACTGTGATTTCAGTTACCTCAGTTGCATGGCCCAAAATAGAGTCAATCTCTGCTAAATAATTTTCTATATATCCTTTAAAGGATAGTAGATTTTCAGCAAATTTATTTGGATCAAGCAAGGTTACTGCATACTGGTCACGAAGTTCATCTTCACGCTCTTTGCGAACTTTACCGGACGCTTGTGTTACGCCGGAGAATTCTTGGTATAAGCGTTCAGCCACTTTTTCATCAGCGTTACGTTCTGCCTGCTGATACATTTTAGAGTTATCTAACACAGAGCGTTGCATATCACGAACAACTCCAGTTAGTAACATAGATAAGTATTTCTTGCGAGCAATCGCAGAGGCAAAGGAAATATCCTCATACTCATCTGACGCCTTATCAATACCGATAAATTTCTTTACCTTAACAGTATTGGTTGCATTAGCTTTCATGATTGCGTCTGCAATAGCCTCTCTACGTTTTAACTTATCGTTAAGTGATTGGAACCGTGCTTGTGCGTCTACACACCAGTCTTTTTGTTTAAGCCCATCAATTACTGAACGATTGCTTGTAGCTACTGCTACAAAGCGTGTGCTAGATAGCTCTTCGATTTGATTATCAAGAACTTTCTTCTGTGTAAGTGCCTTACGGATTGTCATTTTCTCTTTGTTCACTTAATTTTACCTCCTAATAGCTTAATAATAACTTATAAGTGAAGTTGTATTGTTTTAAAAACGAGGTAATCTCAACCTCTGTAAACATTATAGCATTATAAACTTGACTTGTCAACACTTTAAAGTGAAGTTTATGAGAAAAATTTAACGAATTGGACAAACGCCCTGAGAACATTCTGCCCTATCGTCTAGTATTTCAAACTCCTTACCCATATTACGTGAGCTTAATTCAAACTCATTTAAAAGGTTTGGATCAAACGCTTTCATATTGTCTTTTAATTCGTTATATTCAGCCTCTGTGCAAGCCTCATACGGCATAAGAGGATAATATGTAGAATTAAGTTCTAAGAATGTTACACCTAACATATCGTCCCAGTGTTTATATACAAAATCTTCTACCTCTCCCCATTCGTCAGGTTTGACAGTAATGGTATTAGAAGTATTCATATCTGTATAGTTTTTTTGGAACAGAATATATTCTTTTAGCTGTTCCACAGCAGGAACGTCTGCTTTAGTAACTGTAGCAGGGCTTTTAACAGGGAAATCAATTACCAATGTAGTAGCTGTTTCCATATCTTGCCCTACCTCAGGATGAATACGCCACCCTAATTTCTTAGCAGTTAAAGCTAATGGATCACTAGCATTAACTCTAATACGTCTAATAAAGTATGGTGAATGTTGCCAATGAACACCCGGAGATACCCCATTTGCTACTAAACTTAATGAACCCTCAGGTTTAAGTGAAGTCATAAGTAATGGAATTGGAGTTTTTAATTCCATAGCAATATCTTCGCCTGCAGTGTGAATAATTTCACGCAACCATGTAAGCAAGCCTTTTTTACCACCAACACGTTTAAGTTCTTCTTTTGATAGACTAGCAATAAAATCTTGCCAACCAGTCATAGAACAACCTGTTAAACGATCACGATGATGGGCCTCATTCCAACCATCTAGTTCGAGGTCTACACACGTCATACGGTAGCCTGCTCGAGCAGATAGGATAAATGCCTCCTCTAATTCATCCATTAAGATTTTACCATCTTTTACGAACGCCATCATATTAACTGTGGTTAAGTTACATACAGCATTAGGCGGTAATAGGACTTCTCCACAAGGATTTACACCGGCAAAGTCAGCACGTCTACGTCTAGCCTCAGCTACGTTAATAATGCCGGGTTCGCCTGATTTACGAATAGAAGTAAATAACTCGTGAATTTTCTCACGGCTTGGCTTTTCCTCTTGGAAAATGCTGTTATTGCTCATATAACGATGTTCCATGCCTTTTGGTAGGTTATCCTTAGCATGGACACATTCTTTGTCCTTAGGGTCAATAATCGCAATTTCTGCCGTTCTTCTAACCAATTATTCAATCAGAGTCGCTAATTCTGACCAGTTCTCTT
>ENA-OWLR01000002-OWLR01000002.1-metagenome-genome-assembly--contig:-NODE-2-length-95290-cov-10.568268_pt1 | contig 95290 bp, 151 predicted proteins | sample MGYA00245352_ERZ651110 | MGnify/ENA primary metagenome ERZ651110 (study PRJEB26857, sample SAMEA4031765) | metagenome | biome: human; feature: oral; material: saliva | place: Philippines | collected 2014... | reverse complement strand
TATAGACATATACCCAACTATGTATGGTTTAGATTTAGCTGTATGTAATAGTAAGTGTAGTAATAATGATATAAAGAAATTATTTGTAAAGCTATCTAAAGAAGAGTTAACTGATAATGATTTAAATGGTGATTGTAGAGGATATACTATTAATCTACTATCTCGTAAAGGTTATACACCTACAGCTCTTGTTAGAATATTAAATACTGAAGGTAAGACTAAGAAAGAAAGAGATATAGATTTACTTAATACTATAACCCATGAAGCTACACATGTATTACTAGATACATACAGTAAGATGAATGAAAATATATCTTTAGATTATCAAGAACCAGCAGCTTACTATATGGGTTGGATTGTAGGTAATATCTATAAAACATACTTTAAAAACAAATAATAATGAATAACGCAGAGATAAGTGCAATATTATACTACGCAGATTATCTATCACTTAAGGCTACAAGTAAACCTGTTACTGATAATTGTAAGTATTACTTTATACACGATGCTCCATTAAACGCATCGTTTATAGTAGACTTAAGTCCATTCTATTCTACTGATAATGTATTCTATAAACAATCTGTAGAAGAATATAATTAGCTAAAGAATAAGTTTGGAGAATCTGGAGTTATGTCATTTATTGAAAATATAGCAGAGTTAAAGTTTTGCGGAACTGTTAATGCTAAACAAATGCTAAAGTGTATACATAGATACAGTACAAGTATAGATAGAAAGAACGCGTTTTCAAGATATTATAAATGGCATGACAAACAAAAATACATCCAGTTCGTCTTAGATGAAGACGGAATAGAAAAAGAACAAGAATGCTCAAGGTATGTTGCTCACTTTGAAAGAAGCCGCGGTAAACGAATCATTTATAAAAGCCCTGAAGCTAATTCGTAAAGAACAATTAAATAGACTAAGAAATAAATACTACTCAAATGACTGATAACGTAGAATTATTTAAGAGTATTGTTGAAGAAATGCTTGAGACTTACAAAAAGAAGAATCACGACTATGGCAGTAGTTTTGAAACTCTATGTAATAAGTTTGGTTTATTAGCAGCTGCTATACCACTCAACAATAAAGTTGAACGTATAAACAGTTTGATAACAAAGAAAGAAAACAAGGTTAATGAATCTATAGAAGACTCATTAAAAGACCTAGCTAATTATGCAATAATGACTTTAATTTATATTAATAAAAATGGGGAAAGTAGGTAAGTACGGTAATCTTTATGATAGAAATGGAGTGCTGTTGAAAAGATGTAACAGTAAAGGTGTTTTAGAACGATATACACTAAAAGAAGTTCAAGATTTAGTTGATAAACTTGGTACAGAGAAAGATAAAAACGGTAATATAAAAGACCCAGTTGGATTCAACAATGCATCATATATACTAATGCAAATGTATAATAATCCTAAGTATAATAAAGAAAAAGAAAACTTTATAAGAGATTTAAATGACAGATTACGTGTGGACAAAGAAGGAGTTAGAAGAGCTCTTACGGACGGGGTTGAAGGAATGGAACAACCAAAAACCTCAGAAACCAATACTGATATTAAACCAGAAGACATACAAATATCTAGAGAGTCTGGGAATAATAAAGAACGGGAAGCTTGTGACGAGTCCATTAAACCCAACCTCGACGAACAAGAAGTTATCCAATCTAAGTCGTACGACGTGAACGACAATAAAGAGGAGTACGTTGAATACAAGGAGAATTAACTATGCAGAAGAAAGAAGTATAGAACTATTATCTAAAGTTTACTGATGCCGTAGAGGTAATATATGCCGCATACAAGGAGCCTGAAAAAGATTGGGTTCCTTGTACAACAGAAGAAGCTCAGGAAATAATTAAGCTAAGAGGCGAGCAATACATGATATATAAACAAGCAAAAGAGCGTTATGAAACTAATAAAAAACAAAGTAGAAAAACTAGAGCAAAAGCATGATTTGTTAGGTGTTTACGAGCAAATAGAGATTGCTGGTCGTACAGCGTACAAATCATTAGACAAGATAGAGTATGATGAAAATGGTAGGTCTAAAACAGCTAAAGAATTTGTAGATAAGATGATTAAACTAGGTCATGGCTCCCCACTAGAACACGGTACAGTATATCTTAATGTTCCTATCAATATAGATGTAGCTTGTAATTATATAGATAACCAATATACGGGATGTAAATTAGTTATAGAATCTGATAAGAGTAACAACTGGTGGGCTATAACTACAAACTATAGAGTTTTAGTTGAAAATAACCTACTTAATGACTTAAGATATATCTGCCAACCCACTGAGTATCACGAACTTAGAACTACATTTAGACTTACATGTGCTAGGGTTCAAGCTGATTCTTTTGTAAGACATAGAGTGTTCTCATTCCTAATGGAATCTACAAGATATTGTAACTATAATGATGGTAAATTTGGTAATGAAATAACAGTCGTAGAGCCTATAAATTGGGGTAATTTTGATGCTAATAATTATGTATTTGTAAGAGCTTGGAACAATGCCGAAAAGGACTATATAGAGCTTATTAAAGACGGTATAAAACCTGAAGATGCTAGAGATGTTCTCCCATTACAGCTTAAAACAGAGCTTATAATGACAGGCACAGAATCACAATGGAAACAATTCTTTAAACTAAGAATATCAGAACACGCTCACCCAGATGCAAAATACATAGCAGAACAGATAAAAGAACAACTATGAGAAAGATATTTAAAACTATAAAGTCTCTATTTTTCAAGGATAAGCATTCTGTTTATACTGACGAAATTTATAAAAATGTACTTATGTATTACACAATAGTTAAGCAAGTTCGTTTGGCTAATGTTAAGTATGACAAATACATGTTTAGTATAATTCCTACAAATAATAACATAATAATAAAATGTCAAAATTATCACGATTTTTATCAAACATCAATTTTAAGTTTATTATTTTGTAGAATGTTTACAAGAGAAGAATTAATTGATTATATTAACAAGGAATTAAAGGTTTTAATTTATAATGTAAATAGTAGTTATAATTGTTATAAAGCGAGTAAAAATGAAAAAGATAATTAAAGCTCTAGCTCATTCATTTAATTGGATAACTGATAGTAATAGACTAAAGCATATACAATACGGATTCTATGCTGGTTTATGTGGAACAATCTTTGCCGCTATAGGCGCTGGATTAGCTGCGGAATATAAAGATAAGCAGTATGGTAATGTATTCGATTGGTTAGATGTAACATCGACTATTATAGGTGGTATGTTTGGACAAGCAGTACAGTTGTTATTAATGTTTGGAATATGTAAAATAATTAAGTAATATGGATATAATTAAGATAATTGAAAATGCACGTAAATTGAGTAATGAGCAGGTAAACTTACTTAAAGAACTCTTTACAAAAGGTAAGTATAACATATACAGCCTATTAGGTAAGTTTTTAACTCTTACAGCAGCTGGAGCTCTATACAAGTGCTCAATAGACACATATAACGTAGACATGCTAAACTCTATAGCATACGCTATTTTAGGCACACATTTGGTATTTAAAAACTACATAATAGCCATGCTTACTTCTACAAGTTTCGCATTTAGCATTAAAGGTGATAAAAAACAGCGTATTAAAGAAATGAATAAGATGGTTGAAGAACTCAGGGAAACTTTAAGAAAGTAAATAATAACGCTTAACTGTATGAAGATATTTTAGTATCGTACGAGTTTTTTTGGAGATGATTACTATACAGAGACAACTCCATTTACAGCACGCAAAACATACGAAAGCGCTGTAGAAGCTATGAATAAATACGCTGATGATATAGTTAGTTGTGGCTTTGATGAGTTTATAGACAAAGGAGATTATGAAATTATAAGCAGTAGTGAGTATTAGATAACGCTATATGCTAAAGAAAAACATAACGAAGCAAGATTAACTATACAAGAGATTGAATTGAAAGATTAATGATAAATATAACCCGAGGTGATTAAGTTCATTTCGGGTATTTTTATGTCTATAAGGGGGAACCCTTTTCTTTCTTTATATATTTCTTTCTTTTAGGAGGGGGATGTAGAGGGTTTATATAGTCTATATAGATATACTAAGTTATATAGTCTATATATCTATATTACTCGGTTCTAATCTCTTTCTTCTTGCTACTTCTTCTTTCTCTATTAGAACGAATCTATTGATTCGTGATAATCGAGACCTTCTATTGGAGAGAGTGTACAACTCTCGACAATTGGTCCTATCAGAGTAATAATTGAGATTCTCTATCGGAGAGCAGGTTTAATCATGGAGCGATACTGGCGGCGTATTGGCCTAACACTATACAAATATCTACAATATGTCGTATAACGCATTTTAAGCCCTTCTAACGCGTTATAATCCATCTTATGGATAACTTACCCACTGGATTAATTATAGGCCGTTAGAACGCAATTAAATAGGGTTTTACAGGATAGATGGTAAGATAAGCTGTATTTATGACTAGATATACGTAATACTTGATTTAAGCTCTTCTAAGCCATTATAATCACCCTAGGTATATAAATACCCACAAAGATAGAGAAGTCCTCTTAAAACGCAAGGAAATGGGCTTAAATCGAATATTATGTATGTGGGTTGAATAAAAATTTTATTTTTTATTTTTCTATGTGGGTTGTGTATATATAAATGCGGAAGAAAAATTTTTATTTTGCAAATTGTGTTATGCATGTAAAAATACGGAAATTTTATTTTTTATTTTACATACACATAAACTCGAAACAGCAATAAATCAGACCCCTATATCATCTATTGGTAGGAAAGACCCCCTGCCCGTTTGTATGCACGTTGCGTATGAATGTAAATGGGCATTGTGTATTATGAATGTTAAAGTAGAAAAGGTAAAAGGTTTTGGAATAAAAAAACCTTACGCAATTGTGCGTGCAACAAAAGACGACAACCCATTACTTAATGCGATGTTTGGGTACAACAACTCTTACATTGCAACGTTTAATATTCTGCTAACTGTTTCCCAAAAGGAAATAGACAGTGAGGATTTTGACATTAATGAGTGCTTTAAGTCTTTTAAAAAGTTAGTTGCTGAAAATGCGGATAACTTTAAATGTTATGACTTTACCATAAGTGAGCTAACCGAAAAACTTTGCTCGTCTGTGCTTATTGTAAGCACAAAGCAAACAATGGCAACTCGGCGTATCTTATCGCTAACAGATAAAGAAACGTCATTCGTTGTGGCAAAACAGGCAGTTTTGTCGGCTATCGCTAAAAAGCTATACAAGCCGCTAAATAGCGAAGATTTAGAAAAGTTGCAGAACTCGCAAAAGAAGGACAAAGACGACGACACAGACGAAGAAGAATAAAGGTTGGTGTACTACTCTCGTAGTACACTAACCTTTTTTCGCTCGGTTAAACCACTGAACTTACATAGCATTCTTAATATATAGCCCATTACATCAACACAAAAAAAATAAAAACAAAACAAGATATCAAGCTACACCATAATAGCTTTATGAGGAGATATAGACGAGAGTCCTCCATTATGGTACACGGAATAAGTATACATTATTGAGTATGTACACCTATTTACAACAAGTCTCGCTTGATTGGAACGTGTCTAAAGAACCATCAGTTTCAAATACTATAAAATGTAGTTTTGTGGCTGGTGATGTGTAACGAAGAAAACTATCTTTTTGAAAGAGTAATTAACTTTCTTAAATTTAGTTTAACTCGTTGCGCATTAATACCCTTGAGGTATAATCCTGTTTGTGATTCGGCAGGTGTATATAGACAATGTTGTCTGTATATTAGTAGGGTATATTTGACCGATATATCAAGAGCTTTATGGTCAAAGGTTTCTGGGAACCTTATAAAACCAGAGTTGTTCCGCTTAGGATTCGAGATTGTGCACAAATCTTGGACACTATAACATAGTACAGATATGTTTATAGTGCTTATAATATTAATATAATGGGTTTAGCTACCGTGTAGTTTTTATCTGTACTATTACTGCAAAACGCTAAATTAAGTCCTGTTTAAACCCGGCAGGAGAATACGGATTTCGTTATTCGTATTTGTGGGTGTGAGTGACTACCACGCCAAGAAAAATAATTCCGCTAGTCTACGGACAGTATCCCTACTACTGTTAACGATAGGGAAAAAAGGTTGAAATTCCTCGGGCGTTAATAACAAATAGCGTCCCAAAATCTATCTAATATTCTCCACCTTGACATGGTTAGATAGCTCCCGATAGGGTCTAAGAGAGAATAAAAGCTAATAGATGGTAGCTTAGTGTCCGTCTAAATAAGTATACTTAATTCTTAAAAACATGACAAAAGAAGAGTTAAAAAATGTATTCTTTGTAAGACTCGAAGAGCTTAAATTTCAGCTCGATAGAGAAGGTTCAATATGGACTATGCATAGCGACTTAGAGATAGATGGTGAAAATCTAGAAATGCAACTTCTAGATACATTTAATCTTGTAGGGGCTATCGATGAAATAGACCCTTCTACAAAAGCTTACATAGAAAGTTTAGTTAATGACTTAATTGAAACTAGCAATAAATATAAGAAATTAACAAGAACTTTCGTTAATCTTACGCCACACTGCGTATGTCTGAACGATGGGACACAGTTTCCAGCATCGGGCAATATCGCTCGTGTGGCAGCATCTTTCAAGGAAACTGGTGAAGGATTCTACACTCAAGTATTTGGGGAAGTAGAGAACTTACCAGCTCCAGTAGAAGGTGTTTATTACATCGTTTCTGCAATGGTATTCAGTGCCACTGACAGAAAAGATGTAGTAGCTCCTGCTACTGGACATCCTGAGTGCGTACGCAATGATAAGGGACAGATTGTATCTGTACCTGGATTTGTAGTACGCTAAGGTGCGAGTTGAGTTTAGGTAATACTCAACGTGTAGACAAAATTACAGCTGAGCCAAGGGAGAGGTGGCTTTGTGTCCTCTCCTAGTAATTAATTAAATATATTCATACATAAATGAGATATTTAATTGACGATGCTGCAATGGTACCTGCCACAGCTGTTTTTGCAGGAACTATTCCTGTAGATGATGTGCTACGTGCAATGTGGTGCTTTGAAGATGGTGGTTACACCTACGACAAAGACTATGCCACACAGTATCAGAACTATGTAACCAGTAGCGGCTATGAAATCCTTGATAAGGATGTAGTAGATTGCCGTACTGGAGAAGAATGTAAGCGCTGGAGCAAAGCTCCTCTCCACTCTCCTAATGAAGGTGATGAGATTATACTCGCAACTTACGAAGATGGTAAGTTAGTGCTTAAAAACTTCGCTATAGAGTTCAAGTTGGATTGCTAAACCTAATATATAGACAAAATTAGATATGCGAAGCTACCTCGCAGAATAAGTAAGTAGCAGAGTTAAAAATACAGAGTTAGTGTGGTCTCTGCACAAAACCACACACTTTTAAGCTAAGTAGTAATAGCGTTGTGTTTGCTACAAGTGTTAATATTATAAAAATAAAAGGTATGAAAAATAAGTATGAGATGATGTTGGGAGAAATTAGAAAGCAATTCGTACCAACAAACTTCAGTCTCAAGCAAGTAGGTGTCGTTATGAAAGCATGTAATTATATCTTCAATCACATCCACCTTCTAATAGATTTATTAGAATGGAAAGTAGAAGGAAGTAAATTGGCATGTGATGCCCCGTTATTAGGAGTATTTGTAATCTGTTATTCTTACGAAGATGATAGATTTGAAGTCTTCTACAATGGAGAGTTAATAGGATATAAGAATACTATGTCTGCTGCTAAATTAGTGGCTAACGATTTTTATAAGTCACACATATGTAATATACTTGGATTGTTCCCTAAAAAGGAATAGTTCAAGTACGAACTAATACGTTACAAGCATAAATTACAGAGGATACAGAGCTAAGGTGGTCGTACCCTAACAACCTTTGAGCGTTGGCGTGAAAGTATGTAATTTATAGTTTGATGGTTTTCTTAAGCTTAGTAACGAAACAAAAAACCAAAGTAGCTCTTGTAAAAGGTTATCCTGTGAGAGAGAACAAAACGTCCAGTGATGCATTTGCATGTTTACGGGTTTATATTATATATAAACAGCGGGTTCGGACTACCGCCTGGACTATTTTTATAACATTTCAAATAACGACAAATTACAAATAATGTATGAAATACGATAAAAAAGAAGACAACATAATAATGAATTTATTATGCTTTGGATTAGGGTTATTCACAACATATTTTGTCATTAGTTTATTTGGAGGGCGAATCTTAGGCTCTCTGGAGTATGCTAATTACAAAACTCTAGACTATAAAATAGAGTTAATAAAGGCATATCAGGAGTATCATACTGCAACAAAGCAGCTGATACTTAACGACCCTTCAGCTGTAAAAGCTGAGCAGAGAGTTGATAGTATAGAGAGTTTAGAGGATTGTCCAGAATAAATAAATAATGTAAAACTATGAATGAGTTATTTAAATATAATAGTTCCAAACAGGAATACTTGTTAAACGCTATTAACGAGTATCTAGAAATGGAAGAATTTGATTCTGCAATTGAGTTTATAAAAGGAAGAAAAAAAAGAACTCGAAGAAGAAAAGATAGGTGTAAACAAATGCATGGGATATGATTTCTATATCATTACAAAAGATATAAAAAGAATTTCTAATGCCAAGATGGTTATTGTAATAGATAGTAAAATCCAAATTAATGATACTAAGATGGTATGCTGTTACAAATCATCTAATATTGTTGCAAAAGGTTGTTTGTCAATATTGACCTACAATGATTCTTTTATAAGTGCTATAGCATGTGATAAACTTATAGCATATAATAATAGCAGAATTGTAGCCTGTGATGTAAGAAATATTACGTTACAAAATAACGCATTCGGGAAGTTTATGGGAAACTCTAAAGGAGTAGCCTATGATAATTGTAGTGTAACCTGCTACAATACTTCGGAATGTGTTTTATATGATACAGCAAAAGGATACTTCTATCAGTTTTCAAAAGGACATTGTTATAATGAATCTATAGCAAATGCTTATGCGGATAGTGAACTAAAACTACACGATAGGTCAACCGCGTTCGTTTTTGATGACGTAAAGGCTAAATGCAGTGATTCATCTTCTATAGAAATTAGAGGCACCAGTGAAACTATCCTTAAATTTGGAACCAGAGCTATCGTTGCTGATAGAACTTTTACAGATGATAGAGTTGGTTCTTTGATAGCTGAAAAAGGTTCTATTGTATACGCTAAAGAAAACCCAATATGTAATATTATTTTGAAGTTTGGAGCAGTAAATATAAACACAGAAACTAAAGAAGTTATGGTGTGTGAGTAATTAATGACAATTTAATTACTCACAATACTAATAGCGAAAAAGATTAGTACACAAGTCTTTCCTAGATTAGGTTCTATTGTGTACATTTAAGTTGTCAGCCCCTGTGTGAATAACAGTAGCACTTATAGGAACTGTCTGGAGTGACCACGAAAGTGGTAATTTTGCCATTATTTAAAAGACTGTAAGGGCATACGGTGCAATTATGAACAAAAATTTTGTAAGGTTTACTGAGGTTCGTGTAGACGAAAATGGAGAAGACTATACAAATGAGTTAATGTTAGACCAATCTCTTATTATAGCAATAAGAGGTACATATTATGGTACTGAAATTATAACAACAGAAGATAATTATTCTGTTATAAACTCTTTCGATACTGTTAGGGCTATATTAGACATCTAATTTGATATGTTTATAGAGATATTAGATTTAAATAGAGGAAGAACTTTGTTAAATGTAAATAATATAATTTACATAAACGAAGATGTTGAAAATAACAGAGTTATATTATCCATAGTCGATAGTTTGTTAATAACAAACGAACCATATGAAAAAATAATGGAAAAGATAAATGGAAAATATACAGAAAAAAACAACTTCAGAGACTCCAGAAACTTCCCAATCGCCATTGAAAAGTAATAAAAAGTACAAAGTAAAATTACTTTCAAGACCAGAAAAATACTTGAAGACAATAGCGTATACACGAAGTATATTGGATATAGAATTAAAAACAGCAAAGGAATTGGTTGATAATGCACCAACAATAATTGCTGAGTTTGATGACATGGAAGATGCTGTAAAATTTCAAAAACTATTAAATAATTGTGATGCAGAAACATCAATAATTGAAGAATAATGAGCAAAATGGAAAATAATAAAATACTAACAGAAAAAGACTTACCGTATCTAAGAAAAACTGTAAAGTTAGATGATGGAAAGTCTTATAAATCTTTCAAAAAGAGAAAGGTTAAAGCTAATCATATGACAAAAGAAGAAGAGCAAAAGTTCTTCGGTCATAGTTTTGGTCCTACTAAGAAGTCTAATCTTTATATAGATAAAGATGGAGTTACTTTGCTTTTTGATAAACTTAAGAGGTTTTGTGATATTCTGCCTAAAACAGAAGAAAATATAAAGTTCTTAAGTGAAAATCGAGGGGTTCAATACGAAATGTTTATATGATATGGAAATTGGAGATATAAAAATCAGTAAGATTAATCCATATGATGAAAACTATTCTATAATGTGTTGTCTAAACTTTGCCGATTGTGAAAAAAGACTTATAAACAACAATAAAAGTCTATTGCAAGAGGTGAAGAATATCATAAAGATGTATAATAAAGACGTATCACCATATACTGATTTATCAGGAGTGTTTTACGTTATAGATATACGTAATTTGAAAGCGGATTTCAAACGTGTATATTTTCATACATTCTTTAAAAAAGATAAATATAACTATAGGTTAGTATACGCCAAGAGATTAAAGAAAGCAGTAAGAGAGATAGAAAATGCAGTAAACAACTATAAAGAATAATTATCAAAATTATGAATGTTATCAAAATAAGTGACAGTATGTTAAAAATCTCTACAATAGTAGAGGTTAAAGAAGAGTTCATTAAAACATCAGATTTGCTCAACTTTTACAAGAAAAAAGAGCATGAAATAGTAAGTCCTCTTGTAGAAAAAATAAAGGAAATCAACCCAAGTTTAGGACTTTGCGAAAGTGAAGCGGGTATTGTTTGCATTGAGTTCATATCAAAAGAAATTCCATTAGATACAGTTGAAATGGAACTTGGTGGAAATGATTTTGATAAAATCAACAACCTTATAACAATGCAAAAAGAAATCGTAGAAGCATTGTTACTTAAAGATGTGACAAGTTCTATTATAGAAAGAATTAACCGAAACGCACACGATATACTCGATGGAGAATAAGGAAGTTCATATAAAAAACCAACTTATCAGACAGAGGAAAGATAAATCCTCTGTTGATAAGGTTGGTAATCCCAGATTTAGACTATTCTTTAAGTCTAGGAATGCTACTATATTAGTAGCAAAGGGTCTAACAAAAAATCAAATCAAAATCCTAACGGAAGAATTTAAGTCAAACCTTGATAATTATAATTCAAAACTTGAAGGATTTTGGTTAGTAGTAAAATAGCAAATGTAGGTGCTAAGTCCTGCATAAAAACAATTATCAAAATTTATATAAAATGAAAAAGGATTCCATTTGGGTTAAAATAACCATAGTTATAACATCGATTGTAATGTTTATCAACTTGTGTGTTACAAAATGTAATGCACAAAGTTATACACAAAAACCTAAAGCTCAATACGATACTGTGTATTGTAATGCGAAGTATATTGTAAAATATACTAGTACTACAACATCAACAGGTAAACCAAGGTATTTTGCTGTATATAAAGATATAGCGAATAAAATTAACGAACTGATTCCAGTTAGCCAAACTGTATATGATTACATAGAGACCTGTAAAGCTAATGGAATTGAACCATCTCTTGGTATAAAACTAAGAAATGGTCAAATTAGTTCATTGATTAGGTTCAAACCAGTATTGAGGGTTACAAGGAAATGAAAATTGGAGATTTAGTACAATACACCTTAAGAAAAAACAATCTTAAGGTGTATGGAATAATAACAGCAGAAAATTACAAAGGTGATGCTTTCTTCATTAGAAAGAGTAACGGTAATGTGATTAAAAAAGATAAATCATGTCTTAAAGCTGTAAAATTTCCTTCTTTAGTTATAACACAGAAAGAGTGTGATGATATATTAAAAGGAGTTATCGTTCTAAAACACAAGTTATCTAAATCGTGGGAAAGGGTATTCGACGAAGAACAAGAAATTGTTAAATTGTTAACAAAAACTGGACAAAAGATGATTGTGGAAATAAGACAGTTTGAAAAAATTATTCATTACGAGAAAAATGAAAAGACTTGGAATGGATATTTTCATAAAGCTTGCAAGTTACAAGCTCCTTTTAAAGAAGTACTATATATAAGATACAGTATAAAAAATATCGTATATTATGAAAACTCCAAAACCAGGACAACTATGCACAATAAATAATGTTGTGTATAGAGCTTACAAATCTGAAAATGGTTGTGAAGGTTGTGCATTTAATAATCTCTACACCTGTATGGGGATTGTTGATGGTAAAACCGGACAGTCAAAATTAGATTGTAGATATAAATCAATTATATTTAAACGAGTTACAAAATGGAAGAAGAAATAAAGAAGAGAAATCGTCTTCTACAACTAAGATTAAGAAGAATAGAACTAATTCTATTTTTCATAGCCGTATTTATATATTATTACATAGGCGCGCTTATTGATGCTACATTTTTCAATGTTGCGTTAATAGCAATTTGTGTAATATGGTATGGAATTACTGTATTACAATATCACAGTGATTAACTGAAAAGGGGGATGGTATCAAACCATCTCCCAAAGACAAAATGATATACTTCTAACGCTACCTACGCTCTCGAAGGCCAAGAGGGGTACGGCTGGTCCCAAGTCCAGAATGAAAGAACGCGGAGGGGAAGTATACTATCAAAGTGTATGATAATAATTGCAATTATTTATAGCGCGCAGCTGAGAATGGAATTCTCCATACACTACTATATACGCCATCTTTTTAGGTTTTGAATTTTATTTAGCTAAGAGCAGCGGCTCTAACAAACAACGGTTCGTGAGAATAGTTGTTTTATCATATATGAAATTTAGTAATTAGTTAAAGATTATTATATGATTGAAACAAAACAAAACAAAGGATAGTTGGATAAAATGTAATATAGTTTATATCTATGCATTTTGTGTGGGAGATTAATTTCTCCCACTTTCCACATGATTCATTAGCTCAGCGAATAGAGCAACAGCCTTCTAAGCTGTGGGTCGCAGGTTTGAATCCTGCATGAATCACACGTAATAGGCGTAATTAAAATTATTATTATTACTTAGTGTCATGTCTATGATGAGTAAATCTGTGAAGACAAGCTCATCTTATCTTAAACGTTTTAGTTCGTATATTAAATTATACTTATATAATGTAATGGTTCGAGAGAATAGTTACATTAATTTACTGTAATTGTGAGATTGGTTATTAACTATACAGGTTCGATTCCTGTTTACAGTACATGGAATTGTTATATACTACTTTTTATTTTATATTAATACATTAATGGGCTAAATATTGTTTGTGAAAATGATTTTAGCAAAATGTTTGAATCGTTATGTATACTCTCAACTAACAGGTTCGTGAGAATATGTTAGTTTTTATTTACGGCTAGTAGTTTAAAGGTGAGAACGAACGCGTTTCGCGTTAGATGTTGTATCGTAATCAACCTAGCCGACAGTTTTAATATAATAAATTATGAAAAAGAAGTATTTAAAACCAGAGACATTTACACAGCGTCTCAAATTAGAGTCTTTTATGCTTACAGCAAGTCCTGGAGTTAGTGATGATGAATTTGACCCAAGTGAAGGAGTTGGAGCAAAAGAAGAAGACTTTGAAGAAGATTAAGAGTTTATTCTGGGTTCTCTAAAAACTAGATTGTAAAAATAAATTTTATCAAAAAATTATTAAAAAATGAAACATTTAATGTGGGGGATTATTGCAGCAACCTTAGTGATTGTTGTAGGTTTTGGCGTTATCCTGTTTAATGCTAAAACTAACCCAAAAAAGAGAGTTGCTCAAACCGTACTAGATAGTGCGGAAGTTGTAAGGATTGTAGAAAATCACTATAATCCAGAAATTAGTTCAGTTGGAGGAGCTGTGTCTATACAAAACGAACTCATAGCTAGAAAAAACTATGAGAACGTATTTAAGGATATGCCTCAACAAGTGTTAATCGAAGTAGTTGGTGTTCTATTAAAAGAAAAACCACACGAAGTTATAACATTGAGAGATGTGGCTAAGGAGTATGAGTCCAATAAAAGGATTTATAATAACTTGCCGAGGAAACAACCGATGGAGGTGGACACATTGTACGATAACCAAAACATAAAATAGATATGGAAAAGAGAGCTATTGTTATTCTGTATGATGGAATAACACCGTCTAACACAGACCTCAATCTGATAGTGCGCCAGTTAAGTAGTAGTAATACTGTTCAAGCAAATAACGTAAAAGTTATTATAATGAGTGAGCAAGATATTGCTAAAACAATCGTGTCGAAAGAATCTTTCCCAGAATATTCTGGAGAACACGAAAAGACAGACGTTGAATACGCTTTAATCTATTTGAAAGAATTTTTCAAACTAGAATGGAGTAAACCAGAGTTAATACTCCAAAAGGTAGCTGATATTGAAAATTTTCCAATAGAGCTTAAAAGTGCGTTGGAAATTATTTCCAATAAACCTATTCCGATGAATATTCGTAGAAACTACGAATACAAAGCATCTGTCGAGAGAGTCCTAAAATTAGTAGCAAAATTAATAAATAAATAATAAAAGCTATGTTAAAAGAACGAATGAGCCAATTTGTTGAGAAAAATGGCAGAATAGAGAAGGCTAGACATATTAATGCTAAACCGTATAGTCGTTCAAAAAATAAAGTTAAAAAGAATGAAATTTATTATAGAGACCTGGACTCGTAATAGCAAAGGAATTAGAAAAAATCTACGTTCAAGAGCTACTTATGACAATATAGAAGATGCTTTAGAAGCTAGGGCTGCTTTGATACGAATATCGAGGTGTAAAGAATTTCTAGCGCCTAGAGATATAAATTGTATTAAAGAAAAAGAGAGTGACTTTAAAATAATTAATGATACGAATTATATTGTATCAGATATTATAAAAAATTAACAATTAAAAATTTATCAAAAATGACAAAAGAAGTAAAAAATCAAGCAAAGAAAGTAGAGTTACCAACTAACGACGAAAACGTAATGACAAACATACGTGAGAGAAATCTTTTAAAAGAAGATAATATCGCTAAGGCTCTTGAAGAAATTGAAAACGATAATGATGAGAAACAGCAAAGAGAAGCAAAACAAGCAATTCTTTGTGCTACTTATCAGAACAATAAGAGTCTCATCAAACTACGTTCACGTCGTAGAGAGGAAAAGGCTACTAAAAATCTATTAGTAGAATCAAAGGTGCTTCTCGATGGCTTAATTGCAAAGAAGTTTACTGTTAAGGAGTATAACGAAAAACGAGCTGAGTTAAAGAGAAAGTTCCACGAAGAAAACGCAAAAAACGATAACATATACTCAAACGAGCTTGATGAGTTGCGTGCCAACTTTGGCAACAACTTCAGATGGGATTGGGATTATTAAACCCAGATTCTATACTAAAGTTCACCACAAGAACCTTCGAGTCAACGTGGATGGGAGACAGATAGTTTAAATGTACGAGAGTCGCCATATTTGGGACATGGAGAAAACACCCTTTATAATGAATGAACATTATCATTGAGAGCCTTTGAGCCATAATGGAACTAAAACTGTGAACGTACGCAGAATAAACTATACGTTATATTCAAAAAAGTTGTTATGTGCGAACCATTGAGTCGGTGCTCTCATTTGAGACGGGGTTCTCGTTAATGAACACTGCATAACATATCAAGAATATATGCATAATAACTGTATATAGAACCTTTGAGTCATTATATAGTTTTATATTAAAATAAAGGTTATTTATTTGCGTTTTAAGAGGTTTTATGAGTCTAAGTGGAGTAGCTAACCACGAAGATGATTAAATCGTCTTAAAACGCTTTAAAATAGCCTTAAAACGGATGTTTGGAGGTCGCTACTCCACTCATCCCCTAAGAAAAAGAAACTTTATCCCGTATGAGGTAAGATATTAGGACACGGGTTCGATTCCCGTCAGCTCCACTACAAAATATAGAGAGGGGGAGTCTCGTAAGAGGATTCTTAACAGAGTAGTACGTAGGTCAACCCTCCTACAATGGGGCTGATTGGCGTTTGACTAATATCAGAAGTAAATACACCTATTCAATTAGGAAGGATATTGTATATATTTAAATGGCAACTTTAATGTTGTAGACTATACTTGCGTAGCGTAAGTAATAGTCAGGTGGATGCAATAACCTACCAAAGTGGTTTAGAATGAGCATGGCAGGCTTAAAGAGGTTCGATTCCTCTCATGCTCACTATGAGTACTGGTTACAAAAATATGCTACGAGACAGAATACCTGTCTACGTAGATTTAGCTCTCAAATGGTGTAAAGCCAAAGAGAGATGGTTGAACTTAGTTTATGATAAACAGATAAATATCTATGTTAATAAAGAAGACAGATATAATGCTACTAGAATTATATTAGGTATCTCTAACAAAAATAAACTGTTTGATTATAAAAAGAGTTTAGATTGGGATTTACTCTCAAAGGATGATGAACTGATTCTAAAACCAACTATTGGTTGGGTTGATTGGTTTAAGTACTATCTTCCGTATGTAGATAATATACGAAAGATTAATCTCTCGATAGGGAAGAGTAGCAAAGAAACTATTTCTGAACTATATTCCATATTTGTTAAAACAACTAACAAAGACACAGCGTTAGAGTTAGCTAAATTTTTTGTAAATAATTTAAAATGGATTATGTAACAGCAAATAAAAACGGATTTTATATATATCAGTATTTAAATGGGAAATGTATATCTTGGAGAGTTAATGTTCAACTACCTAATCATGAAGTTGGACAACCAAATATATTTGAAAAACATAGAGATTTAGAACGCGTGATTTGTGATATATTTGAGTATTTCTTACCCAATGAAAATTACAAAAAATACAATTTAAATAGTATATGCGATAAATATAAAGAATATAATAATAAAATACTAAGAATTAAACATGTAAATACTACAGTTTTAAGAAATATTAGCTGTTGTATTCTGAGAAGTTTATTGAATATATTAAAAGGAATTGAAAAAAATTATTGTGTAAAAGAAACATATAAAGATACTGCTAGAGTTAAATTAGTACAAAAAGGTTTAATCGTTTACGATGGAGAACAGCGTAAAGGTTATTATAGTGATAATTTTATATTCTTACCATATGACCTATATGAATTAATAAAAGGCCATATTGGTCTTAAAAATGTATTAATATGGGCTGATACAAACATAATGCTCAAAATGAAATCTTTAGGGTATTACAGAATAGATGTTTTAGTTAAGATTTTAAATAGTCTTATAAAAAGATGTAAATTAGATGAAGATATTGAAAACTTTTTAATATTTACTATTAATAAACAAATAACAGATATTAGATTTGAGATGTTTTCCTCAGATTTGCCTTTTTAGAACATTTATTTTCCACATAGTTAGATTAACAATCTACAGGGTGTAGTTCTTTGGTCGGAACTACATTCACACAGAGGTCAAGCTATATCCTCGACGCGAGTGACACGCTAATAAATAGCTTTTATGATGATGATAAATAGTCCACGTATTACCCCCGAGGAGGTGGAACTTATCAAGAGCGCTAAGGCTGGTAATATACTAGCCTTTAATAAACTTTTTCATCGCTATAAGTCTTTTGTTGATGGTATTTTATACTATTATATTAAAGACTTAGATGAAGCGAAGGATATAACTAATATAGTTTTCCTTAAAGTTTATAATAACCTCTCGCAATTCTTAGATTTCGACTCTTTCGGGGGTTGGTTAAGAATTTTAACTCAAAGAACAGCAATTGATTATTTACGAAGTATAAAAAACAAAGCGAAACCTGTAGGAGATATGAGTGAACGACTATCGCTTGCATCTTCTATATCTTCCGACGAAGTTGATTTAGTCAATCGGCTTGAGTACGAAAGAGTCATCGAAGAATTTAAGAAATTCCCTGCTCATATGAAGCAGATTCTTGAACTTTTTTATGTAAATAATATGACTGTTGTTCAGATTAGTGAATCTCTCAACATTCCGACAGGAACGATTAAATCAATCTTGTCAAGAACTAGAGAGAAAATTAAAAAGAAATTAATTAAAAATTCTTAAAAAATGAGCTTACTTTTATTCCTAATTGGTCTTTTTATCATCTTCTGCATTGGAAGATATAATGAGAGCAATAAACTGTTTTGGATTCTACTAATTTCATTTATTAGTAGTTTTGCAATAACAAGTGTAGCTATTAAAGCTGCGCTTGGAAAAGGTAAAAAGGTAGAAAAGGTAAGCTGCGTAAGCCTCACACAGGCTCCTGCAAGCAAGTCAGGAATATTCCTTTTGGCAGACTATACTCTTGCAGGAACCCAAGTGTTGTATGACACAAAACCTGTGGGTAAAGGCACATTATGCAGTTTATGTAATTCTATCGAAGATAGTAGCTATAGTGGGTTAGACGATATTGTAATAAAGATGATTAAACCACCACAGAGTACAGATTATTTTGATGACTCTTGACAGAATATCAATAACCCAAATTAGCAACTAAAATTTTATAAAATAATAACTTTAAAAACATTTATCAAAAATGAAGAAGAACAATAAAATAAAGCCTCAAGTTGAGGCACCAAAAGTAGAAGCTCCTAAAGTAGAAGCTCCCAAAGTAGAGAACGCTGAAGTTATATCAGCAGAAGAATCTGCAAAGATTTTCGAGAAAACATTGAACGCAAATCAATATGGACAAGGATTAGACCCCAACCGTAGAGTAGATTTGCTAACATCTCTAACAAAGGTCTTTCATGATGACCCTGAAGCAGCAAAGCGTTATAATATAACACCAGAAGCTGTAGAGGGTATTAATCAATGTACAGCTATTGGTTTGGTTACAGCATTAGCTCAAGAAGTAGCTTTAGGTGAAAATCCATTCAGTCGAACAATGCGTCCAGCTGTTTTGGAGAAAATATCTACAGCAGCTAAACTTATTGGTGTTACAATCAATATGAAAGCTCTTCCTGCTCCAGACGAAAAAGGTAATGTTACAATTACCGATAAGGATGTTAAAGTCCCTGCGGAAGTTAAGAAGCAGTTAAAGGAAGAAAAGAAGACTTTGGAGAATACTCCAGAGATGGATATTAACAAAATTAACTCTGAAGATGAGTTGAGAACTGTGTTAGTTTATCTTCTGTCACAGAGAAAAGATTACATTGTCAATATCCAAAAGGCAATTAGTATCTATTCAGCTTTCCTTGAAAAACAGGAGAAGGATTCAACAAAAGGAATGACGCGTATTCAATTGTTGAATAAGTTGATTAAACTTGTGGGAAAAGCCCCTATTGTAGTTACAGGAATCGGTAATTTCCTGTACTCAGCAACAGCTGCAACGAAATCTCCCGTTTCAGCTTTCTGTCACTTACGTAACACCGTTACAGATAGAAAGACTGGAAAGTGCGATATGGAAAACGAGTTCATAGCTGACATCGTTCGTGAACTAATATTATGGGCTATTGACCTAAAGGTTGATGAGACTAAAAAAGGAATTGAGTCTATTAAGGAGAATATAAAAGTTCTCAGTAAAGACAAGAAAAAGAACGAAAAGGCTATTGAAGAGCAAAACAAGCGAATTGAAGTTCTTAAGAAGAATATAGAGCATCATAATTCAGTTGCTAAGTTCGTAATAGAGCCAAGCATTGAACCAATTGAAACTCTTCTCGAAAAGAAAGGTCAGAAAGACATGGCCGCTTGTAAGATGTACAAATCGCTCTTGGACAGCTTATATTTTGGTTTAGATTTAACCAAATATACCACATCTAGTGTTAATCAGAACATGATTAAACAAGCTGGTGTTATAACGAATTTATTTCGTGACCCACTCGCTAAGATTATAGGTTATACTCAAGGAGACGTTCCTGAACTTCAAGAAATTGAAGAAACAGAAGAGCCTAAAGAGGAATCTAAGGAAACTCCTAAGGAAGAATCTAAAGAAGAGTCTAAAGAAACTCAAGTTGAGAAGTCTAAAAAAAACTAATTGAGGTTGCTAAAGATAAAGTTCGTAACTTTAACAACCGAGTAAAAAAAGCTGTCAAGGCTTTCAAAGACGAACAAAAGGAGGTGTAGTAGTATGAATAAAACGACTACAATCATTTGTAGTATTGCATTCGCGATAGCTGGCGTATGCGTAGCGATAAATGATAAACCCGCACCGACGTTAGTAAGTACTATGTCGGTTAATGCTAGTAACAATATGTTACCAGCTATTTCAAATATGCCGAAAGGTGTAGAGAAAACTAATAAGGATACCGTGTTTGTTAAAAAGACAAACACGGTTAAAGTGGTTAAAACAAAACTTAAATACGTAACGAAGGTTCGTGTTAAGTCTAAAGAAGGTACTTCGTATCTACCTGCCTTTAGTTTTAAAATTCCTTCTGGGAGTTGGGAAACCTCTCATGATTCTACAAAAGTAAAATCAATATAAAAGAACCTACGTTAACCGTATATTAATCGGGTTGTATACATTGCAAGCTTTGCGCTTGGTGTATACAACAGACGTGTAAGCTCATATAAGAGGTCTCATTAGCCTCTGAGCGCAATAAACTTGACCCTATGATATGTTAGTCCTCTCAAAGGATGAGAAACTCAAAAGACGGGGTGGAAGACATTTAGGTGTGAAAAGCCTACTTGTATTAGGGTGAGCGTTGTATCTAACCCTATTTATATTGAAGTGAGAACCGTCTGGTGATGGATATATAAGAAGACGCATAATTCGTGAGTTGCCAATCACGTTAAACTAGGTGCCGTATCGGAAATATATACAGCTGATACACTGTATATAAGAACGTTACACGAGTTGAACGTAGATGAGAAACCCCGAAGAATATAATACATGGTATGGTTATATGAAGGCAAGGCCAAATTCCTTCTATGAGTATCAATTTACAAAGTGCAGCTTAGTGTTCCTCTACAACCAAAGTAGAGTATGAAGGAGTGAAAAAATACATGAGTAATCAATATCGTGAGAGTAATACTCACGAGTCGTACCGTAACTACGACAACTGAACAAAATCCTTACCGTTCGATTCGGTAGCCTTTTCGATGAGTTAGGGAACAGGGAGTGGGTAGCAGTTTGATTTACGATGAATGTGACCGCCAGGCTTTGGTCGTTTATGCGGGATATAAAAGTAAAATGACTAGAAGGTGGGGCAAGTCCTTAAGTAGAAATACTACGCGAAACGAGGCCGCGGACAAAGTCTGATTTAAAATACATTAGCCATTTGCACGTGGAGTATAAGTAATGTATTGTGGTAGCAGGCATAAAAAACCTATACCCTTAATAGATGACAACTTGACAGTCGAAACCGAGCTAGCGGGACTCTAGCAATGTTCAAACAAGGTAGGAACGATTCCAATGCCATATTGCCAATGGTAATGAAGAAGCTCGCCGACCTTCAAAAACTACAAGTATTAATAATTTTGTAACCACTTATACAAAATCGTAAAGCTCACTGTGGAATAGTAAGCCACAAAACATATGTGCGTATAAGTTTTACAAACTGTATAGTTATTAAGAAAAAAGAGTTTGAGAAAAGAATTAACATGTTTAACAAATGAGTGTCCCCCGATAGGTATACCCCTTTTATTGTAAAAAAGAAACTAAGTCGGAAACTCGAGTGCCAATACACTTAAACTAATTAAGCAGAATAGATAGTAATATAAATATCTAAGCCTGAGTTGCCGAAAATATGTATATGAATAGGTGGCCGAGGATATTTATTTAAAACTGTATAGCAACTACAGACGAGTCTATAGAGCTATCATCGTTGAACTGATGGGCAGCAACAGAACTTAAGTACGTCCTTGCAATAAGGATAGGGAGTTAGTGGCTCATTAATACACCCTGTCTCGGTGTGTTAAAAAGGAATGTTGTGGGTGACAAGGGTAGATGGTGGGGTTGAAATCCCAAGTGATATGCACGTCTCAACGAAAGAAAGAGATAGAAAGATGAGGAAGTAAAATCCAAGAGTAGAAACAACCGTAGAATCCGTGATTCCCTCTGAAGGATGAGATTGTTCGATAATGAAACGTGAAGTCCAAGCGTATAGGTACACACGCACGTACCTCTTGACTATGGAGCTCTTGGGAGGAGCAAGAGAGCAAAACGGATTGATTATCTTCACAACCGTAATATTAGTGATAATATTGAAAAAAGAAGGAATGAATTGACATTCCTAATTTAACAATAGAAGGTCAAAGACCAGAAAAGCGGCAGAGTAGTTTTTTGTATGTGGAAAATATAAAGAATTACGCAATTTTTGTTGGTATAAAAACATGGAAACTTACATTAATATCTCAGCACTGGAACTCTCTGTATCAGAGCCTTTGACGGATATTAAACAGTATACTTCATGTATTATTTTAATTAAAAATAAATTGAATATAAATTCAAAAAACAAGCGTTTGAATACGCATAATGACATTCAAAGCTTTGTAAAGCAATTTATTGATGGGCATAGTTAATCCTACCGTTGGATTCCCTTTACACGATTGAGCTTCATTTAAAGGAATAAAAGTGTAAATAGCTAAGTTGAAAGCGCTATCTCAAGGAAAGAGATAATCATTATAATTATATTTAACCAGAGCATTCAGATGCTTCGACACAGAAATGTTCAAAAAATAAAAATTAGGAAGCTGTATATTACAGCTATATCGGATTAACGTTTTTTTTATTCGTTAATTTATCAAAAATAATTTCAAAAAGGAATAAAAAATGAATACTAATAAAGTAAACCCTCAGGTAATCGCAAGTAATCGTTGTAATTTATCAACTATTGGCAAACAATTCGGCTGCCAGTATTATCGTCCAGAAGCTCGTCAAAATACCCTCAATTTTGAGGAATTGAAACGGGATGTAGAAATGAATGGTAATAAGGATTTAATCCTCAATCGTTCAATACAACGATTTCGTGTTCTAGGCTATGATGTTCAAAGCCTACAAATTGGTGAAGATATTTCTGGAGCTCCAGTAGTAATCATCAATAAAGACCTTCCTAGTAGTGTTGTAATGCCAATTTCACCAGACTTGTCATCTGTTGGAAAGGTTACTGATGATGCTATTGGTAAGGCTCTTCGAGGAGATAATAGTATAATCTTCTCAGATGTAAAAGCATTAGTTTCAGCTGCAAATGTAGCAAATAATTCAGAATTGACACGAATTGACAATCTAATTGAAGACCTTAAGAAGGACAAGCAAGCAATCCTTGCAGCAATTGATGAGAACAATAAGAAAGTAGAAGCTTATGTTCGTGAGTTTGGTGAACCAAATGTTACTGTAACTATTAAGGAAGGCTAATTGAATGGAAAAGCTTGTTTCTAACTCGAGCAAGCTATTAATGAAAGTCTTATTAGAAGATTCAAAAATATCAACTATTGTTTTAGATAACGAAACAGACGCAGAAAAGTATAAGATTTGTACAATCCTAGATAATGGTACTATTGTTCTAGGAAAAACGTCTGTTAGTTGGTGGAATCAACTAATAAACTGTCAGGATAAAATTCCATTTGATAGTTTTGCTCTTAAGATTTGGAGCGCTCTTTCAGACATGTCTGAAGGAAAAAATAAAGAAGCGATTATTAATGGACTATCTTTAGAGATAGTCAAGAACTCAGTCCGTAAAAAGGACTATAACTATGTAATACAACGTTTATACGATTGTTGGCGATTTGTGGCTCAGAAGAGCGACGGGTATAAAGAAGTAGAACACTTCGAGGGGTGTCGGGAGAAAGACTCAGGCTACAACTTTAATACCAACTCTAATGAACCAAAAATTATCAACATAAAGATAAACGGGGTAGAAAAGAAAATACCATTTATTGACAGCGAGGGAAAGTCAATGAATATAAATCTTGAATACGGATTTAAAGGATTTTTCAAATCATAAGTATTACATCCGCTGGGTGTAGAAGTAATTTCTGCGGAATTTTACTTCACAACGAATGTTTGAGTAATCTTTTATATTTGTATAATATATTTATATTCTAACTTTCACAAACTGTGGAATTTATAAGTTTCCAAAAATCCTGAGGGATTTGAGATGTGTCACTCCGCTGGGGTGCACATCTCGCTGGATAACTTTAAATCTCGGTTCGATTCCAAGCAATAAACTAGTAGATAATTTGCTCAAACTATTTTATGTTTAATTTTAATCAAATTTCTATAAATATATGAGCAAGAGCAAATCAATTAAATTAAATTCAAGTAATATCATTAGTATACGTAAAGAACTAGATGCAAAGATTAATAAGTATTGGAAGATTATTCGTTCAGAGAACATAATGTCTAAGAAGGCTATTAAGGCTGGTATGGGCTCAGGTCTTGACCTTAAGAACTTGTATAATGAGATTACACAAATGGCAGAAAAGCGTATTATTATTAAAGGACTTCTAATGTCTCTTAATATGGATATTAAAACCTTTAATTATGATGATTTCAAGAAGACTAATAATTACGATATTTTTGCAGCAGGTGAGGCTAAAGAAGCTATAGCTCAGTTGAAAATGATTCCAACAATTAATCCAACAGAAAAAGCTTCTAAAGGTAAGAAGAATATGGCTAAAACAGAAACGTTTACATCAGCTAAGATTTCTTCATTGCTTAAAGCTGAACAGTTGAAAGCAAACAAACATGATGCTAATCTTAAGAACTTCAATGACAATACAGATATCGAATATATTGATAATATTGCAGAGTTCTTTAAGAACGAAATAGCATTATAACAACAAATAAGGTGTATGGTGTATAAGGACCAGCATTTTAGCGATAGTTCGAGGCTATCTATACCACAATTCGATTTAAGGCTATTTAGAGCCTTTCTAAGGCGTTTTATACGTATTTACGTATATAATATCATAAAAGATATTATAACGCCTTAAAACGTATTTATTTAACTAATTAATAGACATTATCAAAATGAAAATAAAAACGCAACCAATAAATACCAGTTATGCCGTTACATATGACCAGGCAAAACAAGCTCGCAAAGAGTATTTAAAAAAGAATTATATACTTTCTAAAAAACCATGGTTTATGTTAGTTAGTGGTAAACAATATAACTATGAAACTAGACATGAATCGTGGGGAGACCATACAAAATGGTTTAGAAAACCTTCAGAAACAAAGATTCTACACGATAAGAATACTAAAAAATCTATAGGTAGAGCTAAATATATGGAGAGTTTAGTACAACATAAACTAAATAAATGGATTAGAAATAATCCAGCTCCAAATGATAAGCAAAATTTATTCTATAAAGAGTTTCTTGAAGACTGGGAGAAAGAGCGAGATAAAGCTCTTGAGCATTTTCGAGATGTCGTAATTTCGATATATGACAAAACAGTATTACCGTTTGACAGTAAAAAATCAAAACTTATACCAATTGTAAAAAATGATTATAATAAACAATATTATAAATATCCAGATATGGACCCATTGATAATTGGATATCCGTTATGTAAGTTTGCTGGAAAACGATTTGTTAAAAAAGATATTATAGCAGACGTATGTAAAAAGACACTTAATAATGTGTCTAAACAGTATAAATGTAAATCAGTTTCTTATACATATGAACGCAAGGTGCTGCTTACAGTAGCAGCATAACAGTGCTGATGGCGACTCCTATCGTTCCATCAACACTTTAAAATGGTAGGTTAGCATCAGAGGTTTATATAACTACACTAATACTGTAGGATATATATGGGTTCGAGTCCCAAACCTACCACGCTGGCTTTAAAGATGTTACTTGAGCCCAGATGCAGTCTATGTGATATATTTTTACATATTCTCAGAGTATCAAAATCAACATGTATATGACTAGCAAAGTGCTGGAAGGAGTTAAAATATTTGACTATTTACTTCTTTTATAGGAGAAATTGAAAGATTTGACGCTTTATTTCTCCTATTCCCGGACTAGTAGTTCAATTGATTAGAACACAACACTGATAAGGTTGAAATATAGGTTTGAATCCTATCTAGTCCACTAAAATATAAATATTATGTTAGAAATTATATTAAGTATAATACTTGGATTATTTATTGGTATAATATTATTCCCAATAGGATTATACCTTAGAGCAAGGAAATCTGGTTGGGATGATAGTAATATCTTTAATATATTTCACGTATTATTTCATTTAGCTTTACATCCTAATGATTTTACTAAGATGTATTATAAAAACGGAAAGAAACCGTTTTGGTATTTAACAAAAGATGAATTTTCAGAGGTCTTATATGTAAGACCGTAATAATTTAGCTGTATTAAAGGTATTGAGTTGGTTCGATTCCAACATACAGCACCAATATCACTTGTAGCGAAAGACGGACAGCTTAGGACCACTAAGTTAAGCGGTGTATGCAGATACGTCATAAGCCAAGTGGGTTTTCATAATATTAAACTAAGAGTCTATGAACCATGTTAATACGAAATTTAAAAGTCGTTGTTTACGACATTGAAATATTTCCAAACTGTTTTACTTGTACATATAAAGATACTACAACTGATAAAATAAATACTTTTGAAATATCTAATAGGAAGAATCAATTAGCTGAGCTAGTTGATTTTTTTATGTCTAAAGATATAATGTTCTGTGGATATAACAATCATTATTACGATGATGTTGTTATGAATTATATTATAGACTTATATAATATAATGAATAGGAAATCATATAGAAGAATTTGTTCGTCATTATATAGATTATCTAAATGTATAATAAATGCAGAAGATGGAGATTATGATGGGTTCAAAAGATGGAAATATGCAGATATATTTCCATCTATGGACTTGTTAACAATGCAATTTAGTTCTAAGAAAAGAATAAGTCTTAAAGAAATGCAATTAACAATGCATTATAAGAATGTTCAAGAGTATGATGGTTCTTTTGATGAACCAATTACAAATGAAGAAATTGATGAAGTTATTAAATACAACATCAACGATGTAGATTCTACAGCAGAACTATTGAATTTACTTAAAAAAGATATAGAACTAAGATTGTATATTGAAGATGAATATAATATACAATGTTTATCTTTCGATGGAGTTAAAATTGGGGAAAGAATATTAGCTAAGATGTACTGTGATAAAACAGGAATATCTTATAAGGAGCTCAAAGAGTTATCCAGTCCAATGGACATAGTACCTCTTAAAGATGTTATTTTCCCATTTATAACATACAAAAACCGAATATTAAAAGACATTCTTGAAGATATGAAACAGCAAAATGTTTCATCTAAAGAACGCAAAGGCTACGAGAAGAAGTTTGTTCTCTCGAATTTAGGCTATTCCTTAGGAGTTGGTGGTTTGCACTCTATCAACAAGCCAGGAATAATCCGTCCAAATGAAGACGAGTATATAGGACACAGTGATGTATTATCAATGTATCCATCATTATTGATAAAATATAAATTAACTCCTCAACATTTAGGAAAAGTATTTTTGCAAGTATATGAAGATGCTTACAACATCAGAGTAGAAGCAAAACATAATCAACAGAAGTTAAAGGATAAGACATTTAAACTTGCCTTAAACTCTGTAACTGGAAAAATGCAAGAAGAAAACAGTTGGTTATATGACCCATTCAACGTCTTCAAAATACGAATCAATGGACAATTGATTCTATTAATGTTGATTGAGCGTCTTCTAGAATTAGGTTGTAAGATTGTACAAGCTAATACAGATGGTGTTATGTATGTAGCGAAGAAGAATGCTAGAAATAGAGTACAGGAAGCTATTTCTGAAGTAGAAGCTATTACACAACTTGTTTTTGAAAGCAATGATTATGAAGCGTTTTATCAATACGCAATCAATGATTATTTCGGTATCATTGATGGGTATTCTCAATCTAAGGACCCTAAATTGATAGAAAAAATAGGAATGTTTATTACTGAAACTAAACTTGGAGGTGGTTTAGCACCAACTATTATACCAAAGGCAGTAATAAATTATTTCTTAACAAAACAACCTGTTGATGAATATATAAGGTCTTCTAAAGACATTAAAGACTTCGTAATGGGTCAACGCGTAAATAAAAAATTCGATGTGTTTCACGGAACAGAAAAAGTGCAACGAGTAAATAGATTTTACGCATCAATAAATGATTACTATTTATTTAAAAGAAAATACACAGAAAAGTATAGAGGTCTTGGTTTTAAATATCAAGGCAAAGACTATGACGCTCACAAATATACAGATTATAATATGTTAGCGGATTCTGGTGTTACTATTTTAAATACATATGACGAAAAGCCAATAGAGCATCGTCATATAAACTATTTGTATTACATCAAAAAAGCTCAAAAAATAGTTGAAGAGTTGAGATGTAAACAATTAAGTTTGTTTGGCGATAACACTTGTTAATCTTTGAATATAAGAGTATGATTATCGAAATAAACGAAAAACTTCTGGATATTCCAGAAAAAGTAAATTTAAATCAATTAGTTTTCTTAAGTATAGTATTGGATAAGAATCAAAAAAAGAATAATCAAAGCGTCCAAAAGATTGTCAGCCTAATCAGTGACGACGAGATATTATACTTAATTCAACAAGGACTTATTACTTCGATAGAGAGAAGTAATTCAATTACATATCAAGAAACAGAAAAGCTTGAGGCTTATGTCACCCCAGACCGTAGTCATTTTGACCTGTTTTACGAGATGTACCCAGTTTATTCTATTAGACCTAGTGGTGAGAAAACTTATCTTAGAGCTAATAAGAATAAATGCAGAAATCTTTATAATAATTATATAAAAGGAACTTCTGGTTTAGCAGAACATATTAATAATTGTTTATCTAAAGAAATTGACAAAAAAGCTAAATTAGGAAAGCTTAGTTATATGAAGACTATGTGGAGATGGTTACAAGACCATCACTGGGAAGAAATTGAAGAAGAAATGTTAAACGAACAAGAACAAGCAAATAAGAGCGATTATGGAGCAGAGATTATCTAATTTGATACGTCCTATGTCTGTAGTTGCAAATGAAGCTGTTCGTTATATAGCAGGCAGACGTAACAATGAAATTGTCAGCCTTAAAACAAGATGGTCTAAGTTTAATAAACAATGTATGGGTGGAATAGAACCTAATACAGTATTGACCATTGCAGGCATTTCGGGAAGTGGTAAAAGTTCATTTGCAAACTTAATTACCACAGACGTAATTGATTTAAACCCTCAGGAAGATATTATAGTTTTAAACTTTTCATTAGAGATGGTTGGTTTTAGGCAGGTCGGAAGGACGCTCTCTAATAAGCTTAGGAGAACGACTTCAACTTTGTATAGCTCTGAAAAGAGCCTAGATGACGAAACGTTCAGAAAAGTCATCAGTGTTACCAATCAGCTAAAAGAGTATCCTATCTATTTTATAGATAGTCCGACTACTCCCACGCAAGTTGAAAGTATAATATATGAGTTCTATAATACGTATGTAAAAGGAACTAACAAACATTTCCTTATTATATACGACCACGCACTATTAACAAAACAAGTAGGTTCTATATTAGAAACTATAAGTGAGTTAGAGCGTGTTTTTATTCAAATAAAGAAGTTACCGATGACATCTGTTATTCAGTTAGCTCAAATGAATAGAAATATAGAAGCTCCTGAAAGAATAAACAATCCGATGAGTCATTACCCAATGCGTAGTGATTTATCATCATCAGACGCAATATTTCAAGCAAGTGATTATGTGTGTGTAATCCATAGACCAGAAATCTTGAACATTCAAGAATATGGTAAAAGCAAATTATCTACTACTAATAAAGTTTATATACACATGTTAAAAAATAGAGATGCTGGAAAGCCATGTATCTTACAGTTTGAAAATGATTTAGCATACAATAACTTGATTGAAGACTAAAAGCGTCGTTAATATTAATTTTTAGGCTGAAATAAATATGAAGACATATACTTTTAACATAAATAAGAATAATACTAGTGACAAATCTTTTACATTTAACCTTTGTTCCAAAAGCAACAAAACTAATTACTCTAAGATTCTTGATAACATTATATATGATAATATGATGAAAGTAAATCCTTATCTAAAGAGTAAAAAAGATATTGATACAAGTGTTCTTATTTTCAATGCTGCTAATAATCTGAACGAAAATACTGAATTTAAAAAGGCGGCTAACTTTCTTGCTAATTATAATAAGATGAAGACATTCCCTTATATCATTGGCAAACTTTATAAGCTTACAGACGGAACACCAATTATGTTCTACGAAGATGAGATTCAGATTGGACACGACGTATATACATACGAAGAGTTTGATGATATTTCATTCTTGAACACAATTAGTGAACCAAAGAAAAAGATTATTATTGACATTTTTACCAATGGTTTGAATGTTAATATTAATATTAAAAAATAAAATACATGATTACCCTACCAATAAAAAAAATTCCAGCAGTTTCAGTAAACCCTAAGTTTTTAATCCTTTACGGACGTCCTAAAGCTGGCAAAACGTCAGCATTGGCACAATTAGATAATAATCTAATTATAGACTTAGAAGGTGGTTCTACATTCATTGACGCTATGGCTATACAGTGTCGTACTATCAATGATTTAGGTGAAGCTGCTCAAGCCATTAGAGCTAAGAATAAAGAAGTAGGAGGTAATTTTTATAAACATATCACAATAGATAATGCTACTCGGTTAGAGGAGATTTGCTTAGGATATGCAGCAACATTATATCGTCAAACTCCAATTGGTAAAAAATGGACGGGAGATGATGTTAGAATATTACCAAACGGTTCTGGCTATTTGTATATTAGACAAGCTGTTAGAAAGGTAATAGACATGTTTAAAGAGTTATGTGATGAATTTATTCTCATAGGACACGTTAAAGATGTTCAAATAGAAAACAACGGAGAAGAATTGTCAGAAATGGCATTGGATTTAGTTGGTAAGCTATCTACAATTATTTGTGGAGAAGCTGATGCTGTAGGTTTGGTTTATCGTAAAGGTAACGAAACTCATTTAAGCTTTAAAGGTGGAGATAATTCTATTAAAGAAGCTCGTGCCTTGCATTTACGTGGTAAGGATATCGTTATTGCTACTGGTAATGAAGATGGAACTATCACAACATATTGGGATAAAGTTTACAAGGATTAAACACCCTATTATTTTAGAAGTTATAACTCAATAAAAAATAGACAATATGTACAGTACAAAAAATATTATTACAAACAACGACGATTTTACAAGTTCTTATATGTCAGCAGGTATTAATGAAAATATTACATTGAAATCTGTTGATACAAAAGTTTCTCCAACTCAGAAAGATTTCCTTGAAATTGTATTCGAGGACGCTGAAGGTAAGACTGTTACAATGACAGAATGGAAGAACGAAAAGAATATGTGGATTAAGACAGATGAAGATTTGCAACGCCGTGATAACATTCAGTTTGGTCGTATAATGCAAATCATTAACTGTTTTTATCCTTCTATAGATGGAGAATTTAAGACATTTAAAGAAATGATTGATTGGGTTAAGACTACACTTACTCCAATGTTGGCAACTAAGAAGGCTTTACGTCTTAAAGTAGTTTATAATCAACGTAATTACGCTGAAGTTTCTAAGAATGGAATCTTCGTTGAACCAATGGATACCAATCCATCTGCAATAAAGAAGTTTGCAAAGGATAACTTTGAACGCCAAATTATCGCAGATAAGGAAGATGTATCTAATCCTCTTGCTACAGGAAATGGTAGTACTCAGGCATCAAGTGGCGACGACTTGCCATTCTAATGGTAAACGGTCGATGGTGGACATCCAAACAAGCACAGTTTTAGAGGTCTGTTTAAAACCTCTATTTGAGATATATGGTACACACAGTTTTGCATAGTTTTGATGTGTGGAAGGGTTCGAGTCCCTTCTATCTAACATATATAAAATATACTATTGTATCTTAATAGTAGTGGTCCAACTTTACCACAAGTTGGTTGTTTAATAGGATTCTAATGTTCGATTAAATATAAAAAGTAAATTATTAGATATTGTCTATAGAACATAGAATAGCAGAAGTTTTATAGAAATCCCTAATTAACTGCGATATAAAACAAATAGAACCGTAGATTATGTACAAATCTACGTATTTGGGTATTTTGGAACAAGTGTAAGTTCGATTCTTACAATACCCACCAAATCATTTGATTTGAGGTTGTTTAAGAGCGATTTAAGACGTTTAAATAAAGAAGTAATGTATTTATACATACTTTAAGTTTAAACGCGTTAGAAAGCAAATAAATAGCTTTTTGTAAGACCTAAAATTGTCAATTAGGCTGGGGTGGTAAACTTAAGAACCAATGGGAGCATACTGTCCATAAACAAAGTGTATGAAGCGCTAAGGAACAATGCGTAAATTAGGTTAGGATGCTGGCGAGCTAATTGTGTAGTTAGAAAGGTTAATAAAACTTACATGAATACGTAGAATTAACAGACTATTAATTCGCATCGAACAATAATGACGTGTAATAAAGCTATTCCTACGTTAAGTATTATAGCTCTGATACAGAGAGAGAGTGTTCGATTTTAAGGCTATTTAGGAGCGATTTGAGGGGTTATAATAGTAACATGTTATTGATTGTAGTTGTCTCGAAAGGAAACTCCTTAGAACGCAAATAAATAGCCTATACGGGGATATATGGTATACATATCTAATATGTAAAGAGTTCGATTCTCTTTATCCCGCATAAATTCATTCTGTTGTACATATTTATTTGCATTCTAAGCGGCTTAAAGTAGACATGTTAGATGTTATACGTGAGAAATGCTTTAAGCCCTTAGAACGCATTTAAATAGCTTTAAAATAAATGTTTATGGATAAAGATAATAGTATTAAAGTATTTGTCGTCTTAGAACGATATCTTATTGATATAGATGAAGATGCTAAAGTTTTAGCTGTATGTAAAACATTAGATTCGGCTAAGAAAGTTATGAATAAAGAAAATGAATTTATTAAAAATAACTTTAAAGACTTCGAGGAATATGAATATAGTTCTGATGGTAGTAATGTATCATTTTCTGGAAAAGGTCATAGTTATAACTTTATAGTAATCTCTATAGAAGAAAAAGAGTTAAGTGATTAACTATCACAGTGGGTATGTCAACTGGAAGTTGGGAGCTGGGTGAGCCAGCTCGTGTCGAGGACACTGGATTGGTTCGAGTCCATGACCTGCGCAAATTTAATATGTAAAATATGAGCTACGAAGAGTTTAAAAAAGAGGTTATGAATTATGCAAATAATTCAAAGCCTAAATCATGGAGAATCGGACAAGCTGTGTTTAACTACATAGATGAAAACTATGGAGTTGCCAGAGATGTTCAATTTAAAGAAAATGTAGATTGTTTTTATGATGACAATCGAGTTGAAAGCTTTATAAAATTAGCATTCAACAGAATTACAAAAGAAGCATAAGTTTATAACTTATGTAGGGTATTTTGGAATAAATACGAGTTCGATTCTCGTAATACCCACAGTTATTTAGAACTTATAAGTCATGTATAACACAAAAACAGCAATTACAATGAGTCTTAGAGATTTGTTGTTAATGTTGGACGATAAAAGTATTTATACATACTATTTAGGTAGTATAAAAATAGGGAAACTTATCAACAGTCCATTAAGGAATGATGACAAGAATCCCTCTTTTGCTATATTTTACGGTAAAGGAGGTGGTTTATTCTTTAAAGACCACGGAACGGGTGAAGGAGGTAATGCTCTTAAGTTTGTTAAACTTATTCGTAGAATAGACACTAGAGAAGAACTTGAAAAAGAATTACTGAGAATAGTTCGTAGAATGAATCCTAATATGATAATGAGACAAGAGGCTTATACCCATAAACTAAGCACAACACCATTTCAGGAAATAGGAATTGTTAGACAACCGTTCACAGATATAGATAAAAAATATTGGAAGCAATTCCATATATCACTTGACACATTGAAAAAGTATCAAGTGTTTAGCATAAAATACTTTCTTTGTAATAGAGTCGTCAGAGGAACCTACAAAGAAACTAATCCTATGTATGCATATAAGGTTTATGATAGATTTAAAATCTATAGACCACTAGCATCCAAGTTTACTAAATGGCGTACAAACATGACAAGTGAGTACGTTCAGGGATTAGCCGAGTTGCCTGAGGATGGAGGTAATCTCTTGATTATTACCAAATCATTAAAAGACGTTATGACGTTATATGAGATGGGTTATTATGCTATATCAGCTTCAAGTGAAACAACATTTATCCCAGATTCTGTCTTAGAAGAATTAAAAAAGAAATGGAATCACATATTAATATTATATGATAGGGATAAGACAGGAATGTTTAGAGCTAGAAATTATAGTAGAAAGTATAAACTTGATGCTTTTTTCGTTCATAAGAAGTTTAATTCAAAAGACATATCTGATGCTGTTAAGATGAATAATTTTAATACAGTTAAAGAATGGCTTTGTAAAACATTAAATAAGTATGATTGAAACATTGATTCTGTCGTTGCTTTGTGGACTACTTGGTGGTCTTTTAGGGTATGCATATAGTATAAGAAGTATACCTATAATTAAAACAAAGAATGGCTACATACGTTACATTAAAGGCGATAATACAGAATTTATAACCGTTTATGACAAAGATGGCAAAGAATTACTCGATGCTGGATTTGCTCTTAATAAAAACGGTGTAACATATGTAAAGTATGCCACAAAAATCTAAAGGAAAAGTAAGAAATGCGACTAAGGTCGATAAGTATGGTCTACATTTTCGTAGTAAACTCGAATGCTATACTTATGAAGCTTTTATGAATGCTGGTATACCAGTTAAATATGAGCCAAAGCATTTTACACTTTTACCAAAATTCGAGATATTTGGAGAACGTATTAGAGCAATAACATATTTACCAGATTTTATAGGTTCATATAAAAAATATACGTTCGTAGTAGAATGTAAAGGACTTATTGGAGATTCTTTTCCGTTGAGATGGAAATTATTTAAGTATTATTTAAAACGATATCGTAGTAAAATGCGTTATTATCTAGTTAGAAATCACAAACAAGTTGATGAAATGATAAATGATATATTGAATAATGGAAACAATAAACGAAATATGGAGACCAATCCCAAAATATGAAGGACTTTATGAAATTAGTAATTTTGGAAAAATAAAGTGTTTAGAACATAAGTGTCCAGGAAGATATCCAGGAAAGTTTAGAACTGTTAAAGAACACATAATGTCTACCGTGCTAAATAAAACTAATGGATATTATTATGTCACTCTATCAAATAAAGATAGAGGCAAAACACATCTCGTTCATAAATTAGTTGCATCTGTTTTTGCAAGTAATCCGAATAATTATATAATAGTGAATCATAAAGATGAAAATAAACAAAACAATGTTGCATATAATTTAGAATGGTGTACATCGTATTATAATAATACATATAACAATATCCATTTAAAAAGAAAACATTATGTACATAAACACGAGTATTTACAAGCGGATTTAATAAAAAGTATAAATAACGTTTTAGAAAAAATTAATAATTTCAAAATACTATATCCAAAGATAAATATAGACGAAATGATTCAAGAACTTTTAAGTCAAAAGAAACATGGAAAAACAAAGTAAATTTAGAAAGTTAGGTGATTCTATAATGCTTTATAAAGAACCACGTGGTAATGCATACGACCTAATAGGAGGTTGTGTTTATAGTGTAAGATGGGACGAGTATTTAGAAGAGATTGTCTTTAACGAATTGCCAAATTTAACACTTCCAGATAAAATTTATCATACTGAAGAGGATGATAAGTTTATTAATAAAGTATTAAATCATTATAATAACTCAAAAGACGGAGTTACTGGTGTAATGCTATCTGGATTGAAAGGTTCTGGTAAAACAATTACCGCTAAGCAGATTGCTGTTACTTCTAAATTACCAATTATAATTGTAAGTAAGAATTTATCTTCTAAACGTCTTGTTAATTTAATTAATAATATTTATGATATAGAAGTATGTCTAATATTTGATGAGGTTGATAAGTTTGGAAGTAAGTACGATGATAGTTTCTTACTAAACATATTAGATGGTGTTGGAGAATCTGGAAAGAAATTGATATTATTTACTTGTAATGATGAATCTAGTATAAATAAATTCATGGTAGATAGATGTTCTAGAGTAAGATATTGGAAACAATTTGAAGAAATGAATACATCTATAATACAAGAGATGCTTGCTGAAAAACTAAGCAATAAAGATAATATCAAACCGCTAATGGATTTTATAACATCAACCTTTAAATGTATTAGCTTTGATAACGTTTATTCGTTTATTGTAGAGGTTAATGAAAACCCAGATGATACGTTTGAAGAGTTGTTTAACGATATGAACTTGATTAGCAAGTAATGGATATAACAACACCATATTACTCAGATTGTACAAGAATTTCCAATAGTAACATAGGTTGGTTTCTAAACAAGGGACCAGCCTATTTACATGCTATGCTAACTGGAGATGCTGAAGGAGAAACAGGAGCTCAATTAGCTCGTGGAACTATGATACATGAGTATCTACTCCAGCCTGAAGAGTTTAATAAACACTATGTTGTTTTTAACGAAAGTAGACCTTCTTCTGAACAGCAAGAGAAGTTCTGTCAGGAAGTAGCAAAAAGCGTTGAAATAGAGCCAAATAAAGCCGTTTTAAGCGCATATCGTGCATCGTATAAGAATTTACCTAAGTCAGATGATTTAGTGCTCTCAAAAGGGCTTAAAATGGCTGAGGAGTATAGTTCTTATATAGATTGGTTGAAGACTAATGATAATCGTATTATTATTACTCCATATCAAGCAAATCAGCTTATATCTATTTCAGAGAATATACAAAAACACAAACTAGCGTCCAAGCTACTTAAGAATGAGTATATTGGACAAGAGGACGAACTACATCATGAGTTCCATATAAATTGGGAGTTGTGTGATGTTAGGTGTAAATCTTTACTTGATAGCTGTCATTTTAACTTTAGAGATAAGATATGTACATTAATGGATATAAAAACCACTGTACATATAGGTAAATTTGAAGATTCAATGAATCAGTATGATTACCTTAGACAACTATGTTTCTATACACAAGCACTTAAATGGTACATAGATGAAGAGTTGAAACAAAACTCTACAGAATGGAATTTTGAGTGGTATATTATCGCTATAGATACAACAGGTACTAATCAAGTACGTGTTTTTGAATTTACAGAAGAGCAGGTATATAGTAGAAAAGAAACTATAGTACAAGCTTTAAAAGATATACGTTGGCACCAAGATAATAACCTATGGGAACATACTATATGCTACTATAAGGGCAATGGTGCTGAAAAGTTAAACCTATAATAATTAGAACCTATGAGTCAGAATTATAATATTGAAGAGAGTATTGTAGAGCTTGAAGTAATGGATACTCAAGAAGAAAATCTTGCAAACGAAACAGCTGCTGAAATTGAAATTGAAATGTTTAATGAGGATGCAGATATACAAGAATTAGCCTCAGAAATAGAAGCTGAATGTATGTTTGAAGATGAACAAGCAAACGAAAGTTTGGTAGATGAAATCGTTCAAGAGTTTGCAATTTAATCGAGAGTTGATTACAATTCCGCATATACTAAAATACCCCAGTTTAATAAATCACCACTGTTTTGCAGGAGTTAAAGTTACTTTTAATACAGATAGTGTAATTTATAAACTGAGGTATAAAATTGAAAATAAGAAAGACATTAAAAATCTTTATTGGTTAGCTAAACTTGAAGAAAATTATATATCATCTTCTATAGATGGAGGGTATTTTACATTGTCTTTTTTAGCAAATAAAAAATATGTTAATAGAATAATGTATTTACTAAAAGCTAACGAGTATAGTATAACTGATAAAGAAATTAATACTTACAATACATTCATAACACAAAGAAACCCGACCGCTCGTGAGAGTAGTCGGGTTTTATTTTTATTATTAATTAATACGTTCCTTTTCTATCTGTGTTTTAAGGTAGTTTAATTTAGATTTAGAATCGTGTATTTGTTCAGGTATACTATGGAAAGGTGTTGCTTTCATTATATCTCTAAATGCTTTTGAATAACCTTCATATGTACGAGAACGAGACCCTAATGGTGTTGTGAAATAATCTTCTGCATCATCTCCAATATTCTACATAAGTGACGGGTCATATAGCATTGATATTCTTGGGAAAAATCTATTCATTATTCCAGATGCTGCACCTTGACCAATATCACTAAACGCGTCGGATATAGATGTTGCAGCAGATACAGTTTTGAAGTTATTTGAAATATCGTCAATTCTATACGGGTTGAAAGCTTCCCATTTAAATGCCTCTAACCAATATGCTAACATATACTTCCACCAAGCGTCATCATCGTCAGATGCTTTTGCATAAGCTGTAGCTAAAGCTGAAAGCTAGCTTATTCCAATATAAAGTGCAATTTCAGAAGCTGTCTGTTTTAGTTGATATTTGTTTGATAGAGATTTAACATATGCTTCATCAGACGACTTATCATCTATAAAGTCTTTAAATGCTTTTATAACTCCTTTTGATTTTACACCATTAGCTTTATTCTTGTTACGTGTATGTATATGACTAATAATACCAGCAACAGTCCCAATACCACCGCCTAATACTGGACCTAAGAACAAAGTTCCAACACTACCCCATATAAGTCCACTTGTAATAATATTATGACCTGTTAAAGATGAAAGTAAATTAAATATATTTCTATGTAGACCGTTTTTGTACTCCTACATATCATAATCATACACTCTTTTACCAAAATACTTATCAAGTAGTAGTGGAAAATATTGCCTATGAAGCATTACAAGAACACCAGCCCAACTACGTACAAGTAAAGCTCTTTGTAATGGTGTAGCCATACCGTCGGCTTCTTCTGCATATTTAACACATCTATTCTTAATTTTAAACTCACTCTTTTTATAAGCAGCTTTATAATCTTGATTATCACCTATTATTTTAATCTATCCTGTTGATGTATCAATTAAATCCCATAAAGATTTATTTTTGTTATACTGATTCATTGCATTATTAAACCATTTTTCACCATTTTTAACACGACGCATTCTTATGTCATACTTTGTTAAAAATTCTCCATCTACATAATGGTGAGCTCTAAGAGTTGATTGCGCTATCTATTGTTTAGTTAATATATCGGTGGTAGACATAAATCCATATATAGACTGTTTAAATGCAGCTTGTACAAATCTATTTCTATTTGTATGACTTATAGTATTATCCCACTGATTAGCCATACCAAAATTACTCATTATGACAAGCATTTTATCTTTAGTATATGGATTACCTATAGTTCTAGCTCCAAGTAAATGTTCGAATAGTGTTCTTGAAGCTATATCGAGCATAGAAGCTAAAGTTTCTTTAGCACTATATCTTTGACCAGTTAGTGTGTAAGCTATATGGTTATACATAGTTGTTAAGAATCCAACTACAGCAACTTTTGGATTAAGTCCTAAGTTTCTAGCTGTGATATATCTCCTTGATAATTGTAAAGTCTTATCAAAGTTTATATTTAAACCCCATTTATTGAAATTAAATTTGAGTCTTGCTTTATCATACAGATTCATTTCAACCCACTTATTAATAAATTCAAATGTCTTTGAGTTTATTCCATCTACAGTTGTTTTTTTAGTAGAGAACTGTGCGTAATCTTGAGCAAACTTCTGTTTACCTATAGCGTCTATTAAACTTTCTACATCGTCTTTAATTTCAGATTTATATTTATATAATGAAGACATGTTATAATAAGTTGTTATCATTTTAACCAAGTCAGATGACAATTGTGACGGGTCCTATAGCTTTCTTGTGTAATACTGTGGTAGTATATTGAATCTACGACCGTCTGGATATTTACCAATATTCGATACTTCTTTATTACCATACTCATTATTATTTTCATCCAATGCAGAAGACTCTCCGTATTGGATACTATCATCAATACTTTGAGATATACCAATCTATTCTTTAAACCATTCAATAAATGTAGCCCATTTAGTTCTACTTCTTTTTAATCTCTTCCATAAAGAACCTTGCATCTGTGGTAAAAGATAATCATCTGTAAACATTCTATTAGTCTACATTTCGTTTGATTTTTTCATATACTCTAATGTTAGATTATATAAATTATATAAACCCTCAGAGTTTTTTATCTTTTCAAACGCGCGGGAGTTATCATACATACTCTTTTTCGGTATAAATGAACTATTATTTCCTTCTTCCTTAGATAGTTTTTCATACTCTTTGTCAAGGAATACAGATTCATCTTGTTGTAACATCCAGCCTTTTCCAGGTGTAAACTCCATATATTCAAGTTTATCTGTAGCTACAGTTTTAACCCACCAATCATCTGGCTGTATAAACTCTCCAGTATCATCTGGGTCATAGCCATAGTCAAGAAGCATAGCATATCTTACACCAGGGTCGTCTATTTCATCTTCAAGAAGCATGTCGTCTATAGACCTTTCTACATCATTATAGTATTCTGTATTCTCCCTGGTTATATATTCATCCATAAGTTCAGAATACTTATAATATAGTTTTGATATTTGTTGATTTTCAGATAAAACTTTATTGCGAATATCTCGCATCTAAGATTTTATATCAATTAATATATTCCTTACTGATTCTGGTATATTATTACCATCAATTTCACCATATTGGTCTTTATGCGGTCTAAGTAATGCTTGTCTCTTTTCTTTAAGCTCATCGTATTCTTTTCCAAAGTCAATTGAAATTCCACGCATAGCTTCTTTTATTTTCTCAAATACTATTGCATTACCATCTTCATCTTTCTTAAACTGAAGTCTTGCGTTTCTTCTTGCCCACTTAAGGAATTTCTAATCGTCAAACTTAGAACTGTAACCCTATTGCATCCACTTGTTGAACGCTTTTTTACCACCACATTCTTCAACGATTTTATCAAATTGTTTTTGCCAACCTTTTTGGTCATAAACAGGGTCGAATTTCTTACCAGTTTTCTTCTCTCTATAGTCGTTTAATTTCTTTCTGAAGTCTTGTAGTGAGCGAGCTATTTTAAGCTCTTCTCCGGTCTTTAAAACACCAAATATAGTATAATCCTCATACAGCATTGCTTTGTCTCTCCAAGCTGACTTTAAACGGTCCCATTCTTCATCTGTTAGCTTATCGAAATGTTTTATACCATTCTCATCTATAACACCCTGTTTAGATAATAACGACTGTATTTGAGAATCATATTGGTCTAATGCTTTTCTTGCAGAATATGGAACCTCTGACTATATTTTATAATACTCTGGAGTATATTTTCTATGAGAATTTTCTGCAAGCCATTTATTTCTCATATCATTCCACATAATTCTTGCATCATCATTCTAATCTGGTGGAAATCTATTATCATCTTTTAATATAAGACCATCTTTACTAAATTTTTTAGTAACGGCTCTATTTATATCTTTCAATGCATTATCGTAATTTTTCCAGAATTTACCATAGTTTAAATTTCTTACAAGATAACCTGTAGTTTGACCATTTTCATCTAACTCGTATAACTATAATTGAGACTCACCACGCTTAAGATTCTTAACAGCATTAAGCATAGCTAAACCAACTGGTATTGTGTCATTATCAGTATTCTCTATAGCTTTATTTACCATATGAGATATTGCTCTAATAGCCTCATTTGTTGATGAATCTGACGCTCCAGCATACAACTGTCTAACACTTATATCATCATTGATAATCTAATGCATTATAAAAGAATCTGCATACTTAACACCTTCTCTCGCACCAACAGATTCTGATACATCTTTCATTTTATCGTAGCTTATAGAATCTAACATGTGGTCTAATACAGCCTTAGCGGCAGTTGTTACAGATGATAGATTATCAACATCTTGTTTAACGTTTAATAAATCATCTATTGATATTTTATCTTTATCAATTTTGTCTTTATTATATAATTCTACAATTTGTTGAATGTTACCATCCTCACTAAGCATGAGTTGAAGTTGTTCAACGATTGAGTCATACATCTTTATATTACTATGCATTTGAAACATATAATCGTTAGATGTGAATGGTTTACGCTTATAATAAATATCACATATTTCTTGCTTATCTTGTATCAATTGTGGTACAACCTGTCTCAAAAACGATGTAATGGCATCATATTGAGATATAGTTGATATTGTAAACAAGTCTATCTAAGATTGTGTTGAGTTGATTAGATTAGCTTTTTTTGATGCGTCTAAACTTGATGTTCTAATTGCATTAAGTCTAACAGATAGTGAATTTTGTATATTTTGATAATAAGTATCACTATTGTTAGATGATTTTTTATAATGTCTATCTATATAGTCTACAGCTTTATTAAGATGAATAATGTTTTCACCAGCCATATCATAATCGGATGCATTTTTCATTATATCATCATAATAATTTATAACTTCCTAATTTGAAGGTTCTTTATTAACAACTACATTTCTTGACATTAAAAAATCTTCAACCTACTTACTAAGCTTATCAAACTCTTTAACACTACCTACTACACTTCTACCAACAAGTATTTTTGATATTGCATTTATTATATTATTAAGTGTTCGTATAACAATATTTTTATTATTGTCTATTAATTTTGCTACTTTATAAACTTGCTCTCTAGTATATTCATCTGATGCTAATTCTGCAACAAATTCAAACTCATCTTCCATAGCATACAATGCACCATCCACGTCGCTAAATATAGAAGAAAACTCTTTAAAGTGTTTGTTTATATAGTCATAAAACTTTTTCACATTTCTCTATAAATCCTTTTCTTCTTTAGTTTGTGGATTACGTAATGCACCAGTTGTTAATTGATGCACAATCTCGTGTATTAATGTATTCGCTACATATCTATTTGAATAATTTCTTAATACATTACCGTTAAACTGTATATATCTATAACCTTTAACAATTACACTGTCAGCGTCTGCATTTATACTATTATTAATCCTTACTGGAATATCGTGCTTAGATAAAACTTTGGCTAATATTTTATTCTTTAAAGAAAACGTATTAGTATCTAGGAAATATTGTAACAAATATGTAGAACTCACAACTTCTCCTGCAAATAACCTTGTTACTGGGTCATGCCTACCAATACCATCACCAAAAGTCTAATTAGCACTAAATAGAGCAATCGAAGCTCTTTCATTATTCATTATTGGTTCGTGATTGATATCTAAATAAGAATCTTTATTTGGTTTATTTGAAAGCCAATCTCCGTACGTATTAATATACCTTTTAGAATAATATTGAGCTTTTTCTTTTATAGACTTAAGATAATCACCATTATTCTTAGCAAGAATATCAGAGAATAATCTGGAATCTATACCGTTTGGATTCTCTTTAGATTGACTGTTTGGAACTTTATCTAAAAACAATCCTCCGTTTTTATCATACAACCTATAAGCTGCTTCCATAGCATATAAATCTAAGCCGACTCTCTAATTTCTTAGATTAGCCGACTTAAATTCATCTTCCGTCATAGGTTGTCCACCAAATGCTTGAATCATACTATTAAAGCCATCAAACACTTCTTTATTTTTATAATATGGACAAAACATATATTATTAACATTTTTCGTGATTATTATCTTCTAAATCATTCTCTAAATCTTCCTAAACTTCGTCCAAGAAATCATCAGAGCTATAGTCTATAGCATTAGAAAGTATACTTAGCGAATCAAAACTAGATATATTATTGCTAGCGTCATCATCTGTTTTACTTTCTGTCTAAGTTTTAGAATCTTCGCCAGTATTTTCTTTTAATGTCCTTTCTACTATATTAGATGATTTATCGTCATAGTTCATTACATCTTTAGCTAATGTTTGATTTATATCAATATACTCATTTATAGCTGCATCTTCTAATAAATTTTCACTATCGTCAACCTCATACTGAAGTTCTTTTATATAATTTCTAAATGCTTTATTATCAGATGTAAGATTATTATTACAGTATATTATATTCTTACCAGAGAACGTATCTTGCATATAATTAGACAATACGGCTACAGATTTTGCTAAAGCATATCTTTTAGAGTTTCCTTTTTTAGTAGAAGATGTTGATATTCTATTTATATTAACGTCATTGATAGACAGTTGGTTTAATATTTCTCTAATAAAAGAATGTAGGTCTTGCAAAGCTAAAACTCTACGAGCTTTAAAGCTTTCAAGCATCTCTCTATTTTGTTTAAGAAGTACTTCTTTTTCTTTCACATCTTGTGTATCAAAAACATTCTCAAGTCTTTCAATTTCACTCTCAATATATTTACTGATTCTATCATCACTAACTCCTCTTTCTAATATATAATCAAACATTGGAGTTGTAAAGTGTATAATAGCATTATCCTTATTTATTAAGGTTAAAATCTTATTTATAAATTTAGACGGGTTTTCACTCATATTAACAGTAACTGTTTTCTATTTAGCATCTTCACTCTTTATTGTATTATAATAATCTGATTCTTTAACAGAGTCATTTACTATATTTATAACTACATCAGCTTTGTTTATACCAACTCTATCTGGAGCTTTTTGACCAGCCTTTAACTTAACTGGACCAACTTTTATAACACGTTCAGGATTAGCAATTTGAGTCTGAATAAAGTTATCTTTATCTAATGACGTAGATTGTTTTATTACAGGCTTATACCATGATAATTCAAAACTATAACCGTTATTAGCTTCATTACTATCTTTTACAAGTTTTTCTACATCAGATACAACTTTATCGTGAGAGAACTCTTCATCAAGTTTATTATCCTCAAATATAGAACCAACTCCAAAAGACCCATACATCTCAAGAATATTTACCTATCCCTGCTTTACTCCAGCCTTATTTACAGCAGCGTAAACGTATTGCATACCAACGATATTACCATCTCTATATTTAATAACAGAACCTATATTTTTATACAACATATAATTCTTTCCACTCTTAATTTTAATATAAGAGCTATCAGAATTGCTAGTAACTATAAAGTTAGGATAAACCTTATTATCTTCATTTTGAACAATTACTGGCTCTCCAAGAATATCATAACTTGTTCCTAATAAAAAAACACTTTCATCTTCTTTTATATAGTGAGTTTTAACTATATTATCATCGTACCAATAGTTTCTTGATATAATATCGATTATATTTTCTGCTCTATCAGCTTCAATATTATTAACATCGTAGTTATATAAACTTAATAAATCATTGTTTGTATTTACAAGTTTATTTTCACTACGATTCATATCGTGTAGAGCAAACATAAGAGCTTTATCATATTGAGCTCTGTATTCAACAGGAACTAAATCAAAGAATGCGTCAACTCTATTCTGGTCATAAGAAGAATAATATGCATAGAAAGCTAAATCTTCAGCAAGTTGTCTAACATTTTCATCTTGATATGATAGCAGTTGACTAAATGCGCTTGATAAAATCTATTTCTTACTTTGATTAACTTTCATTTGATTTGTAGATAACACAAATCTACCAACAGGTGATTTTTCATTAGCTGATATTGGATTTAGATAATTCAAAAGCTCATTCTGAACACCAAGTGTAACTGGGTCTATAAGACCTGGGTAATTCTAAGGATTAGCTTGCATATCACTCTTAAGTTTGTTAAATCTTAAAAAGATATTATCAACTTCTTTATTACCAAACAATATAGTTTTAATTTTATCTTTAACAAGATTTATATCACCACCCATTGTAAAGTCTATAGCGTCTGGATTTCTTTCTTTAAATGATGCAGATTTAATAATTCTTGAACCAACACCAAATAACGATAAGAACCTTAAGACATTGTCAATAGAATCAGATATTGTGTTTACAACCTCATCTTTTGAAGTGGGTTTGTAACTAACAGTATTTTCATCTGTATCTTTAAAGCCTAATGTCTAACCCATTATGTTTCTGAATATATTATCAAATAGCCTTGTTGCTGTAAACGATTGATTCTTAAGTAATAATCTTGTTAGCTTTTTAGACTCTTTAAATTTACTACCTAAGAATGTGTTCTTAAAATATTCATTTATAGCTACGGTAGATTCAAATCTCCCTAAAGATACTTTCTGCCCAGTCTTAGCCTCTCTTTCTTTAGCGAGCTGCTAAACCCAAGATTTAAAATCTTTTCTGTTTATTGTAAATCCATCTGTTGTTTTAAATACATCTATACGATTTGAAAAGTTTATTTGCTGAGCTATAGAATTACCAAACTTCTTAGTATCAATCTGAGATACTTTAACTAAATCTGATAATTTTTTAGCATAAACACCAACATCTTTAAATGAGTTTAATGCACAAGCTTGGAACGCAAGCGATGAAGCTTTGTTAATCCCTGGTTTACTATTACTAAATTCTAACGATTTCTTTCCAAGTTCAACATCAAACATCTACTTCTTAGAAAATGGTCTTTTTATAGACTTTCTTTCCTCTGGTGTGATATCTTTGTGATTTTGGTCTATAATTAAAGAATCTACATAGTTTATAAAACTCCTAATCTACTTTTGAGAATCCTTATCGTCAACAGCTAATAAACACTCTTTAAGTTGTTTTATAATACCGTAGTATATTTGATTATATATACTCTTTTCATACTTGCCAGTATAATCACCTTCACTCTTATCACCTTCTAAGTTAAAACCATATACATTACCAGAGTTGTTTTTTATATTAGCAAACTCTTTTATAGATGGTTGTGTTAGGAATGTAAATACACCAAGACCTTTTCCAGCTCTAGTTAAGAAGTTAGTATGACTATATGTAGCTTGGTTTACATTTAAAGCAAACACATATGGGTCTTTAGCAACGTCCACATTAGCATTAACCATTGCAGATAGCCAGTCAGCAATACGCATTCCATCTTCTCCATATATAGCATCAAGACTTCCAAACTCATATGGATTTTCACCATAGTCAAATGTTAATCCAGTGTACTGTGTAAGAGATAAGTTTGTAACATTAAGAGCAAATGGTCCAATACCTTGCTTACCAGAACTAAACTCAAGTTTTCTCATAGTTTGGAAATACGGACTAAGTTGATAACCTCCAACAGAATAGCCATTAGATATATTTTTTAGATACTTCTTAACAAGCTAGTCTTGCAATATATTTGTTACAACGTCAATAGAACCTCTTGCAAGTGAGAAGTTTTTATCATCTGTAAGAATGTCTATATAAGTATTTATAAGGTGATTTTTTACAGCTTTTTCTATATCTAAATCATCAACAATAGAATTAATAGACTCATCGTCTTGACTTTCTATAACTTTAGCGACATCCTCTTCACTTCTTCCAGACATTTTAGATATAATTTTAACAGCGACCTACATATTACTAGATTCGCCATTATAAATAGACTCTATTAAATCATAATCTATATCGTGTTCAGAACCTGATTTGTTAAAGTATTTAAGAGCTAAGAATATCTTATCAACGTCGAAGTCGGAACCAGTCTGACCAGTAAACTCTCTTGGTACTATTATAACATCTCCAGACTGTTTTGGAAGAATATCAACAACTTGTGGCGCAAACATTGACGATTGACCCTGTGTAGGAATACGATAACCAACACCAAGTGGATTTGCATTTTCTCCAATTATATTATTCTCAAATAACCAAACCCTTGTAGCTTCATATCCCATTTGTTGAATGTTAGCTGGAACTATATCTCTGAAGAAGTTTTCACTAAGTATTACTTGAGTATAGTTTTTATCAGTCTTCCACTTCAGCTCATTTCCATTGTTGAGTTCTATAGTTTCAGGTATTCTACCTTTAGCTTGTTCAAGTCCAAGTAAATTATCACCTTTCTTAAATGCAGAGAATCCAAGTACAGATTGCTGAATAGCAGTACCACCTTTTGAGTTTATATCTACAACAAGTTTATTTATAAACTTAGATACACTATTCTCAAATACTCTTCTTGACATTAAGCTTGATATAGTTCCACCTTTACTAAGTATTTGTAAAGCAGATGCGCCTAAACCATTGCTACTACAAACTCTCTAAACAAAACTTGATACAGAAGAATTATCAACATCTCCATCTTCGTTAAAAAACTCATCTTTTACAGATATTACACCAAACTATGTAAGTAGATTAATTGTGGTCATAATATCCTTTCTAATAGACTTTCCAGTTCTTCTTTTATCACCATGACCATACTTCTCATCATCAACTAAGTTTGAGAATGCCAGCTTAAACATCTGCTTACCAATCATACGTTCGTCTTTTTCGTGAGCTTTTGTATTTAACTGCATTCTAAGATTATCTAAACTTTGAACTTTTACAGAAAGTGAATTTTCAGAACCTTTATTAATAACAATTCCGGTCTTATAATCTATAGCAGTATCACTATCTCTATCAACTAAAGAAGATAGTTTAGAAACGCCATCTTCAACATTAGAATCATTAGATATTAACTGTAATCCTTTTTGAACAGCACCAACCTTAACAGCTGATTTAAAAGTAATCATATCTATCCAATCACCATATCTATTCATTCTTAGATATAGTTTAGAACCTGTGTTTGTAGACATGTTAAATTTAAACAATGGAAATATAGCCATCTTATTAAGTAATGTTCTATTTCTAAAATTATCACCCTCCTTGTGAGAATAATTATCAAAATAAGACATCTTTAATGGGAATAGCTGTAACTTTTGAATCTTTGATGCGAGATTTTTATCTTTAGCCCAATCTTGCTCTCCAATATTTACACGTTCACCATCTTCGTTTATATAATATCCGTTTTCAATTATATTAAACGCATCTTCATCAGAATATCCAGTTTCATCTGGAACTACAGACCACTGTCCGAGACCAATTCTAACTCTTCTATACAAATCTGGTCTTATTATAACCTGAGCATCACATACATTTATTTTCTTATATGGGTCCATCTATTGGTCAAGTTGAGACTCTATCTTTTTCTTTATATCTTCAGGAATGCTATTATATAAAATATCAAAATAAGCTTTATCAGAATATAACAAATCTATAGCCTGTGATTTAGAAACTCTTTTTGGTTTTATGTTTTCGCCATTAGACCTATCTTTAGCTTTGTTATAAAGAATACCAGCTACATGTGATATAAAGTTATCAAATTGTTCTTTTATAACATCAGTTCTAACGTAGTCTACAACAAGCTGAGTTAAGAACTTTTGTTTTACCTCATCATAGAACAACGATGGTGTTTTAATATCTTCAACATCAAGTGTTGTGTATTTAGAATGACTTGGTATGTTTAGCTTTTCTATTTCATCTTTATTATACTGAGTTCTAATCTCTTCTCCTGGAGATAATGTACTTCCAAGACGTTTGATTTTATCTGAGTGCATATCATCTAGGTTGTCAACGTCAACATCGATGCTAATGTTATTATTTTCATTAGAAATAGATAATGTTGTACTAACAAAAGGATCTTTCTTGTTACCTTTATTCTTATATTGAGCAGGGTCTCCAGAGAATACTTTTTCAAATTCTACAGTTGAAATTATACTATTTACAAAATGATTACTTATAAGAGATACAAGTGCGCTATTTTGAATATCATAATTATCATACAACTCATTACTTGAGAATAATTTGGTCTTAGATAAAGCTTCGACATAAGGGTTAAAGAATTGTTGTGGTATATTTGTAGGAACGAATCTACCATTCTTATCCTTAGATACCATTTGTAACGGTCCATTCTCAGATAGTAGTTCAAGTTCTCTAGTAGTACCACCATATATAAACAAATTAATATTATTTAGAACGTTCTTAGAGTATACATTAATACCAAAGTTTTCTTCTTCTACAGCATACGCTCTTAGTTTATTTAAATAATCTCTAACAAGTTCAAATCCATCTAATTCAGACTTATCTGAACGCAAAGCTCTTAATTGTGATACATTATAACCATTCATAACTGAATTGTCATCTTCTGTAACCTTAAATCCAGGTGTTTCAAGCTTTTTCTGAGCTTCAAATATTGCCTGTAGAATTTGGTTTAGGTTTAGATTATATTCTACATTGTACCCATTTATATGTTCTGGTACTATATCGTAAAAATACCTAAACTTGCCACCATTTCCAGAAAAATCCATTCTACCATTCTCGATATACCCATGGAAATTTTCCTGAAGTTTATTTGGATTCTATGTAAGATATTTTATATTATCTTCAGAATAGTACTGTATAAGAGCATCTAGTTCATCTATAAAATAACCAGCAAGTATATTTAATGTATCATTAGAATATTTAGGAATAATATTTCCATTTATATCTACACCAAAGCCATTAAAATTAGAACCACTATACATTTGGTTAATAGCTCTGCTTTCAATATCTTCTCTATTATAACTATTAGATGGGAGACTTCTATACCAATCCATTACATAAGACTTTAATTCGTAATCATCTAACTCATTAATTGGTACTTCGACAATACTATTATCACTCTTAAATTTCTTTATAGTTTTAAAATTCTCAGTATAAACATCAACAGCAGCACTTCTAATAAGTTTATTTGGTATTTCTGATATTACAACATCATGTCTTAATTTTAGATTTGGTGATGTTATAGAGTACCAAGTTTTCTTATCAGCCATAGTTGGTAATATAAGATGGTCGTTCTCTGTCATGTACATCTTTGAAAGATAATCTTCCATAGCTGTTATTCCAAAATAATCACTACCTTTTAATCTATCACCATCTTTAAGACCGACAAATGCATTTATCTTAAGCTGTGTTTTAGAATCATCTTCGTTAACATTGTCAGCAGCGTCAAGCAATAAAGAGTGTCTTGAATAAGGGTCTCTTCTAAGATTTTTAGAAGTTTCAGACTGTGCATCGTTTAGATTTCTAACCCTACTTGATATATAGTTATTCTATCCTATAGGATAATACATTTCTCCACTTGGTCCTTTTACAGAGAAGTCTGATGGGTCTGGATGTACAGCGTCCCAAGATACAGCGAGTTGTGCTATAAATGAATCTTTGTTATAGTTGTTATATACTTGGTCTAACTGCTTTTCAAAACCATTAACACTATCAGCTTGAATTATATTTTCACCCACAGAAGATGGTAATGTTTCATTTATAATACCGCTTATACCTCCTTTAGCTTTATCTGTGCTACTAAGAAGTCTATGAAGTATTTTGGCTTGTTCGTATCCAGATACATTCTCATTATCGGAGTTCATAGATATATAAATATCTATAGACTGTCTATCAGCATCTATGCCTATAGAGTTTAAGAATTTAACAATATCATTCTTTATTGCAGATTCTTCACCAGTATTATTAAGTTTAGATAGTACCGTTGATTCGCCTGATATATATCTTTTATTCTTTTTAACAAGAAGTTTAGATAGTTTTCTTATAACTTTATCAAGTTCTCTTTGCCTGCTACTAACAAAAGAATCGCTAACAACTATACCATTATTACCATCAATCTTTGTCAAACCGTTTGTAAATAGATTCTTAGACCACTGTCTTGCAATATTTCTTTCAGTTGATACAAGTGAATCATCATTTATTCTCCACTCTCTAAGTTTATCAGATATTAATGAGAATTGATATAAACTTGAATCTATATCTGTACCATCAATAAATTCATCATTGTTATTATTCCAATCTTTTGGGTCTGATATTTTTATATAAGATACATTTGGTTTGCTTGAATTTATGGTAGCAAACAATTGGCTTCTAAGCTAAACATCTGGATTTTTATTAGCAAGTAATTGGTTAAGTTTTTCTTTGAGTGCGTAATAAAACACATCCGATTCTGCTCTACGAGAAACCATTCCGTATATAGAATTGTATTTATATTCACCCTTCTTATATTTAACAACTCCATCTTTAACAACGTCTTCAGTATATACATCGTCAAGAGATGAGGCTTGCCATAAATCTTTAAGAATCTTTGTCCAAGCTTCGTTGAAATCCCAGAATAAAGACGAGCCAAAGCCATCTTGTACCATCTGTATATCTACTGAACCATCTTCATTAAAAACTCTTGTATATTTAGGTATTGAATACATAAACATCTTAACTCTTAAAGCCGCATTGTCTTTTTTACTTATAGATAAATCAAACTTATCAAACTCAAAATCATTTCTTTCTTCGGCATTTTCAGCCTCATAAACTTCATCTTCTCTTCTAATCTTAACGTTTATTCCAAAATCGGCAAAAGTTTCTACAAGTTTGCGCTTTAAAAATTCTGGATTGTCATGTATATCTTGGAGCATTGATGACATTTGTTCAGAATCAGCTTCATCAGCCATATCTTGAACCTTGTCAAGAAGCATGCTAAAATCAAGCTGTTGATTCTTATCGTATGCACCAGAAATCTATTTAATCTTATCTATAGAGTCTATATTAAAATCAGATATAACTTTTCTAATAACAGCGTCCAATACGGAAAACAAATCTGTATGGTTGTCTATATACTTAAGGTTATTTAAATCCCTATCAGAAAATCCAGGAACAGAATAATCTATTTTATTTACACCATATTTATACTTTTCAACAAACTCCTTAGCAGATTGTATATCAAGATGTTCTGTATTACCAAACTCGCCTCTTTTTATAGACCTAAATAAAGTTCTATATGCAGATTTTCTACGAGACGTTACAACGAAGTCAAGCACATTGTTAAATAACCTCTTAACCATTCCCGATAGAGAGTTATCTTGCTGCATAACTATATAATTCATGAACTCATCAGCAAGAGCTTCTTCTATCATAAGATTTGTTACGCCCTCTCTATTAAGTTCTTTATGAGTCTTAACGTATGAATCCCATATTTTAGAACGTGTGTTAGCATCATTAAGCAACAAGTTTACATAGTGCCAAGCCTCGTGATATGTAACACCTTCTCCACCATTTGTTGAAAGTTGTATAAGACCTGTAAGCTCGCCAGCTATTCTATCTAAAGACACCTGCGTAACACCAAATACCTATTCGTTATCGGTACTTCTCATTACGCCGTTTCTAACTATAATATTATATCTGTTTATACCTAGGTGTTTTTCAAGCCACTTAACAGCCTTATCTTTATCAAACTTACCATTTGATTTATGTTTAGAATATACACCAGTTACTGGTTGGCTCCAAGTTTTCATTGTACTTGTTGCAAACTGAAGTTTACCCTTACCGTTTTTAAACAAATCCAATCTAAGGTAACCGTTGTTATTTCTAATATTATTTATAGTTGTAAGAGCTGTATTTTTTGTTATACCGCCAATATCTTCAATTTTATACGAAGTTCCATACTTTTTATTATACTTATCTAAGAAGTCTTTTACAAGAGAATTTAAGTGTTCTACAAGTTTATCCATATTACTTACATTAAACTTCTTAAATTCAGTATTTAAATATGGGTCGGTTACGTATATAACGTCTTGTAAGCCTCCGTTATTATTAGCGCTTCTATGATTCTCTTCAAGCTGCTTTCTGTAAGCTTCTCTTTCTTCTTGTGTTTTAGGAGATTTGAATCCCATGTTTTTACGAAGCTCTGCCACTTTATCACCAGCAACTTCATTAGCCTTATTGAATAAATCGGGATTTATTACACTAAAACCAGTACTAACAACATCATTATTACTACCAACAAGTTCAACTTTTGAAGTTGATTGCGGTTTTCCATTAGATGGAGCTGGAGCTTCTGAATTAACACCACCAGCAAATACGAATGGGTCTTTAAATATCTTTTTAGATACATCTGTACTTACTTTTTTATTAGAAAGAAGCCAAGCTAACACACTAACGTTTAACTTTGGTGCAAATTTACCATTCTTAAGTTCAAAGAAATCACTAACCTTAAATGATAGTTGTTTATTATCAAGAATATCTATAGTTTTTTCAAGCTGCTGTTCTGGAGTTAAACCTTTACCGGAGAAATACTCACTAATCATATTTTGTATAAATCTACCAATTAATGATGTAGAATCTCCAACTTTTATAGATGAGTTTATAAAATCTATATCAGTATTCCAGTGCATTTGAGTCGCTATAGCATGAACTATTTCTCTTCTATTAGCTTCTCCTTGTTCTGAATCTTCAAATATTTCATCTTCGGTATATATCTTTTCTTGATAACCGTTGAGAGGGTCGCCTATACCTATATGTAACTTATTTATACCACTATTATCAACATCTCCAAAGAATAATTGCTTTCTTGCTAAGAAGTTCATAGGGTCTCCGCCAGTTTTTGGCTGATTTCTCAATAGTGTTTTCTCACCGCTATGTATAAAGAACTCTACAATATTATCAATTTCAGTCCTATTATTAGTTCCAAAATTAAATCTTCCGCATAGCATATACATCAAAATCTCAGCAGTAGATGGAATAATTTTACCATTACTTGTATTTATGAGTTTTCCTTGTATAGCGTCATATGATAGAGTGAGTTTAACATCATCTTTAGAACCTATGAACTTAGTTTTTCTATGTCCTTTCTTATCTATAAAATCCTGAGTATCGAATCTTTCCTCATGTAGCATTATTGGTACAAGTGTATCTGTTCCAGATAATCCTTTAACAAGCCAATATAGCTTACCAGACAACCCTTTACCATCATAAATCTTTCCAGAATCTTTTGATAATAAACCATATATCGCAAACTGTTCAGAAGTTTCTGCTAATGCACCTTTACCATATCCAAGAAGAATACTTCCGTCGTTTATTTGAGTTTGTATCTAATCTATTGTAGCTGAACCATTATTACCAACAACTCTCTTCTCTTTAACATTATCTATAACACCATTACTTTGTTGAACATAAGATGGAGTTACATCATCTCTAACCTGTTCTGGGAATATATATTCAACAACTTCTTTACCATTTTGTTTGATAATTCTTTTTTCTAAATACTTATCAATTATACTATTTCTAAGCTCTCTAAGACCATTTATTTGGTCTTTTATAGCTTCTTCGGTAAGCATTTTCTTACCAGGTTTTTGATAATGTTTTCTTGCAAGTATTTTAAATTGAGTATGTACATTCCTCCAAGTTGTTAAATCTTGCTTGTATTCATTCTCATATTCAGATTTGTGATAATCTTTCTTTAATGGTTTATGTAACCACCAGCTTTCAAAGTCATCTTCATTTCTACCTTGACTAATCCACCAAGATTTAGCAAGTTTTATCTCCATTGCGTTTATAGCATCTATGGCTAATTTAGCCCTTCTACTATAACTATTTGGTAATCTTTGTCCTGGCTTTAATATCTTAGAAAAATCAACACCTTTTGTTATAAGTCTGTCGATTAAATTCTTCTATTGAGATACTGTATATTTACCATTTGGGTCTCCAGGTATATCACTAACCATTAATCCAAGAGCTCTAAGAGTAGTAGCGTATGTATTATTGTCATCTTCAAGTATAAGACATACGGTCATTGAGTCTCTAACGTCGCCTATAGTATTCTTCTCGGACTGTTGAGATTGAGTTACTATATAGTATTTCTTTGTAGATTGTAACCAACCTTCTTGAGAAAGCTTTTCAGACAATTGTTTGCCAGACGCTAAAGGTTTGTTTAATTTAACTTGCTCTCCATTTACAGTAAGTTTCATTAATTCATACTCTCCAGTGTCATCAGACAAATCTGGATTTGGTTGATAGAAGAATGTATTACTTATAAAGCTACCTACTGTATCATCATTGACATTTATTCTGTATCTTTCAACATCTTGCACAGTTCCATCTGGAAGTTCTTTTTGGTCAAATCCATCAATTTCAGCTCTACCTAATATTATAAGCTCGTCCATTAATTGTTTAGACTGTTTTTTAGATAAAACTTTATCTTTGTATTTTACCCTTCCAGTTGTACTATAATCTTCTGTATCAATATCACTAGCATCTTCTATATATTCAAAAGATTCAGCCTCGGCTTCTGCCGCAGCTTCTTGAATATCAATTTCATCGTTTAATACCTCAGCTTCAACTTCAGACGCAGTCTATTGAACATCATCGTCTTCTAACTCTGATTCAGCAGCAGCTTCTTGAGATTCAGAATCATCTTCAATATATTCTTCAGGTTCTTCATAATCAGCATCATCTGGCAATTCTTCTTCTAAATAATCATCTTTCTGTTTTTCAGTTTTATAATCAAGTTCAGAATCTGTTTTATCACCATTATCTATAATACTATCAATATCATCTTCATCTTGAGTACTTGTAGATTTGGCTGGTTTGTTTTCTGGCTATTTTTTAGCTGGTGTATCTTTACTTGGAACGGTTTCACCACCATCACCCTCTTCGTTAACATCAGAATCATCAGCCATTATTCCATTAATAAGAGAGCTTAATGGGTCTTTTGGGCTTTCTTTAAGTTCTTCTTTAGAATTATTATCTTCAACATCATCTGCATCCTTTTTACCATTCAGAGCTTTTTCTTTTTGTTTACGCTTTCTATAATCACGAGTTTTATTTCTATTCATATATCTTTCAGCAAGCTCGTCTTCTTGGTGTAACGTGTCAGGAGTTATAAGCTCACTACTTGCAGGCACTTCACCTTCAGTAGTATTAGATTTTTCGCTATCTGCGGCACTTATGATTTTATCCACTGCTGAATCAACTTTATCCTAAGCTTCTTCATCACCGTCTGTAGCATCATTTAAATCTACTTCTGTAACTGGTGCATTTTTCCATAACCTATTAGCTATTCTATATCTATGTTCTTGGTCTTCAAGGTCTTTAAGAAGCTGTTTTAATTGAGCTTTTTTAGAAACTTCGCTCATATCTTTACGAGTAACCTACACATCGACATGTTCAGATTCTAATTCATTCCTAGAATTAAGCCTAGCATTCATCTTCTCAAACTGAGTGAGTTCTTCATTAAACACGTCAGTTCTATTTGTACCATTTATAGCTTCATTAAGAGATATTGGATTTATAGATATATCTTTATTACCAGCAAGAGAATACATTTGAGCTAATATCCTTTGAGATTTCAAAGAGGCTTTATTTATAAAGTATCTTGTAACAGCCTAGTCATAAGAATTATCATTATCTATTTCATACTCCTCAATGTCATCTTTAAACAAATCATCATATGTATAGTTTGTTTTACCTTTCTTATTCCCAAGAACTCTATTTTGTTCATCAACAAGACCTTTCTCCATTCTCTTAAGTTCCGATATAAGAGTTCCAAGTTTACTTGTATTTATATCAAGTCCTGTCTCTCTTTGATATAAATTAAGAAATTCCAACCTTGATTCAGATGATGATAATATCTTTCTTATATTATTAAGTTGTCTACGAGAGTTTAATACGGCTATTCTTTCTTTAATAAATTCAGCTTTAGATACGTTGTTATTAAAAGCATAATCCTCAGCAATACTTCTTATCTCTTCAGAAAAATCTTTATCGTTTTTAAATCTATCAATTAAAGAAGAATATATTACTTCGGCATTAAGTTTAGAACGTAAAGCTTTAACTATAAACTTATTTTTTATAGCATCGTTGAAATTTTTAGACAAGTTATTAAATTGCTCTTTATGAGCTTGTCTAAATGCGTATTCTATAGCTGAGTTTTTTAAAGAAGCATTTCCAAACACACTTGCTATATCTTCATCAAATGCAGCTTTTCCAAGCCTACCGCTTGCATGGTTTTGAGAAATATATTCTCTTATGTATTTGTTGTTTTTAAACTAGTCAAAGTTACTTAGCTCTTTAGCAAATAAATTAAAATCATCTTTACGCTTTTTGTCTATAGATTCTTTGGTAGATTCATATTCATCACTAAGCTTTTTAATTGTTTTCGCAAGCTTTGGATTTTCACTTTGAATCTTATTTATTTCATCATCTGACAAAGTTCCTTCAAATAGCATATCTATAATATTAGCTCTTTCATGATTAAGCCTATCAACTTCTATTGCGTTTTGATTAGCAGCATCATTACTCATCTGATAGTCTGTTATTCTCTTAGCTCCAGTTATTACGAAGTTTTTATATTTATCACTAAAAGTTTCAATACCAGCTTCGTTTAAAGTCTTTCTGATTTCTTTATTGTTATATAAATTATATGCGTTTTGCATTAACTATATATCAGCATCCATATTAGACTTTCTTATAAAGGGATTACTTTCATCAAGCTAACCCTTAAGTCTATTCATAGATGTTATAAGCTGTTTATCAGTAATTCCGCTTCTAAATGCATTATAAAATAATTCAAGATGAGATTGGTCATCAAGGTCTTCAAAATGTTTGCCAATAAGACTAGTTACGGTTCTATCTGATTTTACTTGCTGTATAAAGTCTCTAAAGTTATCACCATTTCTAAAATTAGACGGTAGAGCGTTCTTAGATGCGTGTTGAACGCCACTTTGTATAATAGATGAAGCAAAGCCTATATTCATAGCCTTCCTAATCTCATCAGTATTCAAGTTCTTATCAAATGGTCTTAAACCAAAATAAGCAAGAACAGATTCGCCAGCGAGACCTACATTGCCAAATACTTCATCTATATCTAATATATTAGCATCTTTTCTGTATTCGTCATAAAGTCCTCTTGCGTATCTATCTTGTAATATCTGCTGTTGACCTTCTTCAATTCCTTCAGAAATACCCTCTGCGAGTAAAAGTTTGCTTTTATTTTTTAAATAATTACCTAAAGACTTTGTATAAAGACCTTTTGTCATATTGCTTGCAAACTACTCTGCAGAAGCTGCTTCTTTCTTTATAAATCTATTTGCTATTTTATCTGTAGCAGCATTAAAGATACCATTAAATGTAGGTAAATAGTCTTGAACGCCAACAAGTTCTTCCATTACTGGTTGTGATAGCTTAGATGATGCTGCTCGTAAAGAAGGGCTTAAAAATTTAGCTATAGCTTGATTAGCTCTACTATTAATAACAGCTTTAGCAAATTTATTTAAAGCTTTACCACCGAATGAATAGAATGGCATTTGTTGAGCATAATCCATCAAAGCTAATGCGTTATTCGCATTAACAAGTTTATTTATACCCTTTCTTGCATCTTTTTTAATTTGTTCAAATGCTGAGTTGTCTGTTTGTACATTAAAAGCAACACCCATCTCTATAAGTTCTTGAGGAGTCATATCTGTTGTATCAAGATTATTTCTTCTTGCATAATCTTTAATTTCAGATATAACAGGGCTTATATTTCTTTCATCTGAAGCAGCGAGTTCTGAGAATACCCTTGTACCAAGACCTTGTATCTTTTCCATTCCAGTTTCTTGCTCTCTCTGTTTAACAGTAGCACTAATGCTATTTGCAATAGATGCGCCCGTAGCAGCCCAACCTATCACTGGAAGTTTCTTAGCAGCATACATTAATAAAGCGTCTACACCTTGCGCATTAAGTGTGTGTTTCATCATAGCTACACTTGACGCAGATTGTACTGCGGCGTATTGTGGATGTATAATAAAATCATACCAGTTTTCACCAAATTTATCTACACCTTGTTTAAATGATTCTGGAATATCTTCTGGATTATAAAGTTTTATAGTTCCATTAGCCCAATTATCTTTATTTTTTAAAGCATTTCTTTTTAGGTTTAGAGAATTACTTACACTTCCATCATATAACATACTTATAACAGGAATAGCACTAGCCATCTAACCAAGTGTTACATTACCAGTTCTTGCCGCATATTTATCTTGTTCATATTCTACGGTTTTTTCTGCAATCATATCTTTAAAATACTTCTTCCATTCCTGAGCTTTCTTTACGTCGTATTGTTTTTGATTTTTCTTGTAAAGATTTAAGAATGAATCAGAGTTCATGATTGCTTGCTCTGTTATAGCTGTATTGTAATATGAATTATTAGTTAATCCTGTAGCATTTCCAAGCTTCCCTAAATAATTAGCTCCGTAATTTAGAATGTTTTTACCAAGGTTTAATAATTGAATCGGACCATCATACCATTTATCATTTCCACCTAAGTTTTGAAATATATAAGATGCGTTTGCTTTAATTTTATCAGAAGTTGATACATTGTCAAGATTGTACATAAGTTTTCTGACAACTTGATGATTTCTACCTTCTCCTGTAAAATAATCATCAAGACTCTTTATTTGCTTATTGGCTTCATCATATTGAACTTTAAGTGTTTGATATTCTATATCACTCGTACTACCACCAGATTTTATATGGTAATTCATAAGTGCTTCGAGCTTACTTTTGTCATTTTGAAATTTACTATACTCTTCAACGAGCTATATATCATTAAGACCTTGCTGATAATCATCTATTTTAGCTAAATCGTCACTAGATGAAGTTTCGAGCATTTTTTGTGTAAACACCCTCGCTGTGTTTTTAAAACCAACATCACCCATAGCCATACCAACAGTAAGAGCTAATGTTGATGAATTTAAATTATCAATAAAGCTTTTTGCTTTGTCGAGCCATGAATCTTGCTCTATGCTTGCTCCGTTGTCCACATAACTATACGTAGCGGGAGCATTATAAATGGAAGTAGCATCTCCTTTATATATACCACTATTGTAAGGCGCAGAGAAAGCCTGGTTTTGAGCAGCTTTATTTTGCTCAAAACTGGCTAACCACGCATTTGCGCTAGGAGTTGTATATGAAGTTTTATTTTTACTACCATTATTAAAACTCTTATATCTCATATTAATTATCTTGTCTATGAAGATTTATATTGTCTTTGTATTTCTCTTGCTGCGGCTTCTTTTCCGCCAAATAAACTCTTATCATAAGAAGTGTCTACTTGTCCATAACCTTGACCGCCATTGTTATCTATCTGCTTAGATACTGGTATTTCTACAAACGTATTATCTTCTTTCTTATCTATAGTAACACCATTAACATCCATCATTCTTAAACCTAAACTCCTTATCAATTGAGGAATATTAGAAGAGCCAACTCCTATAGAATTTGCATACCTTTCAAGCACACTATATGGTACTGAAACATTTGCTAAAATATCCAATGATTGACCCTTACCTCTATTTGGAACAGTTGTTACACCGATTCCATTTTTACTAACAACCCAGCCTTTTACCTTGTTTCTCTTGAGGAAATTTTGGAATGTTTTACTTATACTACCATTTGTTAAATCTCTTCCAGTAGACGCATTGTGCGCTCTATAATTTCCAAACCAAATACCACTTTCTGAAAAGTTTAATACAGGATGCTTCTTTCCAAACTTAGATTTTTTCTCATCTATTACATAATTTTCTTCATTTCCTCCTGTAAGAAGATTTATTATTTGTTTTCTACCTTCTTCATTGATATCTGTAAATACATTGTTATAGTATTTAGAGTTTATTCTATTTCTTTCGTTATCACTATAACCATTATTACCAGTATTCTTATCAGAATAAGCCATAGCATTAGTAAATCTACTTGTTACATTACCAAACTTATCTATGAGTCCATTTTTAGCAGCGTTACCATAACCTTCAGCTGAAACTTTATTCCACCAATTTCTATGATGTATCGCATTATTGTAAAGTTTCTTTTGATATGGAGATAAACGACTATATCTAACTTTCCAGTTTGCTTGTTCGTCCTTAGATAGTTTACCATCTCCATTACTGTCGGCTTTACTTAATACACTATAAGCCTTACCTAACCAATAATCTGATATTTTCTTAGTATTTGCTTGGAAGTTTTTTGGACCAGCTATATTATCAGTCTTCTTTCTGTTTGCAGACTCTATAAGCTATTCTGTAAATGAAAGAGGAATTGGTTGCTGTTGTGGGTTCTTAAGTGCAGGATTACCATTTCCATCTGGAGTAGAATTTGATAACCTCCATTGTAGATATGCCATCTCTCTCTGTTTAGCAGCATTTAATGCTGCCATTTCTCTATCGTGAGCAAAGCCTTCTCTACGAGCTTGCGTTTGATATGCTTGTTGCTTATCGAGCATTGCGTATTGATTAACCTGTTCTATAGGTTTAATCTTATATTCATCGTTAGCAGCAGCCACATTCTACTGTAATCTATACTCTATTTGCTCATTAGTTGGTTTTTCAATACCTTCTGATAACAACTGATTCTTTGCTACATTTCTATAGTAGTCAGCTATTTGAGAACCGTTCCAACCTGGAGTATTTTTAGCTGCAATGCCAAGTAAATCGTCCTTTGTAAATCCTGTATAATTATATCTTTTATCGTATTTAACGCCAAAACCTTCAACTTCTTTTTGTGTAAGCGAATGAGGTGTTCTATTATTATACCAATTCTCTGTAGCTTCTTTTAATGTCATAAACTATGATGGAGCTTGTCTTGTCCAAATACCATCTCTAAGAGTATCCCAATCTTCAATAGTCTTACCACCATTAACAAAGTCTTCATAGTCTTTATTATACCTACCTTGAGCTTCAAGAACACCCCTATTTTTGAGATATTCTTGAGCTGTTTTAGAAGCCATCTTTAGTTTGTTTATTTCTCCAATAGGAGCGTTGTTAATTCTCCTTGATATAATGGCTCTACCTTCGGCAGACCTAAGTGGGTCGATTCCTCTAGCATATAAGTCTTCTATGGTATCTCTCATACCCTAAGTAACATTGGTTGTATACCAATCCATATCTTTCTGTATAGGACTATAGAAATCTCCATACTCCCTTTTAAATTCTTTCATTTCATCTACACCTCGCTGATACATATCTCTTGCAGCGTTTATAGATGCCAGCATTATCTGAGAATCATATAAATCTCTAACTGGGAGCTGGACCCACTAATCTCTCGAGTAAACCATATTTTAAATAATTATTGCCAATTTAACCATCTTGGGTCTGGGTTTGTAAAATCAATATACTGTGGAACGTATGTTGCATAAGGTATAACTACATCATTTGTAACTCCAGTTGGTCTTACAGTACCAGGTTTTATTTTAGTTCTTTTATTATTAGGATTGTAGTTCTTAATGTATGTCATAAGTTTAGTAGGCTCCTTTTGTCCAAAAATACTATTATTAACACCAGTATTTAAACTCATTGTTGGTACAAATTTATAAGGACTATTGTTACTATTAATACCATTCATAAAGTTATAATACTTTGAATAAGAGAATGGTCTATCATTATTGTCAGGTATATTATCACCGTTGTTGCCAGCATTAAACTTATCTCTATCCAAATCTACTTGTTGCTGATATAATCCAAGCATTCCGTTACCAGTCTTACGCTTATATTCATTTGCTGTGTATTGCTGTAAGTAATCCATAAAGTTACGGATACCCATTTGCATACCTTGTTGTCTTGCTGCGTGTGCTTGTGAAGCATATTCAGTGTTATACTGATTAGCTTGTTGTCTACGTTGAGCTAATGCATTACCAGCATTAAGTGCGGCTTCAGCCCACTTACCTCTATACTGATTATTAACTTCTTGTGCTTTTTGTAATATATCAGCTATATTACTTTGAGTACCTAACCCCATAGCAACATTAGCTAAATACTTCTAAGAACCGCTTAAACCACCGGCTCTGTTGATTGCGTATCTATTAATCCTATCTTGCTTATATACATCTTGTATTGCCTTGTATGGATTTACATTAAGCTTTGACATCTCTGCTAATGCAGCGGCTTCGTATGGATTACCGGCATATATATCTGGAGTATGTATCTTCTAACCTCTTGCGTCAAAGTATTGACCAAGACTTGTAAGCATACCAAGTCCCATTGGAATTGCATTACTACCCCAGCTCATTGGCTCTATGTAGCCATACGTATTATTCTTACCTTTTGCATATCCAGGTATATTATAGTTATTTTGCATTTCTTGTTGATTATGTTGAAGAGCTTGTTGCTCTGATAAATCTTTAAGTTTTTGAACAATAGGTTCTTTTAATTTATTTACTTGCTGTTGTTGTAGTTCATCACTCTGCTTACCTATAGTTCCTCTAAATTTATTTATAGAACTATTTGTTCTATTTTCGTACTTCTTGTTAATCTTTTCAAGTGCTTGTGTATACGGCAAAGATTGGTCTCTAAATGTCATTCCATTTCTCCAATCTATATCCTGACCTAGAACAATTGTACTATCGTTTAAATTTGCTAAATTTGTATCTTGTCCCAACTTACCATTCTTAACAACATGTCCAGTTGTTTTACTTGTATCATCTATATTATCTATAATACTTTCTCCAGCTGCTACTCTAGCGTTAGGTATAGTATTAACCTTTCCTTGTGATGTGTATACATTGGCTTTTGCATTAATACCATTAGTAGAATAACCTTTATCCTTACCACGCTTAGCATATAATACATCGTCTTGAGTTGTATCGCTAGTATTATAATAATCATTAATCATATAATCAGATTGTGATGAACTCTGATTATAGTTATTTGTTGCTTCTGCGTCTTTTCTTGCTAGTTCTAATCTTCTAAGCATTTTACGCTTTCTTTTAGCAGCACCAAATAAACCACTTACAAGACCTCCTAAAGCACCTACAGCACCACCAATTAATCCTCCGACTGGTCCAGCAACACTTCCAATAGTTGAACCTAATGCAGCTCCAGAACCAACAGTCTTCATTGTATTATCTTGACTTTGTCTTCTAAGCTCTGTCAACTAAGCACCTCTATCTATATCATTTATTCTCTGGTATCCAAAACCTATACCGTTTGAGTATGTTGTACCTGTCTCATCAAGTATGTCATTTACGCTCTTAACACCACCAAACGCGTTACCTAAATCTCCAGCGAATTGTATTCCAGAAGATATAATATCACTTGCGTTACCTCCTAGTTTGTTAACAACACCTTTAATATTAGAGTTTCCTCCATTTAAAGGTCTATACTATCCATTTATATTATAATAGTCGTTTGTATCTCCATACATGTTACGTCTTGATGCGTACCATGGTAAATATGATGTGCTGTACGCAAATCCAGGAAGATACTATATAGGCATTCTCATTCTTCTTTTATAATTTAACTCCATAAAGCTCTATATTTAGTTGTTATATATTGTATAATAATATTATCAGCTATGTTGTTTTTAATATCACACTCCATAGACTTACCTCTCATTCTATTTCCATATAAGCCTACATTAGAAGCTCTAGGAATTGCAGCTCTATAATCATAATATCTCTATGATATATCTTTAGGAGTTAATTCATTGGATACCTAACCTTGAGTTGCGAATGTTTCTTTTATGTTATCTTTAAATTCTAGACTCCCATTAAATATTATATTATCAAATACTTTAACCTATTGATAATACTCATTAATTACATACTTTAGCTAGAACTCTTTAATAGTGTTAGTGTTGTCGTTATGTCTAATATTACCACTTTTATCAAACTCTACCAAACTATCATTACCATTAACTATGATATTCCTATCAAAATAGTTAATACTATCAACGTTTGCAGATATTGTATATACAGAATGAAACAATTGAGTCTCATCGTTATAAACAAGAACTCTACTATCTCCATTCCAAAACATAACTTCATTATACTTTGAATTGTATAATATTTTCTTTGGTTTTGGTGCTTCTAGTCTAACGTCGTACATACCTTCCTCTGTTGCCTTTTGAACACCTTTGATTCTAGATATTATACTATAAGAATTACCGCCAGAGTACTGGCAATATTCTTTATTATCGTAGTCTATCCAGTATAAAGCTGTGTTAGTAACAATGTCTGAGAAGTTACCATCTTCCATTCCATTTGTAGTTGATATATAATCATATCTATCAAGAACTCCTCCTGAGCCAAGTAATAGCTAATTACTATTATTGTCTGTTAACGTTATTCTTTCATTTACAGATAGTAATCCGAACGCTCTCTCTTGAAAGAATACCAAACTATTCTTAAAAGTCTTAAGCTCTGTTATCTTTCCGTAATCTGGAGATACATCTATATAGTTTGCAGCTAAGAACGTTGTCCAAGAATCTTGTAGTTCTCCATTTTCCTTCTTATTTGAATATCTACATCTATAATCGAAATACTCATCATTCTTGTTTAATAAAGACGATTTAATAGTATTCATCTATAATTTATAATCAGAACTATATGCTGTATTATAAATAAATTGAGGTTTATCTTGAGCTGGGTGATTTAATATTCTACCAGACTCTTCTTGAATCCAAGATATATTATCTCCAGAACTATTGTTAATAAATTGAGTTCCAGATGTATACATTAGGTTTATACTAGTCTCAACTGGTATATAATTAACTATAGTTGTTGTTAATGGTCCGTGTAATCCTTTAAACTCAAACTTATGTAATGATACATATTCAAATGGACATATATAAGTATCTCCATTAAATACTTCTGCTACATTATCAGCACCTTTATTATACTTGTAAACATCCGAATAGCTATAGTATAAACTATTTTCTATACTATTCTTTTCATAACCTCCGTAAGGAATACACTCTTTAACTATATTACATAAATAAGTACCTTGTGTTGTAAATGAATATATATTATTTTCATTCTCAATCCCATACGTCTCATCGTAATTAAAGTATAAGGTAGCAAATTTTGGTGCGTTTATAACATAATCATTAACTGGTTTACCTATAACTTCACTGCTATACATTAATCGGCGTAACCCAGGTTGAATATTACCATTGTTATCATAAACTGCAGCTTGTATAACCTTAGAACCAATAGTATCTGTTAACTGATATATCTCTGAATTTAGTTGAGATGAGTCAGAATGTTTCCATTTGTTATTCAACTGTATTAATAATCCAGATGAACCAGGACCTACTAAAGATTGGTAGACATAGTCTACATCACCGTGTTTTTCAAACCATGCATTCATCTCACTTACACTAAGTCCGTATATACCACCCATAACCCAATTGCAGAATTGATAAGTTCCTACAATATTTATCTAATCTATGTATTTTAAAGATGAGTTACCTTTAGAATCTAATGTTCCAAAATCATTCCACTTTTCTCCTTTTACAAATTTAAGGTTTTTTATTTCACATATGTTATCAGTATTATATGTAACAGTACCATATGTATATAATTTATCATTAAGTTCATATGTTATATTGTCAACAAATCCTTTTCTATGTGGGAGCATTGTTACAGTTGCTGCCTGATTATAATATTTAAAAACAAGTTTGGATGTTTTTAATTTATCAACAACCTTATTAACATCATCCATGTAATCAGGTGCTCCACCACCACCAGTTTTGCTTATTCTTAAATCATATGCGAATTTAAATATACTATAACCAGAATAGTTATCGTATATTTTAGCATTTCTTTCAAAACCATTAGAATCTATAACTATAGGATTGTTATTATCATGATTTACCTACAATAGTGTATTTTTTTGATTTTCAGCAAACCATTCATCTTGTCTTTTTTCAAACGACGAATTTGGGAATAGATATTTAAGTGTATTTATATTAACATTTACACCTTTTACTATATCCGTTACAGTTGTTGGTGTAAATGAAAACTCTGGTGATAGGAATTGATATAACTAATCATTAAATATATTTGTACCTAGCTGTCTATTTCCATTAGTCTCACGTATATCATTTAATGGGTTTGCATTAAGTTCTACTGATGTTATAAACTTATTTGTAGACAATATAAAGTTTGGAGTGTATGGATAGTTCTTATCATTTTTAAACGAGAATCTCTTAACAGGTCTAGATACAACTCCTTGTGATACTATTGATATATCGTTTATAGTTCTATTACATCTAACTATTTCATATTGAGCTATATCATAACTATCTAAATCATGTAGTCTAAACTCAACACCGAGAACATTAACGCCAAGCTCAGTACCTATACCACCAGCTTCAAATGTATTAAATCCATTTGTATATAATCCAGGAACTCTAATATCTGTAATCCATTTAACATTACTCTTATTGCCAAAACTATCTGTAAATATAATACCATATCTATAAAGCTCGCCTCTTCTTAGAGATTTTAGATTTGATGCTACTATTGGGTCGTTGTAAGATGCACCAATATATAATCTACTATCCTTTATTTTACCAGCATCTACAAACATTCCATTAGAATCTATATAGTACTTTTTAAAAGTATTACTAGAACTCGAACTAGTATTTCTAACAGGTATTTTTGTACTATTGTTTAATTTAATCTTCTTAGAGTCTATCTGCCCAGTGTGGTTATTAGGGTCTATATATCTAGCGTAAAGGTCTTGTATATTAGATGATGAATCGTCAAAGTTAGTATTTACATTTCTATCTGAATTACCATCTCCAGAAATCTATGTTACAACAAACCTCCAATCTATATGCTTACCAGCACCACCATAATAACTAACACCATTATTCTATGGTTGAAATAAGTATGTATATGCAGAAGAACCTCCATTGTTTCTAATATCTTCCATATAAACGTCTGTATTTACAGACAAGTCACTCATATCGTTAATTATATTAAAGCAGTCTGTTTCTCTTGTAGTATCATCAAATAATTTCCAATTATTCGCTTTTAAATCATCTATAGTTTTACCGTCTAACACGTTTTTCCTATCAGAATAATTAGCCGCAAATGCAAAGCCTTGTTCAGAGAATCTTAATGATACAGTGTTTATATTATTAAATTTGTCAGATACGGCAGATTTTTCTTTAATCTATGCTGCAAACAAATAATCATCTTTAGCTTCTATAACTCTAGGTATTATATGTATGCCAGATAATGAATTATATTCTTCAACTGTTAATTTACCTAAATTCTAACCACCATAGTCAATATATTCAAACGTACCATTATAATCACCTTCATATATAACATCAATCTCGGGTTGTTCTCCTATTTTATCATAATGTACTCTGAATATTTTTATAGTGTTATATATGTTATTATCAACATCAAATCTGAGTTTTAATCCCATATTTGTACTATTACCTTGAGTAACGCCATCATACAAATCTGGACCTTTCTTATTTACAATTGGTATAATCTTTGTTAGTGGTGATACCTATATTGAATGTTTATATCTTTGATATAGCTGATAGCTATATTGATTCATACCGGCTTTTAGATTGCCGTACGTAACACCAATAACTTTAGGCGGATATAGTATAAAATTACTATTAGACTCAATCTATTTTATTTTTGTTGGTATATTATTTGCGTCTGGAAATAAATCAATAATCATTATCTAATGTTCGCCATCAGCTAAATATAATTTCATATTATCATTATTCTCAACTCTACCAACAATACTATATTGTCTTAATATAGCTTCTAATCCAATTTGTTTTGAGTTGAAGTCAGTACACGGTCCAAATATCAAACTTGCTGCATTACTATCGAAATTAACAAGCCTACTATTATCTTTTGGAATATCGAACCTATATATATATAAACAATCCTACCCTTCGGGATTCTATTTAGATACAAACAAAATACCATAATCTCTTATCTGGTAAGAACTTACAATAGTACCAAGTTGACCACTCGCTTCATCATATATATGGTCTGGCAATGTTAAACTTTTAAGTTCTCCAGTATTACCATCTCTACCCTAAATAAATCTTAAGTTTTTAGCAAGTCTGTACTAATTTGATTTAATTAAATGGTCTGCTACATCTGTATTCATACCACCATCAAACGAGTTAACTTGCATGTTTTGTTGTTTATTAGAATCCATTGTAGTAATCATTATAAGTTAATTGTTCTTTTCCTATATAATTAAAGAATGTATCATCTCCATCCCAATCTGGGATAAGTTTATTCCAATCATTCTTTATATTCTACATATCATCTGGAGTTGGCATCATGGCTTCAGCATAAGCTTGATTTCTATAATAATTCCATCTATTATGTATATAGTTATATATAGTAATGTTTGCACTCTTTAATTTCCCACCAAGCTATCCTTTCATAAACTTAGGGAATGACAACTTCATATTAACATACCAGTATATAGCTTCTTTGTATGATTCTAAATCTGGTATTAAAGGGTATCCTCTCTCATCTGTAGGTATTGCTTTATACGCAAGTTTAATGTACCCATTCTTCTTATTCATTACAATCCAACCTGGTTTTATAAAGTACTCTGGCTTTTCATAGAAGTCGTCATTATATAACAAGTCAGAGAAACCTCCAGTATTTGGTCTATTTATTTGAGCTTGAACTGTTGGCATTTTATGCTACATTCTTTGCTCTTCTGTAATCTATTCTTCCTTTGCTAAGTTTTTATCTTCAAAGTGTACATTCTTTATAGGTTTAGGTTGAGTAGTATTCTACTTCTTAAATATAGAAGTCTAAGTACTACATGGAATCCACGGACCATTTTCTGATGTAGAATAGGCTACCCCATCTAAATGCACTAAGTCTGAAGGCAATGGAATCTAATTATCCTGTAATTTATATACAGGAACTCCATCGGCTCCAGACTGTCTACTGATATACTGCATAGGTGCACCAATCTTATCTATGGCTTCAAATATCCACTCCTTAATATCACTTATACGCTACCTTACCTCAGAAGAATCTAAATCAGCCATAATCTTAGCTATAACTGATTCACATTTTATATACTTGTATATCATTTATATTTATATAATCTGTTTTGTTAAATATTAATTGAGCCAGTCTTCTTTTATTACGCCTAACAAGACTTAGCTGATATTTGTATCTATCTGGAAATGTCTGAGGTATCTTTGACCAATGTAACCTAAATTTATACCCGTCAGAGTGTTCATTTAAATGATATATACGTTTCCCAATATCTTTACTGGCTTTATAATCAACAGATAATGATTTATCTGTGTAAGTTTTAGGTTTATATTTACCAACTTGTATATAACCTAGCCCAAAAGGCATTTTAAAGCCGTCTGAGCCGTCTAATACACACTATAGTATAATATTACCCATTTCGCTTAATATGCGCTTATACGCGTCGTATGGCACGTCTATGGGTAAATCTTTATACATATCTCTATATGTTATTGAGTTCTTATTCCTCATCGTCTTGTGGTCCATGTGGTTTAACGCTTGCTAATGTAGAGTTATTACTATCATCGCTAGGTCTACCTAACATAAATGGTAATTCTTTACTCATAATCATTTGCTTTATTGGCGGTAACATCCACGCTGGTAATTTAATATCATCTTCTGTTTGTTTATCCCAATCATCGTCATTCTCATCTTCATATATAGCTAGAACCCATATATTCTTAAGTATATTGTTATCTTGTGTTCCTTGAACATAAATATAACCATCTTTATAGAATGCTGTAAGTTCTCCGCCTGTGTATTTACGATGATAGTTATAATGACGACGTATGTGATTCATATATTGTATATTCTCTCCTTGCTGGTCGTGTATAGCAAGAATACTATCTTCATTGTCGTTATATATACCTTCTAATTTATCAATAGTCTTTTTTGTATATATTGCTAAGTTATCTAAAGAAGGAACATCTTCTAACTTGTGAGGTCCAGTTTCCTTCTTATATATATCATCTGAAGCTGCTAATAAATCATCAATAGTTTCAGACTGAGCTTTAATCTTGTCAAGACGCTCTTTAGTAAAGTACTTCTTATATTCCTTTACCCAATTTCTAATCTGTTCTCTTGATAAGTCTTCACTCTCACTTATATTATTATTACGAACTAGAAGTAATATATCGTCTACAAACTATCTAAGTGTTATATATGTCATATTACTTATCTGTTGATTCTATTACTCTAACATCTGAAGTTTTAAGTAAGTCATTAGTATTAACTATTTCATACTTATAAACATTTACTTTCTTAAAGTCTAGAGTAAATAGACGTTTAATAAAACTCTTCTTATTCTTATACTATCTCTTTTTGTATACAAATAAATACTGTTGATTCTTAACATCTAAGTTAATACTAACAGTATCTTTCCCAATAGTATAAGCTACTTTAGTTAGGTTGTTGTATTGTATAGTATCATTATATATACTATCTCTAAGTATAGTCTTAACTATATCCTACCCCCTAACCCCCTTACTTGCTGTAACGTAAATAGTCTATGTTTGAGTTGCGACTGTATTTATGACCTTAGGTTTAATCTTTAACTCCTTTCTAACACTATCTATCTACTATACAAGCTTATCGTTTACATTGCGTAACTAAGACATATCTAGTTTTAAAACGTTATTAGCCTACTCAGAACCATTTAATATATTCTGGTAGGCTTCAACGTTATTATTAGCTATTTCTAGGTTCTCTGAGAGGCGTTTATTCCTGTTGTATAGATTTATACTAACAAAGGTGAGAACGCCTATCAGAACGCCAATAAATGCCTTATACGCGATTCTTTTGTTTTTTAGCACTAGGCTAATCATCATCGCTAAGTTCATTTTCTGTTATATTGTTTACAATACCGTTATCAGTTAACATTGCTCTTATCTCTCCAACCTTAGTATTTACATATGCTGATACACCGAATATACTTCCAGCATATACAAACGTTTGTGCAATATACCATAATATACTATCTTCTATATTATGTTGGTTTAAAAAGAAAGATAAAAATGCTAGTGTTATACCACTTATTATTGACATAGTGGCTGTTGAATATTGTACTAAATCTTTGTGATGCCTTTTCATGATATTTCTATTGTTACTTTTCCTTTTTTACAAGCATCTCGTATAATCGGGTATAGTTTATCAACAAATGGTTTTGAGTTGATAACCTTTCCAGTAACCTTGTTCTATCCAAGTAAGATACATCCTTCTGAATCATTTGCTGTATTTCCAGCATGTATCAGTACACCGCTAAATGAATTAACGTTTAATAATCTTGGAGTGTATCTTTTAAATCTTGGAGAATAAGCCCACACTACTTCATACTTACCGTATGGAATAGCGGTTTTTCCTTTAATCTTTGTCTCTCCGTTATCGAATACACCGTTCTTATTTAAATCTCTAACTTTATCCTCAATAGTGTCACAAAAGTATTCACCATCAATATAAAGCTTTCCTATTGTATATGTATCGCGTAGAGCAATACGTTTAAGCTCTAGTTTCATATAATTAAGTTTTATAGGATTATCTAATATAATCCTTTAATATAAACTGTTCACCTTTATCTATAGTCATCGTTCTAAGATTATTAGAACCCCATCCTGGTTGATATAATGTTACAACTATAACAACTCTATATCTACCTAATGTCTTCTAATCTTGAGCTGGGAAATACATCTCAATCTCATTCTTATTAGCTGTAACTCTAGAAGGTGCTAAATATTCTTTTGGTATAATTTTAAACTGTTTAGACCTTACACCAAACCCATTATAAGACGGGAAGAAGTGATAATCATCAATTGGACCAAACATACCACCATTGAACACTTGTTGGTTATATGGTAACCAGTTGTAGCTAAATCTACCAGTATAGTTCAAATCGTATTCTGTCGGTGAATAATATTGTGGGTATCCAAAGTTATCTAAATTAACATACGCTTCTTCATCCATATTCATAACATAGCATCTAAGTTGTTTAATAGCCGTGTTATCAAAATCAGATAATTCGTTCAATGTAAAGGTTAGTTTAATATCAGTACCTATTGTATATTTTGGTGTTTCCATTTACATTTTGTATTATAACAAAAAAGCTGAAGTAGGGCTAAGCCCAACCCCAGCTAGATTGTGTGTTAGTTAAAATTAAAGCTTAATTGAAGCTACTGATTCGTTAACATCAGCAGGAACAAAAGCTGCAAGAGCTGTCTTAATAGCAGCACCTTTACCTTCTATTGGGTAAATCTCTACAGATTGTTTAGCAATTCTGTGGAGGTCGTCAGCAGAACGATACATGTTCTCAAATTGGAGAGTAATAGCATCATACTTACCATCAAGCTTAACATTCAATTCAGGAAGGTTAGCTTCAATAAGAGTACCATTACCACGATTAAGAATACCATCGTAACCCATAGCAGCAGCTTCACGGTCACGTACATACTTAGCAGATGCTGTGTAAATCTTACCAGGAGTCTTCTTAATTTCAAGACCAGGTAGAGATACTCTTTTATTGAATCCAATTGCACCAATACCAGCAATATCGTTATAAGCAACCCAAACACTTACGCTGAAACGTACTGTAGCAGCAGGACTGATAGAATTAACTGAATTATCATCATCGTAAGGCATAGCTTCAAGAGTTAAAACGCCAGCATTATCTTTAGCTGTAACACGAGCTCTCTTGTGGTCCTTATTAATTATAGTTTCAAATGCCTTAGAAATCTTAACTGGTGTATCACCTTCTTTTGTAACATATTCGTAAGATTCTGTCCATTTGCGATAACGAGTATTCATATCTTTATAAATAATACGAAGAACTACGCTATGACCAGAAGTTTTAAGCTTGTCCAATACATTTACATCTGTAACAGTAGTAAAGTTAACTGCGACTTTTTCAGCTTCGTCAGCCTGATATTTTTCACAAGCGAAGTTTTTAATAGCATCCTTTTGAATTGGATTTGTCCAATCAATAACAGGAGCAAACTTCATAGTGCCATCAGGTTCAATTACTGTAGAAACTTTCTTTGTTACAAGACCGATTCTAATAGCTTTAGCAGAAGCGTTAACTGTAGCAACACCAACGTTTGGATTTTCCATATCAGCTATAATAAGCTTACCAACGCTGTCAATCTGTTCAGCTTTATCTTTAGCAAGTGTTGAGGTGTCAGCTGCAATAAGCTCACCAACGTTACTTACAAAAACGTCATTTACATATGTAATCATAATATAATGTTTTAAATTAATTTTTTCTACTCACCGCACACTCATTGTATATATAATACACAACCACGGCTTTCCACGTTAAAATTATTCTTGTGTCATAACCTCCTGAGTTATAGACTTATATCTAGCATTACCAGTATTCTCTAAATACATTTGTGCTGCTATTTTAATAATCTCAGGCATTGTTATGTTATCAAAATCTTGATATTCCTCAAAAGGATTATCAAGTGTTATCTTGCTTGGCTTTCTTAAATATCCAAGCATGTATTCCTATATTTTATAGTTTTTATCTGTAAGAAGTTTACAACCAGTAGCTGTACAAACTCTTAAAGGTCTAGCTATTCCATACTTGTAATGGAAATCTGTTAGACTATTTGTAACTCTATACATAAAACTATCAGATGTACATTCAAATATACTAGTGCTGTATTTATTACCGCCATCGTTATTTGTTATTATTACATCTTCATTTAAAGAGAATAAGAAATCATCTGGATAATTTTCAATTTCATATACATCATACAATGGGTCGTTATTATTGTAATCAAACGTAGTATACTTTTTACTTGTGTATAAGTTAATTAAATCGTTTCTACGCTTCTCATTTTGTTCGTATGATGTTTTATGTATAAAGTCGCTATTAAACCTCACCTTAGTAAATTTATCAACAGCTTGATTAATCCAGAATAAAGAGTCTGTTGTTGTTGGCTTCTTGATATCGTTTATAACGCCAATCTCGGTTTCAAAGGCTTCAAGTATGTCTATGTATTTCATTCTTCATCCTCCTTTTTGTTATTAGCGGCATCTTTAAGAGCCTGCATCTGTTGTTTAGCTTTACGCTTCAAACTCTCTAATGTAACACCATATTTATATGTATAAATATACAAATCTACAGCTCCTTTTACTATATCCCAGAATGCTGTATATGGTAATTCGCATGGCTCTTCTGGATTTTTTAGTATTGAAAATTCTCCAGGTAAAGAGTAATATGTAACATACACACTATCAACTTCAGTATACTTATCGTGAAATAGCTACGCATTATGAGTCTAGTCAAAACTATCTGCAATTGATTCTAGCACAACTACTGGACTTCTCATTATAGCGCCACTGTCTATTAATGTATCAATAACTTCATTAATATCATACTCACTACAAATTTTATTAGATAACATGTGTGTTTGTTTTACAATTCCAACACCAGGCTGAACAGCACTGGTTTCTTGTGGATGTTTGTATGATTTAGAACATATAGATGAGCTATTTATATACATGTAATAATTAGCTGGTAGTAAGAAATGTTTAACATTCTTATATTCTTCTTTATATTCTTGGATTGGATTATCGAACACTCTACACTTCTCAGTTTTAATAAGAGTTCTAAGTCTATCTTGTATACTTGGAATTGCTTCTGGTCTATCTTTAACCTGAATAAGCTATATCATTAACTGTTGAACATATTGTTGACAATATTCATTTAGAAACTTATAAATAGTCTCTGTATCAACTTTATTTTCAATCTCAAACGAAGGGTCTATCTCTATTAACCTACGTTCAAATTCCATTCCTAATTGGTATGTCTATTCTATCGTCATGATTCAAACCCTCTCAATTGTGCTTTAGTTTGCATTCTAGGAGACTCAACTGTTTCCATAGACATTACTAAAGCTAAGTTAATAAGCTCTTCAGCCATAGTATCTGATAATTCAAACTCAACATCGTTTTGTTCTTGTATTGGTTTGTTTTTATCAGCAAACTTCTTTGGCATTTTTATATATTCTACAATAGCACTTGCGAATATTATTTGCTATCCAGTACCGTTTATAAAGTCATTGCCAGCAGCAATCATTATAGATTTATCTGTTATACAATAAACTGGATGTTTAGTCCATGGTTTATTATTAATACTAGATAAAAACTTATTAAACTGTAATGATGTTACCTACTTAGCATAAGCCTACATTTTAATTGGTTCAAGTTGTCCAATAGTTGTATTTGTTAAATATACATTTACAACATACAACATCTAATTCTTATCGAATGGTACAACACTATACATGTTTGTCTGAACATTACCTGGTCCATTTAAATCTTCTTGGATATATGTAACAAGCTATTGTAAATCTTCGACTGCTTTCTCATCACCTTCAAATGGCATCTTCCTTATATTGTTACCTGTAAATTTTTGAGCTATTAGAGCTAAGTATGCTTTGTCTAGTAATGTTGCAATCTCGTAATCAGTTAACGACGGATATGACGTGGTGACATTTTCCTTGTCATATTCAATCATAAACTTTTCGTATATATCTGCGTGCGTCATACGTCGTTTAAAATTTTATTATTTATTACTTGTTTCGTTAATAATAACAAGCTTTAAATCCTGATTCTTTTTATTATCTAAATAAGCTATAGCTTCTTGAAGTGATGTAGCAAACATATCTGAACCATAGTAATAGTTCGTTTTATCTTTACGAATAACACCTTTAGAAATAGCTTCTTCAATAATAAACTCTGTGTCTTTAGTTTTATTATCAATCCACTTATCGAAGAACTTTTTAGGATTCTTATCAACAAGTGTAAATAATGTAGATTCTACCAATTCGTTAGATAGGTCATCTGATTTAACACCAAACAATCTAAGACACTTGCGCATTTGTTCTAAGCTAAGCTTATCAAATTCGCGAATAGCATCTCTACGAAGTTTATTAATCTTATTCTGTTCTACAGCTTCAGCCTGACGATTAATCAATAGGTAATCTTTACCAGCATCAAGCTTATCAAGCGATGTAGCAACTCTTTTATGACCAGTTAGGAATTTAATAATCATTTCCTGACGTGGAATAGAATCATCTAAAAGTAATGGTTTGGCACCAATTTTTACACAGAAGGTTGTCCAAAAATCACTTGTACGAGACAAATGACCATCATTATAACCTAAAGCTTTTTCAAAATGTTTTTCATCTTCTGGAGTAAGTCCAGTATATATCGAGCCTGACCTTGTAAAATAAGGGGCGATATAATCAAAACATCTGCTGTACTTTAATAAGCCAGCCCATGGATTTTTTTTCTTAATTCTTAATTCAACTACCATAATATTTATTTAAATTAGTGTTGTTCCGTATATAATGTTAATATAAAAGGGTCTGGTGATAACAACCATAAACCCTTTTTATATTATACATTATACAGACGAACGAGACTCGTTATTTCAATCCGTCAGGATTGGAATATAAGAGTCGAGGCGAGACTCGTTATTTCAATTAGGCTGTATATTCTGAATCATCAGCATCGCAGTAAAGTACACCGCAAGCCAATGGGTTTCTAACCATGATACCCTCTTCGCCTAAGAAGTGAACCTGATAACCATCACGGCTATTAGAACGTAGAGTATCTTTTGAAGAACCGTAACCACTTGGGATTACAGAACCACCTGTACACCATTGTACAAATTCACGACCCTTACGACAAACCTTAACAATGTTAGCCTGACCATCACGCATACCGAGGTCGAGGAACAAGAATGTGTAAGACATCAATGGTTTGCCTGACAGTGGGTGTAGTTGACGGAACATTTCCATGTTGTCAAACAACGCACACTTCTTAAGAGTCAATTCGATACCGTTTGTCATCTTGTAAGTTGTGAACTGACCACCGAGTGTTAACTCTTGACCATTACCAGTGATAAACTTAGTATCAATGAGCTGCATGTTAGCAACTTTATCTTTAAGGATACGGTCAAATTCTCTGAACATTTATATTTAGTTTAAATCGCTACTTTAAACTCGGTGTATTAGACCATTAACACCGCACATACTCTCATATGTGATTAGACTATATCTTTTACTCATTTGAGTAATTTACCACTTCGAGTTCGCTTGAACCCTACTCCATCTCGGATAGTCGTTGAACTTTACATTTACACTTTTGAGTTTTTATTTTATAACCCTTCATAGAGCCACTTGGTATATATATATCTTTATTACCATATCTTTTTATCATTGTGCACAGCGTAGATTTTTTTATTCCAAATATCTTTCCAGCATCTTCAAGACCAATTAATGTAAATCTTTCACTATCATTGTAAAATGTAACAGATTGTTTTACAACATACATCAGTCCATTGTCGTATGCTCTTCTTTTATTCTCCTCTATATCACACCACTCTAAGTTGCCTAAACTATTATTTAGCTTATCGCAATCTTTATGGTCTATAGAATTATAATTATTTGGATTTGGTATAAATTGGTCAGCAAGAACTTCATGCATCATTCTTCTACTCCAATCTACATTATACCTTATATAACCGTGTTTTATAGTAGTACCAACAAACCTTTTACTAACAGTATTATATAAAGAACCGTTTTTATTTATTATATAACCTGCATGATTTTGAAGTTCTACATACTATGAAAAATCAATATCTTTAAATGTATTGTCTAAAAGTTTACCAATATTATATTTATATGGTTTATTATTAGACCCAAATATAGTTACTGTGCCATTTGTGTTTTTTACAACATCTTTTGTAAATCGGTCGTAAACTATACCATCTATATATATTATATATCTAAACTCAAACCCTCTTAAAGGTTTGTGTAATGTCTTAGCTGCTGATTGTCTATTAAACATCTATGTGTTCATAATTTATATTGTTAATCTATGTTAATAAATTCTTTAAGATTTTCCAGCAATTCAGTAAATTTGCTTTATAATATCACTATTATAAGGAGCTATATTTAACCCATCTCTCCAGTCAATGCAATAAACTTACGTTCGTTAGTACCAAGCATATTATAGCAAAGGTCGAACAAGTAATCTTCGAGCAATTCTGCTGTTAGAGTTGTGTAGTAACGAGTATTAGCTGGGCTAATTTGTTCAAACAAACCTGCACTTATACTAACGGGTCTGCCATTTGTTCCTTTGTTTGCGTAAGTACCATCAGCGTTACGGTTAGACTTAGCGAAAAGCAATTGATACTCTTCACGCTTCTTCCATTCACGAAGAGCCAACCAGTACTGATAGTCTGCCCACAAGTAAGACTTCTTACCTGTTTCAGGGTCTGTAAGAGCGATAGCCAATACAGTAGAGTAAGCATCACCTGTAATATCGTAAGAAAGACGCATTGTCATCAAGTTGTTACGCATCTTAAATGGAGTCTGATAGTTCAGGATATCTGCCTCATCTGAATACTCTTCGTAAGCAGAACCGATACGGCTTACCTGACGACCTGGGAGCAAGTATTCAGAAGGAATATATGCACCAGAACCTGCATCAGCAACGTAGCATTCGTAAACCCAAGCGCTACCATCTTGATAAGGTGTACCAGAAACGCGAACCTGGAATCTATAGTTGTCAAATGACAAGATTGCACCAGGACCGAAGTATTTCTCTTCAAGAGCAATGTAAATTGGAGAGTTACCAATACCAGCGGTAACCTGTGTACCAGCTGTAATTAGTTGACCATTCCATTTTGCGTAACGAATATTTACAGCATGGTCTTGGTCTATTTGAACAGCCCACTCATATTCTCTATTTTCGATAGTCATTGTTTTACCAAGACCACCAGTAATCATATCGATGGTAGTTGATACACCATCATCTTTAGTACCAAATACAAGAGATAAGATACCTGCAACTTCATGAGGCTTTGTTAACAAAGCATTAGAAATCATATTTTCGTCTACAAGGTCAGAGAAACGTTTTCCTCTGTACAACTGTAAACCATTAAGTAAAGTATTATTCATAATTATTTATAATTTATTTTATCTTAAAATAGACCACTTACTAATTCAGCCGCACTTTTTTGTTTTTGTTGTGAGTTATATGTAGTGTGGTTTTTAGAAGTATGTCTAAGTAGTTTTCTAAGTTTTTCAGCAGCGGATGTTTCACCGTCGCGCTTAGCACCAGAAACTAAAGCATCACCCTTCATTGTAAAATAAGCAGATTCTATTAGATTCTTTGAAAGATTAGCATTAAAGTCTTTCTGGTATTGTGAAATACCGTCTTGGTCAACTTTAAATATGTAGTCATATAGAGCAGCTCTATCTTCTTTTGGGATAGAGATACCTCTAATAGAATCTAAGCTACTGATATCTTGAGATACATTTTGGAAGAACTGTTTACTTTGCTCTTCCTGCTGTTTAGCAAGCTCTTCTTGCTGCTTTCTACTATCTTCAATTTCCTGCTATCTAATGAACTTTAAACGCTCTAGAGCATCCTCTGATTCATCATACAACATATCAGCGTCTTCATATCTGCTAATTTTATTATTAATCTGTTCATCAGTATAACCATTATATTTCAATAGTTCTCTAATTACAGATTTTTGGTTAGATTCATTTTCTAGGTCTAAGTTTTCAAATGATAATGATTCCTGTTGTTTTGCGTAGAAGTCTTCAAACTTACCACCATTCTTAACATATTCGTCAAGTTTAGCGATTCTGTCATCAGCATACTTTGGTACAGAGTTTTGTTCAACAACTTTACCAAGATATTCTGTAAACTGGTCTACAGTAACAGGTTTGTCATCATCGTTAAAATCCGTCATATTCCAACCCAAAGATTCCCCGACTGCATCAAACAGAGCTGAAACTTGTTGAGCTTCAGTTACTTCTTCTTCAGACGGTTCAGAATCATTGCTGTCATCAATATCATCATTGATGTCAGTATTATCTTTATCATCATCCTTTTTAGAGTTGTTTAAAATATGTTCTGGGACATCACTATCATCATTACCAACAGTGAACTCGCCCTTGTTTTCGTCATCCTCAGAGTCGCCATCTTCGGTGTCTGGAGTTTCTTTTTCAGTATCTACCTCAACAACACTATCTTGTCTACCCATATTTGTTACATCTGTAGTATCTGTAGTCTCAGCACCATTTCCATAAATAGAACCGAGCATTTCATCAAGTGCTGATGGTTTGTTTTCTTTCTTTTTTGCCATAATTATTAATTAATAATTAAATATTATTTTCGCATAATTGCGTGTATTATTTTGCATATCATAACCCTTATCATATATACATGTTTATATTATTGTTTAAGGGTCTTATATTGTACATATTGTTCATATAATTATAATATAAACTGTCATCCTTACCATTAGCAAATCCTGGCTATAGTAAAGGCTATCCATTCATTATAGCACTCATAGTCTATTCAATAGGAGGTAAATAAAGCATTCTATTTGTATTTACGGTATGAGCTGGTGTTATTGTTTGCTAAATCTATGGTGTTTGATAATCATATATGTAATCTTGTTTCTGTTGGTTAGAACTTCCAACAGGTTTTAAATAAACCTAATTAAAAGGCTATTGCATATTATCCTCTATAACCTATTGTTGTACAGGTTTATCTAAAATGTTAGGAACAACTGGCGCTAAAGGCTTTTTATAAGGCTCACCCATTATATGATAATGTTTAGCTGCTGCTTTCCTAAGCGAACTCATACCAGCTAATCCTTTAGAGTAATTCTCATACGTATCACCATAATACCCTTTAGTCTTAAGAACTCTAGCATAATCATAAACATTATTAGATTGTAAAGCTTTTCTATATCTAGAAGACATTGTGTTTAAGTAAGCGTCAATGAAATCCCTATCGTTCTTAAACACTGTATAATTACCATTGCCATCATAACCATAACCACCATAGTTATGATTATTCCTTGCTACATCACTTGTACCATAAGTGCTTTCCCAAGCAAGCTGACTCATGACATTGTCATAAGCAGCTCTACTTGTAAAACCTCGTTTCCTAAGACCTTCATATACCAATGGTCCTAACTTGTCAGCAAAAGCTGTAAATTTATTACCACTTTGTTTTGGAGCTTTTAATCTTGCCATATTATTCCTCCCCACTTACTTTATTCTTCAATGCAGTCGAAGCTTTAATCTTCTCTCTTTGTAGAGCAGCATCATCCTTTTGCTTCTGTAAAGCCATTTCGTGGTCCATACGCTTCTTTTCTAGACTTATCTTAGCATCTTCTATCTCTCTCTTTTGACGAGCTTCATAGCGCTTTAAATAAGCCTCCTGGTCTATCTTACGTTGAGCAGTAGCATCCTTAGCTATCTCAATTGGGTCAGGTATACCATTCATATTAGCATCTTTATCTTCAGTACCACGGTAAGCACTAATCTCAGCTACAGCAATCTTAGTTTGGTTATCAGCATCAATCTTATATCTCTCTAAGTCCATCTTAGCCTCTTCAAGCATAAGTTCTTGCTGTTTAGCTTCATTCTGCATTTGTTGCAATTGCTGTTGCTGTTGGGCTTCAGCTTCTTGCTGTTGTTTCTGTAATTGTTCTTGACGAGTTTGCATATCCTTAAGCTTTTGCTTAATGATATTAAAGTTGTCATTTGTAAGTATTTCAGACGCTTCTAACAGGCTAGCTCCATTCTGCATAGCAGGTTGTATAAGAGATTGTAGTTTCTGTATATTCTCTAAATCTTTAGTAGAGTCACTTACAAATACATCCATGTCTTCATAGTAGAACTTCTTAGCTAAATCTAAGAATGCTCTTTCTCCATTATCAAATACATACGATAACTTTTGTTTACCAGTGTTTTCCCAAGCACCCTTTGCTGTATTCAACAACATAGTTAATACTCGTCTCTTGCACTGGTTATGAACCCAGAATAAAGGCTCTGTAATATGTGAAGATTGAACAACAGAACGTTCAACATTACCAACAAGTTCAGATGTACTAATAGAACCTTCTCTTTGAGATGTTATACCAGATATAGTACCAGCTAGTTGTTCTATCTTATCCATTAATTGAATGTACTCAGATATAACCTGAGACATTGTTAGGTCTAATGATGTTATCTGATTAAATGTAGCTGGTTTGCCACCCTCTCTTCCAGGTATATCAAATCCTGTTTCGTATGGATTTATAAAGTTAACACCTACAGATGATAAATAATGTAACCATCTGTCTGGTGTAATATTCATAGATTTAGGAATCTATGTAATATCCATATTTACAACTTTACCTTTATCACGAGCTATAGCTAACTCAAGTCTATACCATAATACAATATACATATATTGTAATGGTTTTAATATACTAACAAGTGAACGTGGTCTACTATTAGTATTACTGTAAACACATCCACAGTACGGTAGTTTTTGAGAGTTTGGGTTATCTATACTAACATGCTGATACTCTATAGGTTGTATACCAAAGTATAAATCAGAACCAGCTCTATATCCTTCCCAAACTTCTACAATCCAACCAGATTCTATAGACAGTTCTGTACCAACTGGTTTGTATGTTTCGTCACAAATTGTAACCTGGACTTCACCAGATTCGTCTAATGTTGTAACATAGAATATCTTCTTAAAAGACTTCCAACATACATGCCATACATTTATATTATGTTTGTTTTGAAAGCTTACGCCATCATTATCGTATAAATGCATTGTAATGCGATTAAAATCATCAACTGGACCTTTCTATGGCATATCACCAATAGGCGTACCAGATAGAATCTAATTAATCTTATCGAGGTCTTTCTCAGTCAGCTTATCGTTATATCTATCATAGATTTCAGCTATTGGAAGTCTCATCTTTCTGACACACCAAGAACCATCTTCTATGAACTCTAAGTCTGGACTTCTATCATAGTCAAAATCAATTGGGTTAACTCTTTCTGCGTAAGGTTCTCCGCTTTGAACTCCTACGTAATAAACTTCAGTTCCGCTAATCAACCCGTCTTTCCAGCCTTTAATGAACTCATTCTTAAGTGATAGTTTCTCCTTTAGATATTCAAGAGTATGATATGCTGTATTCTCTACAACATCCTTATACTCTTTATCCATATATTTAGCAATTGCTTCTGGTGGCATAATCTCACCAGACTGTAATTGTTCTTGGAATTGTTGCTACTCCTCTGGACCCATTTTAGATTGTATAGCTGCCATCATATATTGCATCAACATCTCTTTCTCTTTTTCTTGCAATTCTGACACAGCTTCCTAAGATGTTCTTATAACTCTAAAATTAAAAGGTCTCTTAGTTTCTTCACCTATAAGTAAGTCAATCTTAGGTCTAATAATATTAAAGTCTTGTGGAGTTGCTGGAAAACCATCATCAACTTTAAACGGATTTGTTATACGCTTAAAGTCTTTTTCATCAAAGATACTGTTATATAAATTATAATAGACTTGCATTTCTCCATGTTGTGTATCTCTTCTACCAGACCCAACATTACCTTCGCCTATTATATAATCCACACAGCTTTCCTACCATTGTTTATCTTTCTTAGATAGTGGAAGTTTCTGTTGTGGAAATGAAGCATTATATAAATTATCTTTTATCTCCATTGTTATTATAATGTAAATACAGGTATATCGTCTTGTTTATCGTCACCGTCCCACCACTACTGGCTAAACAATGGCATTTCAAAGAGTTCAACCTATTTGTTTTTTTCTTTACTTTCAGCTACCTTTACCTAATATAATTCTTCTCTATATATCAACGTCATACATAAAGCAATTACTCTATCGACGTTCTTTCTGCCATCATTTTCTATTAGCTCTTCTAATAAAGGTTCGCTGTATATTCTTTCTAAGTTAGGGCGACCTGGCTCAAATTCATCCATAAGCCATTCTAATATAAGACCTTCTCCATACGCTCGTATAGATTTAGTCATATGACATCCCTTTCTTCTTTGTACTTTTGAATCTTTAAATACTTCAGATATAACCTTATCAGGCTAATCTGCAAGTAGATAATCACAGTGTTTATTTGTAAAATATGGATATATACCTTTACGCTCATTCTCAAATAGTAGCCTAGCATTATAAAACATTAAAAGTTTACGTACATTCTCATAATACTATTCTGCAGTATCTGGTCTACCGGAATACTCAGCTACTATTACATCATTCCAAGCCTCTCCAGCTTTAACACGCTTAAATATAAACGTTGAACCTAAAGAGTTTGTAAATGACTAATCGTGGTCATCAGTTGTGTTATCGTATAGTTTTTTATCTATACTTCTATATGTCCCCATATAGCCCAGCATATATCATCACTATAATAGTGTCGGGTGTTCGTGGATGGATTATATTTATTCACCATCTATGCGTTACACTGTCATACTGCCTTTCGTAATCAGTATGATTAGCACGGAATTGTCTGTTCTAGATGTTTCCCGTTTTTACCCGATTTTAAACCCGCTGACTTTACGCGCACGGGTCGGCGCCAGCTATATATAATCCATATGGTGGGTCTTTTATAGGATACTCCCATATAACTACAGACCCATGTGGTTTATCATCTTTCTTTAAATGATATGTTGTTATATCACCAGACTTCTTCTCTTCAGCTCTAACACCACCATTACCATCCCAGGCTAAGTCTACTATATGTTTCATATTTCGTAGCTTCTCATTGGTTCTAATGCGTGTTAATTGATTCATCAACAACTACCTAGGGAAGATATTTTTACCAAGCTCTAATACAGCTTCTTGTGGCTTTAACGGACGCTCTGACACAAATCTATCAATAGATGTTTGTGAAGCTCCTCCGTCTTTAACCTTGTTGCGCTGAGCTATAAGTTCTTCTACAGCTTTCTCTTTAAGACTATTACCGTCTTTATCCATAAATCTCTACTGTCCGTTTTCGTCAGTAGATTCCATATTAGACCAAGCTGGTACAAAGAATCCGCATTTTGTATCGCCTTGACCGTCATCCCATATATTAGGAAATGATAAACAGTTAAAAGCTTCTGGGTGATAGAATAAATTCTTAAGACCATCAAAGGCGCCACCTTCGGTTCCTCCTGTACCAAACGCTATCATTAAACCGAATGCTACACCGTCGTCAGTTTCTACAGCAGGTTGTTCAACTCGCCATGCTGTTTCTAAGTTTGGGAATTTACCGCCTTCTTCAAACAGTACTAACTTACCACGAGTACCACGAAGCCTTTCGGGGTCGTTCTTAAGAGTTATTCCAGTTATGCTTGAAAGATAACCTTGTTCTGTTTGTTTACCAAACTCATCAGTTATCTTAAAACCAGACACTCTTTCCATACGAGTGCTAGTTAATCTCTATTTAGACCATGCTGTATGTTTATCAACAAAGTCCATTATCTGCCATGCTTTAGTAAGAATACCATCTCCAATTAAGAACTTCTGTTCTGAAGCTACAGCGAAGTTCTTTGAACCTGGTATCAACTCATAGTTCCTAACTAACATTGACGCACCTTTAAATGAATATCCTCTTTGACGACACTTTAGGTTAACCATGTGTTTACCAGAATTTTCAGCTTCGTCAACAGCATTGAAGTAGTAGTAGTCGTAGTCCCAGAATCTAGGGAAACCAAATATACGCTCACGCCTTGTTCTCTTGTCTCCAAATCTATCTGTATACTCAACTTCCTATAACTTCATAATTGGACTGTAATTCAAGTAGAAGTAATTATATCCACTTATAGAATCACCATCTAGTGCTGTATACCCATATAGACACCTATTAGTTTCTTCGTCCCAATACTTAGCATAATCAGTTGTACCTTTTGGTGCTAATGTATAACATCCATGTTCTTGAAAGAATATAGCAGCTTGTCTAAATTTATCACTATTGAGTATCTTCTTATTAAAGTCAACCATAATTATTTAGCAATTTCATACATGCCTATAACACCACCACCTTTAATCTTTCCAGACTCAAGCTATTCAGCTTTAGCTTGCTTCATTGCTACATCTAATGATTTAACAACTCCACTAACATCTTTAAGGATTCGTGTTATCTTTAAGGCTGTATCTATATCCATATTACCTTCTGAATACTAATTCAGAGTTTCAATCAATCCTTCCGCAGCTGATTGTGACGACTGTAGCAATCTAGTACTAGGAGTCTGTTGAAACTCCTAGAACCTTTTTGCTAATATCTTCATGTCTGCTGTCGGTTTATATTTTTCATCATTAAATACATCTTTACCAATTATAGATGGTCTATCTTTCTCTGGATATGCTTCATACGGGCTATTCCATTTATAAAGCCATACAATGTATTCAATTTCCTTTAGCGCCTAAGATTTATCCTCCGCACTATTATAATGTTGTTTAAATGGGGGTATAGCTAAATCTTGTGTGCTAAGTTTTATTTTTCCACCTTGTATATCAAACATTATTAAATATCCTTAGCTAATATTTCACCTGCATGTATATTATCACTTGTAACACCTGTTACGTATGAATCTAAATTATCAAGGTCATCTTTAATCTTAGCAGTCCATACTTCAAGCTAACATCCAGTTTCTGCAAGTTTATCAATTAATCCAGCCTCTGCTGTTTTAAGATTGGCAATATTTACATCCGCAAATAAATATGCCTTAGAAGCAGTAGCGTCTGTATTAAATTCATTTATCTAATTCAGTAATGCTGTCCATTCAGATGCGGCACTTTCAATTTTACCAAAGTATACAATACCATATCTATAGCTCTAATCTTTTTCAGCCATAAGTCTTAAAGTATATGCTGTTGAAGAAATAAATGTAGCATTTCCTTTTAAACCATACCTATTAACAATATCAAGAAGCTTTATAGCGTATGGTTTACCATTATATCTTGTATTGGTAGTATCAATTGTATTAGCTTGCCACATCATGCCTTGCTTTATTTCTATGTATGGATGAAGACCGCATTCTTTACATGTCTTACAAAATTCTTCAAGCGTATCAATCTTTTCTCCGTTTGGACCATGGAATGAAAGTATATCAGCTAATGTATGGTCTCCGTATTTATAAGACTTATCAGTAAGTGTAGTTACGCCATTTGTATACCCAATTGGAATATTGTCATCATGACTTACTATAAACTTACCATCAGATGTCATATATGTATCAGTCTCAACATATCTCCAACCTTCTTTAGCAGCAGCTCTAAACGCAGCTAAAGAATTAGGGTTTTCGGTTTTATGAAAACCTTGATGAGCTATACCACGCATGATTTTATCATCGCTAGTGTGGTCTTTCTTAATATCTGTTTGAGCTGTAGGTTTAAATTCTGGATTAGATGTTCTTAACATCACCTTTCCAAAAGTACTAATTGTATTAGTTTGTACACCAGGATTATTTACAGCAGGAGTATCTAATAAAATAACATATTTACCATCTTCAGTAACTGTATACTTTTTAGCAGATGCTGTCCAATCTGATAAACCAAATGTGCCATCAGCTCTCTTCCAACCTATATACATTCTTAAAGTATCTGGAATTGTAATTACATCACCTTGCTTTAAGTCCGTTACAAAATAAACGCGTTTTACATCTTGACTTATTTTCCACATCTATGTTGGATAAATAGTAACATTGCCATTAATAAATTCTGATGTTATATCTACATCCCAAGGACCATTACTATTTAGAGATACTGCTGTTTCTATATCAGAAATAACTTGTTGTAATGATTTAGATTGAGTGGAAGTTACGTTTGTTCCATCGTATCCGCCAATACCATTTATGTATAATTTATCTTTATATGTCTAATCTGGCTATTTAAACAGAGTTACCTCCAATGCATTTCCACTATCATCTATATTGCGACCATTACCGATAGAAAATATCGTTTGTATATTACCGTCTGCAGTCCTTGTAGATTTATTATATACACCACAAACAAACTCCCCTTCGTTTGTAGCATTATTATATTTTCCAAACATAGCTATATTTGAAGAATATTTTCCATCTGATTTTTGTAATCCGCATAGCCCTTTACCAACAAATATAGAATTATTATTTCCACCGTTGTATAAACTCTATCCAAATAAAATAGAATTTTTAGATTCGTTATATATAGAGTACGCAAATATCCTATCATAATCTTTTAATTTAGAAAGATATGGATTATTAAACTATACTGTGTTATCGTCTATTCTTGTATTATCACTTGCATCTCTAAAAATAAAATCGGCATTATATACAAATTTTAATACATACTAATCACCTTGTTTTACAAATGCATACTTGTCAGTTATAAGTAAAATATTTTGTTTGACAATTTCATTAGCAAAACTATTAGTTCTAATTTTTAATCTTAGATTTTTGCTTTCATTGTATTTTACAACATCTATACTAAAAAAATTACTAGATAATAAAGAGTTCTATCCATTTGATATTACACCTGAACCTATTGTGATATTATTATAACCGCTAGAATAATTAAGCAATCCGGAATTTATATTACCAAATCCAGCAATTTCATTTTTAAACTCTGAAAATCTACCACCATTATTATTTATATCTATATTTGTATTTTTTGACAAACCTAGATTTATATTTAAATTTTCAAAAGCACTTTCAACACCACCATAATTTTTAGTAAACTTATTTACGCTTATTATTTTTTCTAATTCAGATGGTTCTTGTGTGCCAGAACCACCACCAGTACCAGCTAAAGCTAATGTAGCATTTGCATCTAATACATGTCCTCTTGGAAAACCTTTATCTTCATTACCTATTACAACATTGAGATGCTGAGGGCTTCCTATTCCGCCACCAGTAAGTACGGAATTAACTAATTTTGCTTTATTCATAATATCATCCGTTTATTGCATTATCTATCTCAGTTGTAGTTATTGCTACAGTCTTATTAAACATTGGCTTGAAATTAGTTCCATCCCAAATATATATTCCGCCATTTTTCATATCACAATAAAGTACATTTTCAAATGGTGTAGTTTGACCGAGACCATTTACTCCATACAATGATGATGTTGACCATACTTGATAATAATTAAAACCAACTTTATATAATAGTTTATTTACAGCTTCATCAAATACTACAGAACCATTAGTCAGAGTTGTAGATTGTGTTTGGATATTAACATTATTTACAATACCATCAAATTTAATCATTATTTTGTCTTTGATAAAATTCATGGTATTATTACTCATACATGGCTCCCATGCGCTCCACTTATTTAATTGTTCAGATGAATAATTTCTAACTTTAAATCTCCTAGACCACATTGTTGGAGTTGTATGCATGTCAAATGATATTGTTGGAAGTTTATCCATCAACAATGATGTTATTGCCACCTGTGTAATATTAGTTTTACCAGAGTCGCTAAACTCATACAGTACGCCACATGGCATTTTCTTATCACTAACGTCACAAACAAGTGTGTATTGTATTACATAGTTATCGCTTACAAGTTGTTTAAATCTTTCAGATGTTGATGATATTGGATTATTTAATTCTGTAACATTTATAGTTTTAAACATCCTATCTGTATTTTGCTGAAGCATCAACAGCGCCTCATTCAAAGAATTTCCAGGAACTATTTTATTATACTCACCATTATTAGACATTGGAGTGTATCCGTCTAATTTTGTAACAACATTAGAACCATGGTCTTCTGGAGTAAACTTTGTAGGCTTATTTGTTACATTAGCCCAGTCAACACTTTGAATATTTACTGATGTACCAGATGCGTAAGGCTCATAACCATTCTCATTGTTTAATTTAGTATCGTCTTTAACAAAGTACATTTTATTTGTATCTGATACTTTTACAGTATCACCGTTTTGTACTTGTGTAGTAGTCAATGCAAATCTAGCAGTATCGTTTGCAACAACATAACAGCGTTCTAAAGCTGCCTTTGGTATATTTACAAGAGGCACTGTGTCAGAACCCCATTGAATACCAGTTGATGGAACTGTATTTGCAGCTGCGGCTTTACCAACAACAATAGTACCATCTTTTAATTTTTCATTATAATGTTTAAGACCTTCAAGGTCTAAGTATTTCTTCTATTCCATATAGTTTATAAATTAAGATATTTTTGATACATTCATATATATGATTTTACCATAAGTTTGACCATCTTGAACTTGTGTTTCGCTCCCATAAACATTAAATAAATATGTAGAGTTTGCTTGAAGTACACCTGGATTACCTTTAGCTGAAATATAATCAGCAAACTAAACGGTAACAGTGTTATTCCCAGTTATTACAATAAATTCAAACTTCTTCATAGCATCATTATCTATTACAATACTATGTTTTGGATTAACCCACCAAGTTTGACCAGGTGTGTATGAAAACTATGAATTGTCAAGTATTACAAGTTCGTTATTTGTAATGTTATCAATGTAATTTCTATTTTTAATAATTCTTTGCTTTGGCGATAAGTGCTTTTTGATAGCTTTGACAAAGTATTTTAAACCATCAAAATCTAATATTTTCTAAACCATAATTATATATTATCTTATTTCGTTATCAATTTCAACTTCTGTTATACGAGATATATATAATTTTATTTCTGATTCAATTAAACTAACTGTATCGTCTTCAGTTAAAAGCTATTTCCAATTTTGTACAGATGTATTTTTACCAGCGTGTAAATTCTAATATACAACTCTTAATCCTGTAGCAGAGTCTATAAATGTAATAAAATTAAAATTATTACGCTTGTCATCTTGGTATAATATCTCTATAGCTTGTGTTAAATCAAATCTTTCCCCTCTTGGAGAACAATCATAAACATCATTAGAAGTTTGATATTCTGGTTTATTATTAAGCAACATTCTTTTGACAGAATTAGCATCAAGTATATCACCTTCTTCAAAGTGTTGGTTTATGCTGTCATAATCCGCAAGCATTATAACCTTTGGGGTTTTTGGAAGAAATACATTTTCAACTAATCTGGAACCAAAAAGTTTAGATTTTTTCATGTGCTATAATTTTATATAATTATACAAACATAGGAAATGTGTAGCATTATAAATACTACACATACCCAGGTTTATTACTAAACAGTTAAAGGGAACTACAACTTTATTGTAATCCCCTTAACATGGAAGCATTGCTCTTCTATAATTATAACGCCGCTTCCCGTAGCGTTGTCACGCGTTACTCGGCTACCTCAGACTCCTCAGTTGAGTCCGCCGCTACCGTCGTATCTTCATTGGTTTTAGTATCAACGTCTTGTACACTAACTTCTGAAGCATCAGGTGCGCTCAATTTCGTATCGCTGGAACCATAACCACCTTCTCCACGTTCTGTTTCGCTAAGTTCAGAAACCTCTGTAATATCTATATCAATCAAAGGCATAATAACAAGCTGTGCAAATCTTTCACCAATCATATACATAGCTGGTCTTGCATCAGTTGTAACATGCATCTTTGCTGTAATCTCACCTCTATAACCAGAGTCGATAACACCTACAGCATTAGTCATAAACATAGATTTCTTAGCAATTGAAGAACGAGGGAATATCAAACCAACATAGCCTTCTGGTATTTCTACAGCTAGACCGCAATGGTATACAACTACAGTTTGACCGCATTCATTTTGTTCAAGTGTTATATCTGTAGCTGTTAAATCAAGTCCTGCGTCACCTTTATGTGCGCGTATAGGCATTATAGCCTTATCATTCAATCTTTTAATTTTCAGTTCCATTCGTATTATTTTAATTTATATTTGTTTTGTTACCCCACTAGGATTCGGACCCAGACCAAGAAGGCTAGAATTTCTTGTGCTACCATTACACCATAGGGCAATATGTGCAGATTTTATAGATGCTGCACCATCTTTATTATATTTTATACTAATATACATTGATTGTATAAATTAACTTTTATGTATTTAAAATTATGAAAATCTGTTGTTGCGGCGGATGGAATCGAACCACCGTCCTTTAGGTTATGAGCCTAATAATCTACCTCTGATATACGCCGCGATATTCCTCTTTGATAGAGGGGTTAAATAAAATGAAATTTAAAATTTTATGTTAGACTGAGCTTAACTCAGATACCTCTGTTTACAGTACAGAGAAACTGTTGTTTAATTACTTACGCTTAAGAAAACTAAATATTCTCTTAAAGAAAGATGTTTTCTTAACAGCTTCATTTGTTGTTTTAGTTTCAGCTTCACTTTCTTTATTGTAGATTGTATCACTAAAACTAAGAGCGTCATTAATCAACTCTTCATTAGACTTATGAGCTATAATTAATTTATATTGTCTAAACATCCACTTGTCTACAGGATTGCCATTTTTAACACACCCTTCAACTGTTGCTACAATATAATCATCAAATGTTTCAATATTAGACAAATCTATATTGTTCTTAATATAATCTTTTTGTGTATACTTTTTCATTTTGCTTTGTATTTTAACGTCTTGTCTTCTTTATATCTTCGCTTTAGCTTAAACTTAAATAATCCGTTGAAAAGAATATCTCTTGTATCAGTATCAGACTTCATTATTTCCATAGTCTTTATATATACGTGCTAACAAACCTTCTTTACTATATCAACATCATATCCTGTTTTCTAAGCTATTTCTTTAGATATTGTATCTATGTTTATCATTTGCAAATAGCAACAATATCGAAGTAGTAAATCAACTTACTATCTTTAAGTAAATCAAAATATTCGCCTCTTCTATCTTTAATCAAAACAACATCACCAACATTTATATCGTATGGGCGGTCTTTCATATTCTTGTAAGAAGAAGGTATTTTAATTACCACGGCTTTACGAAAATCAGACTCAACTTCTTTAACCTCAGTTTCAACTTTTTCATAATCAACAGCTTCAACTCCGTTTTTATCTTTTGAAGCTTTTTCAGTATCTGAAACTGGTTTACTAAATTCTTTCTTAACCTTTGTAACGTCCAACAACTTTACTAAGAATGCATCTGTAAATTCATATTGAATCTTTTCTGCTACACTTTCAGCAAGCTGTGACTGGTCTATAATTTTGTTATCTTCCATTACTTCTTTAAATTTTTAAGATGTTCTAAAACTTTAATTAAGTTGTTTAATACTGTATTCTTTTCAACTTTAAGACATGTTGGTTTATCAGCAAATTCAACATCTAAAGATTTAAGTTCTGAATTGTACATAGATAGTAAATCATCTATTTCTGTAAATACATTCTTAAACTCTGATGACTGTTGCTTCTCAACAACTTCTTCTAAATAGCCTTGCTTTATAAGTTCTTTAGCGTAATTTGAATCAATCTTAAATGAAGCATTAAACGTAAACTTTGAATCTTTATCAGACGAACCTTCAGATACTCTATATTCATAAAAATTCTTATCATCTGATAGTGTTAAAACATCACCAACTTCAAGATTATAAAATTGGTCGACAACTTTCAATTTATTCATCATGCTTTTTATTTTTTTGAATTTGTCCCCGTAACGTATATGTGTGCAATATCGGTTGCAAAACTGTAAAAATATTCATAATTTGCAACTTTTGGAATTATATAATCGTTAGGGGGATTATAGGGGGTTAATAATATAATCAAACTGTATAGTTTGTAGATATATATAATCT
>ENA-OWLR01000001-OWLR01000001.1-metagenome-genome-assembly--contig:-NODE-1-length-116260-cov-6.686433_pt1 | contig 116260 bp, 106 predicted proteins | sample MGYA00245352_ERZ651110 | MGnify/ENA primary metagenome ERZ651110 (study PRJEB26857, sample SAMEA4031765) | metagenome | biome: human; feature: oral; material: saliva | place: Philippines | collected 2014... | reverse complement strand
CGGAAGAGCTCCAAGGCGACCATGATTAAACAAAGTTGAAAGGCTACGGATGGTTTGTTTACGAAATAAACCTGATATTTCACTAAAAACTTTTGTTGGCGACAACCATTCGGTTGCACTAGCTACGTTAGTTGTAATTTTACTAACACTTTTCATGACCGTATTAAGTCTTACCAACAAGGCGATGACCACTGCCAGCAGCGTTACGATAATAACCGACAACAATCCTACGATGATTGATAATAAAACGATGGCTGTTTGGATATCTTCCACGCTTTACCTTTCTGTAAAAGTTTATATTTGTTATGTTTATTTTAGCATGCTTGTTAAATTGTTTGTATTAGATAATCTAACTATTTCACTATAGCATAAGCTTATTAAATTGTCAATAGAGATGTCTGCTAATCGTTAATAATATGGTAAACTGGTATGGTTATGCGAGATTTTTTCAAACGATACATACCGGAATTTGTTTATGGCGCAGTCGACGGCACGGTAACAACATTTGCAGTCGTGGCGGCTTCAGCCGGTGCTGGAATATCCAGTTCAGTCATTCTTATATTGGGAATTGCTAATTTAATAGCCGACGGATTCTCAATGGGCTCTAGCGCATATTTGGCAGCCAGCGCCGAACACGAAGAGTCCGTTCGCGACAGCCAAAAACGCTCATCCCCAAAGATCATAGGCGCAGTAACATTCTTAGCTTTCGTGGTAGTCGGTAGCGTACCAGTATTGCCATATTTGATTGACGTAATTGCAAACTTAAAAGCGCCAAACGCAATATTATTCTATGTTAGCTCGGCGCTAACTGCGGCAACGTTCTTAGCAATCGGTTTCATCAAAGGTAAAGTCAGCAAACAATCACCTTGGCAATCTGCAGGCATCACGTTACTTCTTGGGATAATTGCGGCAGGACTAGCCTACTTTGCGGGCGACATTTTGGCGGCCTGGCTGGGTATTAGGATTTAGATTTTCTGCGATAAAATTTATTATTTTATCTATATTACACACAGCCTTTTCACTCACCACACCACTATTCAAATAGACGCGCCTATTAATTTCCAACATCACCGACCGTATCTTTGGATTTTCATCGTGATAAAATTCCATCGGAACCAGCGCCCCAGAATACGGATAATTTAATTCACAGCCATATCCCATTTTTTCAATATACGTTTTTAATTTTGATGCACTGTCTTTACCGAACCATTTTTCATCATAGCCAAGGCAAATATCTGGTAAATTCTCCACCCAGCCAAACAATCTTCGCACCAATTCATCGCTATAACTATGAATATCAATAATTACACACGAACCATATTGATCAACAATTTCCCTACTCAATGCGTTTAGCTGTTTGTGATGTAAGTCGTATGATTTGATCAAAATTTCTTCGCGGCGGGATGATCCTATCTTGCGATATTGCGTACCGCCAGATAAATGTGTATAAGTCGCCCCCATACCCAGCTCAGTCATCGGCTCAGCTTCGTCATCGCGGAACCTCTCAACGTCACAATATAGCCGGGAATATTTAGCTATAATTTTATGGCTATCTATATTTTTAACAAGCTCATCAACTTTATAATCAGCAATGAAACGCAATTCCCTCTCGACAATCTCTTTATCCACCGTAATATCACGCCAAAAATCGGTCGGCAAGCACAACGAGGCGTGAGGAATGTGAAGAATAATATTATCCATCATCCTACGAACGTCTCCTGTAAACTCAATGAACTAGATCTCACAAACCCAATTCGCGCAACTGAGCAGGATCGACAACTGATGGTGAATTCATCATCACATCCACACCAGAGCCATTCTTTGGAAACGCCAGAGTTTCACGGACGTTTTGCTCATCGATCAATTCCATCAAAATACGATCAACTCCAAAAGCACATCCTGCGTGAGGCGGAGCACCGTATTTGAAAGCGCCTAACATAGCACCAAACTTTTCTTCAACGTAAGCTTCACTAAAGCCCAGTAACCCAAACACTTTATAAAGCACCGCTGGGTTATGATTACGAACACCACCAGAACAAATTTCATAACCATTCATCACCATATCAAACTGATCAGCGACAATGGATAATTTTTCGGCATCAGTTTCAGCAGACTCCAGAACCTGCAAACCACCCTTTGGCATACTGAACGGATTATGACCAAAATCAAGTTTTTTACTTCGATCATCCCATTCATAAAACGGAAAATCAATAATCCAAGCAAATGCCACGACCGATGAGTCCTTAAGATTAAAGTGCGAGGCAAATTCATTACGCAAGCGCCCCAATACCGCGTTAACAACCGAGCGAGAATCAGCACCAAAGAACACTGCATCGCCATCAACCGCACCAGTTTTCTGCTGGATATCAGCTAATTCCTTCTCACTCAAGAATTTCGCAATTGGAGATTTTGCTTCGCCATCTTGATATGTAATATACGCCAAACCGCCAGCGCCTTCACTTTTAGCGATGTTGGTGAAATTGTCAATTTGCTTACGACTCAAACTTGCGCCATTTTTTACGCAAATAGCCTTAACGCATTCAGCATTTTTAAATACGCCAAACTCAGTCTCTGAGAACACGTCCGTCAGTTCTATCAATTCCATACCAAATCGCAAATCCGGCTTATCAGAACCGTAAGTTTCCATGGCGTCACGATACGAAATTCGCGGAATTGAACTGCCATCACCAACCGCCAAATCGCTCAAATCCAACAATTTTTTACCAGCAAAATCAGTTGCCAATTGCTTCATTAAAGGCTCAACTTCAGTGCGAACTTCTTCACCATTTTCAGCAAAACTCATCTCCAAATCAAGCTGATAAAACTCGCCATACAAGCGATCTGCTCGCGGGTCTTCGTCGCGGAAACAAGCAGCCAACTGATAATAACGCGGCACACCACCAACCATCAGCAGCTGCTTAAACTGTTGTGGAGCTTGTGGCAAGGCGTAAAACTTCCCCTCCTGCAAACGACTCGGAATCAGAAAATCACGCGCACCCTCAGGACTTGAATTAGCCAAAATTGGCGTTTGAATTTCAATAAAATCTCGATCGTCCATATATTCATGGATTCGACGATACATTTCGGCGCGTTTTTTAAGCATGTTTTGCATTTTTGGACGACGCAAATCAAGATAACGATATTTGAATCTTAGTTCTTCGCCAGCTTGATTGTCCTCGGCAAATGGCTGAATTGGCAAAGTTTCAGCTCGGTTCAAAATCTCCAAATTGTCCACAACAATTTCCACATCGCCACTGGCAATATTCGGATTTTTCAGACCTTCGCCACGCTCCGCAACCACGCCACAGGCACGAACCACAAACTCATCTCGCAAGCTTTCCGCCAAAGAAAAAGCATCTTTTTTATCAGGGTTAATAACCAACTGAACCAAACCCGTGTGGTCGCGCAAATCAATAAAAATCAATCCGCCATGATCACGCCTGGAATGAACCCAGCCCGCAACTGTAATATTCTCACCAACTTTTTTAGAAGTTTCTGCCGCCAAAATTCTATTTTTCATATCTGTTATTATAGCATAATCTGGTCAAATTCCCAGAATTAAACATCTCGTCGAGTTTTTGTGGGCAAATTATTTTTCTGCGGATTAGCCGTGGCAGCCTTACGAATATCTCCATAAACATCATATTCGTCAATGATTTTCTGACCCAATAGCGCTTCAATTACGTCTTCTAAGCTCAGTAAGCCAACTGTTTCTCGAAACTCATTTACAACAATAAACAAGTGATGTTGCGTTTTCAAAAATGCAGCCAAGGCATGCTGTAGAGTTTGATTTTCGCGAATATAATAGACGTCTTTGCTCATGACCGTTTCCGCACGATGAGATTTTGCCTTGCGATCAATCGTTAACAAATCTTGAATTCTCAACATTCCAACAACATGGTCAATGTCGCCATCAATGACAGGAAATCTGCTATACCCTTTTTTATGGAGATCATCAAGTACTAGCGGCCCGAGAAGTTCATTCATAGGTACCGATTCAATCATGCTTCGCGGCGTCATAATTTCCTCGACCTTCATATCGTTGAACTTCAGTCCGTTAGTAATAAGCTTTTTCTCAGAAGATGAAATCGCTCCGCTGGATTGAGCCACCATTTCCAGCAATTCTTCTTTCGACTCAATCATCTGACTATCACCAACAACTGGCGATACCGAACGGATTAGCGACAAAATTACTTGATGTCGTTCAATTGTCGTTAAAATTAGCGGTTCGTATTTCTCGTAAAGCTGCTGTGAATATTTCTGCCACAAACCAATTCGCGCGACAGCTCCGATTTCTAGGGCTATTATAATTGACAAAAAGAGTCCAGTCACCCAATTGAACAAATAAACGCTAATAATACTTAAAATTACCAAACATAAAGAAGCCACGACGCGCTGCAGCGAAATAATATCTCGTAAAAATTCCCTTTGTCGCAAAAGAATTTTAGCCTTTTCATCACCCAATCCACTTCTTCGCCGCAGCTCAAATTGGCTATGCGAAGACGTTTTCGGCTGAACTCCCAGCACTATCAGCAAAACCGCCAAAGTAACCAAATATCCAAAAATTAGCACAATCGTCATAGTTTTATTGTACAGCATTCCGTGCTATACTTACTAGAGTAAATGGAGGTAAAATGAATAAGAAAAGCTGGATAATTTTCGCAATTATTGTAGTGGCGATTGTTGGTGGAATGATTTATATTTCGACACAAAATCGACTAAACATTAGCGATATCAATAACGATCAGCTGAACACAACTATCAGCGCAGAATCAAGAAATGGCAATATTGCAGATCACGAAATTGGCAGTAAAGACGCCAAAGTAACAATTATCGAATACGCCGACTACCAATGTCCTGGCTGCGGCACCGCTGCGCCAAAAGCCGAAGCGCTAGCTAAAAAATACAAAGATCACGTTCGGTTAATTTTCCGCAATTTCCCAATTGCTAGCTCACACCCTAACGCACGAGCTGCCGCTGCCGTAGCTGAAGCTGCTGGTTTGCAAGGTAAATTCTGGGAGATGAATGAACTTCTATATGCAAATCAAGACGCTTGGAAAAATGCCAACACTACAGAACGCGACAACATTTTCAAATCTTACGCTGAACAATTGAAACTTAATATCGATCAATATAAAACCGATATTGCTAGCAACAGGGTTAAAAATAAAATCGACTTCGATATGGCTCTCGGTCGCAAACACGGCGTTGCCGCAACACCAACTTTCTACATAAATGGAAAAAACACTGAGATGGACAGCTCTGGCTCAATTGAATCATCAGTCAAGGAAGCCTTGAAAAAAGCTGGCGTTGAAGTAAAAGATTAACACATTTTCACACAAACCAAAATCCCGCTCCGGTGCCTTGGAGCGGGATTTGTTTATAGTCGTCCCTATTCTATCGTTGGAGCGACTGCACTACTTTTTATTATTGTGCTATGTATGTTTGCCATTCGGCAGGCACCACATCCACCGCGATCTTTTTGCGCCTTGATGGCACAAATTTGATTGCTATTGGCATGTGTTTTGCACTCCTTATTATTATGTGCAGCCCCACGCGCTTCGACCTTTATCACTTAATATCAGCAATTTAATGCTTCGGCGCGAGACACGCTAACAATATTACCAAACGTTTATTGGCACGTCAAGCAAAAACATTTTGAAAATGCTTATTATATCTATATTAGAATAAGCGGAGTCGCTTAGCAACAAACATAACAAGTAAAATCAACAACACCGTAAAACTAGTGATAACTGGATATGCCCAAGGCTCGCCCTGAAATGGTAACGCGATATTCATTCCATACATCCCGTAAAAAACGTTTGGAATAGCCAGAAGAATTGTTATGGCGGTTAATGCCTTCATGCGTTGGTTCAGCGTATTATTAGCAACCGTCGAATAAGCGTTTTGGATACTGGAAATTGTGTGCGTGCTGGAACTTATCGCCACTAAAACTTGCCTGATGTGTAGATCGACGTCCTCCAAGGCTTCCAGATCTCTAGTCTTAAATAGGTGGCGGCGATTTTCCATTAGTTGTGTAATAACGCGGGACATCCCTTCCAAGCTGCTTCGATATTCATTGAGCGTGTCTTCAATTGCGACAAATTTAATAAAATCCGAATTCTCAACTTCATGACGACTTAGTCGCCGACGAGCATCGCTAATTTGCTCCGTTAACAAATGCACGCGCTGTTCATATTGAGAAATAATATACGCCAAATTCGCAGCAAAAACTCCCGCTGGACGTTCGGTTGTGCTAAATAAATAATCGCTAACCTCCAGGGGTGAAAATTTAGCATGGGGCGATATTGTAATATAATGACCGCCGCTAATTGCAATCAAAAACGGCGCCGTTTTGCCAGAATCAGTTTGACCAAACGGTATGCGCGTAAAAATGTACTCAACGCCATCAGAAAACTCCGCTCGAGGTAATTCGTGGATATCCAGTACGTCACGGACAATATTAGCAGACAACGACAAAGCCTTTGAAACTCGAGTAACGTCAAGATTGCCGGTCAAATTAATCCAACCGTTTTTATGCATTCGTTGAGCTTGCGTCAACTTTTCAGTCAACGATCTGCGTTCAAAATAGCCCACCATCATAAGAAAATTATAATATACACAAGCAATATTAGCAATCTGTCGAATTGCAATTAAACTTTATCGGCGGCGCAGGAAATAATAGCCCACAACAACAGCTAGGACTACACTAACTGCGGTAATTCCCCAAAACATCAACGGATTATCGGCGCCTGGAACCGGCACATTCATGCCATACAAACCAGCGATCATCGTCGGAATAGTCAAGGCTACAGTAATTACGGTTAACAGGCGAATCGTCTCATTAAGGCGCGTATCCATCACTGCCCTATAGCTGTCGCGCACATTAGTAATCGTCCTCAACAAACTTTTACAACGCGCAATCACCTGCTCCAAATCAATCGAAATGTCCTCAACGTCTTCCTTATCATCAGCTTTCAGTCGCAACTTCTGAGTCGCCAAAAGTCTCTCAATTGCCCAGTTCATCGGAATTAACGCGTCAAGATAATCATTCAATTTGCGCTCATACTCCGCCAGAGTGGCAATATCATTAACCCTCAGCGTATGAATACTATCTGTAGCCGCTCGCATTTGGCGATTAATCGTTGCCACGCGCCGCTGATATTGCGTTGAAATCGCCTCAACCATCGCCACCAAAAGCTCAACTTGTCGATCCGTCCTAATTCGCACTTTATCAATAAATGGCTGCCACAATCGCCCCAAACTATCTCTGGACAACGTCACAATATGATCTTTATTGATGCAGAATAAAATCGGCGTGGTAAAATCGTTAAAATCGTCGTCAGTGTCTGGCAATCGCGCAATCAAATAAGTCCACTCATCATCAAACTCAATACGCGGCACCTCGTGTGGATCAAGCGCGTCACTTATCAAATCCTCATCCAAACCCAGCGTCAACAATTGCGAAACCTCTTCGTCGCTAGGTCTTTCGCAGCGCACCCACGAACCAGACTGCAAATTTTCTTGCGGGCTAATTATTGAATCACTATTTGTTGAACGAAGATATTGCAACATAATTTCATATTATAAAATAAAACATACATAAACACAAAAAGCTCCTGCGCCATTCACAGGAACTTCTTGATTTTGATTACGATTTGACTATCGTGCCTGCCGAGCCGCTAATGGCTTCAGCGGTTTTATCCAGCGAAGTAATAATCGCCGTACGCCCCGACTTTCCATCCAGGAACGACAAGGCAGCCTGAGTTTTTGGCAACATTGAACCTGCCGCAAATTGCCCATCGTCAATATGCTTTTGAAGTTCTTCTATTGAAACTTCCCCAAGAGATTGCTCATCTGGTTTGCCAAAATTAATTTTAGCAGCATCAACCGAAGTCAAAATCAGCAAAGTGTCAGCGTCCAAAAGATCTGCCAATTTTGCCGCGCCGAAGTCCTTATCAATGACCGCAGCGACGCCCTTTAATTGACCAGTTTCGTCTTGCAAAACAGGAATGCCGCCGCCGCCAGTTGAAACGACCGTCACGCCAGCATGAACCAACGCCTTAATCACATCAGCCTCAACAATCGTCTGAGGTTTTGGCGAAGGAACGACACGCCGCCAGCCGCGACCAGCGTCTTCTTTTACTGTGTAGCCGCGCTCGCTGGCAACAGTTTTTGCCTCGTCTTCCGAATAGAACGGACCAATTGGCTTGGTTGGATTTTGGAATGCTGGATCGCTCAAGCTAACAATCGTTTGAGTTATAACACTAACAGCGCGATTATTCATCTGATTAACCATAAAGGCGTCATGAAAAGCCTGTTGCAGCCAAAAGCCAATCAGCCCCTGGCTCATAGCGCCAGAATCTTCCAGCGGCAAGCTTGGCACATCTGGCGTGTTAATCGCCTCTTCGTGCAACACAATATTACCAACCTGAGGACCATTACCATGAACAATTGCTACGTTATGACCAGCCTGGATTAACGGTAAAAGTTGCCGAACCGTTTCATCGGCTACTCGTTGCTGTTGCTCAGACGCGGCTTCGCCCTGCCGTTGCAGGGCGTTACCACCGAGCGCTACTACAATAGTACGCTTCTTATTCATAACCTACAGCGCTCCGAAGATTGCAATAACTGCGATGCTAATGACAGCAAACACCGCCATAATTGGAGCTGAGCGTTTTAGCCAGTCGCGATATGAAACACCAGCCAGCGCCAAGCCACCCATAAGTGATGCAATGGTTGGTGCCATCATGTTAATCAGACCAGATGCTGTCGCAAATGCAGCAACCATAACTTCCTTACTTGAGCCGACCAAGTCAGCAATTGGCGCAATAACCGGCATAGTTGCTGCCGCCAAACCTGATGATGACGGAACAATAAATGACATTGGCAAGTAGAATAAATATGCCAACACACCGACAACGCCGCCACCAGCATCTTTCAGAAGGGACTCACCCCAGCTGATGATTGTGTCCTGGATTTCGCCATTAGACATCACCACAGAAACGCCCGTTGCCACCGCGATAATCAGAGCAACCGGCAAGATGTCTTTCACGCCGTCGATAAATGTATCAACTGGGAAAACACCCTCTTTCTTAAATTCTTTGTAGTAAATTGCGGTTATGACAATTGTTGAAATTAGGAATAGCGCAGTGATTTCATTGAAATACCAATCACCAAAGGCTGCACTGTGGACTACACCAAGCACCGCGCCAATAACTGGCAAACCTGCAGCCCATTCAAACATATCAGCGAAGAATGTGATATTCCAACTTCCCCATGGAATCAAGGAAAGAATCATTAGCACAAACGTAATAGCAAACACAGACATAACGACTTTTCGTGGACCAGTAAATTTTGGTACGTTTGTCGTGTCGAGAGCAGCCGTAGCTGGCTTGTAGCGAACATCTTCTTTGTACTTGCCTGCCTTAACTTTTGCGGCGTAACGCATAGTAAAGATAATCGCAGCAATCAAACAAAGTACTAAGATGATAGACATTATTGGAATAACGCTACCCAATTTCACGTCTGCGGTTTTTGCTGCAACGCCAGTAGAGAATGGGTTGATTGTCGAGCCGAGCACACCAGTACCAGCACCCAACACGATAACCATCACACCAGTCATGGCGTTATAGCCAGCAGCAATCATCATCGGTATGACGAGCGCATAGAACGCCACAGTTTCTTCTTGCATACCGTAAGTAGTACCACCGATAGCAAATAAAATCATCAGAATCGGGATGAGCCACTTTTCCTTGCCCTTCATCTTTCGAAGTAGTGCACCAAGAGAAGCATCAAGCGCACCAGTTTTCATAGTGACGCCTAAGAATCCACCAAGCACCATCACGAAGACGATGACATCAAGCTTGTCTGACATACCTTTAATAGGTGCAGTAAAGACGTCCCACAAACCTTGCTGATCGTGTTTTTTGATCTCTTCCTTTTTACCATCTTTTTCTTCCGTGACGGTTCGATCTTTGTCGACTACGTGATACGAATTAGCTATACGATCGCCATCTTCGTTTGTCTTATATAGTCCAGAAGGAACAACCCACGTCAATGCCGCCATAACGATGATCACGACAAACAAAATAGTAAACGCCGACGGCGATCGAAGCTTCTGCTTTGCCTTTTTAATTTTTTCTACCATTGCCTCGGAGCCTCCTTAACCTCCTCATTACGACAACAACTACAATGTCAAAGCCATCACAGCCTTGATTGTATGCATACGATTTTCCGCTTGATCAAAAACTATCGAATGTGGCGAGCGGAACACCTCATCCGTCACTTCCATTGAATCTAAACCGAAATCTTCCTGAATCTTCTTTCCAGTAATCGTCAATGCGTCATGGAATGCTGGCAAACAGTGCATAAACTTGACCTCAGGATTTCCTGTCAGGTTAATCATCTGGCGATTAACTTGGAAATGTCGCAATTGGTTAATGCGCTCAGCAAACTTATCTTCCTCGCCCATTGAAACCCAGACATCCGTGTAAATTACATCAGCACCGCGCAAAGCTTCTTCGAAGTTGTCAGTGATGGTGATACGCGCGTGGCTTGACCTGGCAAAGTGATTTGCTTTATCAACCAAAGCTTGCTCTGGATGCAATTCACGAGGCGCCAAAATGCGGAAATCAAGTCCCATAATAGCTGAGCCGATCATCAACGAGTTCGCCATATTGTTACGACCGTCGCCAACAAACACCAGCTTAGTTCCCTTCAATTTTCCGACATGTTCTTCAATTGTCATGAAGTCAGCCAAAATCTGTGTTGGATGAAACTTATCGGTCAATCCATTCCATACCGGAACGCCAGCGTGACGCGCCAATTCCTCAACAGTCGCGTGGTCAAAGCCACGGAACTCAATTCCGTCAAACATTCGACCCAAAACCTTGGCAGTATCTTCAACCGTCTCTTTCTTACCCAATTGAATGTCATCTTTACCGAGGTATTCTGGCGCAATTCCAAGATCATTAGCAGCCACCGTAAATGCGCAGCGTGTTCGCGTTGAAGTCTTTTCAAACAACAAAGCCACGTTTTTACCTTCATGGATTCGGTGCGGAATACCGGCATATTTCAATCGACGATATTCACGAGCCGTGTCCAATAGCAAGCGAATCTCTTCAGCGGTATAATCACCTAAAGTTAGTAGCGATCGTCCTTTCAAACTCTGAGCCATTAGAATACATCCTCTCGTACTAGCGGCATACTCATACAGCGTGGACCGCCACGACCGCGTCCAAGCTCAGCACCACTAATTTCAATAACTTCAATACCGTTTTCGCGCAATTTCTGGTTAGTTACGTAGTTGCGATCATAAGTCACCACAACACCCGGCGCAATCGCCAAAGTGTTTGAACCGTCATTCCACTGCTCACGAGCAGCAGCAATCGGATCGCCACCGCCACACTCAATCAACGTAACGGCCGGCAAGCCCAGCGCAACCCTCAGAACGTGCTCCAAATCTGTTTCATGTGTAATTCGTGGGAATGGCTGACCTTCAACCTTCTCCAAAATGAAACAATTCATCCTGCCGCCGTGGTCGCGAATTTCTGGGTGAATCGTAAACTTATCACGATCAATCATCGTAAACACGGTGTCTAGGTGCATAAAGGCATGAGATTTTGGAATTTCCATAGCAATGACTTTCTCAAACTTTGAACCAGCAAACAGCTTAGTTGCCATCTTTTCAATTGCCTCAGCGGTTGTTCGCTCTGAAACACCAATTGCCATAACCTTATCGCTTAATATTAATTCGTCGCCGCCTTCCATTGAGAATTTCTCTGTGCGGTTGTACCAAACTGGCGCACGATTGGCAAAGCGTGGATGATGGTCGATGATGTAGCGCATAAATAGCGATTCACGACGACGAGCCGTCCAGTGCATCTTGTTGATTGTCAAACCATTACCAATTGCGGCAGCTGGGTCGCGTGTAAAGTATAGGTTTGGCATCGGGTCGAGATAGAACGGATAATGATTTTTCTCGATCATATTATGAAGTTGCTGATGCTGATCTGGAGGCAAAGTAATTTCATCCTTGCGAACACCAGCCATAATCTTGCGAATCATAGCGTGAGTTGGCAAATCCAACAAGAATTGGCGCAATGTTTGAGTAACGCGGCGTGAATCCTGCTTAGAAGCAGCCAACATTTCATCGACAAATTGTTCACGCAATTGATCTGTGCTAATTGCCTCAGCGACCAATTGATCCAGATACAAAACTTCGATTCCACGACTTCTCAATGCTTCCGCAAAAGCATCGTGTTCAGCCTGCGCCACTTTCAGATATGGAATATCGTCAAATAAAAGATCGGTCAGATAGTCTGGCGTCAAATTCTCCAGCTCTTCACCCGGCCGATGCAATAGAACGGTCTTAAGTTTTCCTATTTCAGACGTGATGTGAATTGGTTCGTTCATCACAACCCTCCCCTGTTTATATTAGTGATGTTTTAATTGTAACACGTTTATGTTTTTGGGCAAGAGGAGATGATTGCCAAGCTAGCTTCAGTCCTGACCGTGAATTGTCGATTAACCTTCAGCCATTCATCAGTGGCTTTTGCAGCGCCTGGCAGAGCTTCATTCGCATAATCATCAATAACAATTATCACGTCTTCATTAAACTTACTTTCACAAACCCGAAAAGAATCGACAATTGACTCATAAAAATCGCCATCAAAAAACGCAAACATAATATTTTCCGGCACGTCATCAGAAGTAAAATCGGAAAACCAGCCTTTATGAATAATCGGCGGCTTCAGCCCCGCTTTCTTAAAATTCTGGACAAATGTCTTACGCGGCGCTAATAACTCGCCAGCCTTAAATTGATCACCCGCGGCGCTATTATCCTTCTGGGTTTTTTCTGGCAATCCCGCAAACGAATCGTAAACGTGAAACTCGCCCGTAAAATCATAAGCGTCCAACAATCGGCGAATAAACAAACTAGTTGTGCCAACATAACAACCAAACTCCACAATGTTTCCGGTAACGCCACGGCGTAAAGTTTTTTCCAACTCTCTTAAAAGCGCGCCAAGTTCTTTTGTATCGACTTGGTCGGAAATGATCGGGTATTTAGTGAGGAGTTGATCTGCGATATTCATGACTTAATTATAAATAGTTCGCCAAATATCGACAAATTTATCAACGACGCGGCTCTATATATTTACGGTTTTATGAAGTAAACTATCAATTAGCACCTATGAATAATCACGATATTATCAAAACATTTTTACCGAAACGACTGGACATAAGACAGTTAAATTCGCTTCAATCCACATTGCGAAAATCAAACATAATTGTATATGGCGAAATTCACGGCATAAAAGAAAATGCCGACGTCATCTATACTCTGGTTAAGAAACTTGGCGTAAAACGATTAGCTATTGAGGCCAGCCCTGCTGTACTCAACTTCATCAATTCAGTAAAGACCGGCTCTTACGATTTTTCCTTAGTTGATGAAGACCTTTTTGACTCGAGCATTTTATCTCTTGAAATGATAAAGACAATAGCAATTCTTCTACAGCAAAACCAACTTAAAGAACTTATTTTTATTGATACATTTTTTGATAATTTAGACGAGGACGCCATTATATCAGCAAGTCCTCAAGCGCGAGAAGAAGAGTTAGCTAAAAATATCCTTAAAATTGACGATTCACTATTAACGTTATGTATTATGGGGCAATGGCACACGCAACCTAAAGTCATTAAAAATGGCGAAACACGGCATAAATCAGCGCTATATCGCTTAAGAAAAGTAAAGCCAAATATACCGTTTATCCACAATGTCTACCGACAAGGACAACTATTTAACGACGGAAAAATAATTGAACTTCCGAAAAACCCATCAGTTCCGTCTTATTATGAAATTGTCCAGAAAACTAATATTGATTTTGAACTGCACGTACCAAAGGCTACAAAAATATCACTATATAAAAAGTAGTAGTCAACTACTCAGCAAACTGACTATTATAAAGCTCGGCGTAAAATCCGTTTTGCTGCAGCAGAGTTTCGTGATTGCCCTGCTCGATAATATTCCCGTCCTTAACCACCAAAATCAAATCAGCGTCACGAATAGTACTCAAACGGTGCGCAATAACAAAACTAGTTTTTCCCTGCATCAACTTCTCCATGGCTTTTTGGATAAGGACTTCGGTGCGCGTATCAACCGAGCTTGTCGCTTCATCCAGAATCAGCATTGGCGCCTTCTCTAGCATTGCCCTGGCAATTGTCAGCAGCTGCTTTTCTCCCTGGGAAATGTTAGCAGCCTCTTCGCCAAGAACCATATCATAGCCGCCCGATAGCGACCTCACAAAATGATCAACATGCGCTTCTTTGGCGGTTTTTATCACCTCTTCCTCGGTAGCTTTTGGATTGCCATACATCAAATTCTGACGAATCGTGCCATTAAACAGCCACGTATCTTGTAGCACCATGCCAAACATTTGACGCACATCGCTGCGTTTCATTTTACGAATATTCACGCCGTCAATTTTAATCGAACCACTATTAATCTCATAAAATCGCATCAACAAATTAACCAGCGTCGTTTTGCCAGCGCCCGTCGGACCAACAATCGCCACGCGCTGACCTGGCTTAATGTGCGCCGACAAACCTTTGATGATAGTCTGATCTGGCTTATAACCAAAGACGACGTTATCGAATTCAACTTCGCCTTTTACGTTGGACAATTTTACCAAGTTATTCGACTCAACCGCTTCTTCTGGCTCGTCCAAAAACTCAAACACTCGCTCGGCGGCAGCAGCTGTCGATTGCAAAACATTAGCGATATTAGCAACCTGAACCAGCGGCTGATTGAACTGATCGACGTATTGAATAAACGCCTGAATATCGCCGATTTTTAGCCGACCATTAATCGCCAGCCAACCGCCCAAAATTGTCATAGCTACGTAGCCAATATTGCTGATAAAATTTATAATCGGGTGAATCAAGCCAGAAAAGAACTGAGCCTTCCAAGCGCTCTCTTGAAGCCGATTATTAATCTTAGAAAACTTAGCAATCGATTTTTTCTGACCATTAAAGACGCGCATCACTTGATGACCGCCATACATTTCTTCAATGTGTCCATTAAGCTCGCCAAGCTGCGTTTGCTGGCGTAAGAATTGTTTTTGTGAGCTCTTTGCAATCAGCGTAATCACACCACCCGCCAGCGGAAGCACCAGTAGCGCAACTAGCGACATTTGCCAGCTAATCGAAAACATCATCACCAAAATCCCCATCACTGTAACCGTTGAAGTTATAATTTGCGACAAACTCTGATTTAGTGTTTGGCTAATCGTATCGACGTCATTAGTTATGCGACTAAGAACTTCGCCGTAAGTTTGCTTATCAAAATAACTCAGCGGCAAGCGATTTATTTTTTCGGACAATTGTTGTCGCATTCTGAAAGTTACGGTTTGCGTCACCTGAGTCATTATCCAAGTTTGAATATAGCGAAAAATTGCACTCAGCACGTACATTCCGACTAGCAAAATAATTATTCGCCAAATAGCGTCAAAATGAAATTCTGGACGCCGACTAAGATCTAGCTTTTTAATCGACTCAAGCTGACTGGACGGAATCTGTTTTTCAATCTCCGACTTATTCGGCAATCGGTTCAAAACGTCCGCGCCAGTAGTTCCCGCCGGTAAAGAAACACCTTTTGGCAATTTACTAGTGATCGCCTCGTAAGCTTTCATATTGGCATAATCATCAACAATTTGATTCGTCGCGCCGCCTAAAATCTTCGGGCTGGCAATCGCAAAAATCGTGCTCCCGATTGCAAAAACCAATACCATCAACATTTGCCATCGAAAATCCGACAAATATTTAATCAGCTTCTTGACCGTTCCCTTGAAATCTTTAGCCTTTTCGCCAGTGCCCATTCCGCCCATTGGGCCGCCCATTCGTACTTGCTGTCGCTTTTTCGTGGTTTGCCTAGACATTACAACACTCCTTTCGCAGCAATAGACATTTTCTGCAAATCATCTTCCGAGAGCTGCGAAGCGGCAATTTCTTGATAAACTTCGCAATCTTTCATCAATTCCTGATGCGTTCCCTGACCAACAATTTTCCCCTCATTGAGCACAATAATTTTATCTGCATTCATAATCGTATTAATTCGCTGACCGACAATTAACACAGTTTTATTCTTAGTTTCCTTTGCAAGCACAGCCCGCAACTTCGCGTCCGTCTTAAAATCAAGCGCCGAAAACGAATCGTCAAAAATGTAAACATTCGGCTCAACCGCAATAGCCCTCGCAATCGACAGACGCTGACGCTGACCGCCAGAAACATTGCTACCGCCCTGAGCGATTTCACTTTTATAACCATTTTTTAACTCGCTAATAAATTCTTCTGCTTGGGCAATTTTGGCCGCTTTTTCAACCAACTTATCACTAGCCTCAACGTTGCCGTATTTGATATTGCTAGCAACCGTTCCACTAAACAGCACACCTTTTTGTGGCACGTAACCAATTTGACCAGACAAATCTTCTAATTTCAGATTTCTAATATCAACGCCATCAAGCAAAATCTGCCCCGCCGAAACATCATAGAAACGAGGAATCAAATTAATCAACGTCGACTTTCCCGAACCAGTGCTGCCAATAAACGCCGTTGTCTGACCAGGTTCAGCTACAAAATTAATATCCGAAAGTACTGGCAAATCCGCGTCAGGATAAGTAAATGTAACGTCCTTAAATTCAATTTTTCCCTTGGCGTCTTTTGGTAATTTTTTCGGCGACTTCGGGTCAGTAATCGACGGCAAGGTATCCAAAACCTCCCCGACTCGGCGCACCGATACGGCGGCTCGCGGCACCATAATAAATACCATCGACAGCAACAAGAACGAGATTATCACCTGCATCGCGTATTCCAAAAACGCCATCATATTACCAATTTGCAAATTGCCACTACTTATCAAATGCGCGCCAAACCACACAATTGCCACACTCGAAAAGTTCATCACTAAAGTCATAATCGGATCAAGCAACATCATCAAACGGTTCACAAATAAATTCATCTTGTTCAATTCCACGTTGGCTTCTTGGAATTTTTTCTGCTCAATTTTCTCGTTATGGAACGCACGAATAACTTTTAGTCCAACCAAATTTTCCCGCGCCACCAAATTAAGTTTATCCACCAGCGTCTGTAATTTCTTAAACCTAGGTACGGCAATCGTAAATAGTGTAGCGATCACCACAAACAAAACGAACACCGCCAAAGCGATAATCCAGCTCAGGTCTGGCGCATTATTCATGGCTTTTTGCAGACCGCCAATTGCCATAATCGGTGCCATTAATGCCAGTCTCAGTAGCATTATTGACGTTGTTTGAATCTGCTGAATATCATTCGTTGAGCGCGTAATCAGCGACGCCGTAGAAAACTTATTAAAGTCCGCCAAAGAAAAACTTTCTATTCGTTCAAATAATTTCAATCGCAATTTTTGCGCCATTCCCGTAGCAATTCGCGCCGCCAAAAAACCCACGACAATCGAACAAAACCCACCAGCCGCCGTCACCAAAATCATCATCAAGCCATTATTCCAAATCGCCGACATATCTTGTTTAATAATGCCGTTATTGACAATTTCCGACATTTTATCCGGCAGCCACAAATTCGCCATCACAACGCCATACGTGAATCCAACCAAGATAATAAACAGCAGCCAATAGTCTCTAAAAATTCGTAAAATATGTTTCATTTATAGTCCTTTACGCTCTAAGTCCATCTTATATTATATCATTTGAGGACTAGTCGATTCCATTTTAATAATTACAATTGGACAAAAATATCTGTTAGTTTTATACTGTTTTTAGCGTCGGGGTGTGGCGCAGCTCGGTAGCGCGCACCGTTCGGGACGGTGAGGTCGCTGGTTCAAATCCAGTCACCCCGACCATGAAATTATTGGGCGTACGTTCAGCTTAATTGAATCTCTGGCTATTAGCAATCAAAGGAGGTTTTATGCGACGAAGAGTAAACGTACGCGGAATTATTATCAATGAAAACGGCGAAATTTTCTGCCAAAAATTAACCGCCAATAATGGCAAAGGGCGTGATTTTTGGTGTACGCCGGGCGGCGGCTTAGAAATGGGCGAAGGCTTGCTGGACGGCTTGCGTCGAGAAATGATTGAAGAAACTGGCGTCAAACCAGAAATTGGCAAGTTGTTATTTATACAACAATTCGCCGAATCAGGCGAACAATCAGCGCACGGCCCGAATGAACAATTGGAATTTTTCTTCCTAATAACCAACTGGCAAGATTATCAACACATCAACCTGGAGCAAACATCGCATGGCGTCGAGGAAGTAGCCAAGTGCGGCTTTGTTGATCCGAAAACCACGCGGATTTTGCCAAGCTATTTGACAGAGGTTGACCTGGACCAGCTGGTTAATAAATTGACAGAAGTTCCAGTTCTAAGCGAATTATAGCGAGGTCACTCGGGCTATTTGGCGAAGAATTTTTTGGCACGTTCAGTTTTCGGGTGATCCATTACCTGAGCTGGCGTGTCATTTTCGATAATCTCGCCCTTGTCTAAGAAAATCATCCTAGTCCCGACCTCGCGGGCAAATTTCATCTCGTGCGTAACAATTACCATCGTCATTCCCTTTTTGGCAACTTTTCTAATCACATCCAAAACTTCGCCAATCATCTCTGGATCTAGCGCTGAAGTCGGTTCGTCAAAAAGCATAATTTTCGGCTCCATCGCTAGCGCCCGCGCAATTGCTACTCGCTGTTTTTGACCGCCAGACAAACTATTCGGCGAAGCGTACGCTTTATCCAACAATCCAACATCGTCCAATAAACTTCGCGCCAATTTTGTCGCTTTTTGATCTGAAAATTTACGCAGCTTTTTCGGAGCTAATTTAATATTTTCAATCACGCTCAAATTTGGAAACAGATTAAATTGTTGAAAAACCATGCCAATATTCTGACGCAAGGCGTTTAGATTTACGTGTGGATCAGTAATTTTCACTCCATCAACAATAATCTCGCCAGAAGTCGGTTCCTCTAGCAAATTCAGACAACGCAAGAACGTCGACTTGCCAGAACCAGACGAGCCGACCACCACGACAATCTCGCCCTCTTCAATTTCCACGTCAATATCGCGAAGAACTCGATTCGTGCCGAACGTTTTTTTCAAGTTTTTAACGCTGATCATCGTCATGCTTCAATTTCCTTTCTACTCGCGCCATTACTCGCGTAAAAATCGCCGTCAAAATTAAGTACATCGCCGCAGCGGCAAATAGCGACTGAAAAGCTGTCGCCGTCTGAAAACGAATATTGTCCGCGCCTCGCATAATATCATTCAGACCAATCCAACCAACAACCGAAGTTTCCTTTAATAGCGCGATAAATTCACTAATCAACGCCGGCAATGAATTTCTCATTGCTTGCGGCAAAATGACTAGCCGCATTGCCTGCCAATTACTCAAACCCAAAGACCTAGCCGCTTCCATTTGCCCCTTGTCAATACTCTGAATTCCGCCACGAATAATCTCGGCGATATACGCACCGCTATTTATCCCGAACGCCACCGCTGCCACAAAAATCTTCGGCATAAATTGGTATGAGCCAAAAACGACGTAATACATGATTAGTAGTTGCACCAATAACGGCGTACCACGAATAATATCAACGTAGATTTTTCCCAGGCTGGCTAGTGGATTAAAATTCGCGAGTCTGCTCGTTTTCATCCTGCCAAATGGTCGTAAATTCGACGTGCGCATCAGGGCGACAAGTACACCAATCGCCGACCCTAAAATAAGCGACAACACAGTCAAAACCAGCGTCACTTCTAATCCATGCCATAAAAATAGCCATCGACCGCCGCCAAAAATCACTTCCCAAAAATTCACGATTTAGTCTCCTCGCCAAAATATTTGCGGATCAGCTTTTCATAGCGGCCATCTTTTTTCATCTTGGCAATTTCTTTATTAACCTTCTCCAAGAGGTCTTTATTGTCCTTCTTAATAGCAATCGCATAACTTTCATCACTGAGCGCGCCCGGTAAGATTTCTAAGTCAGAAAATCCAGCCGAATACTGCTTTGCGGGAGCGTCGTCCAGAATGACCGCTTCAATTTTTCCCGAACTTAACTCCTGTAAAACACTCGGCGCAGTTTGGAACTGCGTGACTGATGCGCCAGCAATCTTAGACGCCAAAGTGTCGCCAGTCGTACCCAGCTGTACGCCAATTTTTCGCCCTGGCAATTGATATTTATTGCGAATCGGACTGCCCTTTTTAACAATTATCCTCTGTGACGCCGAATAATACGGATCTGAAAACAGCGCATTTTTTTCTCGCTCAGGCGTCACTGTCATTCCAGCCGCCACCATATCAATTTGACCACTATCCAACGCTGGCAATAACCCGTCAAACGACATATCTTCGATCTTCAAATCTTTACCCAAGCTTTTAGCAATTTCCCTCGCCAGATCAACGTCAAAGCCAACCACTTGATTGTTATTAATATATTCAAACGGCTTAAATCCAGCATTCGTGCCCATTACCAGAACATCAGTTTTTGAGCCAATTACGCCATCTCGATGTAAAATATCGCCCAACATCAAACAAATCATCCCCGCAAATAAAACCACCCCAATCCACCAACTAATTCCGAATGTGCGCGTCTTATTCTTGCTCATGCTTTTATTATACCCCTTCATCCTCAAAAAACGTAAGTGATATAATAGAATGGTGAGAAAAATTAAATTTACCAAACGTTTCTGGACTAAATCAATATCAATCATTTTGCTTTTTTTGGCAGCATTTTGCTTAATTGCGGCGCGCTATAAATATATCGTCTTTAAAGATTCACAAATCGACGAGATAATTTTTTATTTCGTCAACGGATTAGCTGGTGGCAAATCTGACAATTTATGGTCGGCCGTCCTGCAAAATCTTCCGCTAGTTCTACTATTATTCGGCGCCTTATTAATCCCAATGTTCGACAAATCGATCTCTTTTATCAATCGCATAATCGCCTTCTGTTTGAAAAAAATCAAATCATCACGAAAACTCACCTTGCCGTTTTTGAGATTACGAAATCAAGCAATTTACTCGCTAAGTATGTTTTTAATTGCAATCGTCCTTCTGATTCAAAGTTTTGGCATCCCTAATTATATTTACGCCCTGACCCAATCAACCAAATTATATGAAGAAAATTACGTCAATCCAAAAACCGCCAAATTAACTTTTCCAGAGAAAAAACGCAACTTAATATACATCTATTTAGAGTCAATGGAAAACACTTTGGCGTCAAAGGATAATGGCGGCAGTTCCGAAACCTCTATCATTCCAGAGCTGGAAGAATTGGCATTAAAAAACACCTCATTCTCAAACAAATCATCTGGCGTCGGCGGCGCTTTGCCTGCAACAAACACCGGCTGGACCGTGGCAGGAATGGCTGCGCAATCTGCTGGCGTTCCACTGAAGGAAAACTTGGTCGGCGGACGCGATCATAACGCCCTGGGCGAGTTTAAAAAATTCTTGCCGGGCGCTTATAGTCTTGGTGAGATTTTAAAAAAACAAGGCTATAATCAAACATTTGTTATGGGTTCTGAAGCAAGTTTTGGCGGGCGCGATAAATTACTAACTCAACACGGCAATTTCAATATCGAAGATTACAATTACGCCAAAAAACACGGAAAAATCTCCGAAGATTACAAAGTTTGGTGGGGTTATGAAGATAAAAAATTATTCCAATTTGCCCGCGAAGAAGCCTCGCACTTGGCGGCGTCAGACAAGCCATTTAACTTGCAATTATTGACCGCCGACACGCATTTTACCGATGGCTATTTGGACGAAACCTGCGCCAAAACATTCAGTAATCAATACGACAATGTTCACGCTTGCTCCTCAAAACAAGTCGCTACATTCGTCAATTGGGTTAAGTCTCAGCCATTTTATGAAAACACCACAATTGTCATTTCTGGCGACCATCTAGGCATGCAGACTTCATATTACGACGAAAAAATTGGCGGAACTAATTATCAGCGAACCATTTACAACACGTTTATAAATCCAGCCATTTCGACTAGTCACTCAAAGAACCGTCAATTCACGACATTCGATATGTATCCGTCAACTTTGGCGGCGCTGGGAGTTAAAATTGACGGCGACCGATTAGGTCTGGGCACAAACTTATTTTCTGGAAAGAAAACCTTAGTCGAACAATACGGCGGAATTGAAAACTTAAATTCAGAACTTTCCAAACGTTCCGCTTATTACGAGAATAAGATTTTTACCAAATCCGGCAATTAGCCACTGTAGCCATTTGGATTATTGCTTTGCCAATTCCAAGCGTCGCGGCAAGCATCTTCAATTGTCAATTCTGCTCGCCAGCCTAATTCTTTTTCTGCCAATCCTGGGTCAGCATAGCACGCCGCGATGTCACCTGCTCGACGTGGCGTAACTTGATATGGAACATCGCGACCAGACGCTTTCTCAAACGCCTTCACTAATTCCAAAACCGAAGTGCCACGACCAGTGCCGATATTATAGACTTTATACTCGTTCGGTCGACCCAAATTCTCCAGAGCCGCCACGTGTGCCTTCGCCAAATCAACCACATGAATGTAATCACGCACGCCAGTTCCATCTGGAGTGTCATAATCGTCGCCGAAAACGCTCAAATGGTCTCGCTTACCAACAGCAACTTGCGACACAAACGGCAGAAGATTATTTGGAATTCCCGAAGGATCTTCCCCGATGCGGCCACTCGGATGTGCGCCAACTGGATTAAAATAGCGGAGAGATGTAAATTGCCAATCTTGATTTGTCGCAGAAATGTCGCAGAGCATTTGTTCAATCATCAACTTTGTCTGACCGTATGGATTCGTGGCAGACAACGGCATATCTTCGGTAATTGGCAATCGAGCTGGGTCGCCGTAAACTGTTGCCGAGCTGGAAAACACCAATTTCTTCACACCAAATTCTTGCATCACATCAAGCAAAACCAACGTGCTTTCAAGGTTATTTTTATAGTAAAGAAGCGCCTTTTCAACCGATTCACCAACCGCCTTCAACCCAGCAAAATGAATTACAGCATCAATTTTCTCAGACTTAAATAATTCTGATAGTCGCTGATGATCGCATAGATCAAATTCATGAAACGGTATTGATTGACCAGTGATTTCTTCAACTCGCCTCAGACTTTCGACAGATGAATTTGATAAATTATCGACCACCACTACGTTATGATTTGATGATAATAGTTCGATGATAGTGTGACTGCCGATATATCCAGCGCCACCAGTGACAAGAATATTCATACACTTAACATATCACAAAATGACTATTTATTTTATTAGCACTCTTGCACCGAGAGTGCTAATTTGTTATGATAACTATATCAAATTTCACCATTCTGTCTTTTACTGGGGCGCAACAAATTAGGACTAAAAATCAAAAGGAGGATTTTATGCCACCAAACATGAATCAAGAAGAAACAACTAAACCACTCGAAAAATTCGGTACAGATATAACAGCGTTAGCGCGAGAAGGCAAACTCGATCCAGTGATCGGTCGAGATGAAGAAATTCGACGCACTATGCAGATTTTGAGTCGCCGCACTAAAAATAATCCCGTTCTCATCGGTGAGCCGGGAGTTGGTAAAACCGCAATTGTTGAGGCGTTGGCGCAGCGAATTGTCAAAGGCAACGTTCCCGCTTCACTAAAGGACAAGCGACTAATTTCCCTAGAGATTTCCAGTCTTTTGGCGGGCGCTAGTTTTCGTGGGCAATTTGAGGATCGATTGAAAGCTGTTCTAAAAGAAGTAGAAGAAGCAGCTGGCGAGATTATTCTTTTTGTCGATGAAATTCACACAATGGTTGGTGCTGGAAAAAGCGAAGGCAGCATGGACGCGGGCAATATGTTAAAGCCAGCGCTGGCTCGCGGAAAATTACATATGATTGGCGCGACAACGCTCGCTGAATATCGTCAATACGTCGAAAAAGATGCCGCCTTAGAGCGAAGATTTCAGCCAGTTTACGTTGGCGAACCAAGTTTTGACGACACTGTCGCCATCTTGCGCGGATTGAAGGAAAAATACGAAATTCACCACGGAGTAAAAATCGCTGATGACGCAATCGTGGCAGCCGCCAGATTATCCACCAGATATTTGCCCGACCGATTCTTGCCAGACAAAGCAGTCGACTTGCTTGACGAAGCAACCAGCTCACTTAAAATGCAATTGGAAAGCGTGCCAATTGCACTGGATCGATTGAACAATAGACGCTTGCAATTGGAAATTGAGGAAGCGGCGCTGAAAAAGGACAAATCCGACCACGCCAATATTCGCAAAGATGAAATTAAGGAGCAAATTGCCGAGATTCGTGCAAAAGCCGAAGTGATTGATAAAAAATGGCAACACGAAAAAGACATTTTACAAACCGTCAATACGGCCAATGAGAAAATGGACAATCTACGTTCGCAATTGGAGATTGCTGAACGCGACGCAGACTTAGCCACCGCCAGCCGCATTAAGTATGGCGACTTACCGGAGCTGGAGAAAAAATTAGCAAGCGCCCGCGAAGAATTGGCGGCAATTCCAACTCACGACCGATTGCTCCGCGAAGAAGTTACGCCCGATGATATCGCTGGCGTGGTGGCGCGCTGGACCGGAATTCCGGTGGAGCGATTGATGGAAAGCGAATCTAGTAAATTGACCAAATTGGAAGAATCGATCAGTCGCCAAGTCATCGGACAAGATCGCGCCGTGGCAGCCGTAGCAAGCGCCATTCGTAGGTCACGCGCTGGACTCGGCGACGTTAATCGACCGATTGGCTCATTCCTATTCCTCGGACCTACTGGCGTGGGAAAAACAGAAGTCGCACGCAGTTTATGTCGTGAATTATTCGACGACGAGCACGCCATGATTCGAATTGACATGAGCGAATATATGGAGCGTCACGCCGTAGCCAGATTGATCGGTTCGCCTCCAGGATATGTCGGTTACGATCAAGGCGGTCAATTGACAGAAGCCGTTAGACGACGTCCGTATAGCGTGGTTTTGTTTGACGAAATCGAAAAAGCACACCCCGATGTGTTTAACGTACTATTGCAAGTTTTGGATGACGGTCGATTGACAGATGGACAAGGACGAACGATTGACTTTAGCAACACCATCATCATCATGACCAGCAACGTCGGATCGCAAATGATTATGGATTACACGGGCGACGACATTAGTTCTCTCGACAATCAAATTTTAGAAACGCTTCGTGGTCATTTCCGTCCAGAATTCTTAAACCGAATCGACGACATTGTGATTTTTGATCGCATTCACCCTGAATCGATGCGCGCAATTGTTGATATGCAATTAGAAAAAGTTATTCGCCAAGTTAAAGATAGTCGCGACATAACACTGGATTTTGACAATAGCGTTCGTGATACGTTGGCGCGAGACGGCTACGACCCAAGTTTCGGCGCTCGACCACTTAAGCGTTTGATTCAAAAACGCGTGCTTGATCCTTTGGCGCTCGAACTAATTGACGGACGAATTCACGACAGTGATACAGTAAAAGTTGCCGCCGTGGATGATCGAATTACCTTTACGAATATCGTATAATAGATACATGGACCAAATTTGCAGCGAGCACTTGGAAAATCATACCAACAAAACCTATCAAGAGCGGATGAACCAGACAGCGTCATCCAAATTCGGAGCCATCGAAAAACATCTTGGTGAAAACGTTAAACTGCTTGATTTTGGTTCTGGTTTCTCGCCAGAATTCATCAAGCAAGTGACGCAAACAGGAACTCACTACGTAGCCTATGATGTTTCACAAATTGTTCAATCTCAACTTCAAGAAAATAACATTGATTTCATCACTAAAGAACAACTTGAAAACGCCGAAGATGAATTCGACATTATCTATATGTCGAGTGTATTTCACGAGTTGATGAGCTATCTATCCCGACCTGAGCGCACTAAAACGCTCGCAATGCTGGATAGAGCACTCAAACCTGACGGCACCATTATCATCCGCGATTGGGGTCCCGGCGAGACGTCAAGCCTAGTCACGTCTATCGAAGTAGCATCCGAGGATGTTAACGATGAAGTTTACACATGGATCAAAGCGCTTGTTAAAAATTCAGTGATTAGCATGCCTACTATCGCTTGCGACGACAATGATAATCCTATCGTTCCGTATATCTACAAGGCAAACAGCCAAACTATCTATGAAATCATGTTTCACGCGGTTTGGGGGCTAGATTCACTTGAACGCGAATCAAAAGAATCGTACGTTATCGTGGATCACCTTATTCACAAATGGATTTGTGCGCCACACGGTTACAAAATAACACAGTCGCGGAATGAATTCGATGAAGCTTATTTGCCACATTTACAAAAATACTTCAAAATCGATAGTATTCCATGGCCAACAAAGGTTATTTACGAACTAAAAAAGAAATCGTAATAACACACCAGCAAACTTTATAGCACAACTACCACAATGAATTACAACGATAAGCACTACAAACTAACTATCAAATCAGCGCTTTTAGGAATCGGCAGAATGCTTGGTTTGCCGAAATATTTTCTAATAACAATTGTCGCGACCGTCGCCTTCGCCGTGATAATTTATTTCGCAATCAACGCCAATTTTTACGGACCGCTGATAATGTCGCGTCTGCCGATCCTCGATAAAATCGTGCTGCTCGGTTCGATGATTATAGACATATTCAAACAAAGTTTCACTTCATTAAATGGCGCACTGCTTATAGTAGTGTCAATTCTTCAAGGTGTATCGATCGCCGCTGTAATTTTTACAGCAAAGAATAATCGCGACAATGAAAAAACTGTATCTCGACAAGTCGGATTAAGCGGAATCGCATCAATTGCCGCAACAATTGGACTCGGCTGCGTTCCCTGCGGAACATCACTAATCTTACCAATTGTAACCCTATTTTTCTCAGGAGCTGCCGCCGCCACCGCCGCAAATATCGCCAGTACAATAGTCCTTTTGTTGGCTTTACTGCTCAGTTTATTCTCGCTATATAAATCAGGTCAAATTATTTTTATGTACACAGAATTATCTAAACAGGAGAAAATATGAATCGACAAAAATCATCAGGCATAGCGCTTATTTGGGTTCTTTCGGGAATTGTAATCGTGGGAATTGTAGCTTTGTTTATTTATGGAATTGTCAATCGCCCGCCGAATCGTCACATTGGTGATAATAAACCGTGGAACGAAAAAATGTCGCAAGGATCCGCTGACGCGAAAAACGTGTTCATTGATTATACTGACTATTTTTGTTCATTTTGCGCCGAGGTCGAAGCCGCAACCAGCACAGAGTTCTTCAAAAATGACTATATTAAATCCGGAAAAGTTCGTTATGAGCATCGCGTAGTAACGCTATTAAAAGAGATGACCAACAATACCGAAACTGGTGCTCACGCTGCGTTTTGTGCTGCTGATCAAGATAAATATTGGCAGTACACCCACGATATCGTTCCGCGCATTAAAAGTGATTACTTTGATAAAGGAATCGGCGTAAAAAACGTCGCTGTGCCGAAAAAAATCCCTGCTCTTCCGCTGGAATATTTCCTAACTTCCGCCAAAAATGTCGGCATGAATGAATCGCAATTTTCCGATTGTATGACTAAAAAACCGCACCAAAAAGAAATTGATGACAATACCCAAAAAGCTCTGTCGCTTGGCGTGAATGGCTTGCCGTACATGGTCATTAACGACTACCAAACCAGCGGATTCGTCGGTGGAGAAAACGGGTTAAGAAGTATTCTTAAGGCTGGCGGCGTCGAATAATTATTTGATTTGTCGCGCGGAATTAAGCAACTCCCGTGATAAAAATATCAAGCACCCGCTTACGATAAGCGTGACGTTTTTCTATTTGTTTCACTACCCTTGAATAGTTATTCCCACCTAAATAGCTTAATAGCTAAGAAATAGACAGCAAAAGTCCAAGCCGCGATAACGCCGAATTGTGGCAAGACTTCCATAAAACTTGCATGTTCAGTCATAATTAACCGGAATCCATCCGTAACCGGAGTCAGAGGAATGAACTGAGCGACACTTCGCAGCCATTCTGGAAATAGATGAAGTGGAAAAAACGTACCAGATAAAAACATCATCGGGAAAGAGATTAGGTTACTTAATGACGATGACTGATCTTCGTTCTCTGATAACCCAGCAATTAATAACCCCACACCCACAGTCATAAATGCAGACAATACAGACATCATTGCAAACAGCACCCAGTCGCCCCGCATATTAAAGTGGAATATCAACGTCCCAGCGATAACCATCATAACCAAACTAAGCAAGGAAATCGTCGTATAATGAATTGCCGTGGAAATGATTAACTGACCCGAAGTAAATGGCGCCGCACGTAATCGACGATATAAACCACGTTTCTTCTCAGCCGGTATTTGGTTAGATAGACCAAAAATACCCATACTCATCAAACTGAAAGTCAATAGTCCCGTAAACATGTAGTCAAACGATTTTAATTGCTCATCACCAATCGCTTTACCAACAGCTTTAAGCGGAGCTTCAGGCTGGCCCATCTGACTATTGATACTATTGGTAATTTGATTCATCACCGCCACCAACGCGCCGCCTGTTTGCTCAGAACCTTTGGAGTAAATAACATTCATAGTGCCTGTTGGAATAGGATGATTACCATTATTTTTTATCGCGCCAAAATCGCTTGGAAGCTCAATAATACCGTTAAGCTCCGACCGCTTCATCTTTTCACGTGCGTCATTCATATCTTTAACGTCTTTAATTTTGAGAATCGAATCCTTCGAATTTTCTTTGGCATTTTTAACGAAACTTTTGGCAAATTCTGTCTGCGAATTGTTGACAATTGCAATATTAAAACTGGTCGAATCATTACTAAAAACCGACCCAAACACTAATAGAAAAATCAGCGGAAAAAGAAAGGTGAAAAATAGCGCCATTTTATCTCGAACGAAACGCTTTTGCTGAGCGCGAACTTGCCCAAATATTCCAATCCAATATTTTTTCATGTTAATCCCGAATTGCCTTTCCTGTTAAATCAATAAACACGTCCTCCAAGTTGGCCTGCTCGACAACTTGTTCCTTCTTAAAACCGCGCGCCAATAATTGCTGGATGAGATTATGTGGCGTATCAATTGTGATAATCTTACCGCTATCCATAATCGCCAGACGATCACATAATAATTCCGCCTCGTCCATATAATGCGTCGTCAAAAGAATCGTAATTCCCTCGTCGCGAATTTCCTTAATCAAATCCCACAAATTTCGGCGCGCCTGCGGATCAAGCCCCGTGGTCGGCTCGTCCAAAAACAACACTTTCGGATTATTTACCAATGTCGAAGCAATCGCAAAACGCTGTTTTTGACCACCAGAAAGTTGCTCGACGTAATTCTTAGCCTTTTCTGTCAGCTGAACCTTAGCAAGCAGCGCCTCGGTATCAACTGTCCGACCATATAAACTACCAAACATTTTCAATTGTTCACGCAAAGTCAGTTTGTCATAAAAAGCTGTCGACTGAAGCTGAATACCAATTATATTCTTAATATCCTTAGGTTTCTTAGCGACATCTATGCCGTCAATTGTAGCCACGCCGCCATCAATTGGTCTGAGCGCTTCCAGCATTTCCAACGTTGTTGTTTTGCCCGCGCCGTTAGGACCAAGAATACCGAAGATCTCGCCTTTCTTGACCTCAAACGACACGCCGTCGACGACATTCTTGCCATCGTAAGTCTTGACGAGTTGGTCAACTGTTATGATTGGTTTGGATTGAGCCATATTAACTCCTTTTCACACTCTCTGCTTGAACATCTCATATATTAAGCGATAGAATGACTTGTCCGCCAGTCCACCTTTAATTAGCCATTATAGCACCCATCTAAAATAGCTGTAAAGCATTTGATTGCTAGATAAGATATTAGGTCTTACTGAGACAGCACACGTTTTATCTTAGTCTTTAGTTCACCGATAAACTGTTTGTCAAATTCTTTTTTCTCACTATCGGTCATTTCATCCCATGTTTTATTGCGATTATATGATTCAAAGGCAGCTCCAATCGGATAGCCTGAATTATTATATGGTCGTTGTAGCTTTTCCTTATTCAAGAATCCATTATTTATATTATAAACAATTTCACTATCGCCCTTTGGTGAAACTATCGCGACACATTGCTTAAAGTAACAGTCATAATTTTTCAGATCTTTAGTTTTTTCTTGTAAAAATTTCCAAAAAGCTTCGTTACTAGTGCTTTCTGGCAACTCGCCACCCCACCGGCGCAAAGCTACACCTGGCTCGCCGTTCAAGTCTTTTATAAAGAACCCTGTGTCGTCGCCAATTGATACTTTACCTGTTTTAATGGCGTATGCACGCGCTTTAGCTATAGCGTTATCTTCAATTGAATCAATACCTTCAAGAATATCAATTTTAATATGCTCCGTTTTTGGTGATAGTAAATGATAATCGTCACCGAGATAGATCCTATAATCATCAAGTTTTGAAACATTATTAGATGCTACAAATATTTCACTTGAAGCCACGTTACTCACAAGTGGCGAGAATCGCCTCTTCATATAGTCAGTGTAATCACATATATTTTGAAAGTGTGGTACAGATATAATTCGTAATAAACGGCGGTTGAATACTGTGCTCAGCTTTGTCGAGACCACTCGCTCAAACTCCAGTCGTTCATCTTCAGATACTTGACCGATATCAAGAGGCTCACGCATCACCAAGAGCCAAGGACTAATCCGACGAGATAGTAATGTTCGATAAGCGTCTTGAATAGTCTTTGTCTTTATATAATCACCGTATTGCAACTCTGTTAGTAATATCACTCTACCGATACCATTATCCTGCAGCCTCTGTATTATGGGTGTAAATATTGGACCAACTTCTGGGTCAGTTATGAGTCCGCCAACTTCAATGAAAAAATGCCGTGGCTTCCCGGCGTTGTACCAAATTTTATACAATTTACTTTCAACAAAAAATGATAAGTGTGGATTTATTTGCAAGTTTTCATTTTCGCCATATTTTTCAATAAATTCTTTATATAATTCACCACCCAGTAGATAATGTTCTTGACCCCAAGAACGTCCAGAATTAAAAGATTCATAAATACCAAAATCATCATGTCCTGACGCTGTATGTCGACCACTCTTATTTGTATTGAGTAAACCATCAAATTTAATAGCATCTGAATTCTCTGTCACATGAAGTAACTGTGCCACCAAGGTTCCTTTACCAATGTCTGACCGAGGATAGCCTAGGACGAAATAGAATATCGATTCTCCATCTTTTGGCTTATTTTCATCAGCAGCCGCTTTTAACTGTCTAATAGTTTTCTGATTTTCATATAAACCGCTCATCTCTGCTCCTTAATTTGTGTAATATTTTATCAGGTTTAATGTTTGATGTATTAAACACGATAGCTTCTTCGGGTGGTTTACCGGCCGACTCACCTGAAACCATCCTTGCTATGATCTCTTCTTCCGAATAGCCACGACAGGCTAATCGTTCATAACGATCTGAATCGTTACACACTAAATGAACCCAAATAGCGTTTACTTGACTAAGTACTTTTCGATCCATCCTAATTGCAACAGGTGCTGCGCACCTATCAGATCTCCCCAACTCTTCTATCCAAGCGGCTGGCGTACCATAATAAACACCTATGGATTTTAGCTCAGCATAATCCAGCGATGGCTCCAAATATCGACCGTAACGAAAATTGTCTTCAAATTCATCCCGCGATACAAATATGTTATCAATACCATCGCGCTCACCAATACGTTTTTCACGAGTCGTGTGCGTTGGTAAGTATTCGTATCCTATACCTTGAGCTTCTCGCACAAGTGTCGTCTTGCCCGAAGCACTCGCCCCGGTCACAATAAATGACGGTCTTTCTTCCATACCTTCTCCTTCAAATAATTCAAGCATCCAAATTAGATAGGACACCGCGACAATGTTCTAAATCGTTCGTCCGTACTTTAGGATTTAAACCCTAGTGTTCGCGCGATGCTCTAATTATCAGGTTTAACCGCGCAAATGCAAACTACGCGCTATTCACGCTACACAAAGTGCAACATTCTACGATTTAGAACTCTTTAATTATAACATATGGCGACTCAATACTGTTATACTTAAAAGTATGCCACGCCAATCTTTCACCATACAACCACGCAGTCGCCTCAAGAAGCGATATATATTTGCGTTGGTGTCACGCGAGGGTGGCCAGCAGCATTGGTTCATCACGCGGCGAGGCAACGTTCCCGCAGATTGATACCACAAATTTAAGCCCAACTCGCCAAAAAATTATCAGCCTAGCAAAGACTGAATTCAAGGCGCAATCTACTGACACCAAGTTCAGCCAGGGCGCCGAGGAGGCGTGGTGTGCTAACTTTGTGAGCTGGATCATGTATCAAGCGGGCGCGCCGCTGAAAATCCGCATACTGGCGGCTGGCGTATCCCGGGGACGTTTACCTTGCGTGAATACTACGAGGCGAATGGTCGGTTCAAGCCTGCTAATTCCGGCTACCATAACCTGCCCAAGCTATCGCGCGACAACGTCACGGCATAGTCCTTATTCAAACAAAACAAAATCGGCGTGGTAAAATCATTAAAGTCATCATAAGTTTTAACGAGTTTATCGACTTTTATAATTGGCTCAAATTCCACTCCGTAAATTCCTCTCTGTTGTAATTTTTGATCAAGCTAATCTCTACTTATCGTCAATTATAACAAAACCAAAATACTAGTGCTATACTTATAGTATGCGCATTCAGAGAAAAAAAGCAAAACCAAAATCGAAAAAACTATTTATTATCATACCGTTTTTGATATTGCTATTTTCGGCAGGGCTATTTGGGATATATTTCCTCAATCAATCACACTCGCGACAAACGACTGCGCCATCTGACGAAAAGTATTATTTTGCCGACTCGAAATATTCTGGCGTTCGCTCAAAATTTGTCACCAGAGATAACAAACGGGAAAAAGTTTCAATTGAATATCCGATCACGGAAAATGAAAAAATTAATCGCTTAATTAGCGAGTCGATTGATAAAATTGATCGCGATTTTCAAAATACGGTTTTACTGGCGACAGTGTTTGATAAGCCAATGACCGAAACTATTAGTTATCAAGTCACATACAACACTTCAGAAGCACTGTCGATTGTCGTCAATATTAAGCAGGATATGAACGGCGCGCATCCAGCATCAGTGACGCAATTTTGGACTTTCGACAAAAAATCTGGCGAAGTTGTCGGCTTAGCTGATTTCACCGAACAATCAGATGAAGCCGCCGAAGCAATCATATCCGCTGCCAAAAATAGCATTTCTCAGACCATAAAACAGCGCCAACAGCCAGAAATTGACCTGAACGAAATCATAAATAAAGAAGCTTTGTCTAACTTTATCATCACCAACGACGGCAATGCACTAGCTTGGCCGCTCGGTCAGGCATCGTTATTACCATCATCTTACGGCGAATTAACAATTACTGTACCAATTTCCTCCGTCTCTAAATATCTACAAAACCCAACGGCGAGAAAATTCGCTAATATCCCCAAACCCGCAGAAAAACCAAAACCAGCACCTGCAGCTCCAATACCTACCGTCGCCAATAAAACAATTGCTCTAACTTTTGATGACGGACCCGGGCCATACACCGAAAAACTGTTGGATATATTGGATAAGTACGACGCCAAGGCGACATTTTTCCTAATCGGCAGCAAAGTTTCAGCACGCGCCAACACGTTACGCCGTATGCAGTCGCGCGGACATCAATTAGGTAATCACTCTTGGTCGCATCCAGAGTTGAATAAGGTTTCGGCGGAGCAACTATCTAGCGAAATTGACCAGACAAATAACGCCATAAAACAAGCCGTCGGCACCAAACCTAACATCATACGTCCACCATACGGAGCGTTTAATCGGACGGTTTTGGAGCAATTCCGTCAACGCGGAATGTCGGCAGTTGTTTGGTCTGTCGATACGCGCGACTGGGCTGATCGTAATAGCGAAATCGTCTGTTCAAGGGCTGTCGCTGGCGCTCGCAACGGAGCTGTGATTTTAATGCACGATATTCATCCGACATCCGTAAATGCCGTTCCTTGTATCCTTGACTCACTCAAACAACAAGGCTATTCATTCGTAACGGTACAAAATTTAATCGGCGATATGACACCGGGCGCCGTTTATCCATAAGCTTAATCAATCTCAAATATCTTATATTTTGAAGTTGCACCGCGCACTAATTTAACTTTGGACGGCGAAACCTTAAAATGTTTTGCCAATAATTTAATAGCCGCCGCGTTGGCTCGACCTTCAATTGCTGGAGCTTTGATATAAACCGTCAATGTGTCGTCGTCATTTTTCACAACTTCCTCACGATGGCGAGAGTTTGGTTTAATGTGTACGGAGACTTTCATAAAATCTTAAAAATCTATCACTTCCAATTCCCGTGGCAAGATTTCTCGCACTTCCGCCGTTCCCGCAACTAATTGATAATCCTGAAGTTTCGGCGGTAAATCATCTTCAATAAATTGATAATTGACCCGATGTTTATCGTTAAAATAATTAAGCAATTCCGCATTCAAGAAATGATCACGCGGCGCACTTACCGAGCCATCTTTATTAAAAACCAAAGCTATTGATATACCAGAGGTCGTCCCATTCTCATCCTTGGCATAATTCGCAGTCACTAAATGAACTGTCGGCTCAAATTCCAAAGCCAATTTACTAGAATCATCCACTTGCTCCTGACTAGGACGCGCTAATTGTCGATTTATTTCATTCACCAAATCGGCAGTACTCATCTCGCCGTTAGACGCTCGGCAATATTCACAATCGTTCAACGACTTAACGTATTCCAACAGCAGCTGCATATCAACCTCAGCGTCTTTAACGTTATGTCGAGCTAATTGACCAACCATTTCCTCTAGCGACTTCAACAAACCATAATCTTTGGCTTTTTCAGCGGCGTCACCAATGCGAATAATGGCACGAGCGACACTAATAATATTTTCTTTATCATTCATACGCTTATTATATATCTATTTACACAATTCTTCTTGTTTCTTGAAGACAATTCTAACCGCCAACGAACCAACTAATGCTATCAGCTGAAAAAGTACGCTAGAATTATAGCTAATGTTCGAAGTATTATCATCTTCCGGATTCAACGGACTGTCATCAGCCCAAACTCCCGGATAAACGCTGGATATATTTGTATCATTGACATCATCTTCGTCACAATTATAAATAGCTTTTTCCTCCGATGAATTGTCTGGTAGAGTAGGAATTTCCTGAGAAACTGGAGTATTTAAATCCCTACTCAAAACATTATCAGTGTCATCACAACAATCGCTCGATTCTTCAATTTTTACAGAGCATTTTGACTCATCACAATCATCTGTAGTAACCAATTCGCTATATTCTTCAGTCAATTCAGCTTTTTCCGCGACTTTTTTCACAACCTTATCGACAATATTGTTCTGATCAATTTCATCATCGGCTAATTTCAAATCAGGAATAAATTGTTCTATTATTTCAGACTTATTAGTCGGCAATTCTTCCAATTCACGCGTAGCTTCTTCGCTCAATTCTATGCAATCACCCAAATCATCCACCGCATTATCCGCTTTGTTCACAGCCGCACGATCATCAGAAATCTCAGCCACAGCAACATTCTCCGAATCTTCGAAAGATACTTCACGCTCTTCAAGATCGCATTGCGGTAAAGTTGGCAAATCCTTCTTATTTTCTGTCAATTCAACAGATTTAATTCTTTTACGCACAGCCTCATCGTTAAACTCTGTCTCAGCTGGCGCATTATTATTGTCATCCATCGCCACATCAATTTCATTATTGACTTGAATAAGATCACGCACGGGCAAGGAATTTGACTCATTAGAAATAGCTTTCTCAACCAGATTGTCACTTGGAGTAGAATCTTCCAAAATCGGTGCAGAGTTTATATTATTTTCATCCCCTACATGGCTATCTTTCTTTATAGGTAATTCTCTCGGCAATTTATCCCCTTTATCAACAGCCGGAGCTTGATTCTCAGAAGAGATATCTCCTTTATGAATGTCTACTTTTTTATCGACGTCTTTCGAGTCCATCAAGTTAATTTGACTAGACACCTCAGTCTCTTCCGGTTCTTCATTAGTTTTCGGCGGGATATTTTCTTTGATTATTTTCGCGCTTGGAATATTTTCCGACAACGTACTCTCACTATCTAAACATTCATCATCCGTCGATTCATTCACTTCGTTACTTTCCGCCGACGCGCGCATCGACGCATCATCATCGCTCACTTCCGACTTAACCGCAGGTTTTTCTGATACGGATTCAGGTTTTTCATTTTCCAGTGGACTATCTTTTTCAATTGACTCGGATGTCTTCTCTTCGTTATCAGCACTGACATATCCAGCAACAACAAAATCACAATCATCATTCATTAAGTCAGACAAATAACTCTTCGGCTCTTCTGCTACCGGCTGTAAGTTCTCTTTGGCAAAATTTCGCATTCTTAGTATTGAGCAAGTTCCCGCCGCAGCACAACTGGCGCACGCTGCGCTGACTACGTTTTGGCAAATTTCCGATCGCCTTTCGTCACTCAAACATTCTTCTGTTGCCTCCGCTTTACTTTCTTTGACAAATGACGTATCAATTTTCTCACCACTAGCAACCGCTTTTACCAAATTTAATTCAGTCGCATCATCATCAATTTCTGAAGATAAATCCTGAACATTCAACGCCGAGAAAACATTAAAATCGTCCGCCCCATTTGCCAAACCTTCGTTCATTGCTCAAAAAAAGTCTCCGTTGAAATTTTCAATTCACTTACACCGGCGGCGGATAATTTTTGCCAAACATCTCTAACAAACGGCAAACTTCCACAGACCAAAAAATGCGCATCTTCTGGCGTTTCATGAACAATTTTTTCCACATCAAATCGACCATTAAACCAACCGTCTTTTTCTTCAACTTGCTGGCGAGTACTGAACTTCTTCACTTTAATATTTGACGCTGCTAGCTCGTTTCCAAAAACCATATATTCTGGCGATTTTTGGCTAAAATATAAAAATGTCGGCTGGCTAGAGCTTGCCATAACGCTCCAAATTGGACTAAGTCCGCAGCCCGCAGCAATTCCAACCAAAGGACTTTCTGTTTGCGGATTGAAATCACCGTAAGCGTGGCTAATTTGTAATTTATCACCAACATTTCGTGAACATAAATAGCTAGAAAATTCACCACCAACATTCTTCACGGTAATTGACATTAGCTCATCGTCAGGAGTAGAAGAAATACTATAAGCCTTCCCTTCACGCACGCTGCTGCCATCAATAAAAACCGTAATATATTGTCCGGCGGTAAAGTCGAACGGTCGCGCAAAATATAACGTCTTCACTTCAGGATTTTCCTGACGGACGCGCACAATTTCAACCTCTAATGAATCACGCATTCTCCAACGTACCTTTCCATTATTTTCTGAGCTTCTCTAAATTCTTCGTCAGTAAAAGTGTGGTAATTCGCAAACTTTGGACTAATTGTCGTGCCAGTGCGAAAATGTTGCAAGGCAAATCTCTTCGCGCCCTTAACTAGCTCGCCAATCTTCTCAAAATCGCTAACTTCCAATTGCTCGCGGACAATCGTCGTGCGGAATTCGTGATCAATTCCCGAATCAATCATCAACCGAACATTCTCCTTGATCGCTTCCAAATCAATCGGTCGCGCCGCAATTTCAACATATTTTTCCAGCGGACCTTTTACGTCCATCGCAATAAAGTCAATCAGTCCTTCTTCGACCATTCCGCGAACTATATCTGGATGCGTGCCGTTGGTATCCAACTTAATATCAAAACCAAGCTTCTTAATCATCCGACATAACTCCGGCAAATCTTCATTTACCGTTGGTTCACCGCCAGAAATCACCACGCCGTCCAGCCGACCAACTCGCGATTTTAGAAATATCATCACTTCATCAACTGGAATACTCGGCGCCAACCGTTCAGGCAATACCAATTCTGGATTATGACAATAACCGCACCGCATATTGCACCCAGAAAGAAACAGAGCTGCCGCCACGTGCCCTGGATAATCCACGAGCGACAGCTTCTGAATTCCACCAATTGACACCTTAAGCTGCCGCGACGGCGCTAAGTCGCTGGTGTTCGGCGGCATCGTCATAATGCTCCCTCATTTCAAATTCCGCTTGCTTGCCCTTATTCCATTGAGAAACTGGACGCAAGAAACCAACCACACGCGAGTAAACTTCTGTCGATTCGCCACAATTTGGACATTCTGGATGCTCACCGACAATATAGCCGTGATTCTTACAAATTGAGAAGCTTGGACTGAACGTAAAATATGGCAATTTGTAATTTTCACAAATCGTTTTCACCAATTTTTTCAAAGTTTGCGGATCGTCCATGCGCTCACCTAAGAAGAAGTGAATCACCGTGCCGCCCGTGTACTTGGTTTGCAAATTGTCCTGAAGATCCATCAACTCAAACAAATCGTCCGTGTAATTAACTGGCAAGTGGCTAGAGTTGGTATAAAACGGACATTTAACTTCCGCGCCAATTCCGTTGGCAAAGTGCGCTCGATCTGGGAAGCTGGCTTTATCAAGCTGCGCCAATCGATAAGTTGTGCCTTCAGCTGGCGTTGCCTCAAGGTTGTAATTATTGCCAGTTTCCTTCTGATATTCCACCAAACGGTCGCGCATAAAATCAAGCGTCTTCTCAGCAAAAGCCTTACCTTTTTCCGTGCCAATATCAACGCCCAACAAATTAAGCGCCGCCTCGTTCGTGCCGATCAAACCGATAGTTGAAAAATGGTTCTTCCAATATTGATTGAAGCGTTGCTTAATGTTTCGCAAATAAAACTTGGTGTACGGATACAAATTGGCGTCGGTCAATCGCTCCAAAACTTTACGCTTGGTCTCCAAACTATCCTTTGCCATATCCATAAGTTCAGCCAATCCCTTAAAGAATTCTTTTTCGTTCTTAGACTTTAGAGCCAGTCGTGGCAAGTTTATCGTTACCACACCGACCGAGCCAGTCATTGGATTTGAGCCGAACAAACCGCCGCCACGATATTCCAATTGACGATTATCAATACGCAATCGACAGCACATCGAGCGCGCATCTTCTGGATCCATGTCGGAATTAATGAAGTTTGAGAAGTATGGAATGCCGTATTTAGCGCTAGCCTCCCACAAACTTTCAATCACTGGATTATCCCAATTGAAATCCTTGGTGATATTAACCGTTGGAATTGGGAACGTAAAGACTCGACCATTAGCGTCGCCCTCAGAAAGAACCTCCAGCAGAGCCTTGTTTAGCATATTAATTTCTTCTTGATATTCGCCATATGTCGTGTCCTGCATTTCGCCACCAATAATCACTGGATTATCTGCCATATGCTTTGGACATTCAAGGTCAAGCGTGATGTTGGTAAACGGCGTCTGGAAACCAACACGAGTCGGTACGTTGACATTAAAGACGAATTCTTGAATAGCCTGTTTTACTTCTTCATAGCTCAATTTATCGGCGCGAATAAACGGCGCCAATAGTGTGTCAAAATCGGAGAAAGCCTGCGCACCAGCCGCTTCGCCCTGTAATGTATAAAAGAAGTTTACAACTTGACCAAGCGCTGATCGGAAATGCTTAGCTGGCTTAGAGGCAACCTTACCAGCCACGCCAGTAAATCCTTCTTGTAATAAGTCAGTTAAGTCCCAACCAACACAATAAACGCTTAGCAAGTTAAGGTCGTGAATGTGCAAGTCGCCTTCTTTATGAGCCTTTCCAATCTTCGATGTATAAATTTTATCCAGCCAGTAAGTCTTCGTAATCTCCGCTGAAATATAGTTATTCAAACCCTGAAGACTGTAGCCCATATTAGAGTTTTCATTAACTTTCCAGTCTAAATTTCCTAGATATTTATCAATCAAATCAACGTGTATATTAGAGGTAATTTCGCGCAATTTTTTATGCTGATCGCGGTAAATAATGTACGCTTTTGCAGTCTTCTTAAACTTAGAGTCAATCAACGCATCCTCAACAATATCCTGAATATCTTCAACGCTTGGTAGACGCTTTTGGTTACGAGTTTCTAAAACACCCAAAACCTTGTCGGTCAATTCAACTGCTTGAGCGGCGTCAAATTCACCAGTTTCCAGTCCCGCCTTTTCAATTGCCTTTTCAATTTTTTTCCGATCAAATTTAGCAGTTCGACCGTCGCGTTTTTTAATTGATTTATACATTCCCCCTCCTTGTTTATAAAAATAGCAAACTAGCCCAACCTCTCCAGTGGGTGCATGTTGCAAAAAACGTTATTTATTTTCTAAAACACCATATGTAGTGCTTAATATTGAATATACACGCGATATATAGCGTCTGTCAATGAAAGTACATTGTATTATTTACATACGAGATGCGGAAGTATTTGCTCCCTCTGATAATACCAAAACGTCGCAGTGAATCAGATCGACAATTTCTGCCTGAGACAGCTGTTCACCGATTCGCTGCTCGCCCGGTACATTCAAAACATCTTGATCTTTCCACCACTGACGCATTTCTGATTCGCCAAATTCATGAGCGTTTGGCTTGGTAGCGTGGCGGCGCACCGTTTCCTCAAACGATACGTCAAAATAATAAATCAGTTTTTCACCCTGAAAATCATCCAGCAGCCGGCGCAGCATCGCGCCGTATTTTTTATTGCTCAAAATACCCTCCAAAATCACCGTATAGTCAACATTATTGCCATACATGCATAGATCGTAAATCAGCTGAATCGCCGGATTGCTTTCGCTATCTTTCACGCGCAGTATTTCCCGGCGCACCACATCCTGTGACACCAACATCGTGCCGTAGCCTAGTTGACACTGGAGTAAGCGCGCCGTGCTGGTTTTGCCGCAACCAGAATTACCGCGGAGAATGATTAGCGGATGAGAGGCCGTCACATACGCTCCAGTAAATCATAAGCAACAGCCGCTGATAACGCCTGCATTTGACGAAGATTATCACCCGGCTTAAGCGGTGGCTTGAGGCTACGTATAAGGAAAAATCTGACAAATGATGCCAGCATTTCCGCGTTCAACTCACCTAGCCACGACGTTACGTCATGACCATGGCGCGCCATATCAACCAGAAATTCTGTCGCACCAGATCCCTGGGGCGCATAGGAAGCCCAGTTCCAGTCAACCAACTTCAACTCACCAGTTTGCGGATTAAATGCCAAATTATCACTACGAACATCCGAATTATTAAAGCAATCTTCCGTCTGCTTGGCAAATTCTTTAGCGTGCACCGAAATATCAATCAACTCATCACGCTTTTCTAACAGCTCAATTATAGCCTGACAACGCCGCTGATTAATCTCCAACTGATTTGGCAATAGTTTTTGATAGTTATTAATCAATCGACGACGAATATCAGCGTCAGCAATAATCTGATCAATCCCATCATCTAAGCCAAGCTCTCTCGCTACATCACGGCGAATTGCCTTAAACCCACATTGCGCATCGCTAAATTTGGTGCGCGACGTCAATTTGATAATCTTGTTGTAACACCGTGAAATAAACTCTCGCTTAAAACCGCGGCTGGTCTTTGATTTTTTCATCAATCGAGAACCAATCGCCACACCAGCTTCGCCCGCCACAAGCGGTTGAATCATCGGTAGAAAATCATCCAAACTGGTAGACAAATCGACATCCATATACGTCAGAATATCCGCCTGACTGCTTTGCCAAACCTGCTTTAATGCTCGCCCGCGACCGCGTTCAGCCAACCGCACGACACGAACTGATTGATAATTTTGTGCCAAATTTTTCGCTATTTTTAAGGTGTTATCTTGACTGCCATTATCTGCAATTGTTATCTGATAGCGATATGGCAAATTTTCCATCATGCATTCGTCAAGTGTTTCAATGCTGCTTTGAAGAATTTTCTCCTCGTTCAGCACCGGCACGACTATATCGACAAATGGATTAACTATCGCCCGAAACGGCGATGGACTAGAATCGGACGTAATAAGTCGCGACCTAGCTAATGGTTGGGGTGTGGTTATTGCTCTCATGCAAACCACTATAAACAAGCGTTCTGTAAAAATGCTTTAAAGATCAGCCGGCTATTTCAAATCAACACTAAACGGCGTGAAGTTGGTCTTATCGTCATAAGCATCAACTTTTTCGACCTGTTTCATCTTATCTATTACGCGATATGTAATAGGCAAGAAAACAATCTCCACTACAGTCTTAAATATCCAGCCAATTAGAATATACGTCAGCATATTCATTCCCTGAAGTATTCCACCGAACGCAACAAAGGCGAATACTACAGTATCACATAATTCACCAACGACTGTCGATCCAATTAATCGTAACCATAGTTTTTTGCCCTTAGTTTTAATTTTCAATTTAGCCAATACAAACGAATTTAAAAATGATCCAGTCAAAAATGCGGCTAAGCTAGCTGCAACAATCCTCGGGAAGAATCCTAGGACCGCTTCGTACGACGCCTGATCCGCATACTCCGGCGCCGGTGGCATATAACGCACAATTGTAAAGCACAGCACTGCCAAAAGCATAACACCTAACCCCACCCAAATCGCTCGTCGAGCATATTTATAACCATAAATCTCAGTTAAAACATCGCCAAGAATATAAGATATTGGGAATAAAATAGCTCCGCCATCTGTAATAATCGGACCAAAAGCAATTAATTTAGTCCCTGCTAAATTAGAGATTAATAATATAGCAGCAAATACAGCTAAAATAATATCGTAATATTTGAAAGTTTTTCCCATAAAATATATCCGTTAAATAACCTACATAAAACTGCCCTATTAAGGACAGCTTCATAGAAAACTAATTTGGCTCCGGCAGCTGGGCTCGAACCAGCGACCTATTGGTTAACAGCCAACCGCTCTACCACTGAGCTATGCCGGAATATGTCTTGTATTATAGCGAGTTTTTGAATAGTTGTAAAGTTACTGACGGACAATTTCCAATGCTTTTTTTAAAATCTCCACTTCCGAGCGTGATTTTTCGCCGTCTTCGGCTTCTCTCTTCTTAATTTCTTTCGCTAAATTCTGCCACCAAACTTCTTTTTTCTCACTGCTCAGCGTCAAAGACCTAACTTCGCCGTCCTGCTTCTCCAAAAATCCCGCAGCCACCAAATTATCAACGTGTTTTGCTACTGTCGATACCGATTTATAACCCAAGGCGCGCATAATTTCCCGAAGCGTCGGACTATAGCCATTGCCCTTTATAAACCCATCGATAAAATCCAACATTATTTTTTGCTTTTTCGTCAGTTTCATATCTAAAGTATACACCATACGCTATACTTAAAATATGGCAAAAAAATACATTAACAACGTTCGATTCTGGCTATTGGCTATTATTATTTTTGGCGGCGGATTTGCTCTGCATCCCAGTGTCGGCTTATCAATTCTGGATTTTTCATCTTTACGCGTAGGATTATATCAAATCGTTGCCGTAAGCCTACTGTTATTTTCCTTGCCCTTGCTACTTAAAAAACGCCAAGAATTGTTGAAAAACCGATGGCTAATCGGCGGATTTTTAGCAATTTTTATCGCCATTGTCGTCGGCGTATTTTTCGCAGAAGCACACCTGCGCACCGCGTTATATTCATTATCGCTATTATTCTTACTCGCCGTCGGATTATCCGCTGGCTTAATTTACAGCGAATTGTCAAAACTAGAAAAACGCAAACTCATCAATATCGGACTATGGAGCGGGCTAGTTTTTGGAATTTTAGCAATCATTCAGCTCACCGTCGCCACTTTTGAACCAACAGGATTTGGCACGCTTTGCGCTGGTTGTAAAGCCGACGTTTTTGGATTTCCACGAATCAATTTATTCGCCGCCGAACCGCAGTTCTTCGCCAATTCTCTACTTCCAGCATTTTTCCTTGCGATCTTTCAATCAAAATCTCGCTTAGCCAAATTTAGCCTATTTTTCACAACTCTCGCCATATCTTTAACATTTTCCCGTGGCGGATTTTTGGCAATTTTTATCGCCATCACAGCCTTATTTATAATCGCTTTTGTAAAACGAATTGACGTATCTTTTATTCGTAAAAAACTTCCAATCATCTTCGTTGGATTACTGTTTGGATTCATCTTATTATCCTCGTCAGCCAACATTAGATACGCCAATACACCTTTCATTGCGCACAATACCTTCGTCAGTATGGTCGATCAATTATCTATCGGGAAAATTAAGATTCCGCAAAAATCCGTCGCCAAAAATCCGTCACCAAAACCTGCCGAAAACGTTCCACCAAGCAACAGTTCTTTCCAACCTGCCGGTTTTGTTGAAGCTTCCGCCAATGACAGACTCAGCGCCAGTGGCTTAGCTATAAAATCCTGGCTATCATCGCCACGAACATTCTTCTTTGGCATCGGACTCGGCAACCTCGGAAATTTCATCCAAAAACATCTTCGTATAAACGTCCCAACAGACCAAACGGTCTACGTTTTTTACATATTATTACTCAGCGGCTTAGGAATCATCGGGCTATTCGCCCTTCTAATTGTCCCGTTAATAATTATCTTTTTCGCCATAAAAAACATCCGTGAAATTAAAGCTCAATTTATCTTATCTCTAACCATCGCGATGTTTATACATTTCTGGTTTTTTGGCAGTTTTATAAATACGATTCATTGTTTTGCTATAATCGGCATATTTTTGTATAATTACCCCAGAGATTATGCGGAAAAAGTCTGATTTTTACTTCAAAATTGCTCTGGTCATTCTTGATATCTTAGCTTTGTTAAGTGCATTTACTATTGCCTATATTTTGCGAATTTCCCTGGATCCTAGACCATTCCATATCAGTATCAATGCCATGGATTTTATCACCTCCATTTTTATGACGCTGCCGTTGTGGATCGTGATGTTCTATTTCTTTGGCTTATACGACCGAGAGATTTACACGCACCCATTGCGAAACTTTGGACGAATACTTTTGGCGTCAATAACTGGAATTATGATTATGATTTCCGTGACGTTCTTTACCAACACTCCGTTATTCCCAGCCAAACTCGTCGCTGGCTATGCCACTGGAATTGGTTTTATTTTACTAATGATTTTCCGCAGCGCCGCCAATATTGTTCGCCTGAAACTATTAAAGCGCGGCTTGGGATCTCGCCGTGTTGTATTAATTGGCAATTGTGACTTAACTCACGTTTTGGCTGATTTTATAGAGACCAATCCGTTAACCGGCTTTAAGATTAGCGGAATTGTTGCGCAAACCCAGTTCATTCCTATTGAATTAAAAAAGCTTCGACGCTCGTCGTTAGAATCGGCGCTCACCAGAGATAAAATTGACGTCATCATCCAAACCGACTCAAAAAACGTTAGCGAACATTATCAGATTGCCCAGAAACATTATCTGGATTTTTATCAAGCGCCGGAATTCGACGGAATTATGACCACCAAACACACTATTGATATCATCGACTCCGTGCCACTAATTCACACTCATCCGACGCCGCTAATGGGTTATGGGCGAATTGTTAAGCGAATTATGGACGTTGTAGGCGGGACAATTGGAATTATCATCGCCTCGCCAATTATGCTTTTGGTGGCAATTGCCGTAAAAATCAGCGACCCAGCGGGACCGATTTTAATGCACGGCAAACAGCAAAAACGTCTCACTCGCTACAATCGACCGTTTAAGGTCTATAAGTTCCGCTCGCATTATGCAAAGTTTGATGGCAAAACTGACGAAGAAGTCTTTCGAATGGTTGGTAAGCCTGAGCTAATTGAAGAATACCGTAAAAACGGCGACAAGCTTGATCATGATTTTCGTGTGACGCCAGTTGGTCGATTTATTCGTCGCTTTAGCCTTGATGAATTACCGCAGTTATTCAACGTCGTTAAAGGAGATATCAGCCTAGTCGGACCGCGAGCGCTGGTACCACACGAATTAAGCGCCTACGACAAAAAACATGTTTTATTAGCGGTCAAATCAGGACTCACTGGACTTGCGGTAGTATCTGGCAGGCGCAGTATTAGCTTTGAAGAGCGTCGACGAATCGACTTATATTATGTTCAAAACTGGAGTCTCTGGCTAGATATCACGATTTTATTAAAAACCTGCTTGGTCATTTTCCAGAAAGATAATTAATGAGTAAGCCAAAAATTGCCATAGTTCACGACTGGATTTACGGCGGCGGAGCCGAAAAAGTCGTTTTGGAAATTCACAAATTGTACCCAGATGCGCCAATTTACACTTCTTTTTGTAGTGATGAATGGCGAGAAAGATTAGATAATAAAGTCGTTACTGGCTATTTACAGCGATGGCCATTTTCAAAAATTCGACGATTGTTACCACTTCTTAGACAATGGTGGTTCGCTAAGCTTGATCTTAGCGAATTTGACATTATCATCTCCAGTTCGGGAAATGGCGAGGCAAAATTCGTCCGCAAATCCAGACCAGATCAACTTCATATTTGTTATTGCCACACGCCGACGCATTTTTATTGGCGGCACTACGACGAATATATCAAACGACCAAGTTTCCGTCCGCAATGGCTGGCGCGCCTAGGCTTAAAAACCCTAGTCCGACCACTGAAAAAACGAGATTTTAACGCCGCTCAGCAGGTTGATGTTTTTATCGCCAACTCTACGGGAATTCAGGCTGATATTGAAGAGTTTTACCAGCGAAAAAGTACGGTTATTTTTCCGCCAATTGACGTGTCGAGCTTTTCGCCACTTGCTAAAAATCGCAAGCAAACGTCCATCCCAAAAAAACCTCGCTGTCTGATTTGGGGGCGAATTGTACCGATGAAACGGCTTGACATTGCTATTAAAGCTTGTCAGAAACTTGGCTGGCAATTAGATATTATTGGAAAAGGTCCAGACGTTGATAATCTAAAAAATATCGCCGATAAACATACTAATTTCTTAGGATTTGTCGATAATGCCACACGAGAAAAATATATTAAAAAAGCAGATTTGTTTATTTTTTGTTCACACGAAGATTTTGGAATCGCGCCAGTCGAAGCGTTGGCGTCTGGTATTCCAGTGGTTGCGTATGAAGCTGGCGGCGCGCTTGATTATATAAAACCCGAAAAAAACGGCTGGTTCTTTTCTGAGCAAACAGATTCTTCATTGATAGAAACCTTAGAGAAACTTCCTGGTAAAAAAGTTTCACCAACAAAAATCTCAGCCACAGCCAACGAATTTTCAGCTGCAATTTTCCATAAAGCGATAAAAAATATAGTTGATAAATCATGGAAGGAACATTATCGTGAAAATCGTAATTGACGCCCGAACATTAAGGACTAGCACTGGTCGCTACATTGAACGGCTGATTCATTATTTGCAGAAAATTGACAATAAAAACGATTATGTTATTCTGCTCAAGCCAAAGGATTTTGATAGTTGGCAGCCGAGCAACCCACGTTTCCAAAAAGTCATTTGCCCCTACAAAGAATACACTTTTGCTGAGCAAATCGGCTTTAAAAAACAACTTGAAAGTCTCCATCCAGACTTAGTTCATTTTGCGATGGTTCAGCAGCCTGTTTGGTATAATTCCAGCCCAGTTGTCACTACAATGCAAGATTTAACCACTGTTCGCTTCAAAAATCCTGATAAAAATCCTGTAGTTTTCTGGATTAAGCAGCAAATCTATAAATGGGTCAATAAAAAAGTTGCCAGAAAATCTTCGCATATCATCACAATTTCTAACTTCGTAAAAAATGATTTGATTAAATTCACCGGTGTAAGCCCAGAGAAAATTACTGTAACTTTGGAGTCTGCAGATGAGTTACCAAAAGGCAACAAACCCGTTGACGAGTTGATTGGTAAAAAATTCATTATGTATATCGGTAGACCAACGCCACATAAAAACCTTCGACGGCTAATTGACGCTTTTGCCTTGTTACAGAAAAAATATCCAGATTTAACACTGGCTTTGGCAGGTAAAAAAGATAGTAATTACGCTCGCCACGAGACATATGTAAATGAGCGCGGAATTAAAAACGTCGTGTTTACCGGCTTTATATCAGACGAGCAATTGCGCTGGATGTACGAAAATACGGCAGTTTATTGCTTCCCTTCGCTCAGTGAAGGATTTGGTTTACCAGGATTAGAGGCAATGCTACACGGCGCGCCAGTCGCTTCGAGCACAGCTACTTGCTTGCCAGAAACCCACGGTGATGCCGCTCACTATTTTGATCCTTTCAGTGTCAAGGATATAACAAAATCAATTGACGACATCTTATCCGACGATAAATTGCGCAATGAACTCGTTAAAAAAGGCAAGAAACACGTTAAGACATTTTCATGGCAGCGCATGACCGAGCAGACTTTGGCTGTATATGAAAAATATGGTCGGAAAAGCTGAGATTAGCTTTCCTGTCCAGTGGCTTGATTAATTCGAGTAGACGAGTCTGCTTTATTTGAGCCGCCAACTCCATAGACCATTTCAATGTTGTACTTTTCGCAAACATCACGCTCTGGAACAACTTCCGGCGCCGATCTATCGCCACCATTTGCAAACACCAATTGACATCCCGGATATTGCCGAGCGATCATTTCTAAGGTTTCTGTAACCGGAGGATCCTCATCAATAGAAAGCATCACCTGATCCACGCCTTTTAATGCTCGCATTAAGCGGAGTCGATTTTCTTCATTAAGGATAATTTTTCCTTTTTTTAGCAATTGCTGTTTGTCGTTATTCACCACTACAATCAAATAATCACCCATTTTTGCAGCTGCCTCGATCATATCTAAATGCCCACCGTGTAATGGATTAAAATAGCCGCTAACAATTATAACTTTCATAATATCCTCCTCTATAACTTCTCTATTATACCTGATATACTATACTTATGACAAAGATGCTAGTCACGGGAGGTGCGGGATTCATTGGCTCGAATTTTGTGCATTACACCGTAAAACACAAGCCAGAATATGAAGTCACTGTTATTGACAAATTAACCTACGCCGGAAATCGTGCTAATTTGGAAACTGTAGCTGACCAAATTACATTCGTAGAGGGCGATATTTGTGACGTCGAATTAATAGACAAATTAGTCGCTGAAAATGACATAGTTGTGCACTTCGCCGCCGAAAGTCACAATGATAATTCTTTACGTAATCCATGGCCATTTGTTGAAACAAATATAATTGGCACATATACCATTCTAGAGGCTATTCGAAAACATAATAAGAGACTACATCACATCTCAACTGATGAGGTTTTTGGTGATCTAGAGCTTGATGATCCAAATCGCTTCACAGAGGACACTCCATACAAACCTTCCAGCCCCTACTCTAGTACTAAAGCTTCCAGCGACATGCTAGTTCGTGCCTGGATTCGTAGTTTTGGTATTAAAGCAACTATCTCAAACTGCTCTAACAATTACGGGCCATACCAACATATTGAAAAATTTATTCCGCGTCAGATTACCAATATTTTAAGTGATATCAAGCCAAAACTTTATGGTACCGGCGAACAAGTACGCGACTGGATTCATGTTGATGATCATAACTCAGCGGTTCATTTAATCCTAGAAAAAGGCGTTCTAGGAGAAACCTACATCATTGGCGCAGATAATGATCACGTTAACAATAAGATGGTGATTGAATTGATTTGTGAGCTAATGGGTAAAGGTAAAGATTGGTACGAACATGTCAACGATCGTCCAGGTCATGATATGCGCTACGCAATGGATTCCAGCAAGTTACGCCGCGAGTTAGGATGGCAACCGCAATACACAGATAATAAAACCGGTATGCACGATGGACTAATGCAAACTATTAACTGGTATCGCGAACACGAAGACTGGTGGCGCGCCCAAAAAGACGCCGTTGAAGCAGCTTATGCAAAACAAGGACAATAATTATGTTTGACCCAACTGACTACAATGAACTTACAGTCACCGAATCGTCAATTCCAGGGTTATTTGTTATTAAATTACCCGTACATGGCGACAATCGCGGCTGGTTCAAAGAGAATTATCAAAAAGAAAAGATGGAAGCCTTAGGCTTACCGTCGTTCAATATCGTACAAAACAATATCAGCTTCAATGACAAAACTGGCGCCACTCGTGGACTTCATGCTGAGCCTTGGAATAAATTCATTTCAACAGCCAATGGGCGTGTTTTTGGGGCTTGGTGTGACCTTCGTAAAGGTGAGAGTTTCGGCCGAGTTTTCACGCACGAGATTAATCCGGGTACGGCAATTTTCGTTCCTAAAGGCGTAGCTAACGGCTATCAAACACTTGATGATAATGTAGCCTACACGTATCTAGTTGATGCTCATTGGTTCCCAGATGCTAAATATACTTTTGTTAATTTATTTGATCCAGAGCTAAAAATCAACTGGCCAATCAATAAGGATCAAGCAATTATTTCCGAAAAAGATGCCACACATCCACTATTAAATAATGTAATTCCTATGGAGATTTAATGGGTAATAAAGCTGTATTTATTACTGGAGCTAATGGCCAACTAGGACGAGCACTACAGCGTGTTTTTCCCAATGCGACAGCTTTATCGCGTCAAGATTTAGACATTACCGATAAAACTGCTGTCGACTCTTTCGATTGGCAACATGGATCGATCATTATAAACGCCGCAGCCTGGACTAACGTTGATGCAGCCGAGAAACCTGAAAACTTTCATCAAGTAGATCTTGTCAATCACCAAGCTGTACGCTTTTTAGCAGAAGCAGCGACGAAACACAATCTAACTCTAGTACACGTTTCGTCTGAATATGTTTTTGATGGATCGCGAATAATTCATTACGAAGACGAGCCCTTCTCTCCACTAAATATTTACGGAAAAACCAAAGCCGACGGAGATTTAGCCGCATCTACAACAGCTAAGCATTATATAGTCCGAACCTCTTGGGTCGTCGGTGAGGGTAAAAACTTCATAAATACTATGAAAGATTTAGCGACACGCAACATAAAACCGTCTGTAGTAAGCGATCAAATCGGCAGGTTAACTTTTACCGATACCTTAGCCTGTGGCATTAAGCATCTTTTAGACGCAAATCTACCATATGGAACTTATAATATAACCAACGAAGGTCCATTTGTCAGTTGGGCTGAAATTGCTAAAATCGTATTTGAAAAATCAGGCAAGCCAGCTTCAGACGTACGATCAATTTCTACAGCCGAATATTTCTCGAATAAACCAGATTCAGCCAAGCGTCCCTTAAATAGTATTTTGAATTTAACGAAAATTGAAAAAACCGGATTTACGCCTGAAGATTGGCGAGATAAACTAAGTAAATTATTTAATTAACTTTTTGTTCGTTAATTTTCTTATTTATTTCATCATTGCTTATACTGTCCTTACCCCAGTAAGCATTGTCTGCAAATTCACCAACTTTAGCTGGATTTCTAGTTCCCATTTCATTCGATAGCCAATTACTACCACGGCCAAACGATAGCTCTTCACGCTCCATTGATTTTTGTAATGTATTTTCATCTAAGTCTGTTCTACTCTCGACGAATACCAACTTAAAGTTGTCTGGCATCAGATAATCAGCCAACCACATCACCCGTGGCATATGTGCAATGTCAGCTACAATAACTGCTGTCATTTCAGTGTCTGCCAACAATTCCACCTTTTGTTCGGTATTCATCGCACCAACCTCATCGGCATTATAGCCATCCTTGATCAGTTTATCAGACAAAATCATAGGTATACTGTTCGTAAAGTTCGTAACCGTATCAACAGAGTCAGGCTCTTCATCTGTATGTGCGTCTAATTCATCTATTATCTCTCTGACTTTGTATGTACTCTTACCGGCTTTCAGTAATTGATCAGCAACATTCTCCAACATCTGCTCTTTCATTAGTGTCGAGGTACTGATACGCGGATATTTCTTATATTCGTCCAGTAGTGCGTCGGTCAACTTAGATGAGCTGGCGGTATCTAGGTCAATTTTACGAGCCTCGTATATTCGCCGAAGCGCCCGCGCACAAATCTGCATTTCTTGCTTTTTTGGATCAGCGTTAACTTCATCATCGTCAACTTCATTAGTGCCAGCTTTATTAGTGCCAGCTTCATGCACCAAATCTTTCAGGTCAACCTGATTTTCAACCTGATTTTTCTCTACTAACTGACGTATTTCGACATCAGATGTATGAATCACATCTTCACAGTTAATCCCGGCGCTCTCAGCTAAAATTGGCATCGCTGTCGCCATGGCAATCGTCCTATTATTCATCCTACCAGTGTGGACAACTTGCACATTAGTATTACCGGATTCAATCGCCTGCAAATATAAATCACCAACCATCTCAGTGTTTGCCAACGACTCTGGCGGTAGTTTGACATTCCTGTCAGGGTGATTAATCTCCGCTTCAACAACTTCTTCACCACGAGCAATGTTAATGATGACGTCAGCTTCAGTAACTACTTCAACAACTTCCTGACCAGCACGATCGGCAAAAACAATATTAGGACAATCCTGTTTTAACTTCTCTGAAAAACCACGATATGGAACGTAAGTAATTGAACGGTTCCTTGGTTCTTTTTCAGAATGATCCGGATCTTGATATAATTTCTCGGCTACCTTAGTAAGATAGCTCTCCCGATACTGCTCAAATGATTCATGGCTACTGGATGTTTTTTCTATACTCATATATGCCTCAAATTTTAACTCATTTTTGTATTTTTGTCAATCAACCAATCTATTTGCTATACTTATATCAGAAAAGTAGGAGGTTTATGAAAGGAATAATTCTAGCGGGTGGATCGGGTACGCGATTATGGCCAATTACTCAGGCTATAAGCAAGCAATTAATGCCTATTTACGACAAGCCAATGATTTATTATCCGCTTACCACATTAATGCAAGCGGGTATTCGTGACATTCTCGTAATTACCACTCCAGATGACCAAGATGGCTTCAAGAGGCTTCTTGGCAACGGATCACAATGGGGTATAAATCTGGAATACGCCGTTCAACCCACTCCAGATGGTCTGGCGCAAGCTTTTATTATTGGTGAAGATTTTATTGGTGACGATAAAGTAGCTCTGGTACTGGGAGATAATATATTTTATGGAGAGCGTTTAGATGAGTCTCTGCGGGAATGTACAGATCCAGACGGAGGCACAGTTTTTGCCTACAAAGTATCTGACCCAGAAAGATATGGTGTCGTTGAATTTGACGATCAAAATCAGGCAATATCAATTGAAGAAAAACCAACTTCCCCAAAATCCCACTTCGCAGTTGTCGGCTTATATTTTTACGATAATGACGTAGTAGAGATTGCTAAAAACGTAAAGCCGTCAGCTCGAGGAGAATTAGAAATTACATCCATTAATGCAGAATACTTACGTCGCGGTAAATTGCAAGTTCAAACCTTAGATAATGGAGATGTTTGGCTAGACACAGGGACAATCGACAGTTTAACTGATGCATCCGACTTTGTTAGAGTTATCCAAAAACGAACTGGTAGGATTATTGGCAGTCCTGAAAAAATCGCCTTTTATAACGGTTGGATCTCTAAAGATCAGCTAAAAAATCTATCCGAACCACTTGCTAAATCTGGATATGGTAGTTATTTTACAAGGTTAATTAATAAATAATATGAAAAAAGTTTGTATTATCATTCCTGCTTACAATGAAGCTCCTGTTATAAAAAATGTTATTAAAAAATCTAAGAAAATATTTTCAGAGGCTAAAAAAGAATATTCTATTGATGTCGTGCTAATTAATGACGGATCCAAAGACGACACTCTTGAGCAGGCTAAAAAAGGCGGCGCAATAGTTATTGATCATATATTGAATTCCGGAGCTGGGGGCGCCACATTAACTGGCCTCGCCTACGCTCGACAAAATAATTATGACATTGCCGCTACCATGGATGCCGACGGTCAACACGACCCAGAAGATGTTTTAGCTGGAATTAAAAAAATCTCCACTTCTAATATAGATCTATTGATTGGTAGTCGACTAATTAACAGTGATGGCATGTCAAAAACAAAAATTTTAGGAAATAAAGGATTAAGCTTCATTACTTATGTTTTATTCGGGACTAACGTTACAGACTCGCAATCTGGCCTACGAATCTATTCACGAAAAGCAATCGATAATCTTGACTGGAAATCTACTGGATATGAATTTTGTTCTGAAATGATCTGGCGCGCCAAACAGTCTGGAATGAATATTGCCGAGTACCCAATTAAGGCTATTTACACCGACTATTCCCGCTCCAAAGGACAAAATAACTGGAATGCTATTAATATTGTCAAGCGATTATTTAAACAACGTTTAACGGAGTTATTTGAATGAGATATATTACTCTTGTATTACTTAACGTGCCGATTATCTTAGCGGCTCTCATTAATATAATCACCCAATTTAAGCTCCGTAGAGTCAGCGCAACACGCTTCAAACATCAACTGATTATCTGGCTGATTATTATGGTTGTGTTAGTAGGATCATTTCCGCTTTATAATATTTCAATCAATCACCCACCACTCGACTCATCAGAATTAAGTGTATTTGATATATTACAAACCACAGCAATAATTTTATTATTTTATATAATCAATAATCAGCGTCAGCGTATTGATCAAAACGAGCGAAGATTAAGAGATTTGCATCAAGAATTATCCATAAGGTTATCAAATGAAAAATAGAATAGATATAATAATTCCATATTGGGGAGAATTTTCTTTATTAAAACAGGCGGTTGACTCAGTATTGGAACAAACTAGTGATGCATGGCATCTAACTATTCTTGACGATCATTATCCAGATGAGACTGCCAAAAACTATTACAGTAAAATTAACGATAAACGCATCACATATATTAGACACTGTAAAAATATAGGTATTACTAACAATTTTAATTATGCAATCAAACATGCAAGTGCTCCTTTTTGTGTAATTATGGGATGCGACGATAAACTATTACCCAATTACGTCGAAACCGCATTAAAGAATATTAACGAAGCTGATTTTTACCAGCCTGGTGTGCAGGTAATAGATGCCAAAAGTAATGTATATCTACCTTTGGTTGATAAGATCAAACGATTGTTACATCCTAAAAAATCTTGCGTATTAGCAGGAGAAAAACTCGCTACGTCACTTTGTCATGGCAATTGGCTCTATTTTCCGTCTATTGTCTGGAGAACTAGCACACTTAAAAAATATTCATTCGATCCAAGATACAAAATTCTTCAAGATGTCATTATCGAACTAACTATGATAATTGACGGAGCTTCTCTATGTTTCGATTCGACAGAAACATTTCAATATCGTAGATTTGCAGACTCATTATCTAGTAAAGAAAAGAGTAAAAACGGAATCCGATTCAACGAAGAAAAAGAAGTATACAACGATTTCGCCAATAAATTTAAGAGTATCAACTGGAATAAAGCTTCATTCGTCGCAAAAACTCGCATTACGTCACGAGCTCACAGCCTATTGTCAAAACTTTGGTAGAAATATTTTATTTAGCAAACTTACGTTTGACTGCCCAGGCATATAATTTTACAACTATTGCTTGTGGTAGTAATTTATAAAGTCGCCAGTTTATATCTTTTTTCGCTTCTGGCATTTTAGCGTCCTTCCATGGAGTCATCTCCAAATACTTGCGCCATAATAAGCCGACTGGATTATCATTTCCTACCTGCCACGGTCGACCCGTTATGCCAAATTGAGAATGAATAATTTTTGGAGTATAGTAAGCCTCCATAATCTCATTATAGCTATAGAAGCTTTCTGGCATAAAACCATTAGCTTTAATGTATTTTTTGATATCATAACCATAAAAGACAGTAGAAAAATTATATTCAACGCCAACTAGTTTAATTTTATCCTTAAAAAAGACATTACATAGATCTTGGTCAGCCACTTCATAATGATTATGTCGTAAATGTTCACGCATCTTAGAATCAATTTTGTCTTTTATCCATTTTTTATGATTAACAAGCATAATTCCGCAGTTAAAATATCCGTCTGTAGATTTTAAACCGATTGCATTCTTATGAGCATTAACCATAGTTGCGTCATACGATAACGCCAAAATATTATCCTCAAAGTCAAATTCCAAAAGACCGTCAAGAGCGCCACTAATTACCGTATGCGGATTTATATATAAGATTCGATCCGTCTTGATATCAAGCTTAGCAAATGCCAGCATTTTATACCAAGTTATATATAGCCCTTTCCAAGCCTTAACACCTATCTCCTTTAGTTCATCAGGATAGCCAGAAACGTCGACAAAGGTAATTGTAGCGTTTTTATAACTACCAACCATTTCGTTAAACTTATTAATACTGCCTTTTTTAAGCTTGTGTCCAAGATAAAAAATATTAATCTGTTTTAAGTGTTTATTATTTTCCAGTAAAGATGCGATAGAAATTGCACTTACCGCTGCATAATTATCATCACTCTGATATAAAACGTTTAAAATATCTTTATCCATAATTATTGAATCTCCTATTCATCTAATGGAAGTTGTTTAATATACTCTTTCAACATGTCAGTGTAATCAGCTGGAGCAAATCCTGTTTGACGTAATTTTACTAAATCCATATCACTATTAAGTGGTCGCGGAGCAAAACCTGGCTTATCCGCTGCATATTCATCTGTAGAAATCGGCCGTACGCGATTACGATCATATCCAGCATATTCAAATACATCAGCAGCAATCTCGTACCATGATTTTACTGGACCATCATTAGTCACATTATATGATCCATACGCCACTTTATTGTCTAAGAAATATTTAGTAGCCCTAGCAATTTCTGAGGCGAAAGTTAACCGTCCAAATTGATCATCAACAACCTTTGGATTAATACGCATGTCTGCCAGTTTTTTCATGGTTTTTGGTATATTATGACCATCACCGACCACCCAAGATACTCGCATAATATAATGCTTTGGCACTAAGCTGACTACTAAATCACCAGCAGCTTTACTCTGTCCGTAAACCAATAGCGGCGCAACAACTTCATCATCTTTGTGATTCTTTTTTCGCCCATCCCAAACATAGTCAGAAGAATAATGAACGATAGTTTTATTCTTCTCAATCGCAATTTTAGCTAAATTCCGTGGACCATAAGCATTAGCTAGCCAAGTTTTAGCTCTTAATTCTGAGGTCTCTGAACCATCAGAATTAACCAATGCCGCCGCATTTAAAATAACATCGTATTTAGACCAATCAAACGCATTTACTTGTGCTTCATCAGATATGTCCAACTCTTTATGAGTTAGAGCCTTGGCGTCTGGGAACATTGCGCATAAAGCCTTACCTAATTGCCCGCCCGCTCCTAAAATTATATATTTTTTACTCATACCTCACCTTATCCTCACTAAGCATTATAACATTTTTTAGAGACCTCTTGTATATAAACAAAAGAATGATTGCTTGTAAAAAACTAATTGTCATAAAAACTAGCACGCTACCCAACATAGCCAATTTATCAATTAAATAGATAGACAACACCACCGCCAAAATATTCGTGACGAGTAGTGTATAAAATTGACCCTTGAATCGACGTAGAATTATCAATAAGTTAACATAAATTGACACAAAAGCGTTCGCTACGGCACCGATAACCATAATAGTTAAATCTATACGAAAGTTATTTATATCAATACCAAAAACAGTATTAAGAACCCAAACTCCGATTAAATAACTCGAAACAACAAATAAAATTCCCAATGTAAACGTTATAAAATCTATCTTGCTAACAATCTTAGTAAACTCCTTTACCTTTTTCTCTTTCAATAATTCAGATAAATTTACAACATTAGGCTGAAGAACGAATGATATAAATAGAGTTAATAAAGTGATTGGCATCGCCATTATTCCAAAATATCCAATTTGATCATAATGATATTTATCCAAAAAATAACGAGGTATATTCAAAGAAAACATCGTTAAGAAAACTATAACGAACACCTCTGCGGTTTTTTTCATAATTTTTTCAGCTTGCATAATATTTTTCTTAGTTAAGCCAACACTTTCTACATGTTTCATCCATGGAATATCGTAAAAAATAACCACTGCTATATTTACTATAAATATAGATAAAGCGCCATGAACGATGTTTTTGGTCAAAATATCAACTATCGCAAAAATTATAAAACCGAAAACAGATTTCATGGTTAGAGAAATTCCCACTATATATAATTTATTATGAATCTGTAATACTCCATACATCGAGTCAGCAATTGACTCCAGAATCTTAAATGATACCAAGACCATTATTAATTCTGTTTTTATAAGATCGTATCCACTTAATATGCAAAAACTTATAGAAAAAACCGCTACAATTAATGATGATATAAAGCGTACTACAATATAATCACCACTAGAAAACTCTTTTTTAACATCGGACACTTGATATGTTCGACCACCCCATAAAGATATAGCCCAAAATACCACCGAAAGAGACATTGCAAAAGAAAATAACCCGGAATCACCAACTCCGTTAAGACGCGTAATAACAATCAGAAGAATTGGAGAAATTGCACTCTGTAAAAATGACCCTATCGAGTTCCATATATAATCCTTCTTTTGAGCTTGCATATATTTAATAGTATAACAAGTTTGATCAATATATTATTCTAATTTATAATCTGCTTAGCATATGAAAAAATATTGGTTCTATTTCTTATCATTTATTAAAAAGCCTGAGAATGTTTTTATATCGTTGTCTTTATTCTTTGGAGTATTATCTGCAATTACCGTGCCTTTATTGTCAGTTGCAGATGAAGGTCATCACTACATGCGCTCCTACACATTATCTCAAGGAAGAATCGAGTCAGGGAAATCCTGCTCTCTGCCTAAAGATATTTTATTAAAAGTGAAGGAAGCAGAAGCTAACAATTTTATAACTAGCTATAAAAAACTTATCAATAAAAACGACACAGAAACCCACAAATGTAGTAGCGCTACTGGTTATCCGCCAATTATGCACCTACCTCAAGCTATTGGCATCGGTATAGCAAATACTATACACGGATCATTGGGAATAACGATTTTATTCGGAAGATTATTTAACTTAATATTTTATTCTATCGCCCTGTATTTCATTATCAAATGGGTACGTGTTGGTAAATGGGCATTCGTGGCAACTGGATTATTTCCACTAATGATACACTTGTCAGCTTCTCTTTCAGGAGATTGTATGGCAAACATAGCAATTTTCACCACTGTAGCTACTCTATTAAACCTATTCAGCCAGAAACATCCAATGACACGCCGCCAACAATTACTTATCGTTTTCATATTCTGCTTCTCAATACTCACTAAGTCAGTTTCCATACTTTTACTCTTCCCTTTAATATTCCTACCAAAGCGCCTGTTCTCTCCTAATAAAAATAAGAAAATTCCCTTTAGTGTTCAAAAGTGGCGTCTAATTATATCCGCCTCAATATTAGCAGGGCTATGTTTAATGCTATGGCTCCAAATATACACTCAACCTCTGCTTACTACCGGTGCAGCACACAACCCTCTACATAGTAATCCATTGAAGTTTATTGCTATATTGTTTAATACGTATATTAATCCGCGACTACCAGTATCTGACGATATTATCAGAGGAATAATCGGTGCATTTTCTGCTTTTAAATATGGGCTTCCTCTTTTCGTCTTAATGCCTTCATTTTCTCTCCTCTTCCTTTCTCTCCTTCACTACAATAAAAAAGACCAGGAGCTATTAGGAGAGCAGACTGGTAAGTTGGCAGTGTATAATTTGGCGACAATTGGAATGTTTGTTTGTGTGGTGTCATATGCTATGTATACAGCGTGGGCCTTATTGCCATTTAGATTTGGTGAAGGTGCTTATTATGCGGACGGTGTTCAGGGTAGATATTTCACGGCAACAGCAGTTATGTTAGTACCAGTAGGATTGTGGCTACAGAAGTATATTAATGTGAGAACTAAGAATGAAAAAGTATTTAATTTAATTATGTTCTTTGGATTAGCCTTAATACTTAGTTTCTATATTTTTGAGACAGTGTGGACATACAAATAAATTTATTTGTCGGTTATGCTTATTTGTGTTAAAATAGCATAAATATGAAAATTACAAAGAAAAGACTCTCAAAAAAACAAATATTAGCAACGATCATAATAATCATCGCTGTGATTTGTCTGAGTATTTTTGCCCTTGATAAGTTTGGTATTATTTCAATCTTTCCGCAAAATACCACACCTAATATAAGCAAAGAACCTACTGTCGAAGAAAAGAAATCTGAAAAGAATACTAATCAAAACAATAAAGAAACCTTCTTAAATACACCAAAAGATGATAGTGACAATTCTGTAGAAAAAAGTAAACCCGCTCCAGTTCCAACAGACAACTCATCAATAGAACTTTCAACTAATAAAGACGGTGACAACGCAGTTATTATTATAAAATTAAAGGAACATGGCTATTCTCAAGGTAAATGTTCCCTAACGATAACTTCTAACGGTAAGAAAAATACTCAAGAAGCCCCTATTATCTATCAGCCAGAATATTCTACTTGTGCTGGATTTTCGGTTCCTATATCATCCGTAGGAAATGGTCAATGGAATATATCTATATCAGTAACACCATTAAACGGTAAACCTATAACTAAAACTATAGTGAAGGAATTTTAATGACAAAGAATAAATTTTTTGCATCTATGGCTATTGTCGTCACAATTAGTCTTTGCGGCCTGCTATTTTTTACCAATAGGTCAGAAGCAGTAACCGCCAATGATTGGCGCGCAGGAAATATTGTTGACGATTTTGTTTTTACCAACTCTAATGACATGACTGTCGCTGATATACAAACGTTTCTTAATAATATAAACCCAAATTGCGATACATACGGAACCGGTCGCGCTACGGAAAGAGGAAGAGGAGATATTACTCGTGCTCAGTATGCAGCCTCTCGCGGATGGGCTGGACCGCCTTACGTTTGCCTCAAGGATTATTATGAAGTTCCTAAACACACTCCAGGAGATTATATCCCTGCTAATAATTTTAGCGGCTCAATTCCCTCAGGGGCCGTCAGCGCTGCGCAAATAATTTATGATGCTGCAAAACGTAACAATTTAAGTCCAAAAGTGATATTAGTTAAGATTGCAACTGAATCAGCCGGACCGCTAACAACCGATAATTGGCCATTACAAAGTCAATATACATATGCTATGGGATCTCACTGTCCAGATAGCGGTCCCGGTGGTAGCGCTAGCTGTGACCGTAATTATGCAGGATTCTCTATGCAGGTTGAATCCGGAGCTCAGCTTATGCGTTGGTATATTGATAATATGGAAAAACCGTGGTGGACCTACAAAAAACCTTTTACTACCAACTCCATATTATGGAATGTAGTCCAAAAAGGGTGCGGTGCTGGTAATGTATATATATCCAGTAAAGCAACCGCTGCTTTATATACATATACACCGTATCAACCAAATCAAGCCGCATTAAACAATATGTACGGCTTAGGTGATGGGTGTAGTTCTTACGGCAACCGAAACTTTTGGAGAGTATGGAGCGACTGGTTCGGATCAACACAATATAGCACTCCGTTAATTAGTTTTAAATCACACATCAGCTATTACGGATGGACAGGACTAGTGCACAACAAAGGTATAACAGGCTTTACTGGTCAAAGTAAATCCATGCAAGCTTTCAGCATAGATGGCGACGTTGCATATTCTTCATACAGCGAGGAGCGTGGATGGCAACCAACTGTTTATGGCGGCATGCAGTCAGGAACGACAGAACTTAATCGCCCTATTCAGGCAATCAAAATACAGCCAACAGGATCATTAGTTTCTAAATATGACATCTATTACCGAGTTCATGTGAGCTACGTTGGTTGGATGGGTTGGGCTAAAAATGGCATGCCAGCTGGTGTAACTGGTGGCCAAGGAAATAATATAGAGGCTATAGAAATCAGACTCGTTAATAAAGGCTCAAACGGTCCAGAAGAATCAGGACAACCATTCAGAGATATTAGTTCGAAAGAAGATCCCGCACCACTATCTGTCTCTATCAGTTCTCATGTAGGCATGGTTGGATGGCAGCCAGCCGTCACTGATGAAATGATTAGCGGCACAGTGGGTCAGAATCATCCAATTGAAGCAGTTAGGGCTTCTGTAACAAATAAAACTGGAGTAGCCGGAAATTTACAGTATTCCTCTCACGTTTCTTGGATTGGGTGGCAAGAATGGAAAAATGCCAATGAAATATCAGGAACAACGGGTCAATTTAAATCAATCGAAGCAATTCGATTCATGTTGACTGGAGAATTGGCAAAAAAATATGACATTTGGTATAGAGTATACTCACAGCATACAGGTTGGATGGGTTGGGCTAAAAATGGCATGCCAGCTGGGTCTACAGGTGCATCTAGATACATAGAAGCTATACAGATTCGTGTATCTCCGAAGAATTCTCTAGTCTTACCTGGCGGAGCATTTTACAATCCAGGCAACACTCCAATTCCAGATATTTACGAACTTAACTATACTACTCATGTAAGCTACGTGGGTTGGACTAAAGATGTTGGCCAAAATTCAATCTCTGGCACCACAGGAAGATCACTTTCAGTAGAAGCGATACGCATATCTAAGTCTATCTACCAGCCAGATGGAGGTACTATTAAATTATACTGCTCATCAAAATCATCGAATGATCCTTGGTCTACGACAACACCAATGACATCCGACAAACAGATCTGCGGAACGACAGGTCAAACTAAACCCCTGAACGGCATAAAGTTATCTCTGGATGAAAATGACTCTGGCATGTATGATGTATATTACCAAGTTCATTTATCCTGGATTGGATGGCAAGAATGGAAAAAGAATGGTGAAATAGCGGGAGATAAATCTGGGTCTCATATAGAAGCTATCAGAATAAAACTTGTCGAAAAATAATATATATTTAACTATATATATCTATTATCTGCTGCTCGAGATTACTCCATTGATAATCTCGAGCTGTTTTAAGCCCATTTTTTATAAGCTTATCTCGCAATTCTTTATCATCTAATATCTTTTTAACTGCAGCAACTCCCTCTTCAATATCACCCTGTTTATAAAATAGACAATTATATCCATCCTTTAGATATTCAACATTTCCTCCATTTGGAACCACTACAGATACGCCACCCGTAGCCATCATTTCAAGAGGTGGATATGAAAAACTCTCAAGAATACTTGTTTTTATTAAGATATCACAGCTAGCATATACTTCTCCAACTTTTTCTGGAGGTATTCTATTATAGAACTTATCAACTCTATACCAGTCTTTTGGTTCTTTACGGTATGATAAATAAGATATCTCAAACTTTTCAGGATCAAGTTTATTAATAATACGAAAAGCCTCATCTGTGTTTTTATATTCGCTTTTGCTATCACCCTCAACTAATATTTTTATTTTTCCGGTAAAATCACGCTCACGATATGGGTATAAACTTATATCGATGCCGTTAGAAACATATCTAGATTCCTTATGAAAAATATCTTTTAACCACCACTGACACCATAAAGACATAGTTATATATTGTACTCCAGATTGATCGCAATAAGAGGCATTTGCTAAAAATCGCGGCTCTCCAGTTCCTGGCTCATAAAAATCTGTTTCAAAATTCTGTACAAAATATAGTCGATTACGAACGTTTGCCTGTTTTTTGATTACGTCAACGGTCGACCATAAAGTAGCCACTTGTGTATCAAAAAATGCTTTAATTTTTGTCTTATGAGCAATAATAATATTAAAACCTGGTAGCTCATATCTATATTTATAACTCTTCTTGGCTATTTTCAAGTTATGTTTACTGACAGCATCAATCAAAGTTACATCCCATCCGTGAGAGCGTAATACATCCGCATGTTTCAAGGCTACAATTACTCCTCCCGATATATCTGTTGATGGTAAAACGAAACCTATATTTCTAGCCAACCGTTCTCGGATAAACGATGCTATATTATATCCAGTATATACCGTAGAACAGTTACGAGTCACCTCATTATAAGCCCTATTGGAAATAGAATCACGTAGGCTTTTGTCTGACACAAGCAAATCCATAGCCTTAAACCATTCTTTGTCAGTATTTTTTACCAATATTCCCGTAGAGCCATCTTCAACTTTTTCTGAAAAAGCACCAACTTCGCTAGCTATAATAGGAACTTTTACAAGCGCGGCTTCAATCCATTTATTCTCTGATTTAGCTCGATTAAATATCGTATCAACAAGAGGAGCTAGAGCTATGCTACATTCAGCCATGACCATTGGTAGTTCACGCCAATCAACAAATCCTGATGTAATAATTCTATCCTTATATAGCTCAAGTGTATCAGGTACATCAAGAATGCCAGCTATCTTGAGGTATACGTGTGGATATTTATCAAATATTTTTATGAGACTCGGTATTACAAGATCGAAATCTTCATTATGAGTAATACTACCACTAAAATACCCAATAATAATCTTGTCTTCGTCTTTATTTACCGCCTTAACAGCTGCATTAGATTTACTAATCATTTCATCAGAAGCCACATTACGATTTATTAACACTTGACCCTTAATATATTTTTGCAGCTCTTCTTGTAGTTGAGTTGTCGTTGTAATCGCATGACTACATAAAGTTAAAGTCTCACGCATCCTATTAACACCGTCATTATATAGACGTTTATCTTCATCGCTCATTTTTTGAACATACTCAATTGAGTCGGTATATTTCTGGTCAATCACCAAATCATCTATATCAAAAAAGCACGTTTTATTAAAATAATTAGCTTGTTTAATAAAATTACGTACCGTATCAGTTATTGGACACCTAAAAAATACAAATCCACGATAATATTTTAATTGATCTAATGATAACCTGTCGTAAAAAACACTATCAGCAGTTAATCCTTGAGATATTAACTGCTCAATTTGATGAGCGACACGATATCTTTCTGGATGAGGTAGTGTGCAACCATTAATAAATAATATATCTTTGTATTCTTTATTTTTTCTATCAGGAAACTTCTTATAATACGCATATTTTGCTGCACGTTTGGCAAAACGCAAAGCACCATCGTCTTTAATTATAAGAGTACTCTTCTTTATAAGATTATTAATTCTTCGAATCATCTTTTTTCTCCTATTATTATATATGGATTATATAACGTTCTCATCTCTTTGCTGCAAAGCGCCGCTGTTATAGACTCACTATCCATTCTTGTTGATCTGTCAATTAGATTAAGCTTTTTTCTCTCTACAAATACAATAGGAGCGTACGCTTCACCAAGATTATATTTAGATGTTAAATATATATGCCTAGTAAACGATCGTCTATTTAACATATGTATACATTCTACTATCCTCTTATCTAAAATAGATATGAGGTTATTTATTACTTGCTCTTCGTCCATTATCTTTGGAATGACAGCACCAATATCTCGCCTTAAAACATCGCCCATTGCATCTCTAAAATTTATGCAATTTATTGGTTTTTCCGAAAATATTACTATGTCAGAAGGCTCTTTATCTAAAACATCGCCAATATTTTTTGTGCTATCAAATATTACATTGCTTAAACTAACGCCTTTATGTGTATAATACTGTAAATACCACTGTGCACCATACACTGGATCTCGAATTACTCTAGCCTTCACCTTGCGCAGCCTAACATCATCTTCTAAGGCTTTTTTTTGAGCCTCAACAACATATGGCTTAGCATCCAAGTCCATTGCTGTAGAATTTTTATGAACACGCCAATAATATAATATTTTCGGAATATGCATAATATGATTTGGTTGCAAATTTCTCGTTATTCTTAAAAACAATTCCCAATCCTGAGTTCCATTATAATTACCATCCTCACACTTTAACTTTATTAAAAACTCTCTCTGTATTACTGCAAAGTGTGTAATATAATTTATGGAACGTAAAAAATCACCATTCCAATCAGGCTTAAAAAATGGTTGATACCGTCTTCCGTTTTCGTCGAGCTTAATCTCATCTGTATATAAGAATTTTACGCCTGATACCTCGTTTATTTTCTCTACAACAGACAACAAGGCGTCTTTATGTAACATATCGTCATGATCTAGTAGTCCTATATATTCACCCCTGGCTTTCTCAATACCATAATTTGTTGCCCCAGCAATATGCCGATTTTTTTTAAGAAAAAAACTCTTTATTTTTATATTATCTTTCGATATGTTGCTTATTTCATCCCTTACATCACTATTAGGAGATGCGTCGTCTACGATAATCAGTTCCCAATTCGTATATGATTGATTCTCTACTGACTGTATCATATCTCTTAAATATTCTATCGGCGTATTATACGTAGGAACGATAATAGATATGAGCGGGTTATTTCGCATTTTCTCATTATTAACAATATTTTCATTTTTACGATTCCATGCTTCGTATATTTTTCTCTGCCTTGAATCGAGATATTTCCTATACGGATACAGTAATGTCAATAAGAACGTATAAATAGACTTTTTGCCTTTTATCTTATTTTTAAGGTTCTGTAGCATATTTACTTCCATTTATGATCTAGCTTGGTTACACCACCCCAACGACCACCATCGTAATCTCGCTGAACTGAAAAATGAGGCCCCTCTTCTATAAAAGATATTGTATCTATGTCTCTTGCTCCAGTTAATCCAGCTTTTATAAAATAATCACCCTCGTTAAGATTTAGTTTGACTATATATTCTGCTCTATTCTCATTCTTAATACTATATTTATCTTGATATGTATTAGGACCAAATACATATTCTCCATTTTCTCTGAATATAGCAACTCCAACGTTCTTAACGCCCTTTTGTTTCCAAGATAGCTTTATAGTAATAGATTCGTTATATTCAAAAGAACTACTTTCGACACCTTTGCTATTATATATACTTACATCAAAAGGTGCAGACGTCCGGTCAAATTTATGAGTCTTAGCATGTTCTAGCTCATTACTAATACTATACGCAGCAGCAACCATATGAGGCTTACCTTGCATCTTTATTTTACCATCCTCAAGTAATACTGCCTTATTACAAAAACGTTCCACAGCTCCCATATCATGAGTCACAAGTATTACGGTCTTTTTTTCGCGTTTTAATTTATCAAAATATGCATAACATTTTTTCTGAAAGGCTTCATCTCCAACCGCCAAAACTTCATCAAGCATTAAAATATCGCCTTTCGCTTTTATGGCAATCGAAAACGCTAGACGTACTTGCATACCACTCGAATAATTCTTCAACTTTTCCTCCATGAAATCGCGCATCTCAGCGAATTCGACAATTTCGTCATACATAGAGTCAACTTCTTTTCGACTGAATCCTAACAAAGCACCATTTAGATATACGTTATCCCTACCAGACAACTCAGGATTAAAACCAACGCCAAGCTCTATAAACGGAACAAGCTTCCCTTTCGTGTAAATACTGCCCTCATTGGGTGTATAAATACCCGCTATTAATTTTAATAGGGTACTTTTACCAGATCCATTTTTCCCAACTATTCCAAAGAAATCACCTTCCTTTATGTTAAAAGATATTTCTTTTAACGGTGTAAAATCTCTATATCCTTTTTTTCTCAGTAAAAATCCTACTACTTTCTGTTTTAACATTGTTACTGCTTCAATTGGAATTTTAAATGTCTTGGTTACGTTAACAATTTCAACCGCATTGTTTTTTGCCATTATTAAATATCCTCCGCAAAATATTGTGATCTCTTAGAAAAACAATAAATTCCCAGTATTACTGTAACAATAATTACTATCCATGGAAAAATAATACGCCAGTCATGTATTAAATCGGTAGATCTAATAATTGACCCATCTTGATTTATCAAAGCATACCTTGCATCTTGGATTATTTGTGTAACTGGGTTCATAAATAATAATTCTGCAGCTACACGACTACGTTCCAAGGCCATTTGTATTGGATAAATAATTGGAGCTGCATAAAAAGCTGCTTGTAAAAATATTTCCCATATATAACTAGTATCACGATACTTTACATTAAATACAGACAGCAATAAAGCTATACCTAATGAAAATATGTATAATTCAATAATAAGCGGCACTATTAATAATGCAGTCCAGGAAAGACTTACGCCATTCAGTAGAATAAATATTAAAACCACACCAAGATTAATAAATAAATTAATTAATGATGAAACCGTCCCTGAAATTACAATTATATATTTTGGAAAATTTAACTTTCTGATTAAATCTCCTCTATTTACTATAGACCCCAGACCATTGCTTGTTGCCTCCGTAAAAAACGACCATAAAACAATACCCAATAACATAGTCACAGGAAAATGCGGTATTCCTCTATCTAGACGTAGTATGTGAACAAAAACTACATATAAAATAGCAAACAAGAATAATGGTTTTAATACGCTCCATACATAACCTAAAACCGAACCCTGATATCTAAGTTTAAAATCAGTTACGATAAGCTCTCTTAATAAGATAATATTTCGACGTTCTAAGAGATTTAAAGACTTCCACATCACTATACTAGTATATAATAGTTAATGTATTATGAATAGACTTGCAATTATAGTTCTTAATTGGAACGGATCCGACGACGCCATAGAGTGCGTCGATTCATTAATAAAACAAACTTTAAAACCTACTATTGTTATAGTAGATAATAATAGTAGCGACAATTCTGTTGCCGTATTTGAAGAATATATATCGTCGCATAAAAAAGAAAAGATTATTTTGCTCAAAAACTCAGACAATCTAGGATTCGCGGGAGGAATTAATACAGGATTAATCTATTCTCTAAAAAACAACTTTGAATATATTGGAGTACTTAATCCGGATGCGATAGCTGATAGGAACTGGTGCGAAGCTCTCATCTATCAATTATCAAAATACCCACAATGCGGAATTGCTACTGGAATCTTACAAAGACGTAACAGTAAAACTCTTGACACAACTGGAGATTTTTACACAACGTGGGGACTTCCTGGACCAAGAAACCGTGATGAGCTCATAAAAAATGCGCCGGCTAAACCTGGAGAAATATTTGGTGCGACTGGCGGCGGGGCTATTTATCGTGCAAGAATCTTTGATGATATAGACATGTTTGATGAAGATTTCTTCATGTATTATGAGGATGTCGACTTAAGCTTTCGGACACAATTAGCCGGCTGGAAAGTTCGCTTCACACCCAAGGCTATTGCTTATCATAAAGTTGGCGCTAGTAGTAAAAAAGTTCCCGGATTAGCTGTTTATAATACTTTCAAAAACTTACCATTAGTCTTCATTAAAAATGTTCCGGGTAAATTATTCTGGCATATTGGCATACGATTTTTACTGACATATTGGTTGATTTTTGCCAGCGCAATCCGTCACGGCAACGGTTGGCCTGCATTCAAAGGCGCTTTAGTATCAATTATTCACAAACCGGCAGCTTATAAAAAACGTCTTCATATCCAAAAAAATCGTAAGGTTTCCGTCGACTATATTCGCAATATTATCCACGATGGACCGCTACCAAATCAAACTGGTTTATTAAAATTTAAGCATTTTTTCAGAATAAAATAATATATTTAATACCATGAAAACCATCACCCTTCTCGTCCCAGTCTACAATGAAGAATCTGTTTTACCGCAATTATTTAAGCGCTTGGACGAATTTATAAAAAACACACCTAATTATCAATTCGAATTTCTCTTCATCAATGATGGCAGCACCGATAAATCCTTTTCAATCATAGCCGAGCAATCGAAAAAAGATTCTCGGATTAGCTATATAAATTTATCGCGAAACTTCGGTAAGGAAATTGCCATGATAGCTGGAATTGACCACGTAAAAAGTGACGCTCTGGTGATTATCGATGCAGATTTACAAGACCCGCCAGAGCTCATTCAGGAAATGATTTCGTATTGGGAAGATGGTTACGATGACGTTTATGCTCGCCGCAACAATCGACAAGGCGAAACCTGGCTGAAGAAAAAAACCAGCCAATGGTATTACAGAATATTGCAAAAATCAACCAACATCCCCATTCAGGTCGACACTGGAGATTTTCGCTTACTGGATCGCCAATGCATTGAGGCTTTGCAAAAATTCCGCGAATCTCAACGTAATACAAAAGCAATTTTCAGCTGGATTGGATATAAGAAAAAAGAGATATTTTATGATCGCGATCCCAGATTAGCTGGTCAAACTAAGTGGAATTACCGGAAACTACTCAACTTGGCAATCGACGGAATTACTAGCTTTACTACTGCGCCGCTACGAATGGCAACTATTTTTGGGTTTATCATTTCGTTTATTGCTTTCATTTGGATTATTTATCTTTTAGTTCGCCCTTTGTTCGGAGTTTCTACCGGAGCTGGCTATTCTTCCTTAATGGCAGTTATTCTATTTCTCGGAGGAGTTCAGTTATTATCTCTGGGTATAATTGGTGAATATATAGGACGGATATTTATTGAGACAAAAAACAGACCATTATATTTAATAGAGGAGTATCATGCAGGAAATATTAAAAAAACACGCCGATAAATTCAGGTTTCTTATCGTTGGCAGCACTAATACAGTACTAGATTTTGGCATACTTTTTAGTCTAACAATCTTCTTAAATATCCCAAAGGAGTTTGCTAATTTCATATCAACATTCGTTGCCTTTTTGTTCTCATTTTTTGCAAATAAAAAATATACTTTCAAGTCAACATCTCAAAACTTGAAAAAACAATTTCTTTTATTCGCCGCAGTTACACTATTTGGTTTATGGGTAATTCAAACAATTATTATCACTATTATCACGCCGATATTCATAGACTTCGGACTAAATAAATCACTTGCCCTATTGATTAGCAAACTAGCCGCCACGGTAGTCAGCCTCGTCTGGAATTACGTTCTATATTCCAGAATAGTCTTTAAAGACATTAAGAACTCTTCTGACTAATAATCAGCCGTCGTTCGCGACCTTCACCTTCAGAATGCGTATCAATATCGCTATATTCACCAGCCAAGTGATGCACTGTCCAGCGATCAGCAGCATTCAAATCCACCACCTTTGACTCGCCAGTTCGTCGAACTTCCTCAATCCAACCACGCGCCTTTTCGACAATTTTTTCAGCGTGTTGCTTTTTATAGTCCGCAATGTCCAAATTAACTCGAACAGTTGACGCTTCTTTATGATGAAGAGCTGTCGACAAAAGGTTCTGAATACTACGCAATGTTTCCGCATTTCTGCCGATTAGAATACTGCTTCGCTCACTGTGCGGAATTGAAGCTACAACAATTCCATCTTCGATTTTTACCGAAACTTCCAGATTCAAGTCAAAGAACGTTAGCAAATCCTCTAAATATTTTTTTACAAATTCAACTGTTTCAATTTGGTCCATAAATCCTCCTTAATCCTTAGCCTTGATTCGAGTTACCCTGGCCTCTGTAGCCTTTTTAACACGTTTGTCGATTTTTGTCGATGCTTTAGATTTTTGGGATGATTTTTTATCTGCAATTTCTTGCATTTCTTTAGAGTCTTGCTTGAAGATAATATAATTCTGGAGATATCCCACGGCGCTAGCTGTCGTCAAATAAAGCGCCAAAGCTGCCGGCAAATACACAATCACGAAGAACATCATTACTGGCATAAATTTCATCATTTTTCGCGTCATAATAGCATTTACTTCCGCCTGATCCGCCTCTTTTCCATCGCCAGCCTCAGCTAAAATGTCGCGTAATTTACGATTGCTGTCAGATTGGGGCGACAATTGTTTTGAAGTTAAATATTGCAAATATGCCGCAACTGCCGCCAAAATAACCAAGCCAACAACAATTCCATTCTTTGATATTGCGTGTTGCGTTAAATCTATAATTCCCAGGAAATTCTGATTAAATTGATCCGGATTATTCACTAAATTATTAGCAACCGGCAGATTTTTCATAAAATCATAAACATATTTTCCTAAGTCGGCGCGGCTAGAAACGAAAATCTGCACCACTCGATACATCGCAATCAAAATTGGCAACTGAATAATCATAACGCCAATTGAACCAAAGGCACTGACGTTGTGTTTTTTATAAAGCTCCACCATCGCTAAGTTACGCATTTGTGGATTTTTTGCGTACTGTTTTTTGATTTTCACTAGCTCTGGCTGCATTTTACGCATGGCTTTTGCTTGATGAAGCTGCTTCTTAATTAGCGGCCAAAGTAAAAGTCTTACAATAATCGTAAAGATAATGACGCTAACACCAAAATCCGGAATCAGACTATAAATAGCCATTAGCAAATTTAAAATCGGTCGAACAATAAACTCATCAAAAAAACTCATGTCTTGATTATAGCAAAAAAGCGCCTATTTATACAGTTGAGCTTGAGAGAAAAGATTCTTTATTGTCTGTTTTAGATCTTTATACGGCATCGATAAAACTTCCGCCGAAAATATAATAACAGCCACATCTTGGTCATTTTTCATATTAGGCAGCTCCAAGCGAATAATTTCATAAACACGTCGACGTATACGATTCCGACGCACCGCTGATTTTAGAACTTTTTTACTAACAACAACCGCAAACCTGCTGTGATTTCGATACGGATTTTTCACGTATTTTATCGTGGCTATAGACGAACGAACCGCCTGTCCATTTTTATAGACAAACTTAAGACTGCCATGACCATGAAACCGATTACATTGTTGTAACATATTTTACAATTATATCAAAAAATCCCGCCTTCATCGACGGGATAATTTTTAGCTATTAATTAAATAGCAATTTTAGCGCGACCCTTTAGGCGGCGGCGCTTCAAAACCAGCCTACCAGCCTTGGTAGAAACTCGTGCCCTAAAACCATGCGTCTTTGCACGGTGTCGGGTGTGTGGTTGAAATGTTCGCTTTGGCATATCAACAAATAGTATATATTCTTTCAGTACTTTTTGCAAGTCGACAATGACTTTTCCACTATCGACGTATATTTTTCCACAGTTTTAACAGATGAGAATTTTAATTGTGGAAAACTCCACCCCTGTTTTGAATAGTAACCTTTCTACTCCGTTTATACTTGTGGAAAACTCCCCTTATTTGCTATAGTAAAGACAGTTAACAGAATTTGAGGGAGTGATTTTCGTGGATAGTCATGCGGTTTGGCAGGGTGTTTTAGGTGAGATTGAAGTAACTGTATCGTCTTCGTCGTTTACTGCGTGGTTCAAAAATACCAAATTGGAAATAATCTCCGACAAAGAAGTTCTTATAATTGCGCCGAATATTTTCGCTAGGACTCAACTTGAAAAGCGATTTCATCCGCAAATATTGGAAGCTCTATCACATAACGGCATTAATGCCCCGTCTATTTCTTATAATGTCGAATCTAGCAATAAAAAACCACGCGTTAATCGTGAAGTTGATAAAAGTGATCAACCAAAACCAGCAAAACCATTAATCTTACCATCAAAAAGATCTCATTCTAGCAATCTTAATCCTAGATATACATTCGACAGTTTCATTGTTGGCTCAAGTAACGATTTGGCCTATGCCGCTTGCCAAGCGGTTGCCGCACATCCAGGAGAAAAATATAATCCGCTCTATCTTTACGGAGGCTCTGGACTTGGTAAAACTCACTTAATGCAAGCTGTTGGTAATGAGATAGTTAAAAAACAACCTTCGGCGCGCGTGCTTTACATTACTACGGAAACGTTTGTTAATGAGTTTCTGGATTCTATTCGTTTCAAGAAAAAAGGTTTTTCTGATAAATATCGCAATGTCGATGTCTTAATTGTCGATGATATGCAATTTATCGCTGGGAAGGAAAAAACTCAGGACGAATTTTTCCATACATTTAACGATCTTCATCAGAACAATAAGCAAATCATTATTAGCTCAGATAAACCGCCAAAAAGTATTCCTACTCTAACCGATCGTTTGCGTAGTCGATTTGAATGGGGTATGGCGATTGATATTCAAATGCCCGATTACGAAACTCGTTGCGCTATCGTTAAGGCGAAAGCCGAACTCAGCAACACTGAACTAGATTCCGATGTCGTAGAATATCTGGCGACCAACTTTAAGACAAACATTCGCGAACTGGAAGGCGCTTTGAATCGACTGCTTGCTTATGCGGAAATGCAGAATTTCACGCCTGATTTGGCGGCGGCTGAAGGAATTTTGGGAGATATTAAACGCAACAGACCACAACATATAACCGCCAAACAGATAATTGATAAGACGGCGCGCTATTATAATATTGACGTAAAAGATATGTGTTCATCCAGGCGAGATAAATTTATCGCGACGCCAAGACAAATTGCGATGTTCCTTCTGCGTAGCGAACTGAAAATGAGTTTTCCGAAAATTGCCCAAGAGCTTGGACGAAAAGACCACACAACCGCTATGCATTCAATTGAAAAAATCACCAAGGAAAGCCTTACTAATATCAGCATTCGCGAGCAAATTAACGACATTAAGGATAAATTATATGTTCATTAATTGTGGAAAAGCTGTGCAGATGCTGTGTTTTTGCGGCGGCTTACCAACACACAGATCTGTGGAAAGAAAACGACAAGTCAGCAGACAGTGGAATAATACACAAATATCCACTATAAAGTCCACAAATAGCACACAGGGTTTTCCACCTATTTTATCGCCACTTTACCCCTGTTTGAACACATTTTTTACCCAGTTTCCACAGCACCTATTACTATTAAGACTAATTAAAAATTAAGGAAAATATAATGAAAGTATCAGTCACCCAAGAAAAACTTGCAAAAGCACTTAATCTAATCAAAGATATCGCATCAAGCCGTAATGAACTGCCGATATTAAATAATATTTTATTACGTACCGATGGAGGAAGATTATTGATTGCTGGAACAAATTTGGAAATTGCTTCTACTCAATACATTGGTGCGAAAATTGAAGATCATGGATCTATTACAATCCCTGCCCGATTGGTATCAGAATTCATTACAAACTTACCAAGCGGTCCGGTGGAACTTGAAACCAGAAACGAGCATTTGCATATAACTTCAGGAAAATTCTCGTCAGTTATCAATGGCGTGGTAGCTGACGAGTATCCTGAGCTGCCTACAATTGACGAAAAGACCGCTATGCAATATGAAATTGACGTTGAGGATCTTAAGAAAGCTATAATCCAAACGAAGTTGGCTGTCAGTTCTGATGTCACGCGAGCAGTTCTTACGGGAGTTTATTGGCACAATTACGAAGGGTCGCTATATTTGGCTGCTACTGATGGCTACAGGTTGGCAGAAAAGCGTCTGATAAAGTCAGATAATGAAGTTTCAGCGATCATTCCTGCATCTACATTGGCGGAAGTCAGTAAGAGCGTCGGCGATGAGAAGAAAATTACGGTTCTTTTTGACGATTCTCAAGTTTGTTTTAAGACGGGAGATATGGAAATTGTTAGCCGATTAATTGATGGAAAATTCCCTGATTATCGTCAATTAATTCCAGCGACCGCGGAAACTGAGATTGTTATTAAGAAGTCTGATTTTAGTCGAGTTACGAAAATTGCGGCGTTATTCGCGCGTGAATCTGGTGGTGGAATTACAATTACCGCATCAGAGGAAAATTCCCTGCTTTCTATTCATTCGATTGCGTCTGAACTTGGCGAGAACACCTCAGAGGCAACAGCCAAAATATCCGCAGATGGTCAAGTTACTCTCAATTCGCGCTATCTAACTGAGGTTCTGAATATTATTGACGCGGATGAAATTGTATTCTCATTTAATGGTAAATTGTCGCCGTGTGTAATTCGCGAGCAAGTAAAAAATCCTGATTATACGCACATTATTATGCCGCTTAAGAGCTAAATATCTCTATAGGTATAGCACCAGTCAGGATTTGAGCCTCTACACTGAACTACAGCTCCTGTAGACTTTTCTTTCTCTGTTGGCCAGATATGATTATTGACTTTGATGTCATAGTCTTCTTGATTTATTCCCTTTTCTTTTAATTTTGCGAACGCATCATCAATTTGAGATCGATTGAAATAGTCGGTCACGGTTATGCAAATTCCTATTGTTTTATCTCCTTCAGATCTGTATCTATCACATGGAAATATATAAAAATCTTTACTATGGATAGGTAATGATTTAATAGCAGGATTTTTATTTTCTAATTGGCGGGTTTCTTCCTTGCCTTTCTTGCCGGCTATTCCTTCTTTGATATCAGTGTATTTATCTTTTGCATATTCTTTTTTTGCCTCATCTGTAATAGGGTTTAGGGCGAATATGACATTTTTCTTTTCATTTTTATTGATGGCTATTTCAGTCGTGTAGTCTTCAAATCCGTTAGCTGAGAAAGTAAATTTATGGTTACCGTGCTTTACTTTAATATCTTTCCTGGATGAAATTCGCTGGTTTTTTACGTCACCATAAGACATCGTCAAGCTGTCGGGTATGGAATATACATATATCGTGGCATCGAATTGTAGTAGATAAACTGCGTATATGATCAGTGAGATAGATAGAGCTACGAATGAGACGATAGCTATTTTGACTTTGCGATCTAATTGCGTAAAAATATTGAACATAATTATTTATTTAACCTCGCTACTACATTATCTGAGAACCCTAGCTGTGTCTGTACACGACCAATATTAGCATACCTAGGTGGATGATCTCCAAGCGATGCTTCTGCTGCAACATTTCCGTTACCTTGGTCACCTATATACAACATAGTGTGCCCGTTATTTACTAATATATCGCCAGGTTGGAGATCGCTAGGAGATTTAGTATTTATGATGGTATATTTTGGTGAATTCATCACATAATTTCTCTGAATGCTTGTTCCTGCTGACGGATAATCTGGGTCGGCTCCACTGGCGCGCATAACAGTAGATACATACTTTCCACAGTCATTCATATCGCCACCGGCTTCAGGGTTATATTTAGCACGAGCATCTATGTATGCCTGTGATGCTGTGCCTGGATTATCTTTATTTATCAGTCCTTTTGCTGTTTCTACTATACTTCCGGCATGTACGCCGCCAGTATTGTTTGCGCAACTTGATGCACTTACAACACTACTTCCGTTGCTACCTTCTCCGGTGGATGCTGGATCTCTGTAGTTTGGATGACCTGACTTTGTAAAATCGCTATTGAATAATTCGTAAATGTTTTTAAGATAGTTTTGAGTTTCTGTTGGAGCATCAGTCAGAGGACTAGAATCGGAGGTGTGACTTTGGACATTACCGCCACCCCAGTTATATTCTCCTGCCGCATATAGAATAGTCTTAGGCTGTCTTTTCCATGGACTACCAATATCCCCCAAGGGAGTCTTTTTGTCTGTACCCATAGATTTGATTAGATGTGCAGCTCCAAAAACTGCGTCGTAAGGGTTTGTTACTTCAGCTTTGCCATCGCCGTTACCATCTTGAGCATGGCCAGCCCATGTTCCCGGCATAAATTGCATAGGACCACTAGCACCAACCTGTGAGGATGCCCATTGAGAGTTTAATGGTTTCCAGGTGTTTCCCTGCTCTGTTAGATATAGTGCTGCTAAGAAATTAGGATTAACATCGAATTTTTCTGCAGCTGCTGAGAAGATTTTTCCCCAGTCTGATGGAATATTTTTAGATAAATCGGCTGACACGGAACCTGCAGCTTCGGTGCAAGCAGAGCTTTTTGGATCATACAGTCGTATATTCTGAGCAGGATAATCTGCCTCTGTTAGTGCTAAGGTTGATTGTGGCAATAGTAAGATTGTGACTAGGGAAAATATAATAATTTTTTTCATCTTAATTAACCTTCCTTGCATACTCCCAATGCCACGGCTCAGAATTACTGCCACCTGGTTCAGCCCAAGCTGGATGTACGTAACCGTATTTATGAGCGTTAGCCTTCAGCCATTTATACACAGAAGAATCAAATCCTCCAACATTAATGTCTGCAGCGAGTCCCCAGCCGTGGTTTGATCTGCATGGAGGAGCTGGAGCTGCTCTTTTCCCTAGTTCTTTTCTGTATCTAATTTGTGTTGCACAATCTCGATACGCTTCATTAATTGTTAAGTCGGATCCGTTATCGGCTTTATACGCTTTATTCATTTCTTCCATAGCCGCTGCAGCTTTCTTATTCATTTTATTGCCTGGCGAGAAAGATAGAGTTTGCAATTCTGAATCTGGAATTTCTCCGTTACTATGGCCTCCCCATCCGTCTTGTTGTGCTTCCTCTAATTGTGGTTCGCCAACCGCTTCTCCAGTTGATGATGAAGTTTCTTTAGGAGCGCCTTCTCCAGGATCTTTAATATAATATTTACTATCTGTGTCTCCAGCTTGATTAGCCAATAGGCTAGCTATTACTTCCTCTAGAGCGCAAGGATCAGATTTCTTATAAACAGGAACAACATATCCCGTACTTCGATCTCTCTCTAAACTCTTTTTTCGGGCATCGTCATAAGCTTTGCAAGTTTCGGCAGTGTAAGTGTTTGGATCGGCTTTTAATACTGCAGGATCTGTATATCCATACCAAGGTATTCCCATAGATTTCATGACGGCTAATCTATTAGTAGCTGCTGAAGCTCGATTGTTCGGCATTAATGGCGACAATAATAAGGCTGGTGTTTTTGCTAAGAAATTAATGGCAGATTTTTTACCGATTGGCATTATAGCAAGCATTTGATTTGCTACTGAATTTCTTAAGTTTGGATCAAATATCTTTGCTAGCATCGGCTGTTGCTCAAAATCTTCCTTATCTTCTTGCTCTGCTTTTGTTGCTATCATCGCCAATTCATTATCGCTCAATAATTTACCTCCAATTCCAGACCCAGACTCTGCTTTACCATTTTCTAGACTATCTGCTGTTGCTGTCATTTGTGCACCAACTAGACCTTCATAGTTATTATTTCCTGGCGCATCAATGCCAACATCTGGAATATTAAATATGTAGCTCATTCCCCATTGAACCACTTGACTTATCAAGTTTTCTGAAAGATTTGCTATCTGTTTAATACCAGGTAGGTCAAGTATGAAGCTTGTCAAAGGTTCTGTAATTTTAGATACTAAATCTCCGGCTACATCTACTAAAGATCCTATAGTATCGTTCCAAAAACCAGCTACTGCAGCGAGTACTTGCCATACTGGATTTTTGGTAAATGCCGTATAATCCTGGACGACCTTTTTTTCAGGACAAACAAGTTCGCCTGGATCTAACGTAACAACCTTCTCTTTGCCATCAACGGTGCATTTGGTTCGTATTCCGCCGGATGCTGATACGCTGTTACCAGATAGTATCGGAAGTATGGATGACGCAAATCCGCCAGTTTGTATTTCACTATATAATGGTGATGATTCAGCTCCGTCAAATAGGCCCGTTGCGAGCTCTAAATAGCGCATATCCTTTAAATCTCCAGCCTTCATCATATCATTTACTACAACTGGACTAATACCTTCATCGTAAGCGAAAGAAGCATAGGTTTGCGCAACTTGAGCTCTACCTGTAACTTCAAGCACGCCTGAATCTACAGCTCCTATAGCGCTAGCTACCATATCGATTCCACCAATAACACCTGATGCTAATGCGAATTTTTTAACTAGTTTATTATTGATGATTTTTGAAATAGTGTCTTTGCCATCTTTTATATCAGAAGAGAAATGCTCAAAACCTTCTTTTTGGGATTTAGCAGACTCATAATCTAATTTTGCTTTAGCATCGTTAGGGTCTTTTTCAGAAGCTTTTCTTTTTTCCTCTAGATTATCATCTAATTTACTACTAATTTTATCAAGAGTTTCTACACAGCCTAATGCATCTCTTCCGTTAATACAAGATACAACCCCAGCAAATTTTGGTGATATTTTTCCGATGGCGCGAGAAGTGAATTCGGATTTAATTTTCGCTTTAAAATCTTTCCATGCTCTAACACGTTTTTCGGGTATAATATTAAACGATTTTACGCCGTATTTTCTATATAAAATACGTTTGGATATGTGGCGCATCAACCAGTTGCGACCATGCATCTTCTGTACATCTTTTTTAATTCTTGCCCTCATTTCTTTATGGCCGATTTCCTTTTCTATGCCTTTCATTACACTATCGGGGTCTTTGTTAACGGCTTTGATAGTGAAATGAGAAGCCTTGCCTCCTAATCCCGAACGTCCATGGGAATTTATAACTACTTTTACGTTGACTCCATCTTTTTCAAATTTAGCGTCTAGCATTTCCTCAAACCAAGCGGCATATTTTGTTGATGCAAGAGAACAGAGCATACCTCCGCCCTTACAAAAAACTATATTTTCATCTCCTGGGTAGGCTTCTTTCATAACCCTCATAGCTAACCAGCGTGTAGTTAAATACTGTAGGCGCTCCTCTACTGAATAATTAGCAACGCTTCCGATTTGCTGATCTATATTGTCCAATAGAGAGTTTAATTTTAATGGTAGAAGAGCTGAAAAAGTGGCCGCTATGGAAAGTAAAATACTGACTATAGCTATTATGCCCCTACTGTTTTTTGCGAGTTTTAAAGTTGCTTTTAGATTTTTTCGCTTTTTACCCGCAGATGGCTGATAAAAACCGTTGCCTGGAACAGAAGACTCTTGGTTATTAACAGCAGCGCTGGCGGAATCGTTTTGATTAGGATTCAAATCCGAATCTTTATTATCAAACTGAGATTCAAGGTCGTTTATGGCATCTTTTTCGCGATCACTTAACTCTGACCCACTGTCAGAACCAGCCGAGATTTGATCAAACTTAGCCTGCTCAGCAGGATTTAATCTGCTGTCGGTTTCGGAATCCGTCGTGTAATCAACTCGTGCCATATTTTCTCGCTATTTTTCTATACCGCTCCATAGCCGCCGATCGGTGAATCTGACGGTTTTATTTGTTGCGATACGGGATTTGTATTGATCAAATTATATTCGGTATCGCTAGCCTGAATCTGAATGTGAACGTGATTTTGTCCAGCAAAGAATAATCCTTGTCCAACTGGGAAATTGGCTAGTCGTTTCTGCTCTTCATCTGTCAATTTAAACACTTGCGCCAAAACGTCAACGGCGCTAGCGGACTGTTTCAAAAGTAGCTGCATTGAAGAGTTGGAAACGATTGCTCGCCCCATTTTACTTCCGACGAAGTCTTCCACATCCTGTGTAATAGTCGTTAATCCTAATTGATATTTACGGGCGCGTTTGGCTAATGAGAATAAGAAATTGGCAGAATCGTCATATTTCATCAATTGCCAAGCCTCGTCAACAATCAACATGCGCTTTCTCTGGTCGGTGCGCGTAATATTCCAAATGTGGTTCAGAACAATATACATCGCCGTTGGTCGCAGTTCATCTTCCAAGTCGCGAATGTTAAAGACAACCATATTATTATTAATATCAATATTACTCTGTTGCGAGAATATTCCAGCAAACGTTCCAGAGGTAAATTTGCGAAGTCGCTGAGCTAGGCTTGGACCAGTTCCGCCCATGTGAAGCAAGGTGTCGTATAGGTCGGAAATTGTCGGTGGTGTAGAATTGTGCGTCAGTGGATCCGAAGTAATACCAACGCGCGCGTAAGTGTCGATTAATGCTTGATCAATATCAGCTTCTTCCGCTGGTGATAGTCCTGCTACGACTTGCCCACCAGCCCCTACTCCTGCACCGCCCAGCATTTGCCTGAGTAGTCCATGTAGTGTAACTAAGTTAGCGCGCAGTGCGTCATCTGCCTCATCAGTATCAATAACACGCGGCAAATCGAACGGATTAATCCTCGTGTCGCTACTTAAGCTCAATCTAATATAGCTACCACCAACTGCGTCGCATAGTTTTTGGTACTCATTTTCTGGGTCAATAATCACAATATCAGCCCCAACCATCATACTTCTTAAAGCTTCCAATTTAACGGTAAATGATTTACCAGCACCAGACTTAGCGAACACGACCATATTGGCGTTTTCCAGAGAGAATCTGTCAAAAATAACCAAGCCATTATTATGCATATTAATTCCGTAAAGCACGCCCTTATTGTCTGTCAAATCGGCTGAAGTGAATGGGAAGCTGGTTGAAATTGCGCCAGTGTTCATGTTGCGGCGAATCTGTAGTTCATCAGTCAATTGTGGAATAGAGCTATTCAACCCCTGCTCCTGCTGACTGGAAGCCACTTTTGAGAACACCAATTGCTGACCAAAAATAGTTTCAATTTTATGCTGGATGAAGTTTAGCTCGTCCAAGCTGTCGGCGTAAAGCGTAATATATAAGCCGTAGCGGAAGAACTTTTCGGCGCCAATCTGCAATTGATCACGCAATTCTTCGGCGTCTTGCAAAGCCGCTTCCAAACCTGGATCGCGCACCTTTCCCTTTTCCATGTTGATATTCATGGTTGCTTCCAACTGAGTAACTTTTTTGCGCAGGTTATTCAGGACAATTTGCGTATCGACTGGATAAATAAACATACTAATGTCCAGCACTTCATCGATGTTAATGATTGAGCTAAGCCAGCCGGTGTAGATTTGGCGAGGATAGCCATAAACATACATTGTGCGGCCATATTTTGAGCCAAGTCGGAAATGGTCGGAATGAAGCTCAATACTACTTGGTGCAATAAAATCACGCAGAGTTCGAACACCAGTTAAGAAGGCCTGTTCGACTTCGGCTTGTTCTCGTGCTCGTTGTTGAGCAGCAATATCAACGGCATCTAATTTCTTCTTTGCCATTATGACCTTCCTCCTCTCGGTGACGGACCAGTTCCCTTAGTTACGTAAGTGGTCGTAAGCTCGCTCGGATCAATGTCCTCTAACGATTCACGTGACGACGTGTCGGGATTATATGAAGTGTAGAACAGCTCACCCAGTTGCCTGGTATTTAATTGCCAGCTTTTTACGCCCATTTGGAATAGACCATTCATAACCGAATCAATGCGGTTTTTAATTTCATCTTTGGCTTTGGTGTAGGTGACTTGGTCAATTTTTGTTACGGTTGCCTCTTTTTTCCCACTGAAGAAGCTATTGAACAATCCTTTAGTTTGCTGTTTGAAGGCATTTTCCTCGCCAGCTGGATAATATGGAACGACAACGTAAAAGCTCTTATCCATAATATTTGCTTCTTGCGCCAGAATATCAATGAAATCCATATAATCGTCCATTAAGACGTTGAGGAGCATATTATCTTGATTGCGGCGAATTTCCGCCAATCTGTCCAGATACGGACCAATGTCCACGCGGCGTGAACGGATAAGAACTTGAATTGGGAAATACAGAGAGTTGATGAAGTTTTGGTAACTGAACTCAATTCCCTCTCTTTCGCGTGAACTCATCAGGTCAAAGTTAATTGATTCACATTCTACCACTGCTCGAAAACTACCGTCGCTCATAATGATCATATTTTCGCGCATTTCAGAGAAAAGTAACGTATTCTGGGTGCTAATTGGTCCTTTTTGCTTCTTATTCTCAGGGGCTTTATCTGGAGCTGGTGTGGTTGGACTTGGTCCCGAACTAATTGACCCTGATGATTGCTGAGGGACATTAGGAAGAGCCGCATTGGTTTGCGGACCCTGCTGATAAGATTGTTGATTTTGTAACTCTGGTTGCATAAACCCCACCTAACGTAGTGAAATCACCACTTCCTCATCTGATAATTTATTTTCTTGCTGAATTCGATTTGCCTCACGTGCAATCGTTTCAATCGAGAGGTCGCGGTTATTTGCCAGTTCTATTATAGCAGGTGACACCTCGTTTACGCTAGTTTGCGGCGTGGTTGTCGGTTGAGTTTGAGCTGGAGCACTCGCGGCAGGCCGTTCGGACGCTGGATTTAATACGGATTGACGCATCGTTGGGTACGGATTCATTTGTAGCGGTGTGGCTGGAGCAGGATTATCTGGTTGAGATGATTGAGATGGTTGCACGGGAGGCGGCGTAGCAGATTGCCCTGTTTGCATCTTTTGGATAACTTCTTGTCGTCTACGAACATCTGACTGGTTTATCAAGTGATTAATATTTTGCGCTGTAGTGCTATTTTCATCCAATATGTCGTTGGCTGCCTGCCCTTCGTTGAATAAATCAGCACGCATCGAGCTATTCGGATTATTGACGCCACGAATTGACCAACCCTGACTGTCTACCAAATTCGCCAAATATGACAATCTTCGCTGAACTTCGGCTTGATCATAATTATTACCGTAAGTCTTTTCCTCGACTTTTGGCGCGATAACTTCGACCAATCTTTCAATTCCATCAGGCTGCCATAGACGCTTTTTTGGTTTTAGCATAAAAGAAATAACTGCCGCCAAATAAACTTCCATTGGCTGGTCTTTTTTAAGAGGTAAAGCCAGCGCTCCAAAGAATAAAATTATCGGCACAGGAATTATTGCCAAAGGTAGAAAAATTGTACTCAAACCGTATGCAATAGCGATTCCGATAACAGCTATAATTAAGAACACAAACTGTCGGAAACTAAACGGCCCGAGCAGTTTGTCCTCCGCCTCGACATCTTGAGGAACTTTATACACCGACATACTGCTTATATTATATCAAAATATGGGGATTATAACATGTTGCGGAAAATCTTAAATTGTTCTTTAGTTGCTTTAGTTGCATTGGCCGATAGTCTCTTGTCGGTAAGAATTGTGTCGATAGCTTCCTTAAGATCTTGGCGTCCCTCATTAGTAAGAACAGATGTAGTATTTACAGCTTCCATTAATAACTTAACAGCATCAGCATCCGTAGTCGCTAAAGTTTCTGGTTTATATTTACCGCCTTGTAGCCAGTCAGCGAAGTAATTCATGAGGTCGTCCCTGTTATTAATATCACCCTTTAGCATATCGTCAATAAGCTTACCGCCCAAGAATGACGCCTTATTCTTTACACCAGATTCTGCTAATGCTGAAGCTGCGGAAGAGTAGAATTCTGGCGGCAATTCGCTAAGAAGCTCGGCGACTTCTGTTGCGGTGCCGTATTTAATCTGCTCTTCAATTGCGGCTTCACGCACAAATATGTTATTACTATCCAGTACTGTTCCATCTGAAAGCGTCACGGAATTGCCTAAAGATATCTTTTGTCTTTGCCCAGAGCTCAGCTTATAATGCTTCATAATCTGATGAGCTTCATCAACAGATTTGGCATATTCGCTACGGCTGGTTGCTATGGCTGAAGCTAAGGCCGCATTTGCTCCAATTAGGTTGCCATTCTCGTCTGTAAATACATTGCCGCCAGCCTTCTCTCGAAGTTCCTTGCTGTTTATCAATTGCTCTGCAAATTCACTATGTTGTTGGCGTTGAGCATTATTCTTAATCAGACCTGCTGTTGCAATCTCAGTTTCTAAGTCTTTAATATCATTCATGAATGCAGTTTGCTGCTGATGAGCTTTCAAATCTCGTCGAGTTGCATAGGTAGCTGACACGGTTCGTAGAGCGCGATCGTAAGCTGGTCTTTTATCATATATGTCATCTGCCATATAACCTTGGGTTGCTTCGAGGTATCGGTTGTCGTCTTGTGCGGATAATAATTCAGAGCGCTTGTTGGCTCGTCTGGCCTCTAAGTCTAACCTCTTATACCTGGCTGTATCTCTAAATGAATTCTCGGCATTTGTCTGTGAAGTTTCCAGATCTTTTTTGAGTGCTCTACCGTTATGATCTGTCCAACGACGTAAACGATTTGGGTTGAATCGCGCCATATTGGGGTTAGCCAACTTCTTGTTTCTAATGATCTCACGACGACCTTTAGACCAGTTCTTAGTCCTGTCGTACCAGCCCTTATTCTTATCGTTAACAAATCCGGCGAACTTACCTAATACTCCACCGCTGAACTTCATAATTAGAGGGGTTATAGCCAAAGGTATTATTTGAACCAGCATGCCTAGTACGTGCATTATTGCGCCATTTGGTCCAGAGGCATTTTGTATAATTAATATTCCAGCCAATTGAGCTCCACCAAACACTACAGAAAATGCTGGGAAAAATACTAGCATTGTTAAGAATGAATCTCGCCATTTTTTAAACCACTTTTCTGTTCCAGGAAGTAAATAGCAAACGAAGGCTAAAGGTGAAATTATGATTAAGATAATAATGAGCGCTTGACGAGCGGCCATGATTAGGAGTATGAGGAGTAAAGTTAAGCCAGCTAATGTCGCGGCAGGTACTAACATTGGTAATAATTCCGTAGTAAACGTTATTGCTCCTATCGCCAGCGCCCCATTTGACAGTGCTGTACTGATAACTTCCGACCACGTCCATGTACTTGTATTTTCTCCTACGGTAGATATGGTATTTTTAATTCCCATGAAGGCATCCTGGAAAGCGTAGCCGGCTATATTTGATAAATCCAGTAATATAGCGCAAATCGTAAATGATAAGTTGACCAGCACTGCCGCAATCACTAACCTAGGAATCATCTTTTTAACGCCGTAATTGCTAATTCCTACAGAGGTCAATTGTGAGTAGATAATCACCAAAAACGCCACGATAAACGCCACGTTGCTAATGTTTCGCATAATGACCCACGCCAGATAAATTCCGCTATTTTGGTTGGTTGTTTCTAATGGCTTAGTTTTTAAGAATTGCTGAAGCGCGCCGTACATAAAATCAATACCATCAGCCAACCAGTTAGAAACTGGACAGATAAACCAGCCTATTCCCTGTACGTCACAGGAAGTGCCCGTTGAATTCTCTGAGGGAGGATCAATTGAAATAGTTGAAGTATCGGTTTGGCTATAAGTATCTGGCGGTGTAAAAGAATAAACCGCATAGGTTGCGGAACTTAGTGAAGATATTTCGCCTGATGGGAAGTAAATAACTTTAACTTCTTTTTTATTCTTATCTTCATTGACATATACAAGCGAATTATCAGGTAAATTAAACTTCTTGACTTTGTTGTTATCTGTTAGCCTGGTATATTTTTTATTAGAATAGGTTAAATCATGACCATCCCATTTTGCATCTGCGGCATAAACAGAGGTTGAGTGTGTTAAGGTATTAAGAAAAATGCCTACCAGCATCCCTGCTATCAGCAACATAAACCACTGCAACCATTTATTAAGAAGCTGCCTGTACGAAATTAACCACTCCATTCATGGTTATATTAGCATTTTTGATGGAAAAAGTCAAGAGAGCGTATGAAGCATGCGTCTAGTTGCCTCGTCGTCTAGAATCCTCTAATGCCTTTCTTACATCTTCTTGAGATGTAGCAATAATTATTCCCCCCCAGAGCTGCTATTGCTCTGCTGGTTATTTTGTGATGATTGTTGAGAATTGTTGCTCTGTTGGTTATTCTGATTATCTTGTTGAGAATTGTTATCCTGTTGGTTATTTTGGTCATTTTGAGGGGTTTGTGGAATAATTCGCTTTCCTCCTTTTTCCTTCAAGGCAGATATCACGGCATCATTAGCGGAAGAGTATAATATGTCGTTACTCAAGATTTCAGTAGCTTTATCAGCGGTAATATTGCTTTTTTTGATGGCCTTGGCGCTTTGTCCAGCGATATCTTTATTCGATAATTCGCTTACACCTGAAGCAGTAAGATTGTTAAATTGATCCGAGCTGAAATTAATTTCTGATAGTCCACCTTCTTTCTGAAGCTCTTGTAGTGCTTCAGATCCGGCTTTGGCAACACCCGCATGAGATCCTTTCATATCGGTGAGTGATTTAGCCATACTTACACTGTCCACCTTTCCTCCGCCACTTAGATATTCTGCTATTTTATCCGCACCGTAGGTTCCCTGACCCTTAAGTTGGTTAACGGCTGCAATCCTGATGTATTTGTCGGCATCTTTGTCATTCAGAGCCTTTGCCGCATCTCCGCCATATTTATATGTTAGCGCTCGTTCAGCCTTTTCCATAGCGGCTTTATCATAAGCTTCTTGATAATTGGTTGCGGCCTCCGAAAGTCCGAGTTTTCTTCCGAAGCCCCATAAGTGTTCTGTATTATCTAAGGTTGTTCCGATAGTCATCACTTTACCGAAAGTGCTCGCGAATTTATTATTACTATTTTTAAGATTGTGAGCCCAGGAATTACCAGAACGCCTTTCTGCTAATTTTTTTGCTGAGTAACGATCAAAGGATTTCTTGGCGTCTGCAAACCTGGATTTATTCATCACATTATCTTTAAGCTTGTTTGACGGTAAATTCATAAGACCGTTATTGCTAATTTTTGCACCAATACTACCTAACGAATTTAGGGAGCTCTTAATTACAAAAGGTGTAGCCATTAAGGGTAATATAGGAACACACATGGCTACAAACTGCATAATTCCACCTGATGAATTGGACAATACAGCCCCTGCTAATTTTCCAGATCCATACATTAAGGACACTACAGGAAATACTACTAATAATCCCTTAAATGCAGATACCCATTTTTTAAACAAACTTTCTGTGTTTGGTAATAGCCACGCTGCAAATGCTATCGGAGAGATGGCTATTAATAATATTACAGCTGCCTGTCTAAATACTAAAATAAGTAATGCTACTGCAATCGACAGAAGTGTCCATATTATCATAGGTATACTAACAGTAAGGAATGCAAATACAGCTGCTCCCGTTCCAGCTAGGGCCTCTGCAACTAAGACAACAATACCGCTACCAATTCCAGGTTTTGATTCGGCCTTAAGCGATGCTCCTTCTAATACCCCCTTTAATGCATACCCGAGAATATTGGATAGATCAACTGCCAATTGACATATATAGAAGGATAAATTTATAAGGATAGCGCCCAGTATAAGTTTGGGAAGAATCTTTTTAATACCGTAATTACTCACACCTACGTTACTGATTTGCGAGAAAATTACCCATAAGAAAAGGAGAACAAATACGACGTTTGCTATATCACGAAAGAAATTCCACGCTTGTTTTGCTCCTCCTAGCTCTGGGTTATCGCTGAATATGTCGGGTGAAATATCTAAGAACATCGATATAGAACTGTAGCCTGCGTCAGCCAAGTTTGCTCCTAAAGACATGGATGGGCAAATAAACCATCCAAAAGGTCCTATGTCTGCACTGCAGGAGTTCTTGGGTTTACCGTCTTCATCTTTCTTCTCTGAGATGTCTACATCTTTTTTTATGTCATCCCATGCGATTTCACCTTTTTCTTTATTTATACTCGCTGCATCCACGCCAGAGTTCCCCGCCAGACAGCTAGTAAACACAGCATCCATCGCGTCGCTTCCAGTATCTCCGTTGGTACGTTTAGTAACAGTTTTAACAGCACTAGCTATACACGTACCTATTAACATTTTCGCGAGTTTTTTCTTGGCGGCGTCATTACAGACCAACGCCTTATCTGGTGATGGTGTCCCTGGAAGCAATTGCTCCGTTTTACATCCGGCAGCAGCCTTATCTGCATCTGAGAGCCCCAAAAACCATGGACTGGCCTCAATTTTAGGAGAGATTAGAGTTACTAGGCCGTCCTGACCTGCTTTATTGGCGAGCGCTTCAGCATTTTTTTCAACTACGCTTTTATTCGTGGAGCTTGTTTTTTCTTCTACGCAATGACCTAATTTATAAGTTGTAGGTATCTTTCTTCCTTGAAGTACTAGTTCTTTAGTTTCAGTTTTAACCTCCGGTTTCCAGCCTGCATTACAGGTAAAAACGGGATCTTTTTCCCCTGTGAAAATATTAGACCAGCTACACCCCCACCAGCCACTATCTTTTCCATCTTGTTTTGGTGTATAGTTGTCAGGACACTTGACAGTCCCTTGATTTATGAAATGCGAATTGTCTGTCGCAAAGGCGGGCTTGACTATAAAAACAGTCGAAAATAATGCCATTAGCATAAAGCTCATGCATACATAAAAAGCTTTATATTTTAAGCTATTCCCATAACTACGCCCACTAATAAACATAAACACCTTCATTTAACCATATATGAAGGTGTTTATGCAAGATTTTAGTAAAGTTTTTATTTAGCTTCTTGGCTACTACGCACTTTATTCATGTATTCTCCTACTGCAGGAATGTTGCGAGGTTGCTTTCGAGTTTGACCATCGTACATGGGCATACTATCGTATAAGTCATCCGGTACGTCCCACCAGACCAATACGGGAGTTAGATAGAAATCAAGTCCTTCTTCTTCTGGCTTGTTTATATCCCACTGTTTACCAAGTTTATTTGTCTCTTCATTAAGCCATCTAATATCTGTACCTTGTACTCTTATAATATTCGTAGCCATTACATTAAGGACAGTGTGATTGTCTGTTGGATATACTGCCTCTACTGTACGGTGAATACCGCCATCTAACGGAGCTTTTTCGCCCGCTTGATTGAATACATTCTTACATTGATTAGGATTATTTTCACGATCACAATTTGCCAGTGGATCATCAGACTTCATCCTTAAGCCGTATGAAATATGCAAAGCCTTTGGTAATTCTCCATCGCCAAGAGTGCCTTTATATACGAGGGCTTCTACAGCTCCAGGATTTTCTTCGATTGTTTTACGGAATCCCTCAATCTGGTCTCTACCATATCCAGCAGTAAACACATCTAAGTACATGCCCATTATGCCGTCAGCTGTTAAATCGTTCTCACTGGTTCTTGGTAAGATAGATTGATCCTCATGATAAGCTAACGTAAGATTTCCAAGCAAAACTAAACCAGCTGTAACGATACCCATCATTTCGTCTTGAGTTTTATTAAAGTCTTCCGCGCTAGTACGCCAAGCTCCAGCTTCAGGGTCAAATGAAGTTGATTTATATCCAGTGATAGACTCTATTGCTTCTACGAAAGCAGCTCTTATGGCACTACGTAAGTGCTTTTCTTGTCGCTCATCTTCTGAAGCTTCGTCAAATTCTTTCTTTAGATTATTTAATTTTTCATAGAGTTTTGTGACTGCTTCTTTATTAATTTTTATTTCTTTAGTTTCTGGAGTTGGAGATTTTGTTGGTTCTTTAGGCTCTGTTCCTATTGATGATTCGTCGGTAGGAGCTGGAGTAGTTTGTTTTGCTTCTGGAGCTTTTTTCGCGCTGCAAGCATCTACAAGTACTGCTGCTGCGGCGATTGCGCTAACCTCTCCAAGGACTTTTATGGCCTTCCTCCTAGTAAATGTTTTCTCTGGTGAACCGCTTGGGTTAGGGTTTTCATGATTTTTAGCCATAACGCTTGGGGTCCTTTCTCTGACATTGTCAGGTATTTTATTGTAAAACTCCTTAGACTTTCCAGTCCAATTGGCGATATCATAACATAATTTATATATAAATGCAATAAGTGTGACATATTTTTTCATAAAAAAACACCCTGTCGAGGGGTGAATTATCTGTGGCGCGCTCGACCGGATTCGAACCGGCGATCTCCTCCGTGACAGGGAGGCGTGATAGGCCAACTTCACTACGAGCGCATATCAATATCCCTTATATTATCAGATTACTTCTGTCTTTTCAAGGAAAATGTTTGCTTTTTTCGCTTGACTATTTTACAATTTAGGTATAAGAGAAAATTTTATGACAAAAAGAAATATTGTAATCAGTATATTTATCGCAACAGTAATCGCAGTAAGTGTTTTTATACCCAGAGTAGCTTTAGCTACCAGATGCGGCGATGCAGAAACTTCTGTTATTTCTTGTGAAGGTAATGGCAGTACGGCAATCATTAATATAATAAAGCAAGTCATTAAGATTTTAACTGCTGGTATTGGAGTTGCGGCGGTTGGTGCTGTTATATACGGGGCATTCTTATATACCACTTCTGAGGGTAGTCCTGATAAGATAAAAAAAGCACGTGAAGTCTGGACGAATACTGTTATTGGGATAATAATGTTTGCGTTTATGGTGGCAATTACCAACTTTATTATTCCAGGAGGAGTTTTCGATTAATGAAAAAGATTATAATAGCTATGTCTTTAATGATTATGGGGTCGTTTGGGGCGAGCGTAACTTTCCCGGGCATTTCTTTTGCGGAAGGTGGTGTATGCTCTAATAAGGGGAAGATTTTAACATTAAAACCATGGTATTATGGATTGACGAAAGATGACTGTTCTATTAAAGATCCTGGTTCAGACGCTGATTCACAGGCAAATTTTATCTGGAAAATCGCGCTTAATATTGTTGATGATTTGCTGCAGCTTATTGGTTACACGACCGTTGGATATATTATGTACGGTGGTTTCTTGATGATGATCAGTAACGGTGCTCCAGACAAGGCCGCTCGTGGACGAAAAACTATTATGAGTGCCGCGATTGGCTTGGTTATCGCCCTAGCTTCTGTTGCGCTAGTCAACTTTATATCATCAAAGATAGGGGTATAAAATGAAATATATGGAATTTTTTGCTGGATTATTAGGAAAGGCAGATGCTCTTGGCGTGCCACGGAATAACGATGTAGATATTATGAAGTTTGTTAATTTGGCGCTCTGGGTGGCTGGTATTATAGCTGTTATTGTGGTGATTATTGCTGGAATAAACTATTCCCTGTCATCTGGCGACCCCGCTAAGACTGTCAGCGCAAAGAATGCCATTTTATATTCAGTCATTGGTCTGGTTATTACTGCTAGTGCGATTGCTATAACAAGTTATATTATAGGAAAGGTTTAAGATGAAGATTTTTACGAAAATTCTGACTGCTGGAATGTTAATGATTGGGCTTCTTGGCGTGTTTACCCCAGCGGTATCCGCAGCTAACGGTATTAATATTTGCTCAAATGGAAATGAAAGCTCTGTCTATTGTAAAAATAAAAACACTGGCGAGACTCAAGTGAACGGTATTATAAAAACTATCGTTGAAGTTCTACTTACGGCCGTTGGTGCTATTTCGATTATTATGATAGTTATTGGTGGTATTATGTTTGCACTTTCCAGTGGTGACGCTCAGAAAGCCGCAAAAGCCAGGAACACTGTTTTATATGCGGTAGTCGGTTTGGCTGTATCATTATTCGCATCAGCAATTGTTAATTTTGTATTTAATAGGTTTAATTAGGAGAAAATATGAAAAAATCAATAATATCAATAGCAATTATGACATGTGCGGTGTTTGGAGCGTCAGTTTTGTCTACTGCTTCCCTGTCAGGCAGTGTTTCTGCTCAGGTATCTAAAGGAATTGATACGGCTACAACATCAGAAATGCAAGGCAAAAGTATTGACGGCGATAGCGGTCTAATAAAAACAGTAGTTAATGTTTTACTTTGGGCTGTGGGTATTTTGTCTGTTATTATGATTATTTTTAGCGGTTTTCGTTACATCACCTCATCTGGTGATGCTTCAAAGACGAAGTCTGCCCAGAATACGCTTATTTATTCAGTAGTTGGATTAATTGTGGCTATCATGGCATGGGCGATTGTCAATATGGTTATAAAGCGACTATGATAAATCCATAATTAGTTTTGCAAATAACAGATAAAAATGTATAATAATAATATCATTAAACAAGGAGAAAATAACAATGAATAAATTAAAATTAATCTTGGCGGGACTACTGGTAGTACCAACTGTTGCTTTGGCTGTAGCTCCAGCTGCAAGCGCTGATGGAAACTTTACCCTAGATGGCGGCGTTAAGAGCGCGCAAGGAACGGGAGTTGATCAGGTATCTACAGACCCTGAATCTTTAGTTAAGCAGTTTGTAAACATATTCTTGTTTGCCGTTGGTGCATTGAGTGTTATCATGCTTATCTGGGGTGGTATTCGTTACACTACTTCAGCCGGTGATAGTAATAAGGTTACTGCAGCTAAGAACACAGTTTTGTACGCAATTGTCGGTTTGGTGGTTGCAATTTTGGCATACGCAATCGTCAATATGGTTATCGATAAGTTTAAGGGTTAATCTACCCTACCGGTAAAAAAGAGCCTCGCTGATGAGGTTCTTTTTTTATGGCCAAAAAAAATACCGCCAACTTGTGACGGTATTTTCTATGAAATGATTTTTTACAGAACTTGAATCTTCTTTGCTTTTTCTTGCTTTATTTTTTCAAAAGTAATTGTCAAAACGCCATCTTTTAATTCTGCCTTAACGCCTTCTTCATTTACAGCGGTTGGCAATGCTAATGTACGACTGAACTCGCCCCAGTAGCACTCTTGGATGTGCCATTGGCGAACATCTGCTTCGTCACCGCTAGACAGTGTGCCGCTAATTGTTAAGATACCGTCAGAAATGCTTACGTCTAGGTCATTTCGATCTACGCCGGCAGTACGAGCTTTGATAACTAGGTTGTTTTCTGTCTCAAAAACGTCAACAGCCAATTGACCCATTGCATCGTCAGCTTCATCTTCCCAATTGTCGTCGGATCGTGTTGTTGGTGTACTATTGCTCCTGCTATTGTCGTCGTTAAAACCAGGTAACAGATCGTCGTTATCATCATCAATAAACGCCGCTGCCAATTCCTGTTCTGTTAGTAATGTATCATCTTGCTTTCGGGCCATAATTTCCTCCACTTTTATAATAGGCTCATTGACAAAGTCTCTATTAGTATAACTGTAATGTGCGTTATAATCAACAGAGAAAGGCTTAAAACGTAAAAATTACAATGTTTGACATGCTATTATCGATCATCGCTCCTCACCACTGTTATAAGTGTGGTAAAACGGGTGATATTTTATGCTTAGATTGTAAAAAATACATCATGAGTCGGAAGTACGATATATGTGTTCTATGTGGTGATTTATTGGAGAATGGCAACTTATGTAAAAAGCATAATCTTCCCTGTGATATGATTTGGTGTTTTTCACGACGTACAGGTGTTGTCGCAAAGATTATTGATGATTATAAGTTTAACCGTGTTCAGGCGGCGGCTAATTCACTAAGTGAATTCTTAGACGAAGCTTTGCCTGAATTGCCGTCAGAGACAGTAATTGTTCCAATTCCTACAATTTCTAAGAATATTCGACGTCGTGGATTTGATCATATTCGAAAAATTGCTATTAAATTATCTCGACGAAGAAAAATAGAATGTCGCTCCCTGCTCCGGCGCAGAAATAACGTAACTCAGCACTTTACAAAGTCTTCCGCCCAGAGAAAACGTCAAGCAAAGGAGTTTTTTGAAATTGCGGGTAAAATTGATAAAAATAAGCGATATATCATTATTGATGATATATTTACGACTGGCTCAACTGTGTTGGCGGCGGCGGAATGTTTGAAGAAAAATGGTGCCAAACACGTGGACATTGCGGTTATTGCCAGGCACGGGCGCCCGAAGCTATGAGTGATGATAATGACTGCCGCGATGGATTTCTTGGGCGCGATACAATTGCTCAGCTAAAATAAGACGAACTAATTGGTGTGGAAACACTAAGTTTGACAGCGACCAGACGATGTTAGATTTTTGGCGCAAGTCGCTAGTAACTCCATAAGCGCCACCGATGATGAAGACAATGTGCTTGTCAATATGTTTGGTTATTAGGTCAGATAATTCCGGCGATGATAGGTTTTTTCCGCGCTCATCGAGCAAGATAACGAAGTCGTCCGAATTGAGGCGTGAAAAAATACGCTCAGACTCTTCCTGACGCGCCCTGTCGCCTTCAAAGCTTGAATGCGGTAGAATAATCATTTCCGCAGCAAAAGGTGCTCGTAGACGCTCTAAAAAACGAGAAACGCCTGGTTGAACCCAGGCTTCATTCTTTTTTCCGATTGTTATAATGGTGATTTTCATAATATCTATGGCGGAGAGAGAGGGATTCGAACCCTCGATGAGTTGCCCCATACCGCTTTTCGAGAGCGGCCAGTTCAACCACTCCTGCACCTCTCCGTATCTAACTAATTCGGGAATTATTTTTTATCAGTTTTCTTTGAATCTTTGGCAATTGTGGTACCGATAGCGATCCAGATAATACTCAATAGTAAACTAATGCCTGCCAGTTCAAAGAATGCAATAATCCATTTACCAGCTTCATTCCAAGTTATCATTTCAATAATTACTGCTGCTAACAAGACTGAAATGGCGGTTACGAGAATCGTGGCAATTGTTAAAAGTGCATATTTTACGTACTTAATAAAATTCATACCCCTCCTTAGGTTAATTGGTACACCCGGCAAGATTCGAACTTACGACCTCTGGCTCCGCAAGCCAGCGCTCTATCCAGCTGAGCTACGGGTGCATACAGCCTTTCAAAAAGGCCGCAACAAAAAATGTAAAGTACTTTCATTGCTATAAAGCACTGAACTTTTGTATTCTACCACATAAAATATAGTCAATCAAGCTATAGCTTTATCAGCCGAATAAACTTCTCTAAGGCGTCTGGCTTAATTTCTTGCATTGGTAGACGCGCTCCGAGCATATCGACGATTCTCTCGCCTTCTGCTTCGGAAAAGTAAATAGTCAAACCTGGCGAGAATCGCTTTACTGGCAATAATAGAATCGAATGTTGGTTGTTTTCGTGAATTAATCCAAACGCGCGAAATTCGCTAAAATCGTGTAAAACATCGGCGATGTAAATGCCTTTGGGGCTAATTGCGTAGTTTATTACTTGTGGGGTTTTGTTTGACAATACAAACAAAGCTACAGCCATAATTGGCAATAAAACTGCGAAAGTCCAGTTCTTAAATACCAAAATCGCCAAAGCCATTAATCCTATCAGCACAATGACAAAAAACACATACCACAATTTACCGCGTTGAACTTGCACGCCTTCTGGCGCGTTCCAGGCTATTGGCTCGGTTAAATCAATCCTGTCAGGTGATGGCGTTTCAAAGTCTTGGTTTTCTGGACTATCGTTCATGACGCTAGTATATCACGATGAGAATTAGTGAACAATTAAACGTTAGTGGTTGATCCGCCACTCAAAGCTGCGCCAAGAATGAAGTTGATTATGGCGTAAGCAAAGACTGCGATTAGTAGACCGATGATTGCATATAAAATTGTGTTTTTGGCGTTTGTGACAGATTCTTTTTTACCGCCAGATATTACATAGCGGAAACCGCCGAAGATCAGCATAACGACGCTTAAGACGCCGACACCGAACAGCATAATGTTGATGGCGCGCCTTACGATTGATGAATCACCATTAGCCAAGTTGGACGGCGTATTGTCACCGCGTGCTGCGCTAATTCCAGCTGGCGCACCGCCCTCACCTAATGCAGAAACTGGAGCGGTTGCTAAAACTATACCGAACCCAATTGTAAGTAATCCTATTGTAATTTTAGAGACATATTCTTTTATCATAATTCTATTATACCCTATTTACGATAAAGCTATTAATAATTACACTTATATGGTACACTAAATAGTGAATTTGGAGGAGTACCCAAGTGGCTGAAGGGGACGGTTTGCTAAATCGTTAGTATGGAGAGATCTGTAGCGGGGGTTCGAATCCCCCCTCCTCCGCCAAAATTCAGAGATAGTACGGAAGGGTGACCGAGTGGTTGAAGGTACCGGTCTTGAAAACCGGCGTGCGGTAAAACGTACCGAGGGTTCGAATCCCTCCCCTTCCGCCAAAATAGTGCTATTGAAGTCGAAAAATAGGAGATTCATGCGGGTCTCCTATTTTTTATTGGTTACGATGGAGATTTCTATTTCTCTTGTTTGACTTGAATCGTACTTTCGTAACTTGCGCCAGATAGACGATCAAACATAAAACGTCGGTTAAATAACGCTACGGCAATTGTAATTAATACGAATAATATGAATGCCAAGAATGTAATTGCGAATAGACAGAGAAACAATAGCGAATTCGCTTCCTTATTAAATTCATCCGCGAGGTAAAACAAGCCTGCTGGAATGATGCGAAAATATATCGTGAGTAAGATTCCTCTGAAAATTGTGCGAATCCATTTTTTATTTTCAAATGTTAGCCCAAACTTTAATAATGCGCTACCAAAAGTTTTACCATTCAGTAGAGGAATTAGGCTAAAATAGAGGGCTAAAAATAGCGAAAACGGAAGTTGGGTTTTTAATAAGGTGTAAAGAATGCGGACGATAACAGCGTCGATTATTAGAGATAAACTAACACGAATTCCAGAAACTCGTGAGCCGGCCTCAAGGGATTTTTCATCTATTTCTTCCCTGGACGGAAGTAGCCACGTCGCAAACCAGCCCAGAAAGTAACCGATGCATCCGCCTATTGTGTTCTGGATGATATCATCGACGTCGGCTAATCGGTAAGGTCCTAAATAGATGAAATAAAGTCCAGATAATTGAGTTAGCTCAAAGAATAAACTTAAAATAGTTGTCAATAACAACGTCTTTTTAAGGCTACATTTGAAATAGTAGCGCAGGTAAATTCCGAACGGGATAAGCATTAAAATATTGAAAGCAGGAACGTAAAAAGTGGGATGTTTTATCGCCGTGATCCAAGTTGAGCTATCTGTTAATATAAATGGACTATTCTTTATAAAATCTGCGACGAATGAAAACGGGATTAAATTCAGATTTTCTGCGTAAGTTGTGTGAATGGATTCTGGATTTGGTAACGGTAAAATAACTAAGAAATATATGGTTAATAAATACAGGATAAAGGAATATAAAATCAAAGTCCGCAACTTATTGACGGAGCCGTATTTTCGATAGTTAGCAATCATATACGGCAACGTGATAAGAAAAGCCAAGATTGGGAAAAGGATTAGTGCGACCTTAATGGAAATTAGATATCCCATAAACTCCATTATACTAAACATTTTCTCTGTAAAATTCAGGATGACTATTTCTATGCTGGGAAATATACTTGACAAAAAACAAAGCTTATGCTAACATTGTAATCAGTATTCTAAAAATAGATACAAAAAGAAAGAACAAAAATGAATTTAGTACAACAGTTTTTCACCGTTACAACTATGTTTGTCAGTTTGAATGTAGCGTTTGGTGTGCTGCTGCACGATACCAACGTCGATAAAGCGTTTTTGTCATCTTGGAAAACATATAGCGTTCAAAGTGACGTTGAGGGTGAAATAAAAATGCCAGAAACAAAGCCCCATACTCATCCAGAACATGCTCAATTGTCAAATGTGTTGAAAGAAGGTTCAGCGCGACCGCGAACTACGCCTCGTAACAACGATAAGAAGCGATTGCGCCAAAAATATGCTGCTCGTGGTCAACATACTTTTGACGGATATCACCTTGATTTTGAAGGTGCGAGTTAGGCTATTTTAAGCTAATCACTTCCAGTTCCGAAACAAGCCGAGTAATGATTTTTTCTTGCTCGGCTAATTGCTCGCGAGTTTCCTCGACAAGGTGGGCTGGCGCCTTCTCAACGTAAGTCGGATTTTCCAGGCGCTTCTTTAATCCTGCCAATTTCTGACGTGCTTCGGCTAAGCGCATTTCCAGATTTTCCTGATGTTGGTACAGAGTTTCACTATCAATATCTAGCCATGCTTCCCTGTTTGCTGCCGCTAATCTCAGTCCACGCGGCTGATCCGTGTGTTCAATTGCCTCAAGCCGCATGAGATGCTTAATTGTGTCTTGATTGTCGGCAATAAGACTGTCGTTGCCGTATAACAATCGATATTTCTTATTCCCTGGCAGTTCAGCAATCACCCAGCGACCTTCAGCAACCAGAAGCTTAAGTTGCTCGAATTGCTCAGCGGCAATCGGATCGAACTTTTCTGGAGTTGGCCAAGCTTCACACATCAAAATGCCGTCGGTGTAATTGAGTGTTTGCCAAATTGTTTCCGTAACGAACGGCGCAAATGGATGAGCGATTTTCAAAGAAGTTGCCAAAACCCAAGATAGTAACGGACGATTGATCGCGGTCTTAGACGATTCAATGTACCAGTCAGCCACGTCGTCCCAGATGGTGTGATAAACAGTTTCTGACGCCTCTGAGAAGCGATATTGCTCTATTCTAACGGCAATGTTGTTGGCAGCGTCGTTCAGTTGGCGAATAATCCAGTGATCGGCCGGAGTTTGTGGCTCTAAGTCGACAATTTGGTGATTATCGCCAATTTGCGCCTCTACAAATCGGGCAATATTCCATAGCTTATTGCAGAAATTACGTGCTGCAATAACTGATCCCTTGTTGAAAGCTTGGCTTTGAGCTGGCGCTCGCCCAGAAATAACTCCCATGCGCGTTGCGTCAGATCCGAATTCCGCAACCAATTCCATCGGATTGATAACGTTACCCTTAGACTTGGACATTTTTTGGTTGTGCTCGTCATTAACCATTCCGTGTAGATAAACTTCTTTGAACGGCAACTTCCCTGTTCGATATAGGCTAAGCATGATCATTCGAGAAACCCATGCACGCATAATATCCATACCAGTTTCCATCATGTCAGTTGGGAAATAATTAGCTAAATCGCCGCCAGTTAAATAATCTGTTACGATGTATGGCCATTGACCAGATGAGAACCAAGTATCAAAGGTATCCTCTTCCCTGATATATGTTGTGCCATTTACAACAATACTTTGCTCGTTGGTGCGAGTATCGAATATCCAATCCTTAGGGTCGTTTTCATTTACAAACGCAGGAATTGGTATTCCCCATGGAATCTGTCGTGAAATATTCCAGTCTTTCAATTGCTCAAGATATGCGATGAGTTCTTTACGCTTGGATGCTGGATAAAAAGTAATTTCTTCTTTTTTAAGCGCGTCAATTGCTGGCTGTGCGAGTGATTGCGTTTTAATAAACCACTGCTCTTTAATCATTGGCTCAATCACGCTGCCACACTTATAGCAATGTCCAACGGCGTGTTCAATTTCAGTCTCACCGCGGCGTAGCTCCAGTGCCTCCAACGCCTCCAAAACTCGAGCACGAGCTTCTATTGGTGTTAATCCTAAGAACTGTGCTGGCACGTTTATCATCTTCCCTTCTGGGCTGATGATTGATTCTATAGGTAAATCGTGGCGTTTTGCAATTTCAAAGTCGTTCGGGTCGTGCGCCGGCGTAATCTTAACCGCACCGGTGCCGTAGCTCATGTCGACGTATTCGTCCGCGATGATAGGAATTTCCTTATCGACAATTGGCAGTAAAATGCGAGTTCCAATCAATTTTTTGTATCGCTCGTCGTCTGGATGAACCGCTACGGCAACGTCGCCAAGCATAGTTTCTGGACGCGTAGTAGCAATGATAATCTCACCAATTTTATCTAATGTCGGGTAAGCTATTTTCCACAACTTCCCTTTCTCGTTCTTATGTTCTACCTCGATGTCAGCAAAGCTGGTTTGGTGTTCGGTACAATAATTGACAATTCGCTCACCTCTGTAAACCAAATTGTCATCCCACATTTTCTTAAATGTGTCGTATACGGTGTTGATAACTTTGTCGTCCAGAGTGAATGTCAAATGCTTCCATGATGCACTAACACCTAACGCGCGCAATTGCAGCTCCATATTGCCGCGTTTTTCTTGTACAAAATTCCAAACTTGACTATACAATTGGTCACGTGAAAAATCGAAGCGACTCTTCCCTTGCTTCGTTAATTCTCTTTCATACACAACCCAAGTTTCAAACCCAGCGTGGTCGGCACCTGGAATAAATACGGCGTCGTCACCCTTCATTCGGTGATAGCGAATCAGGATATCCTTCAGGTTCATATCGAGTGCGTGCCCAATGTGAAGATTACCGTTAGCATTAGGTGGCGGCATAATGATTGAATATGGCTTGCCTACCCCTGTTGGCTCTAATGCGCCGCTGGTTTCCCATAGGGCATAAATATTTGGTTCGTAATCGTTTGGTATGTATTGTTTAGCTAGCTGCATAAGTTATTCCATGGTTTTTTCATGTGAAAAAAGACAAAAGAAAACAAAGTAGCTTTTCACGTGCAAAAGCCCTTATTTATGTAATCCTCTAATTTCTCCACATGTTTATATTACATCCTAATTATACCACAAATTTATGTGGCGAGATGGGTGAAATAGGGTTATTTTCTGATCGTTTGATACGCTCGATATAGCCAATATTGAAGTGGCTTTAGGGGAAGTTCCCAGGTTGACCCAGAGTAGACATCTTCGCCGCCGAATGATCGCTTAAATTTCGTAAAGCCAGCCCATGGGTGATTTTTTGGTGCGTTTTCAGGCGCAATTCCGTATAAATCGACTTTCTCCATTTGACGATGTTTTGCGTCGATTATTGCTTCGGTGAGCAGGGCAGTTCCAGCGTTAAGTTTGCGATATTCTGGTGTAGAATTTGCTGCTGCATGTGCATAAATTCGAGTTGTTTTTGAGTCGAAAAATAGGGCAGTAGCAATTACTTTATTGTCGTATGTTGCATACCAAAATGAGGCGTCCTTTGATGGCAGTAGGGAACCAGCTTGCTTATGAAAATATGAATCTGGGTGCGGCGACATACCGGTTCGTTTGGCAACTTCGTGTATCAATTCTAGAAAATATTTAATATCGTCCGGGTTTTGAGATTGATGAATAGTTACGCCTTTTTTGTGATAATTCCTATAACAATTCCTTACGGGCTGCGCCATACTTGCTATGATTTCTTCCTCTGGCTGCTGGAGATTAATAATATGCGTATATTCTGGTTGTAGATGGACATAAGTGGCTTTTTTCCAATTCTCATCAGATAACACCTTAGAAAAGATGGGTTTAATTGGTCCGACTCTAAGGAAAGTTACGCCAAGTTTTTTGCCGAGCTCTGCTAAGTCTTTTAGCGCCAATCGTAATGATTCTTCGTTAATAGCGGTTGGACCGAAGGGGCAATACAAACGAGAATTGCCCGTGCCATGCTCTAATATTGCGAAATATTCCCATCCTTCACCTCTGTTGTGAAAGACTTTTCGACCGAGCGATTGTTGAAATTTTTCCCAGGCTGATGATTGTAGAAAATGTTGATTCATGTTGTAATCCTCACAACGTTATATTGCTGTCATTGATAAGCTTGGCTGAACTTCCAGATCGTATGGATCTGTTGGTTCGTCAATTTGAGATCTGAAATAACCGAGAGTAGCAATCATTGCGGCGTTATCTGTACAGAGTTGAATAGGGGCGTATTCGATGTCAATTGGCAAAGCTTCGCGTAATTGACGGCGCAATTCTTGATTAGCTGCAACTCCGCCAGCGATTACAACGGAGGCTGGTTGGAAATTGTCAAACGCCTTTTTGGTTTTATTTACGAGAGTTTTTATGGCTGTATACTGGAAACTCGCTGCCATATTACGTCGTAATTTGTCATCTACGAGCGCTGGAAGCTCATGAGAGGGAAAAGTGAAGTCCTTACCGACTTCGTGCTGAACGGCTCTCAAAACGGCTGTCTTAAGCCCAGAGAAGGAGAAATCGTATTCGCCGGATAATTTGGCGATAGGTAAATGAAACGCGTGCGGATCGCCAAGTTCGGCGGCTTTGGCGATGGCTGGGCCACCAGGATATGGCAAGCCGATGATTTTAGCAACTTTATCAAACGCTTCACCAACCGCGTCGTCTTGGGTCTGTCCGATAAGCTGATAATCACCGTGATTTTTAAATAGGACAAGTTGCGAATGTCCGCCTGAAACGATCAACGAAAGCATAGGGAATGACGGCTGCTGTTTCGGCAATGTTAGAGATAAATTGTCGGATTGCTTATTGATAAAATTGGCGTACACGTGAGCTTCTACGTGATGAATCTTAAAGAGCGGCTTATTATGGATAATAGCGAGAGTTCTAGCGGCAAGAGTGCCGATTAATAGCGAGCCAATAAGCCCCGGCGCGTAAGTAACGGCGATGGTGTCGATATCATCCCAGGTGCAATTTGCGTCAGACAAAGCTTTTTTAATGACGGGATTTACAACTTCCAAGTGGCTGCGAGCGGCAATTTCTGGAATAACTCCGCCGTATTCTGCGTGAATATCGATTTGTGAATTGACGACATTTGAAAGCAAGCGTTCGCCATCTTCAACTATTGACGCCGCTGTTTCGTCGCAACTGGATTCAATTCCCAAAATCCTCATTTGTTTTTATTATAGCAAATATAAGTGGTAAAATGGGTATTATGAAAAACGAGTTGGTAAAAATTGCTAGAAAAACGCTACCTCAAGGAGCTTTGGAAAAAACCGAAAACGCCTATAGAGTTGCGCGCACGAAGATGATTAGCCTAAGATATGGCAATCCAGCTCGTGGCTTGAGAATTATCGCGGTAACAGGGACGAACGGGAAAACTACGACCGCTTGTTATATCAATGAGATTTTGAAAGAGGCTGGCTTTAAGACTGCATTATTTACGACGGCGGTGATTGAAATTGCTGGCAAGGAAAAGATAAATGATTTGAATGCGACGGTGCCGACTGTAGCGAGACTGTTTAGCTTTTTTCAGACGGCTCAGCGTGAAGGTGTGGAGTATGTGATTTTAGAGGCAACCAGTCACGCTCTGTCGCAGCATAAATTTGACGGCGTGCCAATTGAGGCGGCGGTGATGACTAATTTGACTCAAGACCATTTGGATTATCACAAAACGATGGAAGCTTACGCGGCAGCTAAGGCTAAATTGTTTGAGAAAAAGCCGAAATATATCGTGTTGAATCGTGATGACGAATGGTTTGAATATTTTGATAAGTTTACGGCTTCTGGCGAGAAAATGACTTACGGGACGAATCCGGAAGCCGAAGCTCACTTGACGCACGTTAAGTTGTATAAAAAGGGAACAGAGGCGAGTTTACTGATTGATCATCAAACCCATTTGGAGCTGGCGACTAATTTGCCTGGCGAATTTAACGTGATGAACATGTCGGCTGCAGTATCTTTGGCATATTTGTTGGGGATAAAGCTGGAAGATATCCAAGAAGGTGTAGCCAACTTGGAGGCGATTCCTGGAAGGTTCGAGCGAGTAGAAAATAAGCTTGGAATTGATATTATTGTGGATTATGCTCACACGCCAGACGCGCTGGAAAAATTGCTAAAAACCACTCATAAAATTACCAAGGGGCGATTAACTTTGGTGTTTGGTGCGTGCGGCGATAGAGATAAGACAAAGCGACCGATTATGGGCGAACTGGCGGCTAATTTGGCAGATAGGATTTTCCTAACTGACGAGGAAAGTTATAACGAAAATCCGGATGAAATTCGGGCAATGATTCGTCAGGGGATTGAGCGAACGAAAAAGGCTCATAAGATGACGGAAATTGCTGATCGAAAACAGGCGATTTACCAGGCTCTGAAGTCGGCTGTTCGTGGCGATACGGTTCTGATTACGGGTATGGGTCATGAGCAGTACCGAATTGTGAATGGCAAGCGAATTCCGTGGAACGACAAGAAGGTCGTTCAGGAAATTATTTCTGAGATTGAGAAAAAGAGTCGTAAAATTTCGCTTTAATCTGTTTCCAGCTTTGTGATTGGCGAACTAATTTTTCTGCATCGCTTGGGTCGAGCAGTAATTCTTTCACGGTGTCTTCAAGGTAAATGCCGCCCTGTGAGCCTTTGAATAGAATTGTCGTATCTTTAATGTCGCTATTTTTCAGGAATTCTCCAGCTTCATGCGCCGTGTCAAAAGAAATTACTTTACAGCCATTTTTTTCAGCAATTGGCGCGAGATATTTCCTGGCCATTTTACCGACGGTGACGAGTAATTCTAACTGTTTAGGGTCACAAATTTCGCCGATTTTTTTATGCTCTGATTCGGATGTTTCGCCTAATTCATTCATATCGCCCAATACGGCAATTTTATGATTGGCAGAGATGGAATAGAGCGTTCTTAGCGAATTTTCCATGGCAATAGGACTGGCGTTGTAAGTGTCGTCCAGCAACGTACAGCCGCGTATGCCGCGTAAAATATTCATTCTTCCTGAAACTGGTTTGATTTTTGTTAAAGCTGCCGCAACTTCTTCAATATTCATTCCGCAAGCTAATCCCGCCGCCGCCGCGCCAGTGATTGAGCGGATGTTGTGTTTGCCTAATACAGAAATATTTATGTCCTGAGAAGTTTCTTCGGAGTGTCTTAAATTGACAATACAACCAGTGTCTGTAGTCTTTTTAATTTCCAGGAAAACATCAGCGGATTCGTCGCCGTAACTCACACGATTTCCAACTATGAGATTATGATATTTTTTATCGATATCGTGAAGGTTGAAGATGGTTTTTTTAGCGACTTGGCTGATGGACAATTCCTCATGAGCCACCGTATCCATATTTTTGAAAAACTCCATATGTTCAGGAGCAACAGAGGTAATTATGGCAATGTCGGGTTGAATGTAGCGCATAAAAGTAGCCATTTCACCAGGGTAATCAATACCGCATTCTTGAATGATTATGTCTGGCGATTTGGGGTTTTTTATGCTGGCGTGTGCCGCGGAGAAGACTTTTAGCCAGGCTAGGGGAGATTTGGCGCTTTTTGGTCCGTCTACGCCTAAGATTTCCAGCGGCGCACTTAAGGTTGTGTTCAAATTGCCACGACTATGGCGCACGGTGAATTTTTCTGATAGAACAGTGGCGGTTGCTGATTTTACACTAGTTTTACCAACGCTACCGACAACAGCGATTAGCTTAACATTGGGATGAGATTTAAGATATTTTTTTACATAAGAACCGAGAATTTTTTCTAAGAGATGTTTGAATAATTGCATGGAGTTATTATAACAGATTGAGAGATAGTAGGGAGAAGGGTGCGAGGTTGCTTTTACGGGAAGAATCTCTGCATCGGGAAAAGGTGATGATGGTGATGATAATTTCCCTGAGCTACTAATCGTATAATGCTGAATAGTATCTAGATAATTAGCACTCACACTTGACGAGTGCTAAATTAGTGCGTTACAATATATACGTTGTTAACGAAATGGAGGATAATGTGAGTACACCTATTAAGCCTCTTGGCGACCGTGTTGTAGCGGTGCGTGAAGAAGCAAAGACTCAGACAGCGAGCGGAATTTACTTGCCTGATAACGCTAAAGAAAAGCCAGTAGTTGCGGAAGTTAAAGCAGTTGGCGGCGATGTGAAGAATGTCAAAGTCGGTGATCGAATTGTCTATAAGGAATATTCGACTACGGATTTGAAAATTGACGGCACGGAATATTTGGTTGTTCGCGAAGAAGATATTTTAGCAACGGTTGTTGGATAAAAAGGGGAGTTTAATTATGGCAAAAAAAGTTTTTTATGATGACGATGCGCGAAATCGCGTGCTTGGCGGTGCTAAATCGCTATACGATGCAGTTAAGGTAACTTACGGTCCAAAGGGTCGCAATGTTGTAATTGCGAAAGGTTTTGGTGGACCAACTGTTACTCATGACGGTGTAACTGTGGCTGAAGGAATTGAATTGCCAGAAAACGATGACGAAACGCTAGGCTATAAAGTCGGTGCCGATTTAATCAAGCAGGCCGCCAAGAATTTGAACAAGCAAGCAGGCGACGGTACAACGACTGTAACGGTGTTGACGTACTCGATTTTGAAAGAGGCAAATCGATTGATTGCGGCTGGACATAATCCGATGGAACTTAGGAAAGGTATCGAGCAAGCTGGCGCGGAAATTGTTAAAGAATTGAACAAGCTGGCTGAGCCGATTGAAGGCAAGTCTGACCGCGTGGCTGAAGTTGCTACGATTTCGGCGGGAGATGCGGAAATTGGTAAATTGATCGCTGGTGTAATCGAGAAAGTCGGTAAAGACGGCGTGGTTACTGTTGAGGCTGGTCAAGGTTTGGAGCTAGAAGCTGAAGTTGTCGAAGGTTTTAGCTTGGACAAGGGTTGGGTGAGTCCGTTCTTTGTTACTGATGCGGGTCGCCAGGAAGCTGTGTACGAAAAGCCAGCAATTCTAATCACTGATAAGAAGATTTCTAGCGTGCAGGAATTCTTGCCAATGTTGGAAAAATTGGCACAAAGCGGCAAAAAAGACGTGGTTTTGATTGCTGATGAAGTTGAAGGCGAAGCATTGAGTATTTTGGTGCTGAACAAGCTGAAGGGCGTATTCAACACCGTAGCCGTTAAGGCGCCAAGTTTCGGTGATCGTCGCAAAGATGTTCTTCGTGATATCGCTGTGCTAACTGGTGCGACTGTGATTTCCGAAGATCACGGACTGACATTCGAAAACGCCGGCTTGGAAGTTTTGGGTTCGGCGCGCAAGGTGATTGTTGGTAAAGACGAAACGACAATTATCGAAGGCGCGGGCAAGCCTTCAGGCGTAAAAGAACGAATTGCTGAGATTAAGTCACTTTCAGAAAATGCTTCTAGCGAGTATGAGAAAGAGCAATTCGACAAGCGTGCCGCAGCGCTATCTGGTAAAGTTGCGGTTATTAAAGTCGGTGGTGCGACTGAGACAGAGATTGATGAGAAGAAGTTCCGCGTTGATGATGCAGTGGCGGCTACTAAGGCGGCTTTGGCTGAGGGAATTGTCGCTGGTGGTGGCGTAACTTTGGTCAATTTAGCTGGCAATCTAAAAGTTAGCGGCGCGGATAGTTTGTCAGTTGGTCGACAAATCTTGAAGGACGCTCTGAAGCAGCCGTTCCTACAGATTATGAAAAATGCTGGGTTGAATGCCGATGCGCTGCTTGCTCAAGTTGAATCTGGCAAACCTGGATTCGGCGTTAATGTTATGAAGCCAGAAGATGGTCTGATTGACGTGAAGAAGGCTGGTGTGATTGATCCAGCTCGTGTGACTAAAGAAGCTGTTCAAAATGCAGTGTCAATTGCGTCAACTGCGGCAACTATGGGCGCTTTGGTGGTTGATATTCCAGAGGCTGAAGTTGCAGCTGCTCCTGGCGGTATGCCGGGAATGGGTATGATGTAAATCTGCCCCGAGCAATAAAAACCCGCCGAAAATGGCGGGTTTTTATTTTGGAGAAATGACTTAACGAGGATTTGAGAAATAGTCGATCTCTTTAATGATATCCAGTAGAGCCTGAGCGCGGCGAGCTTCGTCGACAATAGCTATGGCAGCGTCGTGTGCCGGCGCGATCAGAGTTTTATCGTCCGTAGAACGAAGAAGTAACAGGTAAGTGTCAAACTTTTCTTCTGGAGAAACATCCAGCTTGTCGACTAATGGACGCAACTCGTTCAAGGCAGTTTGCTTAATCGTATCGAGCACAGGATCTGCAGTCGCAGTTGGAGTTGGTGCGCTGACCACTGGAGTTGGCATGACTGGCTCTGGAGCGGCAGGCTTCGTTATGTCAGTAGCAGGCTCATCGTTCTGGTCTGTAGCGACAGGATCTGGTGAGATGGTTGCAGGATTAATTACAGGTGAAGCTGTAGCATTTGTTTCTTCGAATTGTAAATTATTGTCTGTACCTTGTGACACGCCAGCTAATACCTTAGCCAGTTCTTGGTCGTCACTGAATGATTGATTAGCTTGAGAATCCATTATAACCCACCTTATATATTAAATTGTTTAAGCTTATATATGTTACACTATAACATGAGTTAATCAAGGAGCGCAAGATGTTAGATGATATGAATGTGATAAAACAATACGATCCAGGCGACGTTTTAAGCGGCGTTTTGAATATTCCAGAACAAGCTCGATATGAAGTATCGATCCACGAAGGTGCGAATCAGCGTCGAGATTTTAAGAATATTGTGATCGCGGGAATGGGTGGTTCGGCTTTAGCGGCTGATATGGTTCGAGTTTTGACTGCGGGCTGGTTGCACATTCCACTTGAAGTGGTGAAGGGTTATGATTTGCCGGGATTTGTGAGTGAGGGAACGTTGGTTATTGCGGTTAGTCATTCGGGCAATACTGAGGAAACTCTGAGTTGCTATCAGCAAGCGTTGGAGAAGAAGGCGTGTTTGGCGGCTATGTCGACTGGCGGAGCGTTGATTGAGCGAGCGAAGAATGACAGTGTAACTTACGCTCAAGTTCCAGCTGGCGCGCAGCCACGAATGTCGACGGTTTATCATCTGCGAGGATTGTTGAAATTGTTACAGCATTTTTGGGTGATTGATAATGATTTGTACGATCAGGTGAAAAATAGCGCTGATTGGTTGGCGGGCGAAATATCTAATTGGACAGCCAAAACGCCAGAAGCTGATAATTTGGCGAAGCAGATTGCGAAATTAACAATTGGCAAGACGTTGGTTGTTTTTGGTGGTGAATTGACTTGGCCGCTGGCGTATAAGTGGAAAATTAGCTGGAATGAATCGGCGAAAAACTTGGCATTTTCTAATCAATATCCAGAATTTAATCATAACGAGTTTATCGGTTGGTCATCGCATCCAGTAGAAAAGCCGTTTACAGTTTTTGATATTCGTAGCAATTTGGAGCGTGGCAGGATTCGAGAACGAATGGAGCTGAGTGATCGTTTGTTGAGTGGTAAGCGACCAAAGGCGCACGTACTGGAACTTCGAGGAAAGACGCTTATGGAACAATTACTGTGGGGTTTGGTGCTGGCTGACGCAGCTAGTATTTACACAGCTATTCTTAATGGAGTCAATCCTGGTCCAGTTCAGTTGGTTGAAAAATTGAAAGCGGAACTTAGTTAATTTAATATCGTAGAGATTCGATTGGGTCGCGTCTGGTAGCGCGGGCTGCTGGATATACACCAGAAATTACGCCGATGATTATTGATAGTCCAATTGATAAGACGGCTGTTTGCCAATAAATATAAGGCGTGAGCGGCAAGTATAAGCTGGCAATATAAGCTCCTGCCAAGCCTAAACCGTAGCCCAATATTCCGCCGAGAAATCCGATGATCGCTGCCTCGATTAAGAATTGATTGACGATATCCCAGCCCGTGGCGCCGACGGCCCGTCTGACGCCGACTTCACGCTGGCGCTCGGCGACATTGACAAGCATCACGTTCATAACGCCTATTCCACCAATTAACAGAGAAATAATGCCGATGACAGTTAGGATTATTGAGAGAAACCTCGCGACATTAGATTTCTTTTCGTTTATCTCTTCGCCAGAAACGATTCGATAATTCTTATCACTATCATGATTCTTCTTCAAAATATCGTCAGCTGATTTTATGACTGAATTGAGATTTTTATGATCTTTGGTAGTTACGATGATTTGCTGAATCTGTGGCGTTCCTTGGGTGAATTTTTTAATCACAGACAATGGAATAATGGCGGCGTTATTAAAATTCACGTCCAAATAACTGGCTTGATTTTCAATATTCTTCAACACGCCAACAACAGTTAACGGCTGATTTCGGATGTAAATAACGTTTCCGATGGATCTTTCGGTGCCGAACAAATCGACCGACAATTGCTGACCGACGACAACTCCGCCGATGTCGTTAATAAATTGCCCAGTAGCAATTTGCAAATTGGCGACGTCTTTTAGCGATTCCGTACTGCCGATTAATGCAGCGTTTTGGATATCGACTTTACCTTCGCGGGCGCGCAGCTCGGCGTGTAGGAAAGCAATTGGCGCGGCTTTCGTATTGGCAATTTTCCCTATATCTCTGGCGTCCGTTTCAGTCAATGTGTTGACCGTCGTTGTGTTGTCGGATTCGGTCAGCAGATTCGGGATGGCTTTTTGATTGCCAGACTTAACAATGGCGACAGGAGCGGATGATTGGTTGGAATTGTCGCCGAATAGGTGATTAAATCCGCCAGTTAGAGATAGAACCATGGTGATGCTGGCGATTCCAATAGCTACGCCTACAATTGTCAAAAATGTTCGTCCACGATTAGCTCGTAGCGCCTGAGTAGCGTTCTCAAAATGATTTTTTACTAATATTTTCACGATTTTTTCGCCCTCGATTTCTTTGAAGATTTTTGCTTCTTAGGTTTTTCTTCTTTTTCATCGTCTACAATTAACTTCTTAGTGAACTTGCGCTTTTCCTTATGCTCGTCAGTGTCGATTTTTCCGTCCAGCATGGTGATAACGCGACTGGCATAATGAGTCAATTCTGGGTTGTGAGTAACCATAATTATAGTATTGCCGCGACGGTGTAAGTCGGACAACTCTTCCATAATGAGATGACTCGATTTGCTATCCAAATTTCCTGTTGGCTCGTCGGCTAAGATAATTGACGGACTATTAACCAACGCTCTGGCAATTGCTACGCGCTGAACCTGACCGCCAGATAATTGATGTGGCATATAATATTCACGCTGTCCCAGATGAAAAGTTTTCAGAATGCGGCTAGCTTCTTGGAGTCGTTTGACTTTCCCAAGTCCTTTATACGTTAGCGGTAACGCTACGTTTTCAATTACAGTCAGGCGAGGGATAAGATTGAAATTCTGGAAAACGAAGCCGATGTGTTTGGAGCGAATTTTGGCGCGTCGTCGTGAGCTGAGATTGTCGACAGCGACGTCGTCCAGGTAATATTCGCCCTCTGACGGCTGGTCTAATAGCCCAAGGGTATTTAATAAAGTAGTTTTTCCGCAACCGCTTGGTCCCATAATAGCGATAAATTCACCTTTTTTAACGGTTAAATCGACATTATCTAAGGCGCGAATCTCAGCGTCGCCAAAGCCAAATTTTTTGGTGACATTAACAAGCCTAATGCGTGGTGGAATAGTTTCTTTCATCTTTGACTTATTATAGAGAATGAACGTCAGTAAGTGCAACCATAAGGGGCAATAAAGTTGTGGTATAATTATCAACAAGGAAGGGTGCAGGAGTGGTTGAACTGGCACGCCTGGAACGCGTGTAACGGAGTAATCTGTTCGAGGGTTCGAATCCCTCTCCTTCCGCCAAGAGATATTTGAGAGGGTATTATGGAAATGTACGAACATCATACAGAAAAGCATATAGAAACAAGAGAACATTATACGTACTTAATCAATATTTTGATAGACGCATATAATGCTGGTAAGCTACCAGAGATAAAAGATATTATTATCGAACCTGAATATGGGTATGTGGCGTCAATTGAGTATAATTCTGGAGAACACAGAGTTTTATATGGGCATGATCCTGGGTTTAATTCAGGAAGTGCAGAGCAATTAGCTAATGATAAGGGGTATACAAAGTTTTTGCTCAGAGAAAATGGCATAAATTGTGCAAGAGGTTCTGAATTTCTTTTACCTTGGTGGGCGGATATGCTGCGTCAATCAGACCGTCAGCAGTTTAATCACTCTATGCGTGACACAAAAGAAGCCCTTGGCTATATTGATAAATCTTTAGGATTTCCTGTCTATGTTAAACCTAGCAGAGGTTCTCAAGGAGTTGGTGTAGCTAGAGTTGAAACCGCTGAAGAACTTGATAAGCTTCTTAATCAGTATAACGAGGGGCGTGTTAAAGTAGCTGTCATTGAAGAAGAATTAAAAATGCCTGACTATCGCATATTGGTTTTTGATGGTGAGGTAGTTAATGCTTATGAGAGACGACCTTTTTCTGTTAAGGGTGATGGAGTAAGTAATTTAGAACAGCTAATTGATTCGAAACATAAGACCTTGGTAGATTCTGGTAGAGATATACATTTTGAAAGGCAGCTACCTATAATTATGAATAAATTAGGGAAAATGGGTCTGTCTATGACCGATATTATACCGGAAGGCGCAGATGTTCGTTTGATGGATATATCAAATTTATCAGCAGGAGGAACGCCAGTTGATGTCGGTGAAGTTATGCATCAGCGGTGGCGAGATCTAGCTGTCAGGGTGGCGAGAATCTTTGATTTACGAATATGTGGGGTTGATTTGGCGTGTAAGGATATTACGCAATCAGATAGCGAATACGGCATAATAGAGGTAAACGCAACGCCTGGTGCCAAACAATTTATGGCAAGCGGTGTGGCTCAGCAGGAAAAGCTAGAAGATATTTTTGTTAAATTCTTCCGAACATTATAACGATCTACCTTGCCGCAAATTCACTCACCAAATAAAACGACCCAGCAACAACGACGTACGTATCAAGCTGCTGGGCTTTCTCGATGGCTTTTGTGAGAGCTCTGTCTGGACTGTATTCAATCTCGACTGCAGATTTCATAACACGGCGGATGGCCTCTGGTGGTACATTGCGGTGGTTTTTACCGTAATCGGCGCTGAACGTGGTGGCGTAAGTCAGCTGTGCCAAGTTGTCAATCATGGCGAGTGATTTCGCCAACGACAACTGCTTATTCTGCCCGAATGCTGCCACGAAAACGGGCTTTTTCTCTGGATATATTTTTCGTAATGAATCAATCAAGGCGCGGATTTTCTGGGGATTATGCGCAACATCAAATATGATATTAACTCCATCAACATTGCACTTCTCTAACCGTCCGGGAATAGTGATATGTACAGATTTTTTCAGAGCTTCTTTTGGCAGAGGCGGCTTTTTATCTAGCGCCAACAGTTTTTCAACGGCGCGGTAAGCCAATGTCCAATTCCGCTGCTGAAAATCCGGCAGTATTTTCAGAAAATCGTCAATAATTGGCGAAGCAATAGAGAACTGTGAGTGCTGCGACTCTGCATGTTGCCGAATAATCGTTTCAATCTCAGAAGCTTGTCGGTTCATCACGATTGAATCGCCTTGATGGATAATACCCGCTTTTTCTTGGGCGATCTCTGTCAGAGTATTGCCTAATAATTCCGTATGGTCTAGCCCGATATCAGTGATGACGCGTACAGTTGGCGAACGGAAAATCACGTTGGTTGTATCTAGCCGACCGCCAATCCCAACCTCAATTATGATATAATCAACGTCTATTTTCTTAAATAGCCAAAAACTAAAAATTGTCAAAAATTCAAAATACGATAGATGCAGGCTGTGTACTACGTAAAGATTAGCAAACGCTTGAAAATAATGCAAATATTCTTGTTCAGGCAGCGGCTGACCGTTGATGAGCGAGCGCTCGGCGACGCTGGCAATATGCGGCGACACTAATGTACCGGTGGTATAGCCAGCCCGGTTCAGTAAACTGGTAGCATAATAAGCAGTCGAACCCTTGCCGGAGGTGCCAGCGATGTGGATGGCGGGAATTTGATTTTGCGGACTACCAAGGTTTTCCAAAATATGCGCTACATATACCAGCCGATTATGTTTTTCGGGCGGATGGGCGATTAACTCGTCCAAAAAATAAGTGGCATCGCGCATTGAGGCAAATTTCATACCGTATCTGATTATAGCAAAAATAGGTTGTAATTTTTACTAAATAGCTTGCAAAACACTAGATATAGCGGCTATAGTTATTATTGTACGCTATATATATAGCGAGCCCATAAATAAACAAAAACACAAGCTACGAAGATAAGCCACCAGATGAGGTGTTGGTGGTTTGTTTTTAAGAGGGGAAATTAAGGAGGGTATGTGAAAGAAATTAACGTAATTAAGCGAGATGGAACGAAAGAGCCGTTTGATGCAAATAAAATTAACACGGCTATTTTAAAGGCGTGCGAGGGCTTACCTGATCAAATCTCTAAAGTTGTTCAAGTTGCGACCGAATTGCAATTGACATTATTTGATGGAATTACGACCGAACAGCTAGACGAGGCTGTCATTCAAACAGTTTTGCAAAACGTTAAGGACGACCCAGACTATGATAAAATCGCGGCACGATTATTACTGAAAACTGTCTATAAGCAGATTTTGGGCGATTATGAAACGGCGGAAGAATTGAAAAAGCTTCATGCGCGCGAATTTCCGAAATTTGTTAAGGCGGCGGTGAAAGAAGGTTTGTTGGATAAGCGCATGGCCGACGGACGGTTTGATCTGAAAAAGCTGGCGGCGGAACTTGATCCAGCACGTGATGATTTGAGTAAATATTTGGGTGTGGTGACCAATAAAAACCGCTATGCTCTTCGTAAGCAAAACGGTTCACCAATTGAAACACCTCAGTTTACGCACATGCGAATTGCTATGGGACTTAGTTACAACGAGGCTGATCCGACCACTGCAGCGATTGAGTTTTATAATCACATGAGCAATTTGGAGTATGTTCCTGGCGGCTCAACGCGAGTTAACGCTGGCGGTTCGTTCCCGCAACTCAGTAACTGTTTCTTGCTTAATGTCGATGATGATATGGAGTCAATTGCTAAGGCCGTTCGCGACACAATGTGGATTGCTAAAGGTACGGGCGGAATTGGCATTGGCTTTACAAAGTTACGTGCGGCAGGTAGTCCAGTTAAAACCACCAACACTGAATCGACTGGCCCAATTCCATTCATGAAGATGATTGATACGGCGCTTTTTGCGGTTTCTCGTAAGGGTAAAAAGGCTGGTGCGGCTGCAATTTACATGGAAAACTGGCACCTTAATTTTGATCAATTCGTCGACCTTCGTCAAAACTCTGGCGACCCATATCTAAGAACCAGATTTGCAAATACCGCGGTATTTATTTCTGACGAATTTATGAAGCGAGTAGAAAAAGATCAAGATTGGTATTTGTTTGATCCAGCAGAAACTCCAGATTTGACGGAATTATATGGCGAGGCGTTTTCGGCGCGATATAAAGAATATATCAAGATGGCGGAAGCTGGAAAATTACGTGCGTTTGATAAAGTTCCAGCTCGTCAGCAATTTAAGCGCATTTTGACTAGTTTGCAGGCGACATCACATCCGTGGCTAACTTGGAAAGACACGATTAACGTGCGAGCATTAAATAACAATACGGGCACAATTCACCTCAGTAACTTGTGTACGGAAATTACATTGCCGCAGGATAAAAACAATATTGCAACGTGTAATTTGGTGAGTATCAATTTGTCGGCGTTTCTTAGCGAGGATAAGACTTGGGATTGGGATAGATTGAAAGAAGCGGCTCGTGCGGCGGTGCGACAATTGGACAATTTGTGCGACATTACTCAAACGCCAATTCCAGAAGCGATGCATTCGAATCAGCAAACTCGAGCGATTG